>Ga0268276_1001542_pt1 | contig 22274 bp, 28 predicted proteins | sample saktaG_4_FD_190145 | JGI IMG/M metagenome (GOLD analysis project Ga0268276, IMG submission 190145) | Saline water microbial communities from Sakinaw Lake, British Columbia, Canada - sak_2010_1_5_45m | ecosystem: Environmental > Aquatic > Non-marine Saline and Alkaline > Saline ... | reverse complement strand
CGGAGGATTCAATTTTTTTGGCCTAATGGGCATCTTCGGACATTTAGATCTTGCTTTGGGCGTTCTTCTCTTAATAAAGGGTTTTTTTGGAGTAATCCCTTTAACGATTCTATCTTTATTCGCAATATTAATTTTAGTTAAAGCAGTTCCATTTATTTTTGGAGGAGACATCGCAAGTATTTTGGATACGATTTTTGCAATAATAATCTTTTCTGGGTATGTAACAATAATCCCAAGTTATGTTTTCTTCGGAATATCTATTTATTTTATACAGAAAGGTCTTCTGAGCTATTTTGCTTCATAAAGTTACCACTTAAAATCTATATTCCCAAGCTCTTTTTTTAGCATTTCTTTCCATTTATACTCAAAAAAGTTTTTGAACCTACTACCGGTTGTTTTTCTAAATCTTTTTATATATTCTGCATATTTTTCTTTTATCTAATTGCTCTCCAACCTCTGCAGTTGGAATATCTTCAACTGAAAAAGAAACAAGACTTTTCCCTTTTTCTGCTTTACTTGCCCCATAAATTTTAATGCCTTTTATTTTTTCAAGACCCCCTAAAAGTTTAGATACAAGTCCTTTTTCATGTTTTTCTATTTCATCAAAACCAACTGAACGAATAAAATTAACCGCCTTAGAAAGTCCAACTATATTGGATGTGTTTGGAGTTCCTCCCTCCAATATAGAAAGATTTTTCTCAAAATCTATAATCAAATCAGAATAAGATTTATTGTCTACTAGACTAACAGACTTGACTGTTCCTCCCCCAGCTCTTAATGGTTTCAATAGACTGAATAATTCTTTTGAAAAATATAATCCTCCCACGCCGCAGGGACCATACATTTTGTGCCCAGAAAAAGCATAAAAATCGCATTTTATCTTTTTTACATCTACTGGGATATGGGCAACTGCCTGAGCTCCATCAACCAGATAAATTATCTCTGGGAAGTTTTTTTTCAGATAGTTACCAATTTCTTCTACAGGATTTAATGTTCCTAAAACATTAGAAATGTGTCCTATAGAAACAATTTTTGTTTTCTTTGTTATCTTTTTCTTTAAATTCGAAATATCAACTATAAAATCTTTATTTAAACCGATTGTTTTGATCTTGGCACCGACTTTAATCAATTTATCAAAAGGCAACATGTTTGAATGATGCTCAGAAATCGGAATAATTATTTCGTCTCCTTCTCTTATTTTGGGTAAGATTAAATCTACTGCTAAATTTATGGAGTCTGTTGTGTTGTTTGTAAATACCAATTCGCTTGCATCTGCATTAATGAAAGAAGTAATATTTTTTCTTGATTCATCCAAAAGTTTCTCATCCTTTTCTGCAACTAAATGAGCACCCCTGTGAGGATTCCCACGATATTCCAAAATCGAATCAACCGCATTGACAACAACATCTGGCACCTGTGTTGTTGCGGCGTTGTCTAAGTAAACAATGTTATTTTTTCTAAAAAACTCAAACTTTGATTTTATATCAACCTGATTCATCCCATTATTAGTAAATGCCTACTTAAAAATCTTTTCTTAAACTAATAGTCTTTCAATTATTTAAATCCGCTCAAAATTAGCCAGACATCACGTCAAAAGACCACGATGTATTAACGCTCCCACCGGGATTCGAACCCGGGTTTCCACCGTGAAAGGGTGATGTCCTTGGCCTCTAGACTATAGGAGCTCAAACTATCGAGCTAAATTTGATTTTTAAAACTTCCTAAAGCCCCAATAAACAAGATATTTTAGGACAGCCCAGTGACGAAAAGTAGGGCAATGTTTTATAAAGAAAAAACGCATAATACTGATATGAAAAACACTATAAGATTCATAATAATAACATTATTTTTGGTATTTGCATTTCAGATTACATCTGCGAATAATTACTATGGTAATTATGATAGATATAATAGTTTAGACGCAGACGATGGAGTAATTTTTATTATTAAAGAAGTTCCCGCAGATGAAAATTATAATAATCAAAAATGGGAAAACGAAGATAGATATCCAGTTTATGATTATAGATATGGATATAGTTATAGGGCAATAAGCGAATATAATCAAAAAGTTAAGTATACAGACCCTTACCACAACAACTATAATTATCAGTCAGACCATGTTTATTATCAAGATTCGCCATATGTTTATTATGTATACGATGACTACATGAGAAAATACACCTCTCACGAATGTTATACGAATCCACCAAGAGATAAAGTTTTCTACATAAAATGCCCTTAATCGAAACATCTAAATACCTATATTTTCTAAATCGATTATGGCAAACAATTGGAGTTATCGGCACTTTTAGTATTTTTACTAGTTGCGACTCTAATCTTAATTCTAATAAGCTTTTTATACTATCATTATTACAAATAAATATAAAATATGGCGGATGTAGTTCAATGGTAGAATATAGACCTGTGGCGTCTGAGACGTGTGTTCGATTCACACCTTCCGCCCTTAATTTTCGGAGGATAACATGGTAGCTGAAAGCTGTGATTATATTCACAAATCTGGAGTGTCGTTGTTGTTTCTACAGGATGTATAATTCTGAGCTTAGAGAATACAAGCAATATTTGGAAGAAGAAGCTGCACCAAACTGCGATAGAAAATCCTGTCTTGTGGATAAGGCGGACATAACAAGATTTATTAATAACGGCTGGGTAATTAAATTTATGAAAGAGGCAACTAGGCAAAAATGAGTACAGATACAATAAAAGGATTCCAGGATTTTCTAGGAGAAGATGCTAAAAAAAGAGAAAAGATGATAGATATAATCAGGGGTCAATTTAAATTGTTTGGATTTGAACCAGCAGAAACTCCTATCGTAGAATCCGAAGAATTCGTTCGTGGAAAAAACACAAATGATGAGGCGGTAAGGGATATCTTTTCCTTAGAAGATCGTGGCAAAAGAAAATTGGCGCTAAGATTTGAATTTACATTTCAATTAAAGAGAATATCTAAAAATCAAAAACTTCCCTTCAAGAGATACCAAATTGGGTACGTATTTAGAGATGAGCCGATAAAAGCCGGGAGGTTAAGGCAATTTATACAATGCGATGCAGACATTATTGGGAGTTCTTTGAAAGATGAGGCTGAAGTTTTAGCTCTTACAAAAAAAGTTTATGATGAGTTAAAAATACCTGCTACTATTTATGTAAATAATAGAAAATTAATAAATGAAATATTGGAAACAGAAAAAATCCAAGAAAGAGACAGGGAGCAGATAATTAGAGAATTAGATAAATTAGATAAACTCTCTAAAGAGGAAGTTGGACAAAATCTTAAAAAACTAAATGCCGAAAAATTAATAGAAATATTTACGTCAAAAGAGAAATTCTTTGAAAAATATAAATTTTATGAAGAGATAAAGAAATTGAAAGATCTTTGTGCTGTTTATGATGTCGAAACAGAATTCAGACCTTTTTTGGCAAGGGGCTTGAGCTACTATAATGGAAGTGTTTTCGAAGTTTGGGGAAAAGATTTGAATGTCGCCCTTTCTGGCGGAGGAAGTTATTTAGTTGACGGAATTCAGGCAACAGGAATTTCTTTTGGCTTAGAACCATTATTTTTGATGTCTAAAGTGGAATCTGATAAAAATACCGTTTTAGTATTATCTCTTTCTAGGGATGAGAAAGCAATCAAAATTACAGAACAACTTAGAAATAAAAATATCCCAGTTATTTTACTAACAGATAAGGGACCAAGTAAAGCGTTAGACTACGCAAACTCAAAGAAAATAGAAAGAGTTATATTTATCGGCGAAGAAGAAGTCAAAAATAAAAAGTACACTTTAAAGAATATGAAAACGGGTAGGGAAGAAAAATTAAGCGAGAAAGACTTGATTGAGAAAATTTAACCCCCTTCTTCTAATTCCTTATCAACTTCTTTGACTTTCTTTTCAACTACTTTTTTCTTCATTTCTTCTTCAAATTCTTCAAGCTCAACCAACTCTTCTTCTATTTCCTCGACTTCTTCTCCCGTCGCCTCGCCTAGTTCTTTTTTCAGTTCGGCAATTTCTTCTTCGAGCTGCTCTAGTCGCATGAACACTTCATCAAATTGTTTTGGCTGATTAAGATAAACTCTTTCTGCATTTGAAAGATGCAAAATAGGTAAAAATGAAACGAGCTTCTCTTCTCTAGATGGCGCAAGTTCCGAAAATGCCATATGCTTTATGTCTGATTTAATATGTCCCCTAATTCTTTCAAAAACCATACTAACCCTATCTTTTAGAGGTATTCTGTCTAGACGTGGCAAAACAATGAGTGCCGATTTCTCGGCTTGTCTTGTTTTAATGTCTTTTCTGATTCTTCTATTTTCAGTTTCAATAGCTTTATTCAGGGCTCCCATTAATTCTTGCAATGTAACCCTCCTGTAACGCGCCATGGGCGTTTTGGGAACAAGAATCGGAATTTCATCTTCATCTAACTCTATTCTTTCTAAAACATATTTCTTATCTTCTGCTTTCCCATAAATTGCCTCATCTAATTCCTGTATAAATCTATTGGAAAGTATTTCGGACTTCAATCTCAACAAAAGAGAGCATGCAAGTAAAACCTTTGATGAGATATAAAAATCTGCTTCCTCCATTTCCTGAATCACGAGTGCGTATTTCTCGGCCAAAATCCCTATATCTATATCCCATGGATTAAGTTGCTCTGAATTTATTAAATCATAAATAATTGCCTGCCAACTAACCTCCCCTCCAGTAATTAGATTATAGAATTGACTTTCGCCTATCTTATTCTTTCCGGGATTAGTTTCACCAACTCTTACTTCCTCTTCCATATTTTTCATTAAATTAGCTTATTAATAAGCGTTTAGGTAATGCGTATCGGGTTTACCTTTTGGATTCATCGATGCTGAATTGTTATAGTTGTTTTGTCACTACATAATTACAACAAAAACGAAAGATTTAAAAAGGAAGAAATACTGTAATATTTATCACCTCTTTTTTCCCAGAAGGGGCGAATAGGGCATATTTTTTAAGCGCCTTACAAGCCCTTTCTAGGGTTATAAAAAACCAGAGGAAGATGATAAAAAAGAAGTTGAAGGTTATATTCAATAAATAGAAATATTTTCGGAGATTTAGATTAATTTTTTTAAATTATTCGCTCCGTTTTTCATATTCAAAAAAGTAAAATTTTTCGCGAGATAATAACTAATTATTTTTATAATTTGTACTCGCGTTTTTCATATTTAACCAAAATAGCTTTTCTCTTTAACTTCTATATTTTTCTCAAATTCTTTTTCAAATATTTCTATTAATGCATAGATCTTTTTCTTTAAAGACTGCCACGCGTTAAATGAATTTTTTATGAATTCTGCTTCATCTTTTTCATTAAAAATGGTATCAAGTTTGATATTTGTCATCTGTAATTTTGCAATTTCTTTATAGATTTCTCTTATAGACTTTTTATCATCTTCTGTTGTGTTTTTTAAGAATGTTAAAACGAACATCGGAGGAGAACTTGGGTGTAAAAGTGTTTCAAATAGATGCAGATAGGCAGAAAGCTTATCGTTAATAACCCTTCTAACGTCTCTTATTAGTATACCTTCACTTTTTTCAGTTATTTTATCTATATCAAAATCCTCCATAAGTTTCTCAAACCCTGGTAACTGATATTTCTTATTCAATTTTTCATACTCACTTTCTATATCTTTCAGGCTTCTTTCCATATAACCCTGCCATTAAAAGAATTTATAAAACTTCGTAATCATGAACTTTCATGCCCAGGTAGCTTAGCTGGTGGAGCACGGCATTGGTAATGCCGAGGTCACGAGTTCGATCCTCGTCCTGGGCTTTGATTGTGAGAAAATCATTTTATCTCATAAATATTTATAAATCGTCATAAAATTAAAGGATCATGGTGGACGATACAGAAAAGGGGATACTTATAATTGCGGGTATAAATGAGGCGTTAAAATATAGGAAAAGATATCCCAGAAGTTCTGATGAAAATATTATGAAAAATTTAATGGATTTTCTAAAAGACCCTAAATTAAAGAAACATCAAATTCTCATCATTACTGGAGTTACGCAGGCTCTGAAAATACTTGCGGAAGAACCTGGGATAAGTGATAAAAAAGTTATGGATAAAGTAATGAAAGAAATCCCCAATATAATAAATAAAAATTGATTTTTCTAAAAATTATCCCAATAATCTAGACCAGAAGCCCCTTTTTTCTTCGGGTTCTATAAGTTGTTCTCTTGTAGCCTCTCTTATCTCCTCTTTTCTTTCATCTTCTTTTTTCACAGAAGGCGTTCTGGCTTCAACAATTTTGATTGCTTTGTCAATTTCCGATTTAGAATGTTTTTGGTTTATAAGTGCCCATCTTAAACCCTCAATCTTATAACCCTTTTTCATATTTCTTTCTATATAGCTCACCAATGCTGTTATTGAATCTTCGTTTGATACCATGTATTAATCAGAAAACCCCTGTTTAAAAATATTATTGATATAGAATATACAGGTTTAATCTTACAATAAGCTCTCTATATTCAACTCAAGAGCAATAACTGGCATATTTATGCCCCAATTTTTCAAAACTCTTGGATGAATTTCTCCTATAATTCCTATTTGCTTATTGTCTAACATTATCTTTCCAGTTCTTCCTGTGATAAACGTACTATCTTCTACTTCCACTACCTTACATTCTCTATTTAGCATCTTAAACAGGTAATCTAAAACTTGTTTTATGTCAGTGAAATTAACATTCTCATTTGTAATAACAATTGCTAATCTTTCTTTTTCTAAAATTCCAGATTCGGTTTTACCGTCGTGATCTTTTTCGAAAACTACTCCTGTTTCAAATATCTTTTGTGGATAAGTAGCGTCTGAATTTTGTGCAATGATTCGCAATAAGGGTGTGGTTAGGTTATGTCTTAAAAATTTATACTCGGATTTTGAATCTTCAAGTTGTAATAAATCGGAGGCCTTAACATCAAATACCTCTTCTGGTTTAATTAAATGGAATGAAGATGTTTCTAGGAAACCCAATCCTGATAATATACTCGATATTCTTAATTTCATTTTGGATGAAATAGCTTCTTCCCCGATTGTTGCAACTTTCGGGATTTCTGGAATAAGCTTATCATATCCATAGGCGATAGCAACGTCTTCTATAATATCTACTTCATGTAATATGTCTGTTCTATAGGGTGGAATAGAGACAATTCCCTTGGAATAATCATAACCCATTTTAGGAAGTAAATTCTGTAAATCTTTTTCTGTTAAATTCAATCCTATTAATTTATTTGTATTTTCTAAGGATAGTTTCATCTTTTCTGGCTCGAAATTAGGAGTAATGACTTTCTTGCCATAATCTAGTTCCATGGCATATCCTTTCCCCCCCATATCTATTAAAGAGCTTACTATTATATTTAATATTTTTTGTAATATTTGAAAATCGAATCCAGAACACTCAATAAAAACATCTTTTGTATCATAACCAATTTTACCAGTTTCGTGTGAGTTTATTATTGGAGGCATTGAAAGTATTTTTCCTTCTCCATCGACGAAAATAGGATATCTTTCTTTCCCCTCTAACAAATGCGCATAATCTCTACCAGTTGGATGTTGAGATAATATCTGTATACCAGAAATCTCTCTTGGAAATTCTAATGGAGTAAATCTAATATCCTGCGGCTTTCTGGCTTCAAACCTAATCGGTAAAGTTATTTTTTCAAGCGGATAAATACCAATAGCTAGTTTCTTTCTATTTCTACCTACAGTAGAATGAAGTTTTTCCTGGAGATCAATAATTTCTTTTATTTTTTCATCGTCAAATTTTAAATTCTTAACAATAGCACATGCTGTAAATGGTCTAACATCTTTTACGGACTTGTCTATAATAACCTTAAAATTCTTTTCTGGTTTATTTATCTGATATCTCTTTAATCCAGATTCTTTCCCATAATAAGCTTGCAAATACCTGTAAATTCCTTGAGCAGATAGTAAATCTGGTCTGTTGGCAGTTATGTCTAAAACAACCTCATTGTCTCCATAAGAATCGACAGCAATGCCCGCATTCATTATCTTATCTACTACGTCTCCAGATATTTTCACGTTCTTATCAAATTCTTTTCTTGATATTGTTATTGTTGCCATTATTTCTCCCAGAAGGGTTTATCCCTTAGCAATTTAATATCATTTGCATAAAGCTCTCTTAAGTCTTTTATTTTATATGCATCCATAATTATTCTATCAAATCCTTGTCCCCATGCTAAAACAGGAATTGCCTTCCCAAGAAGGGGTATGGTTAGTTCTGGTCTAAATATCCCCGCTCCGCCAAGCTCAATCCATTCTTTTCTTTCCGGATGGAAAACTTGTATTTCAACGCTAGGTTCTGTATACGGGAAAAAACTCGGAACAAACTTTATTTTTTCAAAGCCCATTTTTTTATAGAACTCTTTTAGGTAGCCAAGTAAGTTTCTGAAATTTGCATTTTCATCAACGACAATTCCTTCAGTCTGATAAAATTCAAAACCATGTTTCCAATCAACAGTTTCATTTCTGAAAACTTTTCCTAAAGCAAAAAACTTCATAGGCAAATCTTCCTTTTTTAGGCTAGAAAGAGTATGGGCAGAGATTCCTGTGGTGTGTGTCCTTAAAACAACCTTCTTAGCATTTTCTTCATTCCATTTATACTGCCAGCCACGACTTCCACCAACGCCACTTTCGTGTGATTTTTTTACAGCTTCAATTAATTTTTTATCAGGCAATTTTGCACTAACATCTTTTATGAAGAAAGTATCTTGCATTTCTCTAACTGGATGATCTTGCGCTGTAAATAAGGCATCAAATATCCAAAACGAACTATCTGCAATTGGCCCATACATTTCTTTAAATCCCATTTCTAGCCAGATTTTCTTCCCATATTCTATTGATTGATTAACAAAATGCTTTTTACCGCCATAAATTTTAGGAACAGATGATACTATATCATATCTCCTAAACTTTTTTGTTTTCCAAGAGCTAGAAGCAATAATTTTAGGTGTTAATTGTTCTATCATATCTTCTTCTATATTCTCTTTTGATATTTTCTCTCCAAAATCTGTTAATTTGGCGCTTATCTTTTTCTCTGTTTTAATTTCAATAATATCTTTTCTATTTTTTAAGGACTCGAATGCAAATTTTTCTTCTGGTTCGAGTTCATCTAGTCCTATCGGTATTTTTTTTAACAATTTTTCTTCAAGCATTTCTTTCTTAACTTCGGAATCGGAAGCATTCAACACCACTCTGCCCTCTTTTATTTCCACTAGAGCTTTCTTTTTTAGAACCCCTACTGATATTTTCGCTTCATTTTCGTTCAATTCACAAACATTCTTTATTTCACCTAGTGGAATAGATTTTTTATCAGAAAGAGCATCTAAAAGTTTTCTTTCTGGTAGTCCTTTCTTTTGATAATACACTCCATTTATACCCAAAATTATTAGTTGCTTTTCTTTGACATCAATCGAAGCAATGTTTTTGTTTTTTAAGAATTCTAGTGCTCTTAGGGCAGTTGTATTGTCGGTCCCCGACTTCTCAGAGATACAATCTAAATCACTTCCATTACTAATATTAGGCAGTATTTTCCTCTCAATGGGAGACAATGACTCAACTACCTTATCTTTTTCCATAGACTACTCTGTTAAATATATTATATAAACTTAATTATTCCCTGCGTGTCTTTGGATACTCTTGCCCTTCTTTTAATCTTTCTTTTAAGTCCCTTATTTGTTTTTCTTTCTCTTTCTTGTATATTCCCTTATCTTTTTCAAATTCTTTAATTAGGTTTGCAACGTATTCCCCGCCTAAAAAATGTGGAAGAATTACATAATCTGCCCCTTCTTTATAGAGTTCAAATGCATCTGTAATACGTCTTGCGGTTACTATTAGCCTTGTTTTTGAATTAGAACCTTTAATCATTTGTAATATCGCCATATTGATTTCTTTTTCTGGTATTGTGGATACTATTAATTCTGTATTTTGTAGATTAATATCGCTTATCAATTCTAGATTAGAAGCGTCACCATATATGCAGTTTATTCCTTGTCTACAAAGTTTCTTTACCCTGACTGGATTGAAATCTATAATTAAATAATCTTTTTTGGAACTAATAAAAGATTTCATAATAGAAAATCCTATCCTGTTTTCTCCAATTAAGATATACTTATACTGTTTTTTTAATATGTCTTTTTCTTTAAAGTTCTTTCTCTCGAAAATCGATAATAACCCAGATATTTTATTGTAAATTTGCTCTGAGTATATTATCATATATGTAGAGCCTGCAATGGTTATTAATCCTATGATTGTTACAAGCGAAAGTATGTGTTGAGGCAGTTGCCCCACTTTTACTCCAAGCGCAACTAAAATTAAAGAAAATTCGGATATTTGAGCCACTGTTAATCCTGCCATAAATCCTGTTTTCTTACTATATCCCATGAATCCCATTAGGGTCATAACGATTAATGGATTTCCTATTAAAATAAATAATGAAAATATTATTACTGGCACTATAAACTCTTTTATATCCGCAAAGACCATCTGACTTCCAAGAATTATGAAAAATGAAATTATAAAAAAATCTCTTAACGTTCTTAATCTAGAACCCATTTCATAGCTATAGGGTGACATTGAAAGCAATATACCTGCGATTAATGCTCCGACTTCTATTGAGAGCCCCAAAAATACGAATAATGCTGAAAATCCGAGTCCCCAAGATATTGTAAAAATAAACAGGAATTCACTAGATTTTGCGAAGAAATCAGTTAGTTTTGGTAAAACAAAATAGCTGAAGGGAAAGAAAATCGCAAGCGTCAATCCACCTTTAACTAATGTCCATATCAAAACGCTGCTCCCTCCAGATCCTGTTGAGAAGGCCGATAGGACGATTAAAATCATAATTGCAATTAGATCTTGAACAAGTAAAAAACCAATGGAAATTTTCCCGTATAGCTTCTCTAATGCGTCTTTATCTGATAAAAGTTTCATAATGATGATAGTAGAGGAAAAAGTCAATGCAACTGCAATATAAATAGCAACAATAGGTGTAAATCCTAAAAGGATACCGATTGCGTACCCTATAGCTGATGTGAAAACTATTTGTCCGATTCCTGTGATTAAAGAGATTTTCCCCACGTCCTTAATTACTTTAGGAGATAGGTGCAGCCCTACTAAAAATAAAAGGAAAGCAATACCCATTTCTGAAAAGATAGTAAATGTTTCAGACTTACTTAATAGATTGAAAAAGAACGGCCCGACTAGAATTCCTGCGAAAATGTACCCAATAATTAATGGTTGTTTTAAAATTCTCATTATAAATGAGACCCCTAATACTATTAACAAAGTTAAACAAAGCTGAATGAAAACCTCTTGCATAAGAAACATACAATGTCTTATTTTATAAATGTTTAGAAAAAATTAATAATCGTCAGTAACAAACCCAAATAACTTTGAAAACATTCCTTCTGGTTTTTTATCCTTTGCTGGCCCACCAATAATCTTCACAGCAATTTCACTATATTTTCTTGATGCTCTGCTTTTGGGGTGTGTGTGCACAACGGCATCTCTTCTGTTCAATGCTTTTTTTACGCATATATCTTCTGGGACTACCCCAATAATAGGAGACTCTAGCATCGACCTAATGGATGGTAAAGACATTTCATAATTTTCATTCCTGTGTCTTGTTACGATTATCCCCTTAACTTCTTTTTTCATTTCTCTTGCTACCTTGATAGCTTTTAAAGAGTCGGTAACGGCTGGCATCTCTGGATTTGTTATGATTATAATTTCATCTCCTGCATCAAGAGTAGCCATCGCCTCTTCTGAGAAGCCAGCAGCTGAATCCAGTATAATAAAGTCTGCCTTATCTTTTAGGCTTCTTATAATTTGAGGTAATTTTTTTGTATTAAATTTCGTAATCTCTTTCACGGAGAGTGAAGATGGTATAATTTTGGTTCCGGAGGAGTGCTCATAAATAGCCTCTTCAATCTCTGCCTTTCCTTTTAGAACATGATTTAGAGTTACTGGGACAATTGGGGCACCAAGATGAATCCCAATGTTTGGAGTGTTTAGATTTACATCTACAATTATCACTTCCTTGTTCAATTTATTTAAAGCCGCTCCTAGGTTGATTGCCGTTGTCGTTTTACCAACGCCGCCCTTACCGGAGACGATTGCTATAATTCTACCCATCTTAATCAGAAAGAAATTGCCTTGTTTCACTTATAAATCTTTCGAGTAGCTCTGTATATTCTTTTAGCTTATCCATATTTATATCAGTTACTTTACCAACTTCTATTATTTTTAGATTGACATTCTTTCTAAACTCACCTTCTCTAGTTTTTTGCATTTCCGGAATCCTTTTGAAAAATATATAAACTGGGATAGTCTCTTGTACGGCTTTTAGTTTCTTAAAATATATCCTAAGGAACTCGATTTTTTGCTTGGGGGATTCTGGCATTTTTTTTATGGTTCCTTCATTATAGGCCTTTTGTATCATCGCATCAAAACTCATCTCAATCATACACTTCCATCTTGCTATTAAATTTAGAATAACGTCACATGTCTTAGTGTATTTCATACTTACATAGAGTAGGTGGTCCGCGCTTGTCTTTTCTTTTAGTATTTCACTTATCATAATTGTCCCCAGCTGTCAAGTTGTAGAAAATGTATTAACAAAAACGGGTATTTATATCTTATGTTTTTCTAGGGCAATCTACTAATAATGCTATTAAGTGTAAAAATTAGGTTTTTTAGACCTTCAGCTGTCAAGATATCATAGGTTTCACCATTAAAAATTATAAATTTATCCCTTTTTACAAACTCTAAATGTGCATTTTTATGTTTTTTTGTTAGGATTAAGACTTTCTTTAGACAATTGCTTTCTTCTTTGTTTAGATATTTTCTTGAAATTTTGTTAAAAAAAACCTGTGCTCTACTCTCTTTATCTCCTAATCTCTTTATTTTGTTTTTTTCGGGTTCATAATATAGGAAAGCATCTATTAGGAAGCTAACTGATTTCTGTAGTTCGATTAAAGCTTTGGCTAATATTCTCTTTTCTCCTATAATTCCCACGCCAACTTTAACCATATGGTCTGCTATTTTTAGGCGCGCTTTCGCACTATTCAAAGAATCGGAATATTTTTTTAACATTATTTATTTGAGTTCCAAAATAGCGAGAGCAATGTCTCCATTATTTTCCTTCAAGAAATTAACAACCTCTTCACGTGTCTTTTTTGTATTTTCCATAACCATTTTAATATCTTCTTCATTGAATTCTTCTAACCCTTCTTCTGTTTCTGGACCAGAAATTTGATAAGAAACATTTCCTTGCATAGAAATCTTGATAACAGATGGACTATCTAAAATTATTTTTTTATCAGAACATTCAATTATAACTCGCTGTGCATTTATTTCAGTCTGAGCTATACCCATCTTTTTCATCATACCTTGCATTTGTTTAGGATTTATATTGCCGAACATTGTTTAGTCTCTGTTAAATAACTTTTATAGGAAAAAGAAATTTTAAAGAAATTACAAAAAGTATAACAACGATCACCATAACAACTACAGCAGAGGGGCTTATCTTAATTCTTGAGTCATACTCTTCTTTAAAACGAGTAAGGCCTCCGCCAAATCCCATAGGAACTGATGTGTCTTGTGCCATATTTTACAGAAATAGTTTGTTATTATAAACCTTATGTTTTTAACATTTTAATAACCGTGGAATACATTTTATATAATTCCAATATATAATTAGATGTAACAATACGAGTATTACAAGTATAATACTGCTGCTATAATGAATTCCCCTAAATCCTCCTGTGAATCCTGATAAAGCAGAAACAATAAAAACTAAAAAAAGGAGAATATTCAATATTAGGCTTATTTTTTGACTTATTCGTCAGTAATTTTCTTTTAAAACTTCATAGTATGCTTGTGGGTGTTTGCATGCGGGGCAAACTTCGGGGGCGTCCGTTCCTTCATGAACATACCCGCAATTTCTGCATTTCCACTTTACTTTCTTATCTTTCTTGAATACCTTTTTATCATTGATGTTCTCTAATAGTTTTCTATATCTTTTTTCATGTTGTTCTTCAACTTCAGCAATTTCTTTAAACGATTTAGCAACCAAATCAAATCCTTCCTGCTTCGCTATCTTTTCAAATTCTGGGTAAAGCGCACTCCATTCTTCTTTTTCCCCATTTGCTGCAGCCAATAAATTCTCCGAAGTTGTACCAATTTTTCCAGCGGGATAAGTCACAGTTATTTCAACTGGTCCGCCCTCTAGATATTTAAAGAAAACTTTTGCGTGTTCCTTCTCATTGTCTGCCGTTTCTTGGAATATTTCAGAAATTTGTTCATACCCGTCTTTCTTCGCAACACTTGCAAAATAAGTATATCTATTTCTAGCTTGGCTTTCGCCAGCAAATGCTTTTAAAAGATTCTTTTCAGTTTTAGTTCCCTTGATCGATTTTGCCATTAGTTACTTCTCCAAAGTCCATGTATATTGCAAAATGCTCTCGCAACTTTAACTTCAAAATCAAACTCTGTTTCTGGATTGTCTCCAGGGTTTAAGAAAACTCTTTCACTTTCTCCGTTTTTCCCCTCGGCTTCAATCCACATAATATAATGTTTTTCTTCCATCGGATGAGCGACGCTACCGACTTTTACTATTTTCCCATCAATTATTGGGACATGTTTCTCTTTTGATACCGAATCATCTGAATTTTCTTTCTGTAAAATCATGGGCTTCCCGCAGCAAACAAGTTTGCCACCGCCTGCATAAAGAACTTCAACTACATTCCCGCAGATAGGGCATCTGTAAACCTCTTTTATCTTTGTCATGGGATACATACACTATTCTTCTTTTTAAACTTTTATCTACAGTGTTAACACAATAATCCCTTTAAACCCAAATTTCTTTTATCACGTATGCCCGACTTCATTAGAAAAGATAAAACGGAAGTAATTATGTCTAAACTTATAGCTAATTTTCCGAAGCCAAAACTACATTTCTCCGGCTCAACTCCTCCAGAAATATTTGTCGGAAGGATGAATTATCCAAACGTATTCTCTGGTATTCTATCTCCAGATTTTAGGGGGGATACGACAATAATGGCCTCCCCAGAAGAATGGGTTAAAAATAATCTTTCCATAGAACAAGTCCTAACCCATAGAGGTCAAATGATTTATGGAAGACAACTAACGAATATAAAATTACAAAAATCTCTTTCAAGCGTCACGCAAGATTTGGCACTTTCTTCAAAACCCGTATCGACCGAGTTTTTTCTAAAAAGATTACCGGTTCAACAATATACTTCTTCAAAAATTCTTTCCATAATGGCAAATCCGGCGCCAATTCAAAAGGTTTTATTAGAAGAAAATCCCTACGTAGAAAAAAAAGTAGATTATCTAACATCAGATTACGATGTTAAGACAACAGCCGCAATCAAAGAATTATATAATTCGAAAATAAAAGTAAGTCACATGCAAAAACTTCTTTCCGTTGGGTTACTTGGAATTAAAAATCAAAGAAAGCTAGTTCCAACTCGGTGGAGCATTACTGCAGTAGACGATATGATCGGTAAAGATCTTTTAAAAAACATTAAAGCATATAAGGAAGTGGATGAAATTTTTCTATTCTCTGATGATTATAATGGGAACCACTACAATATATTACTTTTACCAGGAGAATTCAAATTTGAAGTAATAGAAGCAAGCGTCCCACATATAGAAAATATAACAAAGGAAAATTTATCCACACAACAAATCGGATTTTGGAAGGATTTTGAAGGATTTTTCGGTAGAAAGAATTATGCAGAAAGCGTTACGGGAGCTTATTACGCTAATCGTTTAGCAATTTGTGAATATTTAGAGAAAATAAAACGTCAGGCAACTGTTTTGGTTTTGAGAGAAATTACTGAAGAGTATTATGCCCCACTTGGCGTAGGAATATTAAGAGAGCTTACTAGAAAGGCTATGTTGTCTCCAGAAAAACAAGAATCATTAGAAATAGTATTAAAAATAATAGATTCTAGAATAAAAATCCCTATAAAAAAATTTGAAGAGATTTCATGGATTTTATCAAATTATAAAAAACAAAAAAGACTTAGCGAGTTTTGAAAGCTCTATATTTTGGAATTTCTATCTTCTTTTCCTTTACAAACTTTCTTCCAAAGAAATATACCACTATCCAAATAAATATCACAGTTACAAAGATAACTCCAATAATATAACTAGTCTTACTAAAATCTTCTCTTGTTTGCTGTGTACTGGCAATATCGTTATCTTCCGAATTAAATATGGCTTTGGCCGTAATTAGCGGTCCCGCGATCATAAATAAGGAATATGCAAAAACCCCTATAAGAAGGTAAACAACTCCAACTGCGCCTAGAAATTTTATACCTTTGCTCGACTCAACGTTTTTCATACGTGTTTTAATAATTTGGGTTATATAAATTTTGGCTATTTGGCTAGAAATATTAACATTCCTTCTATAAGCGCCGCTATTATTAGCAAGCCAACAATTACAAAAAGAAAAACCATCATAGCATTTTTGAAGTTTTGTCTGAAATCATTTTTTCTAAACAAACTAGATCCCATCTTGAATCCAAGTCCAACAGAGAGCAAAATGGCTGGTATCTCAAATATACCGTGGGGTATAAGTTTCCATAGAATCAAAATTCCCTCTTGAAAAACCGCTTTTTGAGCCACATATCCTATTAAGTATCCATTAGACATTAGAATTAAAAAAGGGAAAACACCCAAAAATATACCAAGTATTATAGATATGAAACAAACAAGGAGGTTGTTTGAGAATATCATCCAAATTGTTTGCCATAGTGTTAGTCCTTCAAATGCTATAACAATTTCTCTAATCCTTTTAATTAGTTGCAATTCTAATTCTTCGGGTAAGGGAATAAAATATCCAATAAGTATAAAGAAAATAAAAACACCAATCGCAAAGTAAATTTGATTTTTCGATTCTCTTATAAAATCGAAGCATTCTTTATAAATTTCTTTAATACTTTTATTTTTTATCTCTTTATTTTTCATTTATCCTCCAAAATATTGAGAAATCATTCTTGTTTTTTTCGGATATTTATATCTTAAATAAACACCCCATATTGCCCCCACTATCAGCCCACCGAAATGCGCAGTATTCCCTATATGTAAAGAAAGTGACGCTGAAAATAACCACATCACGAAAGTTAGAAAAACCATCGCGGCCCACATCGGTAATGGAATCACAAAAAATGCTAGTACTTTCATTCTTGGGGTTAAGACGGCCAACAGCCCACCTAGTGCGAAGATAGCACCAGAAGCACCAACCGCTAATGAAAGTGGATCCCCAAACAATCGTTCACCCAATGCTGTAGAGCCAAAAAAACCAGCTAAAGAAACAAAAAATAAAGAGGCTACTAATCCTCCTATGAAGTATAAATATAAAAATCTTTTTTTACCGATTATTTTTTCAACAAATCCCCCTATAAAAATTAAGGAAATCATATTGGCTGCTAGGTGCCAAATATTTGCATGAATAAACATGCTAGTTATGAAAGTCCAAAGATATCTCCCTTGTAAAATCATAAATGGTTGAAGGGCAAGTATGTGGGCAATCTTGATTGGACCATAGAAATATGCTAATATTAAAAAAGCTAAAAACGCAATTATGTTTGCAGCTACAATGATTCCTGTATAACTACTAAAAATGCCTTTTCTCATTACCTTTTAGACTTCTTTTTTACTTTTAAGGGTTTCTTTTTTTCGTTTTTATGAACTTTCTTTCCCCTTTCGGCATCTCTTTTTGCTTTATTTTTCTTCGCCCTATTTTCCTTTTCCCTTTTTTCTTTCTTATCGAAAGCATGTCTTTTCTTTTCCCTCGCCTTACCAAGCTTTTCTCTAATCGAAACTAGTTCATTTCTTATGTCCTTCAATTCGTTTTCTTTTTTTGTTATTTTCCCCTTTATGTCTCTTAATGAATTTGTATTATCAACAAGTTCATAGATTTCCGCACATTCATCACATGAAAAATCATCTTCTAGTGCCTTTTCTTCCCCAACTTCTATATTGCACCCTTTACATATGTAATATCTTTTGGTTTCCCTATCATTTAGTAGCTGTTTAGACTCCGCCATTTTTCTTTCAAGTTCTAATTCGATCTTCATGAGGCACTTCTCTGTATTTAGGGTCCAAAAATAAATATACCATCCCTTTTTTTTATCCTTTTTTCTAGTAAAAGAAACAAGTCCTTCTGCGGATAGCTTATATAAAATATTTCTAACCTGATTTATTGTAAGATCCATCTTTTTTGCTATTAAAAATTCATTAACGTCTGTTTTCTCAAATAAAATATCAACAATCTGCGCAGAACCTGTATTGGCCATTTCTTCGACGAGATTTTTTAAAAGATTAATTTGCATAGTTATTTATCAAAGGAAGCTCTTAAATACTTTTCGTTTGAACTTGTAGTAACTATATAGTTAATATAAACCTATAAAAGAGAGTTTTTATTTAAATATTCATGAGTTTGTTTAAGAAAAAATCTGATAGTGAAATCCCTGAGATTCCTTCTGCGCCAATCTTACCGCCTTTAGATGTAAATGTCGAACATAAAAGGCCAACTATAGATTTACCCATCACATCTGGAGATGCAAGAGATATCGTTAATAGAAATGTGATAAAATCTGCTGTTGAAGACTCTTCTGAGAAAATAGGTGGTGATGGGGTTGGCAACAACCCCTCTTTCGAATCATTGCCTGTGGCCCAACCAAATCTGACACAAGGACAAGCTCCAATTCAAAACATCCCAGTACCCCCAAGACAAGAAAGGCGATTACCTGACCCTCCAAGATATGATAAGCAATCCTTTTCGCAATCATTGCCAATTCCTCCGCAGGGAGATGATCCGATAGAATTATCTTTTGTTCCTAAGAGAGAAATACAAAAAGTAGAATTGCCAACACCAGATGAAAAAACTGTAAAAAAAGATGCAAATGAATCCATTTTTGTTAGAATTGATAAGTTCCATTCCGCAAAACATGATATTGGTGAGATAGAAAGAGACATTAGACAAATGAATAATATAATAGAAAAAATTACAGATGTAAAAATGCGTGAAGATGAAGAGGTTTTAGAGATTAATAAAATGATTGAAGAAATTAAAGAAAGATTGAGTAAAATTGATATAGAAATTTTTAATAGGGTATAAAATGGAAGAAAGACAAGTATACGTTTCTTTTGAAAATGAAGAATATAAGGCCAATAAGGCTGAACTCCTTAGGTGTAAAGTTGCTTTAGTTAACTTGCAAAAAAACATAACAATGCTATCCGCAACAAGATCTTCAAAAAGAAGACTCTTGGCGCAACTTTTGAAACAAGTTTCTTCAACTGGATTTGTAGTTTCGCGTTTAAATGATAAAATGCCGGACAGTAGTTTGCCAAAGCACATAAGGGACAAGATGCCAAAGGCACAACATAAAAATACAAAAGAAAAGATGGTAAAAGAAAAAGTTAAGGAAATTATAGAAGCTCCGGAAATGGATATCGGTGGTTTAGATAGAGAACTCTTGGAGCTAAATAGGCGAATAAAAGCATTGGGATAAATCTAGAAATCTTAATAAACCTAGATTAGTAATGATTTTTATGATACTTACAAGACGGGAGTTAATAAAGAAATATATTGAATTTTTTAAGTCGAAAGACCACAGGGAAATTCCTTCGGCAAGTTTAGTCCCAGAGAATGATCCAACGGTTTTATTTACGACGGCAGGAATGCACCCGTTAGTTCCATTTTTACTTGGGCAACCACATCCTCTTGGAAAAAGATTAGTTGACGTTCAGAAATGCATAAGAACGGGAGATATAGACTCTGTCGGAGATACATGTCATCATACTTTTTTTGAAATGCTTGGAAACTGGAGCTTTGGAGATTATTTTAAAAAAGAAGCAATTGGATGGAGTTTTGAGCTTGCTGTAGATGTTTTAAAATTTGATAAAGAGAGAATTGCAGTTACTGTTTTTATTGGAGACGCAGATGCACCAAAAGATGTAGAAGCTGCAGAAATTTGGCTATCGCTAGGAATTTCAAAAGATAGAATTGCATTCCTCTCAAAAGAAGATAACTGGTGGGGACCTGCAGGCGAAACTGGACCATGTGGACCAGATACTGAGTTATTTTATTGGACAGATAATAATACTCCCGCACCTAAGGTCTATGATCCTAAAGATACGCGATGGGTAGAAATCTGGAATGATGTATTTATGCAATATGTCAGAGAGAAAGATGGAAAATATTATGAAGCAAAACAAAAAAACATAGATAATGGACGAGGACTAGAAAGAGTTTTGGCAGTAGTTAACGGAACTAATGATAACTATGCTACAGAAATATGGCAACCATTAATAAAAGAAATTGAAAAGATTTCTGGTAAGAAATATTCTGAAAATGAAAAATCTATGAGAATTATCGCAGATCATCTAAAGGCCTCTTATTTTATAATTTCAGACGGAGTTTTACCAAGCAACACCGAAAGAGGATATGTATTAAGGAGACTAATAAGAAGAGCAGTAAGGCATGGAAGGTTGTTGGGATTAAGAGAATTTACAAGAAAAGTTTGCATAAAAGTTTTTGATATTTACCCAGACTATGAGAATTTAAAATATAAAGAACAAGAAATTCTAGATGAAATAGAAAAAGAAGAAACACGTTTCAACTTAACTTTGGAAAAGGGGTTAAAAGAATTTGAAAAACTCTCCAAAGATAACATAGACGGCAAGGATGCTTTCTTATTATATCAGTCTTATGGTTTCCCAATTGAGATGACACAAGAGTTAGCAAAAGAAAAGAGTATAGAGGTAAATCTAACTGAATTTGAAAAGGAATTGGGAAAGCATCAAGAACTTTCGAGAACATCCTCCGCAGGAACTTTCAAATCCGGATTGTCGGACAATAGCGAAGCGACAACAAAATTACATACGGCAGCACACTTATTAAATCAAGCTCTACGGGTTGTTTTAAAAGATGAAAATATAAAACAAAAAGGTTCTAATATAAATGCCGAAAGAGTAAGATTCGATTTTAATTTTCCGAGGAAATTAGAAGCTGAAGAAATTGAAGAAATTGAAGAATGGGTTAATAAAAAAATAAAAGAAAAACTAGAAGTTAAACGAGAAGAAATGAAATATAAAGACGCTGTAAAACAAGGCGCAAAGGGTGAATTCGGAACAAAATATCCGGAGATAGTTTCTGTTTATACTATATTAGATAAAAAAAATAAATCCATTAGTAAGGAAATTTGTACGGGCCCGCATATAAAAAATACTTTCGAACTGGGAAAATTCAAAATTATAAAGGAAGAATCCAGTTCTGCTGGAATAAGAAGAATAAAGGCAACATTAGATTAAAATATTAAACATAATATCGACCACCGACCAATTCTAACTATTGATTACTTTTTATTAAGTCTTCTCTTTCTTAGAATACCTTCGATCACGTCAAAATGTCCTTCCACTTTCTTCCATCTCTTTTTTTCATTTGCAACGTGGAAAGCATAAAAAACAGCAATTAGGATAATAGCAGAAACTAATGAAATATCAAGAATAGACACATTACTTTGTCCCGCAATCGCATTACCTGTTAATCTAAATCCTGAAAAAACGCCAAATCCTATAATAATTACCCACGGTAAAAATTTCCACTTTCTTTTAACTTCTTTTGATTTTAAATACGATACAAATTTCTTCTTTTCTTCGTTCCTTAATTCTTTAAAATAATTTGTATGATAATAAGGGACAACTCCTTCTCCCATAGAACCACGCACTCTCTGTTCGACATGAATCATTCTTTCTATAAGATCATTAGCTAAGAAATTTTTCTTTTCTGGCTTCGTCATTTCGCAAAATTCTTTTCGCTTTGGTTTTTTGAATAAACTTAATTGCATTTGACACCTGTATTTTTATATAATTCTGAGTATTTAAGTATTTCGAAATACTCTAAATCTTGGTGAGTGGTTATTTTATATAGGTTCATTCGGCGAAAACTCCTGGTTTCCCGGGGACAGCTTTTTTTGACCTATTTTCGGGATCGTATTTTTCCGGATCGTTTACTGCAAATATTTGTGTTTCTTTCCCAAAAACCTTCTCTATTTTATTTTTATCAATTTGATTAATTTCAAATGGCATTACATATAAATAAATTTTATTGACTTTTTGATTTGAAATTATTTTTTCAACTGTTTGCTTTATATTTTCAATTATTTTATTGTTGATGTCTTCTT
>Ga0268276_1001541_pt1 | contig 22277 bp, 34 predicted proteins | sample saktaG_4_FD_190145 | JGI IMG/M metagenome (GOLD analysis project Ga0268276, IMG submission 190145) | Saline water microbial communities from Sakinaw Lake, British Columbia, Canada - sak_2010_1_5_45m | ecosystem: Environmental > Aquatic > Non-marine Saline and Alkaline > Saline ... | reverse complement strand
CGACTGGGAAGATCGCCTGATAATCTCGATGCTCTCACGGAATCATACTTCCCGCGCAAGATAAAGATAATACAAACAGCGAGCACATTCGACCGGCGACTGCTGGGTTTGCCGGGGTAAAGGAGCAAGATGATCCAGAGAACGATTAACAACACGACAATCACCATACCCGACAAGGAACGCCAGGAATGCGAGGTCTGGAGCCGTGTCGTCGGTTACTATCGGCCTATAAAAGACATGAACATCGGCAAGCGCAGCGAGTTTAGAGAACGGAAATATTTCACCGAGGAGAAATTCTAATGATCGATAGAATTAGATGTTTAATGTAATTCATGTGGGGATGATACGTGAACATTGACGAGTGAAAGGAGATGGCGAAATGTCAACAGAGAGAGCAATCCTAAGAATGAGAGTGAAAGATTACGAGGAGCTAACGAAAGTTATCGCTCAGAAAAAACAGAGGCTTGCTTCCTTTTACGGCATGGATGAGGCCAAGCCTGAGTTTGATGTGCTTCTTAAAGGCGAAAGAGGTATGGAAGGACTTGAAACGCTGAAAGGCCGCACATCAAGAGGCATAGAAAGAGAGTTGAGAAATATTGAAGTTTGGTCGTTATGGCTGGAGAAGGTTCCGGGGATCGGGCCCGCCATTGCAGGTGGACTTGTCTTGCTGTATTACTCTCGAAATGTGCCAATATGCCAGAAATGCGGAGGTGATCTTGAGAAAATCGATGGCGGTATGAAGTGTAAATCATGCGGTGCAGAAGCGAAAAAAGACGGGTTGCTGAAATACCGGGAAGAACTGCGGGATTTCACGAACATAAGCAAATGGTGGGCGTTCATGGGTAGGCATACCGTAGACGGTGTAATGCCTAAGCGCAAGGCTGGTGCTATGTCGAACTGGAGTACGAAAGGCAGGACGCTTGGCTATCAAATCGGCGACCAGTTTAACCGGCAAGCAGACGACCATCCTTACAAGGCGTTTATGCTTGAACGGAAGCGGAAACATTCGCTGAAACATCCCGATTGGACGAAGGGACATATTCACAATGCGGCAAAGAATGAGGCGGTTAAGCTGTTCCTTGCTCATTTTTGGGTGGTAGCGCGAGAGATTGACGAACTGCCGGTGACAGACCCGTATGCAGGTGCTATCATGGGACACACGGGGATAATAAGGCCGTTTTATTGGGATTGAAAGCCAATGCGTTTATGAAACCCAGTGTCGGTTTGCGAGCCATCCAACAAGTGAAATCCAACAGCAGAATGCGAGCCACTTTCGCTTTGAAACCCAAACAGGGGGTGCGAGCCAGTTTTTATATGAATCCTAAAGGTGAATTGCGAGCCATGTGCACGATGAAACCCAGCACAGTTTTGCGAGCCAGTGACCGCTTGAAATCCAACAGCAGAATGCGAGCCAGATAAAATATGAATCCCAGCAAGGCTTTGCGTCACATCACAACCACGTCATAACAAGGAGAAATTCCATGCAGTACGAACAGAAGACTATCGCTCAGTTACAGTACGACGAGATGAGCATCACACAGCTTGAAAACGCAGTGCGAAAAGCACTCAAAAGGTTCAAGTGCGGAATTATCGAGGCGGCAAAGCTCTTACGCTATCTGCAAAGGACGAACCGCTACAAGGAAAACGCCCGGTACGCGAAAGAACCGTTTAAGGTTTATCTTGACGATCAGTTCGGCGTACGGATGGGTACGTACATGGAGTGGGTAAAAGCACTTCCCTACGAAAAGGAAGCCGAAACATTCGGTGTGGGACTTGTATCCAAAACCGTGAGTACGTGCGGTAAAAAAGGAGCAGAAAGAGCCTTTGCGGAAATATCCGCACTGGAAGAAGTAAAGAAAAAGTCAGTGCCAAGGGAGAAGATCGAGGAGATAATCGAAAAGCATACCGACCCGAAACGCAAGGAAGCAGCCAAAAAAGAACGTAACGACTGGCGAGCTATGTATGTGACTGAACGTGCGGCTCACCTGGCAACAAAAGCGGAGTTGCAAAAGGCGCAGAAAACTATCATAGAACAGGCCGAACAGATCAGGAAGCTAACAAAAAACGGGGAAATCATGCTGGAAGTTAAACGCATAATGAACGAGTCAAAGGACTGTGAGCCGGAGTTGAAATGAAACCCAAGAAAGGATTGCGAGCCACAAATAAAATGAAACCCAGGGTCCAGTTGCGAGCCAGTGTACTGTTGAAACCCAACGGGTCGCTGCGACACTAACAACAACGGGGCGGGTTCACGCCTGCCCCACATGAAACGAGGTGAAAGATGAAAACAAAGAAGCCGTTTAACATAGACGCACTGCTCGAATTAGTATTCGGTGATCTTGACAAGATAGTGCAGAGAATAGGCAAACGCATAGAAATTACTATAAAGAAACTTACAACAGAAAAGAGGTAGTACATGGAAATCACAGAAATTTTAAAGCAGCCTTTTGATAAGGCACTTGCCGAGTTAACGAAAGACCCGCAAGAAAAGGATGCGAAAATCGATGATTACCGCAAAGCATTCACGGGACAGCATGCAATCCTCGACGATACAACGCGAAGGGACGTGCAAATTACCAATAGCGACGGCACGAATCGCACGGTGAAACACACGAAAGAGACTATCCCCTACCAGAAACGCATCGTGAACAGTGCGGTAACGTTTCTGTTCGGTGAGCCCCTGAAACTCATTCTCAACGATGAGGAAGCCGATAATAGCAAGGCATTTGACCGCATTAACGAGGTATGGAAACAGAACAAACTCGATTATTTCAACAAAGCCCTCGCCCGTGATCTGTTTGTCGAATGCAAGGTTGCCGAACTCTGGCATGTCCCGAAGAAAGAAGAAGGCAAAGACGCTCGTATCCGGGTTGTGCTATTAAGTACTCGTGCGGGTTACAAGATATACCCGCATTACGATGACGAGGGTGATATGGATGCCTTCACGCTCAGATTTGATACGAAAGACGATAAAGGCAAGACGATAGCCAATGCCACCATATTCACGGCTACCAACATTACCGATGCTTTCAAGAAAGAGGGCGGCGAATGGAAGGATACCAAGCGCGAAAACCTCGCGGGCAAAATACCCATTGTCTACTACGAGCAGGACGAGCCGGAATGGAAGTGTGTCGAAACACAGATAAACCGTGCCGAATACCTGGTTAGTAATTTTGCCGATACGGTTGACTATAACGGTTCGCCTATTCTCCAAATCAAGGGTACGGTAAACAATCTTCCCCAAAAAGAAGAGACCGGAAAGGTTGTGACGGTTGCGCTTGAATATGACGACAACGGCAAAGCCTCCTGTCCGGGCGGTGTTGAATATGTCACTTGGGATCAGGCACCGGAAGCGATACGGCTTGAATATGATATCCTCAAAGACACCATCTATGGCATGACGAGTACGCCCGATTTGTCATTCCAGAACGTCAAGGGCATGCAGGCCGTGAGTGGTATCGCATTGCGTCTCATGTTTTCCGATGCGTTATTCAAGGCACTGGATAAGCAGGAAACTTTCGGCCCGGCAATGGAACGCCGTCTGAGCATCATGAAAGCGATGATCGGAGTGACGGACAATTCTCTCAAAGCACAACTCGATAATCTTGACATCGACATTAAATTCGGTGATGTCTTGCCGCAGAACATTCAAGAGCTTATCGAGTCGCTTACCCTTGCCCGCGGTGGTGAGCCAATCATGAGTGAGGAGTCGGCGGTAAAGCATAATCCGCTCGTTACCGATGCCGATGAGGACATCAAGGCATTGAAAGGCGAGAAAGCAGCGTTAAAATCGTTCGGGGAGAGCTATGAATAATGGCAGAGTGTGAGCATGGTCCCATACAGCAGGAAGCACTAGACGCTATTGCCGAACTGAGGAGCGACATAAACATTCATATGCCGTCGCCGGTATACTACCATTCTTTGATCGACAAGGTGGAACGATTTATCTCGTTGCTGGAAACGATAAACAGGGTACAAAAACACGGGAGAGCATAAGGAGAACACCATGCAAGTCCAGTTAAAACAGCCCATCTTCACCGCTACGCAGTGGTTTAAAGACGGTGATCATCCGGCAGTAATATTCTATCCCAAGCCACCATATACAGAGGATTGGTATAAACTCGAATCGGAACATGGTAATTTAGGTTATGAAGACGAGGGACATTATTATAAAGTTGTTCCTGGCGACTGGATTGTCGAGATGTTCGACGGTCTGCACCTGTTCGGAGATGACGAATTCCGCGAGCTGTTTGATGAGGTTGAGCAGTATTCTGACGGGGAGTACCTTGCCCTACAGGGGTGTATTCTGCAGTCTACGCTTTTAAAATGCCGTGCCGGAGATTGTGTTCATGATACATTAAAAAAAAGGGGGGAACAATGAAAAATGCCATCTGGACTATCTGGCATCAAATATGTGATTTATCTCGTATGATTGGCATGAGAGATCGCTTCCGTTGTCCCGAGTGTAAATCAGTAGGTACATGGAAACCTCATGGTGGGTGGCTTGACGATAGCAAGGCAAGCGGCAGGCGATGGATATGCAAGTGGTGCGGTCTTTATATCGGAAAGCCTATGGGCGGCAATATGGTGAGACGTCAGGCTTTTGTTGATCCCACTCTTAAATGCTGGCGAATACAAGATTTTTACAAAAAAGATGAATTACCTAAAAATGCTTTTATTCCTAAAGATATAGTAAAAACAAATCCATGGGTTGGATAAATGAACTCCTACGAACGCGAACATATCCGTGACATTGTCCTGCGCAACAGGGAAATCAGCGGCGTGATCGACAGCGCCATGAGGGATATTGCCAAACGATTATCGCGTACTACGGTAGTCAGTAAAAAAGCGCAATTAACTATCATGAGCGACCGTCTCGCCGAACTCAAGAAACAGATTCAGGGCAATATCGAAACCGGCGTCCGTAACCAGTGGAATCTTGCGAACAACAAGAGCGAAACGCTGGTAAATGGGTATTTGTCAAACATCAAGATATCCGATAGCCTTTACCAGAGTTTCGTAACTCCGAATATCAATGCGCTCAATGCTTTCCTTGACCGTGCCGAAGCCGGTATGAATCTCAGCAAGAGAGTATGGGAGATCACGGACGGTATTAACGGCGAAATGAAAAGGCTGATAAAAACCGGCGTGCTGGAGGGGAAATCGGCAATCAGGCTGTCGAGAGAGTTGAAGGGCTTTGTCAAGGGGCACCCGATAAGCTACGCCGGCAAACTTATTCCCGGGAGAAATTTAAACTTCCAGGCTATTCGGCTGGCGGCAACCGAGATGAATATGGCGTTTCGAATGAGTGATCACCTACAGAACAGCAGATTGCCGTTTGTGACCAGCGTTACCATCGAGTTATCGGCAAGTCACCCGGTGAGCGACATTTGTGATGAACTTGCCGGTGAGTACCCGAAAGGATTCCAGTTTGTCGGGTGGCATCCTCTGTGTATGTGCATCGCTACGTACAACAATTTGCCACCAAACGAATTTTTGAAGTATATCAAGACCGGAGAGATCAATCAGAGCCGGTTTACGGCCAGCATACCAGTGAAAGCGCAGTCATACATCAAAAAGAACGGTGACCGGCTGCTGGGGTACAAGAATACGCCGTACTGGTTGCGGGATAATTTCGATAAAGGTTTGAAGCTAAAGAAGTCGGTGCTGAAAGTGAAAGGAGAAATAAAACTATGAGCATTAAAAGAATATTCATGTTTATTGGCAACTTACTTGGAATCGAATATGAAGAATTATCAAAGAAAGAACTCGCCAGGAGGCTACTCGAAAATGAAATCTGAAAAGGAGAGACACCATGAAAAACTTTAAGTATGTCCAAGCCGAAGACGGGCATCTGGTAAAGGTTGAGGTACCAAGTGAAGAAGAACCAAAATTCGCTACAGAACATATGGCAAAGCATGATAATCGTACCTGTAGTTCTGTTATAGAAATATCACCCGCTTGTTTATCCGCCATTGATCTTTTAAACGGAGGAAAATTATGAAGAAAAAGCTTGCATTCGTTTGTGGCAAGGGTCTTGAATCATTCATCGAGCCAATTGTGCAGGAATTCGAGAAGTTTCCGGCATATCAGTTACGCCGGTATTATGCCAATTCACAGCAGGAAATCATCGCCGCTGTCAAATGGGCGGATTACGTGTTTCTGGAATGGGCGAACGAGATCGCTATCGAGGCAACCAAGATATACGACCTGAAGAAGAAGGGTGTTATCCTGAGACTGCACAGTTATGAAGCATTTACGAATATGCCGCAGCATATCGACTGGACTATGATCGATTATCTGGTGTTCGTGGCTCCGCATATTCGGGATATAGTGAAAATTTATATTCCTGACATTCAAAAGCGTGTCAGTACGAAAGTCGTGTACAACGGCGTTGACATTGACACTATCGAGATGAACGAAGACCTGAACATGCACAATATCGCCTATGTGTGCAATATCAATCACAAGAAAGAGCCGGTGATGGCACTTCAAATCATGGCGGAACTCGTGAAGCAGGATTCAAACTATAAACTTCATGTTGCCGGAGCGTTTCAGGATAACCGGTATAAAATTTACATGGAGTACATGGCAAAAGAGATGTGTATTGCCGACAATATCCTGTATTACGGCTTTGTGGAGGATATGAACACGTTCTGGGAAGGCAAGGGCGTGATCCTGTCAACGAGTATTCACGAAGGGCACCCGTACAACATCATGGAAGGTGCAGCACGGGGATTGCGCCCGGTAATTCATAACTTTAAGGGTGCGAAGAAATTATACCCCATAAGTTGGTTATTCAATGACATAGATATGGCTGTAAAATCAATCGGGGGGATATATTTAAACAAAGAATACCGTCAATATGTCATCAATCAGGGTTGGACACGGGCAAATCAGGTGAAGCAACTGAAAGCACTCGTTGACCGCTTAGGAAAGAGGAAAAAGAAATGATCGGCTGGATTGTGCAGAAATACTACGCATGGCGGGTGAAACGTGGTGTATTCGTGCTCAAATCACTCGACGAAATGATGGTGAGTGCGGGTTACAAGCGTCATGAACGCCGTCAATTCTGGCGAGAGTTTAATAATCACCAAGCGGCACGGGATAAACTGTTCGAAAGGATGGGGAAATGAATATTGAAGATGTGATAGCGCGAAAAGCAGAACTTGAGAAAACCATTCATCGCCTTATTGTAGATTTTAATATGGAAACATCATGCGCTGTTGAAGCTATTGAATTGCATAATTATTTTTGTGGAGAAAGAGTATACCAGGGGTGCGCTTACGTTTCTATCCGTGTTGAAATTCCGTGATTTTTCGAGGTGCTAAAGAATGAAAAACCCCCTTATCACAATCATCATGCCAGCATATAACGCCGGGAAGTATATCGGGAAACGTGCCCGGGAAATAGCCGAAGGTGTCCCCTGCCCTGGTATACTCGATCCCGACGATATCGAGGTGGTGATTGTGAACGACGGGTCAACTGATGGGACATTCGCTGCGATGCTTAAAGCCGGGGATGTATTCATGGAACATGGCATTGGAAGTTATTCCGGATGCGGTCTTGAAGACAATGCCGGAACCTTCTACGCCGAGGAAGCCGGGTTACGCCATGCAACGGGCGAGTATGTGTTCTTCCAAGATGCGGACGACCCGTTTCATCCTGCCCTGCTACATGAACTGCTAACACTACGGCTCACAATACCCTCAAGCGTCCATATTGCGGCACCCACGAGGCTTGTAGAGAAAGATGGGACGCTAACAGGAGAAATATGGCACAGTGAGCAGGGTCCTATACTCAAAGCTCTGGAAAAACAGTGTAAAATTGGGCGCGGCATTATTACACGGCGGTCATTATTCCGGCGTACCGTAATGCTGAACGCATATGAAGAACTTGGCAGCATATTCAAAAAGGCCGGTGTCGGTCATATCAATGCCGTGCAGGATTCGATTGTAATCACGTACCTTTTCGGCACCGGTATATTCAAGAGCATCACAGAATCGAAAAAAGCTTACTGGTACAGTTTGACTAATCCGGAATCAATGAGCCATGATATGGCCCACAGGAAACATGATATTCCCGTGCTCATGGCCCTTACCGTATATGCTATTAACCAATTGAATGGTTTTGATACCATCAAGAACCTCATCGATGATCTTACACTTATTCAAAAGGAGAGGAAAATGCCATGAAAGCTAAAAGCAAGAAAAAGAGAAAAAAGTTTAAAAAAGGGGAATTAGTATTATTTAAAGTACCTTTTTGTCAAGAATATAGAACACATCATAATATACTAAAGTGGGGAGTAGGTATATACTGCGGGCATTTTACGGACCATAGGGGTCCCCAATACTCAGTAAAATTCTGGGATAAGGATTTTACGGAAGAAAAGAAGATAACAAAATCCTCACTCAGGGAATTTCTCGAATCAATTCTAATTATCAGCACTAAAATGCCTGAAGAAATCTCTGCACCCAGATACAAAAGGATGTCTATCCCCAAAGAGGATGTTTTTAAAATCACTCACAAATATGGGAAGGGATAGGAAAATGCCATGAAACCAGCCAGTAAAGATCAAATAATAGCATATTATGACGATTACTTGGAATATCTCAAGGAAGATCATGTGATCAGCAATAAACGCCATAGACATATCAGGGTCAAACTTAGCTCACTTATAAGACGTGGTGCAAAAATACTCGACCTCGGATGTGGAACAGGGCTCACATCACACTGGATTGCTCAATGCGGGGGAATTGTGACAGCGGTCGATATATCACCTAAACTTATTGCTTTTGCTCGTAAGAAATCAGCGCACAAGAACATCAAATATATCATATCTGATATAACAGAGCTCAATTTGAGAAAGAAATTCGACGGTATTGTCATGGTGGATGTATTCGAGCATATCCCAAAGGGTAATATTGACAAACTCATGGAAGCCATCAAGAAGCATTCCCATGAAAACACATGGATATTCTTGAATCTCCCTGACGAACGTTATCAGTGCATGGCATATGTGCATATCAAAGACAAGCTGCAAATCGTAGATGAAGGCTATTCGATATCAGTCATACTTGGGAAATTCAGGGCAATAGGGTTTGAAGCCGCTAAAATTGACATTTATGGCCTCGACATAATATGCCAGTACAATTCGTTTTTATTCACCCCCAAAAAGAAATTGATGAATGCCTATGAAACGGGAATGAAGGGAAAGTGAGGTGAGAAACAATGTGGAAGTGCCTGAGATGCGGACAATGGATTATGACCACGTAAGTTGTGAGCTTTGCGATCCAGAATTGACATTGGAAATGAAGGCATTAATACGAGTAATGGCACGTTTAATGACCCCGAAAGTGAGGTAAATATGCCCTACCCTGATAGACATGTCTGTGAGTTACGTAGAGTGGTGACGGTGAGAGCTATCGGGCACCGCGACCAGACACATGAAGGCAAAAGGTATCATGTTCTTTCCGGAATTCCGCGAGTTGGGCGTGAAGCGGTCTCTGCTGAATATGAATATCAGTACCCGGCAGACGAATGGACGGCAGCGGAGGCACGGAATCACTGTGTAGCTCATAGCGGTATCGGATTTCATATAGCAACAGGTAATAAAGTTGAAGAAGCGGCAAAAAAACTGAAAAAGGCAATGGAAAAATGAAATTTTACGACCCGCTCGTTAGCGAAAAAGAATATGAGGCAGGATGGATTGAGATAGTGTGGGTTATTATCGCCAGCCCCTTCACTCTGGGTGCCGTAATAGCGTTCTATCTTAGAGAATATTCCTTGAGTGCAGTAGCCTTATTACCAATAATGGTTTTTATTGCACTTGTGATTATGGAAGCGGCAGAAAAAGCAGCACGGGGATGACAATTTTCCGTGCAATATGCATTTATTTGGCAAAAATATGAAATAAATCTACAAATGACTCAAAAAACACTTGACATCGATGAATTTATAGATGAAATTAAGACTATTATTGATAATGCCGACGTTGTGGAGAAAAATCGTCTCTTTTACGGACATGTTACTATTCATTTTGCGCGGGGAAAATCTACACATCTGGAGAAAACCGAGACTATAAAGTAAATATTCGCAGCATGACATAGAATAAACTAACGAAATCAGTATCGGGACAACCGGGCTGAGCGCATTCGCGTTCGGCCTTTTTTTTATGCCTGGAGGAAAAACATGAAAAAGATTACACTCTTACTCACAATTGTCTGCTTGCTCTGCGTTTCGCCAGCCGCAGGACAGCAGATTCGCTTTGCACAAACCGACACGACATCTATGATGGCACCCGGCAACAGCACTGCCGTTTTCTGCGGTGGCGGAAGATACACAAACCTTTTGTGGCTTTTCACCATATCGAGCATAGACGACAGTCTGGCGGTTGCACTCCAAGCTAAAATAGGAAATAGCGATTGGGTCAGCGTATGGGCCGACTCCATTTCCTACGATGCAGACGGGGTATTCGGTTTTGAATGGGACAATGTGGCGATTGCCGATTCTATACGGTTCAGATGGTTTACCGAAGCCGGGGGAACGGCTGCGATGATAACCCACAATGTCTCTTTGATTGGAGGAAATTAAAATGAAAAAATGCTTTTATGTGACGCTGGCTGCTCTCCTAGTACTGGCGTTGTCTGTAAATCAAAGCTCTACACCACGAGCAGAAACCCTCAAGCTATCGGGATCAACTATTTATCTCACAATCCCGGAATTCAGCGATACACTAACATCTATCCATTCTCGTATGTGGGACTTTGAATCTGCGACTGGTGACACTCTTACCGACGTTCACACAAAGCTTCAGACGGTTGACGATAATCTCGACGGTCTTGTGTCCGCTACCCCTGACACTTTGACGGATATCCACACTAAGTTACAAGTGGTAGACGATAATCTTGATGGGTTAGTTTCTGCCACTGCCGATACTTTAACTGACATTCATACAAAGTTGCAGGCAGCCGACGATATTATCGATGATCTACATGACACGGATTTACCGGCTGTAGTTGATACTCTTCATGTGATTCATGAGCGGATAATCAGCGATATAGAGGACACGCTCACAAATATCCATACCAAGCTCCAGGTAGTCGATGATAATTTAGACGATCTCGTATCTGCCACCTTGGACACACTCACTGATATACATACAAAACTTCAAGCAGTCGATGACAACCTTGATGGGTTAATATCAGCAACAGCAGACACATTGACCGACGTTCATACTAAACTGCAAACGGTTGACGATAATTTAGATGCCTTGATATCGGCGACAGCAGATACCCTCACGGACATTCACACGAAACTACAGATCGTTGACGACCTTATCGATGCGGCTACTGATACGCTGACCAACATACATACCAAGCTCCAAACGGTTGATGACATGGTGGATGGAGTGGAAGGTGCGACCGGAGTGTTATATGAACAGGCGGATGTGGTAGTCAACACGACGGCACCCAACGACGCAAATACCGATATTTTCGACCTGAATACCGCATCGACACGCTACGTCATACGAGGGCTTATTCTGAAGTGTGCCGATCCAGGGGCTAACACGGTAACTGTTAGCCTGGTGATGCTCATAAATGATGTGGCAACGGTAGTTGATACATTCGAAATCACAACGGTCAACTTCGGAGATTATTTCCAGTTACAGGATATGTTCACAACTCCACAACTTGCCGGTGATGACATACAAATCTATGTCAGGGCAAGTGCAGGAGGTCCCTATGCTGTGACCGGGCAGTATTCCTACGCAAAAACCAATAATTAGTAGAGTAATAACACAAACTTAAACAAGAGGAGAAAATAATAATGTTATTCGAAACCGAAATCAAAACTGCATTGAAGGCGGCAGGGTTGAATGAGGACCTGTACGACCAAATAAAGGTCGAAACCGCGGACGAAATAGAGGGTGCTGTCAAGACACTCAAAACGGACATGGAAAAGGTAAAGAATTTTACTGAAGACGAGTTTATGGACGCTATAAAAAAAGCGGGAATGGCGGATGCACTGAAGAAATACACTGGCAGGGAATCCGACAGGCGCGTTAATGATGCCGTCAAAACTCATGATGAAAAACTCAGAAAGGCCGCAGAAGATGAAGCGGCAAAAAAGGAAAAGGAAAAGGGTCAGGAAACCATGACAGCAGAACAAAAGGAAATCCAGTCGCTGAAAGAAACCATTAAAACAATGGGTGAAGAGATCAGGGGTATCAGCACCACTCTTTCTTCCGGCGATCTGAATTCAGGAATTCGCGCAGAACTGAAAAAAGCAGGGCTGAGTGAAAGTTTCGTGTCTGACATCAAGGTGGACGATCCCGGGAAAATTGCTGAAGCCGTATCGGTATTTAAGGGAAAATTCGATGCGCAACAGCAGGAAAATATCAACAGGAAACTCGAAGCGGGTGAACTTGCAGCGGGAAAAGTAGGAACGGCCGGCCAGAATCTTGAAGAGAGTGCAATCGCTAATTTTGCGAAAAGCCTCGGTACAGACGGCACCGTGAAAAATCCCGATTTTCCGGGAAAGATTTCATCTGCCAAGAAAGACACGTAAGGAGAAGTAAAAAATGAGTTTGCAAATCATAAAACAAACGGAGACGCAGTATAATCCCGTTTTCCTGAGCATCCTTGAAGATGTTGTGGGAGGTGTGACGATCAGCACAACTCGCATACCGACGACAACCAAGTTCCTCAGAGCGGGCACTATGCTGGCAGAGAGCGCATCCTCGCTCGGTCTTTACAATGTCGTGAAGACGGCAAAACTGAAGAGAACGCTCGGAACGGATGCCTGCGTCACAATTTACGTTTACAGTTCCAGTTTGCCAAATTCACCCGGCCAGGAATTCAAGGTTGGCGAGTGGGTGATGATTGACAGTCGCGGTTCGGCTGCGACGATTGCCGCTATTACGATTGGCACAAAAACGAATGGTATCGGAACGGATATCATCTATTTCACCGCTGGTGGTGGTGGCCTGAATTGTACCGCTATTACGGGTACAGTTTTACAGGAAGGTAATAACGACCTGACAACCGGCGCGACTGCGAAGTTTACCGCCGATTGTATCCTCCGGGATAGCGTTCGTGTACGTCTCGAATCGGGCTATACCCTCCAGAACATTTCCGCAAGCGCAGTCGTGCGCGGCACAGTGGACGAGTCTATTCTCCCCTATGTCTGCCCGACAGAAGCTGTTAAGACTCCTCTAACCGCGCGTATTCGATTCGCATAAGGAGGTGATTTCAAATGGAACACTCATTACTGAAAGAAGCGACAAGCAAGAATCTTGAAATTTACCTCAAGAATCGTGTTTATGACAAAATGTATTGGCCTGATTTCTTCCCCATCAAACAGGTAGATTCGCTGAATTTTGAAACACTCATTGGCAGCAAGGGGAACCGTGTTGCTGCGGATGTTGTGGCTTACAATACTTCGGCACCCCGTAAGACACGTAAAGTCATTTCAAGACTCATCGGTAGTATTCCGTCTATCCGTATGAAGAAAATCATGGAAGAAACCGACCTGAACGATTACAACAACGTAAAGGCCAGAGGTGTTGCGGGCATGGATCGTATCCTTGATCTGGTGTTCGGAGATGTGGATGCCTGTGTTGACGGTTGTCTCGGACGTATGGAATGGCTCGCTCTGCAGGCATTGTCGAGCGGCACCATAACGCTGTCCACTACGAACAATGGAGCCGGTATCACTACCGAGGATGTGATCGATTTCCAACTTCCGAGTGCAAATAAGGAAGTAGAATCTGCGGCAAATAAATATTGGACAACCGGAGCCTATGCGACAAATACGCCGATTACCGATATCGAGACAATTATCCGCGAAGCCAAAGAAGCGGGTTCGATGATCAAGCATATGGTGATGAACCGCTCGAAATGGATCGCCTTCAGAGATTCGACACAGGTGCAGAATTATACCAGTGCCGCGTATGTCGGTGGTGCATGGGTAAAACTGGCACCGACGCTTGCGCAGGTCAACGATATGCTGGCCGGGCAGGGACTTCCCGACATTATCGTAATCTATACCACGGTCAGTATCGAGAACGAGGCTCATACCATTACGTCGAATGACCCCTGGCTAAATGCATCCGGTGAAGACCGGTATGTGCTGTTTTGCCCGGAACTTCCGCTCGGCAACATGTTCGTTGCACCGATTGCAGAAGAGACGAATCCGCCCAAGCAGGTTACTCAGGCGAAAAAAGGTAACATTCTTGTCAGCAAATGGAGCACCGTCGATCCCACGTCTGAACTGACAAAGGGTGAAACAAATGCCTTCCCAAGCTGGCCGACGATCGACCAATGCTGGATTTTGGACAGTGAGAGCCACACCACGTTTGGGGCTTAATCCAATATAAACGAGGACTTGCAAGATAAGGCAGAGCAATGACGAATCTTGAGGCACTACAGGCGACAGTAGAATACGAGAATGATGATCTGCTTACGAAAGCATTGCTGGATAGAGGCGTGACAAGCACGGCAACCTATACGGCAGCGGATCAGCGTTCAGTTGAACTTGCGGCAGCGGACATTTTTCTCTTTCTCGTCGGCCACCCGGATTTTCGTGAAGGTTCGAAGTATGTGAGTTATGCAAAAGGGGCACTCATGTCGCTGCGGAGGGAATTATTGCGAAAGCATGATGCTCTCCCGACGACGATCACTGCACCTACCGACGCAAATAATCGGAAGATATGGTAATGATAAGCAAATACCCACATACGGCAACAATATCGTGGTATGACACCGGGACGACAAACTCCGTTGGGGGTTTGACTCCCGGTACTCTAAACACGATAGTCGTTGTCTGTGATATACAGCCGGTAAACGGTCGTTATTTGCTCGGTGAAGGCGGTGCTGTTTTGAATTATGACTGGAAGATTTTTGCCAACCGTTTTACGGGTGACACGAGTGTTCCGGAAGATGCAAAACTGGCCTTTTCGGGTGCTGATCATATCCTTGTACACCTTTTTAATTTCCAGAAACATACGGAGATAAAATGCCGGGATTGATACCAACATTCACGATGGCGGACATTGGCCTGAGAATCGACAAATTCCAGCAGGCGAAAGTACGAAAAGCCTTCGAAATACTTTCGTATGTCGGTATCGAGTGTGTCAAGTTTGCCAAAAAACATCACGGGTATACAGACCAGACAGGGAATTTGACGAGTTCTATTGGTTATGCCATAGTCTACGACGGCAAGATTGAAAAAGCATCGATGATGCACGAAGATAGTGCCGGACTTGTAGAGGAGCTCGCACAAAAATATCCTGACGGGATGATCCTCGTGGTTGTCGCCGGTATGGAGTATGCGGCTGCGGTCGAATCAAAAAATTATGATGTCATCACCGGCAGTTCATACAAAGCGGAAGAGTTAATGGCATTCATGAAGAAAGAATTGGGAGCGGCATTCGGATGAAAACGACGTTTGATGTTCTCGATAAAATATACCCTATTGTCAACGTTACGGCAGTAAAAACGACGTTGGACGGGGCTGTTTATCGGAATAGCCGACCGGTGAATTCGGTCAAACGCGATATCACGATAAGCGCACTCCCTATCGCCGGTGGCACGGACATAGACTTGCAAGGCTGTACGGTTATTATTAACTGCTTTGCAAAAGACATACTTCCGGGTATCCCCGACGATGCCAGGCTCGATACTATGACCGCCGCAGTGCTTACGGTTCTTTTGGCGTATGCCTCGACAACGTCATACCTGCACCTTGAAATCAATAGTCAGGGTGTCATGGAGGATATGGATCAGGCGGGGATAAGTTATTCATCAATACGGGTAAACTGCACAATACAATATTAAACATGACGAGAAGAGGTGAGAAATAATGAGTGACATAAGATCAAATATAAGACTTGTCGGCTTACAATATCTTCAATTCGGGCCAGTTAAGTCAACTGGTGCAATGCAGACGGCAGCATCATTATCGACAATTGGGAATGTAGTACCCGATAGTGCGCACTTCGTTGTCGAGGCTCCCAATGTGACAGACCTTTATATCGAAGAAGAAGATACGCCGGATATTCAGATATTCGGGAATAGTAGAAAATATGTTGAATTCGCCCTGCGTGATATGGGTACAAAGACACTTATCAAGGCATTCGGCGGTTCCGCTGTTACTACCGCTTATAGCTTTCCCGTTACGTCCACTATTTATCGAGAGCAATGCGTGTATGCATTATCTAAGGCGATAAATGGCTATAAACTGAAGTTTGAAATACCCAGGGCGTCCATTAAGGCAAGTGGAGAACTGAAATTCGCGCGGACTGATTCTGGTACTATTGCTTTCACATGCGATATTCTCCAACCGAATAGTTCAACAGCAATTTCCCCATGTGTAGTTACACAAGTGGCGGGATAATCAAATATATGGAGTCCTCATTTGGTCATAGATTCTTTCCTTAAATCTCCTTTCAAATCACATGGCCTGGGGACTCCATAAACAAAGCGGGTAAAAAGATGAATTTCACAAAGAAGAAACCAGAGAAACCACCGGAGAGAAATGCCGATGTGCGAGACGATACCAAAGACGAGGGTAAAGAGGTAATTACCACCCCTGCCGAAACTACGACTAACGTCCCCTATCGGCATTTCACAAAAATAGCAGGACATTAAAAAGGAGGCAAAAGTGCCAGAGGCACCGGAAAAACAGATATCCCCGGAAATAGTGAGAACGATACTTCAAAAAGGTGTTGACTTCGAAATTACCGTTAAACACCGGTCATTATTGCACCGGATTAAACTTCTGCCATCGAGCCGGAAATACATCGTCTATCCGATTAATCTTGGCACATTATTGAGCATTTCGCAAATCATTGCAACGATGGAAGAAACAAAACTCACGGGCAATGAGGACTTATTCGCTACTGGTATCAAGAGCATCGTCGATAACCAGGACAAAATAGTCGAGGTTATCGCTCTTGGGATACTCAATAGGAAGTTGTCATCGCCTTTTGACCGGTTCCGAAAATGGTATCTCATGCGGGACCTGAATAATAACCTCAATGCAAGTGAGCTTTTGCAATTGGTTCAGTTAATAACGGCTCAGATGGACGTGGCCGATTTTTTGGCATCTTTCGTCTCAATCAAAAAACTCAATCTGGTCGAGGCGAAGAAACCGGAGATTATACAAACTTCTGGGGAATCATCGGCGGGATAATCAAGTATTTCCGTATCCCGTGGGAAGATATACTCTGGAAATATTCATGGAGAAACCTCAGTATGCTCATGCTTTCAATACCGCAACACGAGACAGAAAAAGACGGAAAAGAAATCACCGACATCTCAGATATGAGGGACTTGCTGTCATGATCGATAAAAAGACAATACTGTCAATCTGCATGATCACGCTTAACGAAGAGGGCAACCTCCAAAGGTGTCTTGATTCCTTTTTGCCAATCATCAACATGAAAGACGATGAAACGCTTGAACCACTCGTTGAATTGATCATCGTCGATACCGGCTCGACCGACAGAACGGTCAATATTGCCAAGAAATTCACCGACAAGGTATTCATAAAAGAATTCATTCCCTGGGACTTTTCCGCTGCCCGCAACTATGGTATTGCAAAAGCTGTCGGCAAACGGATAATGATTGTCGATGCCGACGAGGAGCTAACGCAGCAAAGCCTCTACATTCTCGAAGATGCGCTGCTTAACCCGAAATACGATGAAAGCAAGACACTGTTTTTCAAGTTGCATAACTTCTATTCACTTCAGACAAATGAATACGCCGAGGTCGTTCAGGCACGGGTATTCATGAACACCGGCGAACCGCTTTTCCAGTTTGCTATCCATAATAAACCTCGCGCAGACGCACCCTATCTGTTCCTCGATAAAGTGATCCTTAACCATTACGGCTATGTGTTCCAGAAGGCTGATCTGTTTCTCCAGAAGAAAGAACGCAGTTTGCCGATGCTCGAGGCCGAATACGAGAAAAACCCTGATGATCTGCATATTCTGACGCACATCATAAAAACATACTACGCGGTTAAGGATTATGAGAAGGTAATCGATCTCGGAGAGCACTGGATCGAACTCATGAGCAAGGTTGACTTTCACGAGGGCTGGTACGCCTACTTGGAAGTCTTCGCAAACGTTCTCGCTTCATATGTACAGTTTAAAGACGTGAAGAATGCTGAACGGACATTAAAAGAAGCACTGAAATATAGCCACAAATTAATATCTCTCTATCTCATTCTCGGACAGTATTACCTCGAAATAAAGAAAGTTGAAAAGGCGCGGGAGTTATTCGAGGAAGCCTACTTGGTGTCGAAACAGAATGGCAATCCCTATGAAATGCTGTGTTCGACAAACACGGCGGTTATCATACCGGAAATATTGAGTTACCTGGCAATCATTTATTTCGCCGAAGGTAACTATGAAAAAGCCGGTAAATACCTCAACGAAGGTATCAAAACGAATATGAACCGGCTGCCGATCAGGTGGGACATCTTTAACGAGCCGGGCTGTAAGGCAAAGTTAATTAATAACAAAAGTATGCGGAAAAGGTCAAGGTGATATAAGTGCCACTGAACGTTAGAGGGAGTGATTCGCTCTACTTCAAGACGGGAATTGATGTTACCGGTCTGCGGACAGGTGCGACAAAAGCAAAGGGTATACTTGCGGGACTCAGATCATCGATTACGAAAATGGATGTATTCGCCGCCCTCGGTATAGGCGCAGCTTATGTTTTTGCTCGTATGGGGAAAGCGGCCTATCAATTTTCGCGTGACTTTGAACATTCCATGCTCGAAGTATCGACAATCTCCAAGATGGTTGCCGATAATTTTGAAGGCATGTCTCAAAAAGTCATAAATATGTCCAAGCGGTTCCCCGAAGACGCGATTGTACTTTCAAAAGCCCTCTATCAAATAGCATCTGCCGGGTATGCGGGTGCAGAATCGTTCGGCATCCTCGAAGAGTCGGCGAAACTTGCCACTGCTGCTGTCACGGATACTTTCACCGCCGCCGATGCCATCACGTCTGTTATGAATGCGTATCGTGAAGAAGTTGACGGAGCGGCGGAAGTTTCCGATAAGCTGTTCACCATCGTTCGCCTCGGCAAGACAACCATGTCGGAACTCGGCCCGGAGATTACAATGGTCACGGGTCTTGCTGCACAAGCGGGGGTGTCATTCGATGAACTCTCTGCTGTTATCGCCGAATCGGTGAAAACACTCAAAACACCGATAGCGATGACGGGTATCCGGGGAATGTTGAATGCAATACTACAGGAGCCGACAGACGATGCGAAAGAGCTTATTGAGACATTGCGGAGTGTTGGTTTTGAATTTAGCCTCGAAGCCGTTAGATCAAAGGGTTTTGTTAAATTCATGCAGGAACTCAATGTCGCCACGAACGGCAATATAGCACTTCTCCAAAAATTATTCCCGAACATACGAGGACTTACCGGCCTTATGTCTGTTATGACCGACAAGGGCAATAACCTTGTCGGAACCCTTGACGAAATTAAGAAGAGTGCCGGCGCGACCAATGACGCATTCACTATCATGTCGGAATCCACGGCGAATAAATGGAAAATCTTCGAAAACAACACAAAATCGGTATTGAAACCCCTCGGTGACTGGATACTCGATTGGGCGAATACGCAGGTTGGCTCGATTAATAAGATATTCGAAGAGATCGATCGACGGTTGGCCGAAAACATGAAAGCACGATCAAAAACGGGTGAATTTTGGGAAGAACTATTTGGTAAAAAAGCTCTTGAATTTAAAGAGAATCCTCCAACGTTCATGCCACCGGGCATGGTATTACCGACTATTGATATTGAGAAACAGCTTAAAAAAATCAAAAAGACATTCGCTGAACTTGGCATCGAGGTCGAGGGTGTTGACTATCGTTTCCGGGCAATGTTCGCCGCAACAGGAGAAGCAAAATGGAGAATTTACGAGGGTCTTGTCAATGATACCGCAGCCGCCATGGAAAATCTCGGTAAGGTAACAGAAGAAACGGCGAAGAAAACAACGGCTCCTGAAGAAACCGGGGAAACACCCGCCAAGAGATATCCCGAAAACGCTTTTGCTTTCTTGGGAACCCCGAAGATCGCATTTGCTGGTTACAAACACGAAATCGATCAATTCCTGTCCGACATTAAAACCCGCATAGGCGAGATCGACAAGGCTACCACCGGAATGAAGAAGAAAGAAGAACAAAAACTTTCTGATATTCTCAAAGATACCCGGAAAATGAACCAGCTACAATTAAAAGATTATGCTAAGTATTTGGAGGAGAAAATTAAGTTAGCGGAAGGCAATGTGGCTTTACAAATAACGCTCCAGAAAGAATTAGCTGATGTAATAGATAAACAACACGAAAAGGAAATCGAAAACATTCGAGAACTATCAAATGTATTGGGCAAATTGGGTGATTCTATAAGTGATTTTGATGCAGGGCTTGGAAAGATGGCGACAGAGTTATCTGACAGGCTTTCGACAATATCGGAGATGGCGGCTGCTCCGGGTAAATGGGGACAAGTATTAGGTATTTTAGAGGTGGCTTCTGGAATAGGTCAGATGTTTCAGCAAATAGCGGATTCTGGTGGTAGTTCTATAAATGTCATGGAGAAGTTGGAAAGCCAACTTGCTTCAGTAAATGAGCAGATTGATAGACAAATTAGTTCAATTAAAGATTTGGACGATATCTACAAAGCTTATAGTAAGACACTAAATGAAGCTGCTACTCTAAAAAACCAATTATTAGGGGCAGATGTTTATGCACTAAGTGGAACATATAAGGGTGGAAGTGTATCCTTAGAAGATTTTCTAAAAGATATAAATATGGACTTAGATACTTTTTTGTCCACAATGTCCTTACTCAATGATCAATTTAGCTTTAATGGAGAAATCCTCGCACTTACCGGGGAGGAGATAAGAGCTCTTGGTAGTGATTATGTTGATTTAATGGAAACAGCGGAAAGTTTATACGCCCAGTGGCAAGCAGATATTACAGGCACAACCGCTGAGAGCATCGCGGATTCGATAACTGCCGGTTTCATGGACGGTCTGGATTCCGCCCAGATGTTTGGAGATAAGTTTGAAGATATAATGAAAACAGCATTAATCAATACTTTCAAACGTCAAATTCTTCTTGATTATCTCAAACCATTCTATGAAGAATTTACAACTGCAAGTGAAGGTGGATTAACAGAGCAGGAAATTGGAGTGCAAAGAGGAAGATGGATCACCATTATGGGTGCTATGTCTGAGCAATGGAAAGACATGGAAGAATTTTTTGAAACTGTAGGCTTTGATATGGGAGACCCAACAAAAACCGGTCTCTCCGGAGCTATGCAGGGCATGACTGAGCAAACCGCGGGGCTCCTGGCCGGTCAGTTTAATGCCATGCGCATGAATAGTGTGCAATTAAACAAAATCATAGAAGCGGATACGAACCGACATCTCTTGGCTATATCTCTGAAAGACAGCATTATTGCTAACCATCTGAATGAAATCAAAACATCCGAATGGGCTTCTAAGGGAATCACAACGCAAAATGAAAAGCATCTTTCAGCTATATCACTCAAAAACAGCACAATCTCCAATCACCTGAATGAGATCAAGGTATGCGGTTGGGACTCGAAAGGCATTCTTAACCGCATGGCCGACCGTGCCGACGATATCCTCATAATCAATACTCAAATAGCGGATAATACGAGTTATAATCGACACCTTGAAAGCATTGATAACAAGCTCGGCGGTGGGAGTAGTGTTGCAAAAACGCCGGAACAACTCGCTATAGAGCAGATAATAAGAGCGGTCGGAGGTGTATGATGGGACTGCAAACAATTACGATAGACGGCAATAATCTATATACGACCTATGGGATAAAAGTCGAAAAAATCAAGGGCCCGATGGACTTTCTGAAACGCAAAGGAGAAACTGCCTATAATTGGGCTGATTCAGACGGCGAAGAACAATTTACCGATAGCACCGACATCTATTATGAGCCTCGGGATTTTCACCTCTTTTGCTATATGGAAGCTACCTCGGCAGCCGTTTTCGCCTCCCAACTGGCAGCTTTTAAAACAATGCTTCAGGCAGCGGGAACACGAACGCTCGTACTCCCTTACCCTACGGCAACAAGCTACACCGTGTACTTCAAAGACGGCGCGGCTGTCGATATGCTGACATGCTGGAACGCCGATAAACATGTCGGTCGTTTCATACTTAAACTCAGGGAACCAAGCCCTACAACACCATAAGAAAGCAGGTATATCATG
>Ga0268276_1001540_pt1 | contig 22285 bp, 17 predicted proteins | sample saktaG_4_FD_190145 | JGI IMG/M metagenome (GOLD analysis project Ga0268276, IMG submission 190145) | Saline water microbial communities from Sakinaw Lake, British Columbia, Canada - sak_2010_1_5_45m | ecosystem: Environmental > Aquatic > Non-marine Saline and Alkaline > Saline ... | reverse complement strand
CCATGAAGTGGCCGTGCTATAGAGCTCCCGCCCGATGAAATCGGGCTCAAGAAGCCCGTTTACGGGATGGCAGCTTTGTAGCCGTGGCACTTCATGCCACGGCGGAACTGGCAAGCAGCCGTTTTCCTGCAGCCTGCCGTCTTAGCTTGACGCGCATGGGCTAGAGTCCCCGCGCTGAGAGAACGAAGCCCCCCTTCGGCGGGCTCAGGGCATGCTTCGGGGCTGAATTTAGCCCGTATGACTTTGTTCTTTTAGCCTAGCAGCCTGTCGGAGAGGGCGTGCTCCCAGACTTCGGAAGTCTTGATCTGAGAACTCTTAGTGCATCAACTACCTGAAATCGACTGAAATCCTCGCAAGCTTGAGCTACTATGGAGACTTCCGAAGTCTTCTCCGACAAGCTCCTAGAGCTTCAGCTCGGGGCGGCCTGCTTAGCCCGTCGGGGGGCAAAAGTGAATAGTTGTCCCTTCCTCGAGGTCCGGCTCCAGCAGCGCTCGCCTGATCAGGCCCGGCCGTTGGCCTGAGACGAGCTGCACCTTGAGCTCAGGCCGCTCTTGTACCAGGGCATACATGATCCGGACCTTGGTCAGCATCCCGCCCGTCACGTCAACGCCGTGAGAGCCAGTCAACATAAGCTCCACCTGGTCAAGGTTCTGGCGAGAAATCTCTGGGATCAACCGGGCGGATTCGTCTCGGAAGGGATCGGCGGTGAAGACGCCCTCTACCTGGCCGGCCAGGACGATTCGCGCTGGCTCCAGGTGATGGGCCAGGTAGACGAAGATCTGTTCGGTGGAGGTGATGGTGCAGCCGCGCACCTCGTCCAGGGCTACGTCGCCGTAGACCAGGGGCACCAGGCCGTGGTGCAGCATCAGTTCGATGGGTTTCGCTTCCATACTGACGAGTTCTCCATCCCAACAGCGGGCCGAGGCCGAGGGCTGGATGGAGACGACGGGCACGCCTTCGGCCAGGAAGACGTCTGTCACCAGCCGGTTGAGGCGAGCGGCCGCTGCGCCCGTCTTGGCATAGCCCCGCCAGTTGGGTGGACCTTCTTCGAGGAGGTCGTAGCGTTGGGCGGCGAAGTGACCGAAGGAGCCACTGCCGTGGCCTACCAGGAGCCGCAGGTCGGGCCTGGCTTCCAGTGCCTCCTTTATCTCCCGTGCCGCTCGCCTGATGACTCCCTCCCTTGCCGTCGCTTCTCTGCTTTTATCGGTTATTAGGGACCCTCCAAGTTTCAAGAAGATCAGTTCATTCAACTCCGGCTTCCCCTGCTGTTGTTGATGATTGGTCCTGACGTTTGGCATTTCATCAGTAATTTTACCATAACTCGGTCCAAAAGAGAAAACAATCCTTGACAAATTACCTGGTTTCCCCTATAATATCTGCTAATTGCCTGTACTGAAGCTGGTTCTGGCTCCTGGTGGTGGGACGAAAAAAGACTTCTGAAGGCTTTCTATCTGTGTGAGGGTTGGAGGAATGGGGATTTGTCTTTTTTCGTCATTGCTATTATAATTTAGGGAGAGGAGGTGATGGAAGCCTATGGTATGGTGCGACCAATCCCATCTGAGCGGGCTTGCAGGCTTGGGCTGTCTTCGGCCACTCGGAAATAGCAAAAAAATTAGGAGGAGATAACAAATGAAGTACAGTAAGGTTCTTGGTATTCTGATGCTGACAGTTTTGCTAGTGGCGGGCTGTGCGCCCAAAGCGGCGCCCTTTGGGTGTAAGGACGCGATTGGCTGCGTTACTTATGCACCAGGCGAGCCGATCCGCATCGCCTCAGCTCTCGTGATCTCCGGCCCGAATATTGACCTCGGCACGGACTCGCAGTACGGCGTGGAGATAGCCATTGATTTCAGGGGTGAAGTTCTGGGCCATAAGGTCGAGCTTCAAGCCGAGGACGATGGCTGCAGCTCCGAGGGCGGGCAGACGGCTGGGCAGAAGATCGTCTCCGATCCGACCATCATCGCGATAGTTGGCACCAGTTGCTCTGGCGCTGGCGTCCCCATGTCGAAGGTCGTCTCGGAAGCCGGCTACGTAATGGTCTCACCCTCTAACACCTCCCCGGTGCTTACAGACCCAGACATCGCCTGGAACCCCGGCTACCTGCGCACCGCACACAATGATAAGGTCCAGGGTAAAGCCATGGCCGACTTCGCCTATGACGAGTTGGGCGCGCGCTCGGCCGCCGCGATCCACGATGGCGATCCGTACACCGAGGGCCTGGCGAAGGTGTTCGCCGACTCGTTTGAGGCGCGCGGTGGCGAGATCGTGATCTTCACCGCCATCAACGTGGGCGACACCGACATGCGCCCAGTGCTGACTGCGGTCTCCGCCGCCGGGCCACCCGACTTTCTCTACTACCCGATCTTCACCGCCGAGTGTGGCTTCATCACCAAGCAGGCCAAGGAGGTCTCTGGGTTGGAGAACACCATCCTGTCAGCCGCAGATGGCTGTATCTCCGCCACCGCTGCCGAGGCCGTTGGCAAGGCAGGCGAGGGAATGTACTTCTCCGGTCCCGACACGGGCTTCTTAGGTGGCACGTACAAAAAGTTCCTGAATGCATACGTGGTGAAGACCGGATCTGAACCGATCTCTGTCTTCCACGCCCACGCCTTTGACGCGGCGAACTTGATCCTGGACTGCGTTGAGAAAGTCGCCGCTCAGGAGGACGATGGCACGATTCACGTTGGTCGCCAGGATATGCGGGACTGCTTGTACGCGACGAAGGACTATGAGGGGATCACCGGATTGCTCACCTGCAATCAGTACGGCGACTGCGCCGATCCCAAGATCGTGGTCAAGCAGCTTACGAACGGGATATATGTCAAGATCTGGCCGTAAGCAATGCCTGTCGGCACGATGCCTGTCGTGATCTGACGAACCAGGTTCTTTGGGATTTCGCAGAGTCACAGTGTTGGACTCCTCAACTTGTTGAGGGTATGGCGCGACAAGCCCCAACAAGACTTCGGCGAGCTCAGTCGAGCCGTTGGGGACTCCAACCCATTATTCATGCTAACTCCCAAAGACCCACGAACTATAGGGGAGTGTGGACCCAGGGGATTGCCTTGGGTCCACACACCCCGCTTTTGGGAGAGAAATAATGCTACGTCGCCTCCGGGATATTGATTATATCGGGCTCGTTCTTTGGATTCTCAGGGCTATCATTCTCGTCCTGGTTGCTTGGGGCACGATTGCCGCGGTCTTGGACAATCCCTATACGACGCGCCAGTGGACAGACTTTCTCATTTTCGGGATCGCCCAGGGTAGCATGTATGCACTCATTGCCATTGGGTACACACTGGTCTACGGGGTGCTGTTGATGATCAACTTTGCCCACGGCGAGTTCTTTATGTCCGGCATCACGGCGGCTACTATGCTGGTGGCGATACCTATGGGCGCCTCCGGGTTCCTCGACCGTCAACCCGTCATTGGCCTGCTGGCAGTCATGGTGCTTGCTGTGGCAGTCTCCGTCGCCGTAGCTCTACTCACCGAGCGCGTCGCCTATCGCCCGCTCAGGAAAGCGCCGCGCCTGATCCCCTTGATCACCGCTATCGGCGCCTCTTTCTTCTGGCAGTACTTCTTCCGAGGCCTGTTCGGTTCGAAAGTCATTGCCTTCCCTGATATCCAGGTCTTGAAAGGATCTGTTCCCTTCCTGGGAACGGAATTGCTGAAAACTCACCTGGTGGTCATTGTCGCCACGATCGTGATGCTCATCGGACTGAACTTTTTCATCATGCGAACCAAGACTGGTAAGGCGATTCGGGCCGTGTCTGAGGACAAAGACGTAGCTGCCCTCATGGGGATTGATATTGATAGGGCGGTTTCCATTACTTTCGCCACTGGAGCCGCCATGGCTGGTGTCGCTGGCGTCCTCTTTGCGATTGTCTTTCGCCAGGTACACTTCTTTATGGGTTTCGTTCCTGGTATCAAGGCTTTCACTGCCGCCGTACTCGGCGGGATCGGCAGCGTACCCGGAGCGGCGATTGGCGGCTTGTTCCTGGGGATCTTTGAATCTGTTGGTCCGAGCCTCTTCCTGGAGGGTTTGGGCATCCCTGCCCCTCACCAACTGAAGGACGTCATTGCCTTCACCATGCTTGTCTTCGTGCTCATCTTCCGGCCCCAGGGGATCCTGGGGGAGCGACTGTCCGAAAAGAAAGCGTGAGGTACTGATACTATGACCGACTCTTCTCGAACTGGCCTACGGCTGTCGCTTCGTCTGTCGCTTCGTCGTGCAATTCAGTCTGGTCTACTCGCCGGTGTAGTTGCGCTGAGCGTGAGTATGATAGGGATGGTGGAGCTCTTCGGGAAACGCTCCCTCATCGTCAATGTCCTGACATTGGGACAAGTGCTCCTCTTCGCTGCACCAGCCGCGATGGGTTATCTTGCCGCCCAGGGCGCGCCCGAAGAAAGACGAGGCGTCAGCATTCTCTACGGATTGGTTTGTGGCCTGCTCGCTGCCATACCCCTCATCGTGCTTGTTGCGCTGGCGAATGCCTTCAATCTTCGGCAGTTCTTTTTCAACGTCTCACCTGCCCTCATAGAAACGTTGACCTTCGGCCAGGGTGCGGTTGTTGGTAGCCTTTTGCTTCTTGGCGCTATGGTGGGCATCAGTGTGGCTGCCGCCGGATTCTACCTGCTGCCGAGCCACATCCGACGGCCTCTCTTGATAGGGCTCACAGGAACTCTCGGGATCGGCCTGTTCTCGGAGATCCTCAGCGGAAGGCTGCGGGATTTCTTCGGGGCGGGCATCTTGAAGTTCATCTTCAAGTCAAAAGCACTCCTACCTGTCACAGCCCTGGTGCTTTTCATCCTCATTGCTGGTGTATCAGCCCTGTGGAGCAAACGCGGTGATCGCGTTGGGAAACGGATCGCCGCCCTCCCTCCCAAACAGCAAAGGACTATGCGTGGGATCAGCATCGGTTTGGGAATCATCTTGTTGCTCATCCTGCCGCATCTTCTGGGCACCTACTTGTCTGAGGTGGCAAACAACGTGGGCCTCTACGTGCTCATGGGCCTGGGGCTGAACATCGTGGTGGGCTTCGCGGGCCTCCTGGACCTGGGCTACGTGGCTTTCTTCGCCATCGGGGCCTACACTACGGGCGTGCTAACCTCCGCCGGCGAATTGGGTATGGGTATGTCGTTTTGGGCCGCCGTGCCTTTCGCGGTGCTGGCGGCGGTATCGGCGGGCATCATCCTGGGCATCCCGGTGCTGCGAATGCGGGGCGACTACCTGGCCATCGTCACCATGGGATTCGGCGAGATCATCCGTATCCTCGCGCTCTCAGACCTGTTGAAGCCGGTGATCGGCGGTGCGCAAGGTGTCCTGCAAATACCCAAGCCTCAGATCGGTTCCCTGGCGCTGATCAAACCTGAGCAGCTATTCTACGTCGTTCTGGCCGGTTGCTTCCTGGCGGTCTTCGTATCCTGGCGTCTAAGGGAAGCACGGCTGGGTCGCCAATGGATGGCCGTGCGAGAGGATGAAGACGTGGCCGAAGCGGTGGGCATCAACCTGGTCAAGACAAAGCTGCTGGCCTTCGCCATTGGCGCCGCGTTCTCCGGATTATCAGGCGCGATCTTTGCCAGCAAACTCACCTCGATCTTTCCTCACAGCTTCAATCTGCTGGTTTCCATCAACGTGCTATGCCTGATTATCGTCGGGGGCATGGGGAGTCTCCCCGGCGTGATTGTGGGGGCCATGATCCTGGTCGGGCTGCCGGAGCTGCTGCGCGAGTTCGCCGAGTACCGCATGCTGATGTACGGTGCGCTGCTGATCGTGATGATGCTGGCTCGTCCGGAGGGATTCTGGCCGTCTGAGATCAGGAAGCGCGAATTGCGCACCGATCAGGAACCCTTGCTAACAGGTGGAGGAGGGAGCCTGGCCGAACCGATTGGATAATCTCACCTTAGCTTGTGAAGGTTGCAATAGTCATAAGCACGCCAAAATCGAGGGATATGTGCTGTCACGGGTGAGATGGCGCCCCTATATCATCCCATAACGGACAAAGCCTATGGACATTCTTACTTCTAAGCAAGTCACCAAGAACTTCGGCGGCCTGACGGCGGTCAGTAATTTCGACTTCGACGTCCCCGAAGGCGGCATCGTCAGTCTTATCGGGCCGAACGGCGCAGGGAAGACCACCTTTTTCAACTGCATCACTGGCTTCTACAGGTTCGATGAGGGCGAGATCGCGTTCGAAGGCCGCATTTTGAACGGGCGGTCGCCCGACCAGATCGCCCACCTGGGCATCACCCGCACCTACCAGAACATCCGTCTCTTTTCCAACATGACTGTCATCGAGAATATACTGGTCGGCATGGAGCCGCAACTGAAGCGCGGTTGGATCGGGGCCATCATTGGCTCGCGGGGCACACGGGAGGAAGAAGAGCGAGCCCAGGAGGAAGCCAACAGGCTGCTCCTGTTCGTTGGCCTGATGGGCAAGGGAGACCTCATGGCAAGGAACCTGCCCTACGGCGACCAGCGGCGTCTGGAAATCACCCGCGCCCTGGCTGGCCAGCCCAGGCTGCTGCTTCTCGATGAACCGACGGCGGGCATGAACCCACACGAGTCCGCGGAGATGATGCGGTTCATCCGCAGATTGCGCGATGAACTGGGGATCACGATCCTGCTGATCGAGCACGATATGCGCGTGGTGATGGGTATCTCCGAGAGGGTAACGGTCATTGACTATGGGAGCAAGATCGCTGAGGGGACGCCGGCGGAGATCCAGCGCGACCCGCGCGTGATCGAAGCCTACCTCGGGCGAGGCGCCGCTACCGGCCTGGCCACTAACAACGCAAACCCTAAAGGTTTTTGAAACCTTCTGCCACGAACCCTTCGACTAGGCTCAGGACAGGTTTCACGAATTAACACGAAAAAGAAAAAATTAGTGAAAATTCGTGTAATTCGTGTAATTCGTGGCAAAAAGCCTTTTGGTCCTGGCTTGTCCAGGTTAGGATCTTCGAGGAGCAATCTCTATGTCGATGCTGGAAGTTCAAGATATACACACCTATTACGGCAACATCCACGCCTTGAAAGGGGTCTCGATCACCGTCGAGGAAGGCGAGATCGTGACGCTGATTGGCGCCAACGGCGCTGGCAAATCTACCACTTTATGGACGATCGCCGGGCTGCTCAAGCCCCGCCAGGGTAAGGTCTTCCTCGAAGGGGAGGATCTGACCAACTACAAGGCCCACGAAATCGTCTACAAGGGCGTGGCCCTGGTGCCCGAAGGGCGACGCGTCTTCTCGAAGCTGACCGTCGCTGAAAACCTGGATATGGGTGCCTACCACCGCAGCGATCAAGCAGGCATCACCGCGGATATGGAGCGTGCCTTCACTCTCTTTCCTCGCCTTAAGGAGCGGAGGAAGCAGGTGGCCGGAACGTTGAGCGGAGGCGAGCAGCAGATGCTTTCCACCGCCCGCGCTCTGATGGCACGCCCACGATTGATGTTGCTGGACGAGCCTTCGATGGGGCTGGCGCCCGTCCTGGTGGAGAACGTCTTCGAGACGATCCAGGGGATCAATCGTGATGGAACGACGATTCTGCTCGTCGAGCAGAACGCCCACATGGCGCTCCAGATTGCCAGTCGGGGCTACGTCCTTCAGACGGGGGAGATCGTCTTGAGCGACACAGCCGACGGACTCCGGCAAAACCCGATGGTGCAGAAAGCTTACCTGGGGATGGAGTAGCTAATCGTCGATGTTTGACGCTAGTTGGCTCGCGATTTGAACCTCCAGGCTTTCGAAGATGTATGACCTAAAAGGAGTTGATTCAGCCTCAGAATACCATCTGCACGAGAAATCATGAGTCTACTGAAAAAAGCTCCAGCACCTGTCCACGGGTGCGGAGATCGGCCCGAGGCCTGTCCTGAGCCTGTCGAAGGGACGGGCCTCAGAGTTGGCTTTTTTCAGGCGAGTAAATCATTGAGCGGCAGGCAGATGTGGGGGTAGGCGCCCCTGGTTAAGAGTTCGTGTTAAGCTGGTGAAAGACGGCTTGACACCAAATGTCAAAAAATAATAAGGAGGAGGCATCAAATGCTTAAGAGGACGTTTGTCAATTTGTTCTTAGTGTTCGCAATGTTGTTGACCCTGGTGGGTGCGGTCGGCGCTGCTCCGCCGGCCCAGGAGGAAATGACCTACACGGTTAAACTAGGTGACAACCTCTGGACCCTGGCAGAGAAGTACCTGGGCAACGGCCCGGCCTACTGGGCCATCGTCGGCGCTACCAACGCCAAGTATGCGGCAGATGTCAGCTTCGCCTACGTCGAGAACCCCAACCTGATCCATCCCGGTTGGAAGCTCCTCATCCCCAGCGCCGAGGAAGCCGAGAAGTACGTTACGCTCGCCAAGACTGGCCTGTCGTTGGTTGTCGGCATCAATGCCGAGTACCCGCCCTTTGAGAGTGTTGATGAGGCGGCCAACATCGTCGGCTTCGATCCCGACCTGATGGTGGCCATCGCCGATGCGGCTGGCTTCACGTTCAAGTGGGTCAACACCAAGTGGGACGGCATCTTCGTCGGTCTGGCCTCCGGTGAGTACGACGCCGTCATCTCGGCGGCTACCATCACCGCAGAACGGGCCCAGACCGTTGACTTCAGCAATCCCTACTACGAGGCTGGGCAGGCGATCGTCGTTCGCGCCGACGAAACCGAGATCGAGGTCGCCGATGACCTGGCTGGCAAGAAGGTCGGCGTCCAGTTGGGCACCACCGGCGACATGTGGCTGACGGACGAGACTGCGGCCGAGGTGCTTCGGTACGAGGAGAACACGCTGGCAGTCCAGGCGTTGGCCGCTGGTGACGTAGACGCGGCCGTGATGGACAATCCTACCGCCGCTGAAATCGTCAAGGCCAACCCTGAGCTGAACCTCAAGCTGTTGCCCGGGGTCTACACCGAGGAGAACTACGGCATCGCCGTGAACAAGGATCGCCCCGACGCGCTGGCGGCCATCAATAAGGGTCTGGCAGTGGTCAAGGCCAGCGGCAAGTACGATGCGATCTGGAACAAGTGGTTCGGCGCGGAGGGGGCGGCATTGGCGTCCATCGTAGCTCCCAACTGTGACTACGGCGGCTTGATCAAAGCGATCAAAGCCCTGGACCCCTATACCGTTCAGTTCGAAATGTGCGTGCCGGACCCGGCTTTCCTGGCCAAGGTGGCCTTTATCCCCTTTGCCATCCAACCCAAAGAGCACATTGAAGCCACCGCTGCCTCTGGCGAAATCCTGGAGAATCCCATTGGCACCGGCCCCTACATGCTGGAGTCTTGGAACCGCGGGGAGAGCGTTGTCCTCAAGCGCTTCGACGATTACTGGGGTGAACCAGCCATCGCCGAGACGATGGTCATCCGCTGGGCGACCGAAGGCGCGGCCCGCTTGCTAGAGTTGCAGTCCGGCACAGTGGACCAGATCACCAATGTCAGCCCGGATGACTTTGAGACCGTCAAGAACGATCCCACCTTGCAGCTTTTGCCAGTTGCCAACCCCAACGTGCTGTACCTGGCGATGTGCAACACAAAGGAGCCCTTTGGCGATGTCAAAGTTCGCCAGGCTATCGCTATGGGCATCGACCGCCAGCGCATCGTGGACAACTTCTACCCCGAAGGCTCTGTCGTACCCACGCACTTTACACCGTGCAGCCTGCCCAATGGCTGTGTGGGTGACCCGTGGTACGACTTTGACCCCGAAGCTGCCCGCGCGTTGCTGGCCGAGGCGGGATTCCCCGATGGCTTTGAGACCACGATTCACTACCGCGACGTGTTCCGCGGCTACTTGCCGGAGCCCAGCCTGGTGGCGGTTGAGTTCCAGGCCCAGTTGAAGGAGAACCTGAACATCGACGCCGAAGTGATCGTGATGGAGTCCGGCCAGTTCATTGAAGAATCAACGACCTGCCAGTTGCCTGGCTTCTATCTCCTCGGTTGGGGAGCGGACTATCCGCACGTGACCAACTTCCTGGACTTTCATTTTGCCAGGAACGTCCAGCAGTTTGGCGATCCGTACCCAGAGATCTATCTAGCTCTGGAAGCGGGCGCCCAAATTGGCGACCCGGCAGAAGCCGAACCGTATTACGTAGAGGCTAACAATGCCATCCGCGAGTTGGTGCCGATGGTGCCGATTGCTAACGGCGCTTCAGCTCAAGCAGCGCTGGCCGGTGTGAAGACACACGCGCGCCCGTTTGGCGGTGTAGTCGGGGCCAAGGTTGATCCGGGTAAAGACACCTTCGTCTTTATGCAGAATGCAGAGCCCATCAGCTTATACTGTGCCGACGAGACCGATGGCGAGTCGCTGTTGCCTTGTGAGCAGGTGCTTGAGCCACTGCTGACCTTTGCGCTTGACTCCGGCGACAGCATCCCTGCGCTGGCCACGTCGTGTGAGCCGAACGCGGACTCCACCGTGTGGACCTGCTATCTGCGCAAAGGTGTCAAGTTCCACGATGGCTCGGACTTTGACGCCATAGACGTCATTGCGTCCTGGGAAGCAGGCATCAATGCGGCTAGCCCGTATCACGTCGGCAACACGGGCACGTTCCAGTACTTTACGAACCTGTGGTTCGCCTTGATGAATGCTGAAGAATAAGGCATTCTGTTGCCTGTGCTTAGTTTGACTTGAGCGTGTGCTAACAACAGTGCGGGGTGGCCTATCTGCCTCAATGATTGGCAATATGCCACCCCGCACCATTGCCTGGGAACGCAGTCGTCCCTCAAGAGCAGGCATAAGGCATTGCCCCTACAGAACTCACCCATTATTTATCCTTGCTAACAGTTTTTCCATACTTTGGGGGAACCCTATGATCAAATATGCCATTCGACGCATTTTGGCCTCATTGCCTGTTTTGTTTGGTGTTTTGCTGGTCACTTTTGCTCTAGCCCGGGCGATTCCCGGCGACCCTTGCAGAGCGATGTTGGGCGAAAAAGCCACCGACGAAGTTTGTGAGCGTTTCAATCGCGAAAGGGGATTTGATAAGCCCATTCTAGTTCAGTTTGGTATCTACATGAATGAGTTAGCGCATGGCGATTTTGGTAACTCGATTCGGTTTCGTCGTCCTATTACCCAAATCCTGGTCGAGCGCCTGCCAATGACGATTGAACTGGGTTTTGCCGGACTGCTCATCGCTTGCTTAATCGGCATACCCCTTGGCATTGTTTCGTCCCTGCGCCATAATTCTGCCGTTGATGTAGGTACGATGGTGTGGGCAAATGTCGGGGTTTCGATGCCCGTATTCTGGTTGGGTTTGATGTTGGCTTACGTCTTTGCGTTAGTGTTAAAAGATACGCCCTTCCAGTTGCCGCCCTCGGGACGATTGTCGGCGGGAGTGGTGGCGATGCCTTTTTATGAGGTTTATGGTTGGGAACTGACAGAAGGTACGTTGATCGCCAAGTTGTTGGAATTCGTTGCCAATTTCTACGTTTTTAACTCCCTGATCACCCTCAATTGGGAGGTTCTAAAGGACGCGATCACCCACTTAATCTTGCCTGCGGCGGCGCTCAGCACTATTCCTATGGCAATTATCGCGCGTATGACTCGCTCCAGCATGTTGCAGGTACTGGGGTTAGACTACATGCGTACGGCCCGTGCCAAAGGGCTGTCCGAACGATGGGTAGTGATGAGGCATGGTTTCCGCAATGCACTTCTACCGATTGTGACGATAGTGGGGCTTCAACTGGGGGTGGTCTTCAGTGGGGCGATTCTGACGGAGACTATTTTCAGCCTGGCGGGGGTGGGGCGAAGCCTGTATGAAGCCATCACTGCACGCGACTTTCCCATTATTCAGGGGTTCACGGTTGTAGTTGCGATAGGATATATCGTCGTAAACCTGGTGGTAGATCTATCGTATGCTTTCCTCGATCCCCGCATTAAAATGAGCTGAAAACAGTAAAGAAGCTCCTCCAGGCAACTATACAATTCAGGACTGCGACAATGGAGACTCTATCTACGGATTTCCGAAAATACTCACGCTCTGAGAATTTGTGGTTGGTGGCCCTTCGACGCCTCTTTCGACAACGATCGGGAATCGCCGGGATGATTCTTCTGGGGTTCTTGACCCTGCTGGCGATTTTTGCCCCCATCATTGCACCCTACGATCCGATTCAAGTTCTAATCGGAGTAGAATCGGTTAAGAGACGGGCAGATCCGTGCATTCACCTGCTGGGTTGCCCTGAAGACCAACCCCAGCACCTGATGGGCATTGATGGCAATGTGCGGGATGAGTTTAGCCGGATCATTTATGGCACCCGTATCTCCCTACGTATTGGATTTGTCACCATTGGCGCCGCCATAATTGTGGGGACAATCCTGGGGGCTGTAGCTGGCTATGCCGGAGGATGGGTATCAGACGTTATTATGCGTGTCCTCGACGTGGTGCTGGCCTTTCCCTTTTTACTGCTGGCCATTGCCATTGTTGCTGTTCTGGGGCCGGGTTTAACTAATGCGATGATGGCCATCGCTATCATCAATATTCCGGCGTTTGCCCGAGTTATCCGTTCCAGTGTTTTGTCGGTCAAGGAGGAGGAGTATGTTTCGGCTGCCCGGTCAATTGGGGCCAGTCCATTGCGAATTCTCTTTTTGCACGTCTTGCCCAATGCCATCTCTCCGATGATCGTGCAGGGCACATTGGGTATTGGCACTGCCATTCTGGAGACTGCTGCGCTTTCGTTTATTGGGATGGGTGCGCAACCCCCTGATCCTGAATGGGGATCCATGTTAGCCTCTGAGCGGAACCAGGTCTTCAGTGCGCCGCACCTGGTGTTCTTCCCCGGCCTGGCGATTATGATCACAGTATTAGGTTTTAACCTGCTGGGCGATGGTTTGCGTGACGCGCTCGATCCTCGGTTACGCTTATAGCGCCTGCCCCAGATCGGGGTTAGCACAAGCATTAAACCTGGTTTCTCTCCACATGGTCACCGTTAACGAGAACTGAAGGGAGGGCTCCAATATGACGTCTGAAGTCGAAGAGTCAAAGGGAAGCAGAGCCTCACTCATTCCTTGGGGGCGTGTGCCCTGGTGGGCCGTCATCATCGTCGTCCTCGGTATCGCCGTCGGTTATTCGATGCTGACCTCCGAGGCATATCTCAAAGTCCTCAACTTCGTCATGGACGGGGTCAAGCTGACCTTACAGACTACCGTGATGGCCTTTGTTCTGGCCTTGATATTGGGCCTGCTCGGAGGCCTGGGTCGCGTGTCTAAGAACCCCATTCTGTACGGTATCGCTACTCTCTACGTGGAAGTCATTCGCGGCCTCCCGATGTTGGTCATTATCCTGTACGTAGGCTTCGTCATCGGCCCCTGGATCCGTGACTTCACCGACGGCGTATTCGATCCACCCATGCTTCAACGAGCCGTCGTAGCGCTGGGGTTCGGCTATGGTTCCTATCTGACGGAGGTCTACCGAGCTGGGATACAATCTATCCACCGCGGCCAGATGGAGGCCGCCCGTTCCCTGGGCATGAGCTACTTTCAGGCCATGCGCTACGTCATTCTGCCCCAGGCCTTTCGAATCGTCATGCCTCCCCTGGTCAACAACCTGTCTGCTCTGCTCAAAGACTCCTCGTTGATCGCAGTCATAGCTCTGCCCGACCTGTTGCAGATGGGCCGTCTGTACATTTCGCGGACCTTCCGCGCTTTCGAGGGTTATAATACTGTGGCGCTGTTGTACTTGCTCATGACTCTCATCCTCTCCTCCTTGAGCAGGGTGCTGGAAAGGAGAATGAAAATTGGCGAATGAGCCTATTATTCAGATTAGGGACGTTCATAAGCATTTTGGTCACGTCCACGCGGTGCGCGGCGTCAGCCTGGACGTCCACCCAGCCGAGGTGATGGTCATCATCGGCCCTAGCGGCTCTGGCAAGTCCACCCTTTTGCGCTGCATCAACCGCCTGGAGACCGCGGACTCAGGCACCATCATCGTGGACGGTTTCCCGATGCTTGATTCCAAGACCAACGTCAATGAGGTTCGCGCCGAGGTGGGCATGGTCTTCCAGTTGTTCAACCTGTTCCCCCACCTGACCGCGCTGGGGAACGTCACTCTGGCCCAGCGGGCGGTGCGTAAACGTTCAAAAGAGGAGGCCGAAGCCATTGCCATGGAGCAATTGACCAGGGTGGGCATTCCCGAGAAGGCCCAGGCCTACCCCGGTCAGCTCTCCGGGGGGCAACAACAGCGGGTGGCCATCGCCCGCGCCCTGGCCATGCAGCCCAAGATCATGATGTTCGACGAGCCTACTTCGGCCCTCGACCCGGAGATGATCAAAGAGGTGCTGGACGTGATGCTGGAGCTGGCCAGCGAGGGGATGACGATGGTAGTAGTGTCCCACGAGATGGGGTTCGTTAAAGAGGCGGCCGATCGGATCATCTTCATGGACGAGGGCAAAATCGTGGAGGAGATGACGCCTGAGGAGATGAGGGCCGCTACGCAGAATCTTGATCTGGCCAAGACAGAGAGGACCAGGCTGTTTTTGAGCAAGATCCTTGTCTGAGCCGGGGCCTTCTGCTTGCCTTTGGTGGTGAGCCTCCGCAACTCTACACTGACTAGAAACACCAAAAAAGAGGAGTCAGAGATGACTCCTCTTTGTGGTTATTGTCTAGTTGGAGAGATACTGAGCTTGGCTTTGGCGACTTCACGACTCCGGTAACGGAGGTAGCTCGTCCATCCCGTACTGCTTCGCAGCTCTGGACATGACGGCCTTCAACTCCTTGCGAACCTCAGCGGGCACTTCGGGGGGCTGGTACTCGGCGATCAGGGCCTCGGCCTGCTCGCGGGCGCGCTGCACGACGTTCTTGGCCCCGCGATTCTCCCAGATGTTCTGGGAGGCCCGATCAATGACCGCTGAGGGAATGTACTGCTCCTCTCTGAACCATCTACGAGTGTGCTCCGTGGCCAGGAAGTTGCCGTGGTGTCCCACTTGTCGCATCAAGGCTGTGGCCAGGCTCTCCTCACGGGCTTCGACTCCGGCCAGTAGACGCCTGACCATGCCGATCACTTCAGCATCAATGACTACCTTCTCGAAGCTCAACCCGCTCTCGAAGTCGGACATGCCGGCCCCGCAAATCAGGTTGATTCCAGCCAGGGCACCTAGAATCGCTCCCATGGCTGACTCCAGGCCGGCCTGCGCGTCCACGATCTTGGTGTCACTCAAGCCTACGTAGCCGTGGGTGGGCAGGTTCAGGTATTTGCCTACCTGGGCGTTGGCACAGTTGATCATGACGGTTTCGATGGAGCCCATGGGCGTGGTGCCCTCACGCATGTCAAACATGGCTGGCGAGCTACCGTAGACGATGGGCGAACCGGGGTTCACTAACTGGTGGATGACTACGCCGCTCAGGGATTCGGCGGCGTGTTGCACCACCGTACCTGCGATGGTCACCGGGGCGGTGGCTCCAGACAGGGGCATGGAGATGAGCACCGCTGGCAGGCCCCATTTGGCGCAGTCCATGAGGTTCTGGCAGGTGATGTCGCTCCAAAGGAGAGGCGGTGACGGGCAGATGGCCATGGTATTGACGGGCCTGGCGGCGATGGCCTCCTCGCTGCCGAAATAGGCCGCCAGCAGGTCCTTCATCGGATACCAGCCCTCAATGCTGAAGGCTCCACCACAGAGGGGTTTGGTGCCATAGAGCAGCATCAGGTAGTAGCGGTAGCTGTCCGAAACCATCCTGGGCACATCGGCGCACAACAGCGAGCCAGCCTGGGCGTCAATCTGGAGCAAGCCCTCCACCACCTGGATGAAGCGCACTAAATCGTTGGTGACGGGAACGCGATACTCATCGGTGACAGGGTCTATGATCTGCAGAGCGGTAGCGCCGGGGTAGAAATACGTGTTGTCCTGCCCCAGGCGCAGGCGCAGCTCTCCTTTCAGGTCGTAGATGTCTACGCTGGCTGGGGCGGTTCTCAGGGCCTCGTCAATCATATCCTGGGGTATCCTGGCAGTCTTCTTGTCGAAGTCCACTGTGGCCCCGCCCTCGGCCAGGAGTCTCAGAGCAGCCTCACGGTGAACCAGCACACCGGGGTCCCACAACAGCTCGTAAGCCTCGCCCACGATGCGGTCCACCAGTTCCTGTTCCAGGATTTCCAGCTTGGGTCGCATAGCTTACCTCCCTGCCCCTTGTTTCTCCCCATATAGAACCAGGTGTCTTGACATTCCTTTGACAGAAGGCTCTTTGCTCAACCTGAACATCATTTCAGTCACATGACCAAAGAATCTTTCATCCCACTTTTTGGACTCTTGAACCTTTGGTGGGATATGCAACACATCCATCCAGCCACAAACAGCGTATATATCGAGAACTCTGATCCCCATTGTCTCCAACAACTTTGTTGCTTCTTCTACGCTGACCACCCTGTGTTTTTCATCATCGTCGTAAACGTAGTCCGAGCTCGATTTGATTACTGCCAGAGCCGATGCAGGGTCTTCTGGAAATAGATCAATGGCTCCCCTGCATCTGTTTGTTAGATAGGTTGAAATTCTTCCACCTTTCTTTGTTACCCGTACAAGCTCTTTTACAGCCTCGATCCCATCCCCATCCCAGCAGAGTACAAAGTCAAAACTCTCGTCAGCAAAACGAAGTTGGCGGACATCGCACTCTACGACCTCTACTTTGTCCAAGACCCCCTCTCTGAGCAATTTCTGCCTTGCCACCTGGAGCATTGCGGGGGAGATATCACATAGGGTAACGGAGTATCCCCTCTTCGCCAAAGGGAGCGTAATCCTCCCTGTACCACCAGCAGCATCTAGGATCTTAGCGTCTCTGTTTTCGGGGAGATATCCTTTTAACAGCTTCCAATCTACATCATGCTCAACAGCGCCCTCAAACCGCTCATACCACTCATCGTATCTATCAGCATGCTCGTCCCATCTCTCTCTAACTCTTACAATAGATCTATCTTCTGCCATTTTGAATCTCTTTCCTCGGTAACATTTTAGCCAATTTCGCCTGACGCTTTTCCAGGGCGGCAATGGTTGAACAATTCTTCCTGCAGTTTGGGCTCCAAGGGCTGCGGGCGGTGATTGGCCAGGATCCACCTCGCCTTCTCGTGGGCACACTCCCTCGCCCCGCGTCGGCCATCTTTTTCCCAGGCCCTATAGGTACGACGATCCACCAGGCTTGGCACCCAGCGACCTTTCATGTGTTTCAGGGTGTGTTTCTGGGTCAGGTAGTTTCCTTTCACGCCCACAGACTTGATGGTTTCCAAGGCCAGGGTCTCGTCGCTCACTTCGATGCCTCGCACTGTGGCCTGGATGACATCGTAGATCTCACAATCCATGAGCAATTGCTCGTAGGAGAGGATGCGGGAGCCATAGAGCAGGCCGGCACCGGTCAGCATGTCGGCGCCGCTGAGGACGGGCATCAGGCCGGCGAAGGCGTTGTCCAGGGCTGCCTGCCAGTCGGGCTCCTTGGCGCCGGTGGCGAAGGCGCCCATGGAGAGGGGGATGTGGTAAAAGTCGGCCAGTTGGTTGGTGGCTGCGCCGAAGAGGTAATCCTCCGGCCCGCCGCCGGTGTAGCCCCCTGTGCGCAGGTCCATGGCCGTCTGAGCGGCGGCGTAGAAAATGGGCGTGCCCGGATAGGCCAGCTCGATGAGGGCGGAGGCAGCGATCACTTCAGCGTTGCCCACCACCAGGTTGCCGGCCAACGTGGCTGGCCCGGTGGAGCAGCAACTGGCCATAGTCATGAAGCCCACTGGGAGCCCGGCCTGAGCAGCCACCAGAGCGGCCTCCAGGCTGCCCCCATCTTGACCCAAAGGACTGATGGTGCACTGCATGATGGAGAGGATGGGCCGTTTTCTCAGCCCCTCGCGCCCACCGACGATGGCGGCAGCCATCTCAATCGCAGCCTGGGCTTCCCTGGCCGTGATGACGCACTCGGTCTGGATGTGCTTGGTGGTATTGCTCCAGGCGGCCTCCAGCTCGTGCAAAGAGCGCGTTTGCGGGGGACAGTCCTGGGCGGCTACGATGGGCCAGTAGAAGGCGATCTGGGGCAGGTAGTCAGCCACCAGCGCCGACTCGGCCACATCCTGCTTGGTCGAGCGCCTTCGCTCTCCGGTCTCCAGGTCAATGACCTCCACGCCGCAGCCGTCAGTGGACAGGTAGGAGTGCTCGCCATCCAATGGCAGATCCAGGGCGGGATCGCGGGCGCAGAGCACATACGATGGCGGCGCTTTGGCCAAAGCCTCTTCAATCATCTGGCCGGAGAGGCGGGCGATCTGGCTTTGTCGGTCCACCATCGCGCCCGCCTCTTCCAGAATATCCAGGGCCTGGTCCGAAGGAAAGCGCACCCCCACTGTCTCGATCACCTCCAGGCTGGCCTGGTGGATGCGGCGCACATCGTCCTGGCTCAACACCTCCAGACGCAGTCTGGGGCGTTCAACTGCAGATATGGCTCTTCTCATCATCCGTTAATCCTGTAAATCCCTGTTCTAAACAGGCGGTAGCTCTGCCAGCCCGCGCTCTTTGGCTGCTCGCAAGGTGATGGCTACCAGCTCCTTCTCCACTTCTTTGGGCAGGGGCTTGGGCTGGTAGGCGGCCACCAACTGCTCAACTCGTTCGTGCGCTCGCTGCGCTATGTCCTTGGCTCCCTTGGTCTCCCAGGCCTGACGGTAGTCGCGGTCAATGACCGGGGAGGGGATGAACAATTCCCGCTTGAACCATCGGCGGGTGTGTTTAGTGGCCAGGAAATTGCCCGCATGGCCGACCTGGCGCATGATGGTGGTGGCCAATGGATCCTCCGAGGTATCAATCCCCCGCACCAGACGGCGGGCCATGCCGATGAGCTCGTTATCAATCACCAGCTTCTCCAGGCTGAAACAGCTTTCGAAGTCCATCATGCCGGCACCGGAGACCATGTTCACCCCGGCCAGGGCGGCCATGATGTTGCCGATGCCCGACTCGAAGCCGAGCTGGGCATCCACGATCTTGGCGTCGCTCATGCCCATGTAGGCGTGGGTGGGCAATCCCAGGTGCTTGCCTACCTGGACATAAGCGCAATCTATCATCAGGGTCTCAATGGCCCCCATGGGGGGTGTTCCGGTGCGCATGTCGAAGGCGGCAGGCGAGCCGCCCCAGACGATGGGAGACCCGGCCCGGGCCAGTTGGTGAATGGTGATGCCGCTCAGACACTCGGCGGCGTGCTGCACCACCGAGCCGATCAGGGTAGCGGGGCCCGTCGCTCCGGCCAGGGGCATGGAGACCAACTGGGCCGGAATGCCAGCACGGGCACAGTCAATCATGTTCTGGCAGGTGATTTCGCTCCAGTGTAGTGGAGGTGAGGGACAGACATCGAATACGGCAATGGGCCTGGCGGCCAGGGCTTCTTCGCTGCCAACGACAGCGACTAGCAGGTCTCTCATGGTGAACCAGGTCTCAACCGCGAAGGCCCCCGTGATCACGGGCTTCTGGGCGTGCCTGAGCACCAGGTAGAGGCGATAGAGATCGGCCATGCTCTCCGGCACATCCGAACAGACCAGCGCTGTGCTGACTGCGTCCAATTCGGGCAGCATTTCGGCTAACTTGATATAAGCAACGAAGTCGGCGGTGATTGGTCTGCGCGACTGGGTTGCTCCATAATCCAGGATCTCGATGGCTGCCGAGCCTGGGTCGAACTGCACGTCGTCGTCGCCGTAGTGGACAGTAGGCTTCCCCTCGGAATCGTGGAGGTAGAAAGAGGAGGGGGCCGTTTCCAGGGCCTCATCAACCAGTCTGGCTGGGATGTTGGCCACTTTGCTGGTGAAATCGACCGTGGCTCCAGCATCGGCGAGGAGCTTCAGGGCCTCGTCGCTGTGGATGCGCACCCCTGGGTCCCACAGCAATTCGTGGGCTTCTGCCAGGATGCGCTCGACGGTTTCTTGGTCAAGTAGTTCTAATTTGGGTCTGGACATTCTTCTCTCCTGTGTGAAAGTTTGTATGCTGGGGACGAATCCCGATGAGCGGCGTAATCATAGCACGTAGCCGGAATTTTGTCAACAGGCCATTAAAAAACAGGTGCAACGCACCTCGAAGTGCGTTGCACCTTAAAGCTCATTGTGCTATAATCTAGTAGCTTAGACGCCGCTCCGTGCCGGCCAGCAGGTGGACGATGTTGCGTCGAAGGGCCAGGATAACAATGGCGCCCGCTAGCAGACCATAGAGGACGTGGGGCAGGGGACGGTGAGCGAAGAGGGCCAGGGCGAGGAAGATGGTAGGGGCCAGGATGGCCACCGCCAAGGAGGCCACAGAGGCATAGCGAGAGATGACCACCACCAGGAGCGCGGCTGCGATGAGAGCCAGGGCCACGGGTAAGGATAGCGTCGAGATCACACCCAGGTTGGTGGCGGTGCCCGCGCCACCCCGGAAACCCAGGAAAACAGACCAGTTGTGACCCACAACCGCAGCCACTCCTACCAGGACTTCGCCAACTGAGTTGCCCAGGACAGCTCTGGCGATCAAGACGGCGCTCATGCCCTTTAGAAAATCGCCTACGGTGGTGAGGATGGCTGGCCAAAGGCCGGCAGCACGCCAGACGTTGGTGCCTCCTGAGCGGCCGCTGCCGTGTTGGCGCACATCCGTGCCCTTCACGAGCTTTACCACCAGGTAGCCAACGGGAATGGAGCCCATCAAATAGCCGAGGGCTATCATGACCACGTAACGAAGAATCTCCACGGAAACTCCTTCCCACTCAGATTGATCTATTTTTTATAACACCGAGGTGGCAGTGAAGTTGCGCGCTGTTTGGGTACATTGCGAAAAGGATGGCGATTGAAATCGCACCTGTGAGGGCACTCCGTGCCGGGCGACCACCTGCGTGGTCGCGGAATCGTCCACGCAGGTGGACGAGCGGCGCATTTGTGCCCTCCAGAGGCGGTTTCAACCGCTATCTACTGGCGGCGGACAAAGGGTTGCGTCGGGGCGACCGCATCCTGGCCGATGTCCTGGGCGTTGACGCTGGTGATTGGGTATTAGATATTGGATGTTGGGAGGGAGAGACGTGCGGGTGTTGATTGTTGGAGCAGGGGCTATTGGGTCGCTGGTGGGGCTTATGTTGGCGCGAGCGGGGCATGGAGTTACCCTGGTGGGACGCCAATCTTACGTGGCCGCCGTGCGAGCGCGGGGCCTGGGGCTTGAGGAGGACGGACGGGTCACACGGACGACGGCGGAAAACGGGAGGAGGACTTCCCGCGCTAACGTGCGCGCGGTAACGAGTGCGCTGGACGTGGCCGACGAGCCATTCGATCTGATTCTCCTTACCGTGAAAGCTTACGATGCCACTGCGGCCGCGGTCCAGGTCGAGCCTCTAGCCCGGCGCGGCGTTCCCATCCTCGTCCTGCAGAACGGCGTGGGAGGTGAGGAAACGGTGGCGGAGGTTCTGAGCAAGGCGACGATCCTCTCCGCAGTGATCACCCTGTCAGTGGAGGTGCTGGAGCCGGGGTTGGTGCGCCTGGCCACCACGCGGGGCGGCATCGGCCTGGCGCCGACCGCGCCTGATCAGTCGGTGTCTGAGCTGGGCGAGGTCTTTCGGGGGGCTGGGTTCAGGACTTCCGTGTATCGAGGTCACCGGGCGATGAAATGGGCCAAGTTACTCCTTAACATAATCGCCAATGCGTCCCCGGCCATTCTGGGCATGTTCCCCGATCAGGTCTTCGCCGATCACCGTTTGTTTGCCCTAGAGCAGGCCGCCTTCCGCGAGGCGGTGATGGTGATGCGGGCCCTGGGCCTGCGCCCGGTGTCCCTGCCCGGCTACCCCGTGCCCCTCTTCACCTGGGCCATCAGCTCCTTGCCCGCCAAGCTATTGCGCCCCATTCTCCGAAAAGCCGTCGTAGGTGGTCGGGGTGGCAAAATGCCCTCCTTGCACATAGACCTGTCCAAGGGCAAGGGCAAATCGGAGGTGGAGTACCTGAACGGCGCGGTGGTCAGGTACGCCCAGGAGTTGGGACTGGACGCACCCGTGAATCGAGCCTTGCACGCAGTGCTGATGGGCATCGTGAAGGGGGAGATTCCCTGGGAGGAGTACCGAGGCCAGCCGGAGCGTCTCTTGAGAGCTTGTTATCTTGGGGAAAGTTGATATAATCGTGTAGGGCGGGGACAGAAGCCGACAGGGGGCTTGCAGGCTTGGTGAAGCTATGGTATACTTACGGAGCGTAGGAGATATGGATGAATGGAGTAACAGTGTTTCCATAATTTACTGAACTGACCGAGTAGGAGCAGGAGGATTCTAAATGACGGTGGTTTCGCTCATTTACAATCAAGGGCTGGCTAATAGCGGTTGTCCGAGTTGGGTGTAAACCGACTCTGGGATACCCAGCAAGCCAAGGATGTGTTGCTGAAGGGCCGACAACGGCGTG
>Ga0268276_1001539_pt1 | contig 22299 bp, 16 predicted proteins | sample saktaG_4_FD_190145 | JGI IMG/M metagenome (GOLD analysis project Ga0268276, IMG submission 190145) | Saline water microbial communities from Sakinaw Lake, British Columbia, Canada - sak_2010_1_5_45m | ecosystem: Environmental > Aquatic > Non-marine Saline and Alkaline > Saline ... | reverse complement strand
TCCCGGGTGGCTTGTTTTCGTATAAATAAAGGATAAATAAAATTATTTTATAGATATAGAAAAGCCACCCAAGCGGGGTGGTTTTTTTGATTTTAACGTTCTTTAAAAAGGAGAATAAAAATGTCTAACGAAATTAAAGTTTTTGACACAACGTTGAGGGACGGGGAACAGTCACCCGGTGCTAGTATGAATACGGCTGAAAAGATTGGAATTGCAATACAGCTGGAAAAACTAGGAGTGGATACGATTGAGGCAGGTTTTCCAATAGCTTCCGAAGGTGAATTTGAAGCAGTTTTAGCAATATCCAAGACATTGAAACGGGCTGAGGTTGCAGCTCTTTCACGAACGAAGATAGGGGATATTGATCGAGCCTGGGAAGCAGTTAAGTGTGCTATTAGGCCCAAAATTCACGTTTTTATGGCAACGTCTGATATTCATTTAAAGGAAAAACTTGCTATGACTAGAAACGAGGCCATGACAGAAATCCTTAATGCCGTTCGCTATACTAAAACTCTTACGGATAACGTGGAATTTTCAGCAGAAGACGGCTCTCGATCCGATCGTGATTTCTTGTGCGAGGTATTTGAAAACGTAATTGACGCCGGTGCGAATGTCATCAACCTTCCGGATACCGTTGGATACGCGATACCTCAAGAATTTTCCGAACTTATCAGCTATGTTCTGGCTCACACGCGGAATATTGAAAAAGTGCTCTTGAGTGTCCACTGTCATAACGACCTTGGTCTTGCTACCGCCAACACACTGGCCGCAATCATGGCCGGTGCCAGACAAATTGAGGTAACTATCAACGGTATTGGCGAACGAGCCGGGAATACCCCCTTAGAAGAAGTAGTTATGGCTTTACGCACCCGGTCGAATAGTTTTCCCTTTAAGACGAGTATCCAAACTAAACTGATACATCAGACTAGCCGGATGGTCAGTATTATAACCGGTATGGTAGTCCAACCAAACAAAGCCATAGTCGGTGCTAACGCCTTTGCACATGAAGCCGGCATCCATCAGGATGGAGTTCTTAAAAATCCTATGACCTATGAAATCATGAAACCGGCTGACATCGGCCTAAGTGCAAATCATCTCGTACTGGGAAAACATTCGGGGAAACATGCGCTCCGTGAACATCTCATACGGATGGGATACGATCTGAGCGATGAGGAATTAATGTTGGTCTTCAAAAAATTTAAACAACTGGCGGACAGAAAAAAATATGTGGTTGATGAAGATCTTGAAATCCTCGTTACGGAGGGAGCACCTAGAACCACCGATATTTTTATTCTAGATTGTCTGCACGTCACCTGTGGAACAACGGCTCTTCCAATGGCAAGCATCAAGCTTATAATAAACGGCCAACCAGTACATGGTGACGGCCATGGAAATGGGCCCATCGACGCTGTCTTTGACGCAATTGCAAAATTGGCAGGAACATCATTGGAGCTCCTGGAATTCACCGTTTCCGCGTTATCAGGTGGCGCCGATTCCCAAGGTAAAGTTATTGTTCGCGTGCAGGAAGACGGGCTCATCGCTATTGGCCAGGGAAACGATCCGGATATTATCATCGCCAGCGCAAAGGCCTATCTGAATGGACTAAATCGTCTAGAATATCTCAAGCAACAGAGATAAAACAACGACAGTAAAAAGACGACTGGAGTATCAACTTGGTGAAATGACAAGCCAGTAAAATTCATTGGTGTTGCGGGACTTTAAAAAGGAGAAATAAAAAACAAAGGCAATTTTCCACGGAAAATTGCCTTTTAATTTTTTATCTAAAATTAGCTATTTTCTAGACACAAAACCATAAAAATCCACATTTTGTTTGACTTTACCAATATTTATGCTATAATTATCCACAGAGAGAAAAAACTAATATTTTTATGATTAAGGCATTACGAAAAACTTATTTCTTCTTTGGTTTTTGGTTCTATGGCTCCATGAAGAGATCAGTTTTTTGTGATGCTTTAACTATTTTGTAAGTTAAACTCACTAGGGAAAACGAAAACTGGCTCCTCGTAAAGGGGAGCCAGTTTTTTATACCGGAAGCCGTCTCCGCCCTTCGCAAAGGGCGGGACGGATCGGTATATCCCGCTGCTTCGGTGAATCAAAATTTTCAAAGCAACTGGAAGAGAGGCGAAGCCGCTATTTCTTAAAATGTTTTAAAAAATTAAAATGGTTTTTGGAAGCAGCGGGATACGAAGACGCTGCAAGTACCAGGGCAAAAAATTTCACATCAAAAATCTTAGTGACTTTACGCTCTTTTTAAAAACAACGGCTAACCCAAAGGGAGGGAAAAATGGCTGAAAGAGAAAAAAACATGGCTGGTTTTATCGGAAACGGCCAGCAAAAAACCGGCCCGGAAACGGAAAAACCTGATTTTGCCCAATCGGAAAATGGTAATGGAAACCAACCTCATATTAGCCCAACAGGCTTTAAGTGTTACAAAAATGTGAGCTTGGCCACTGAAGTCTGGCCAAGATGAAAAGGGAAAAAAGACTATAGAAAACATAGACAAACAACAAAACCCAAAGGGGGGAATGCCTTATGAATGACATGAGTACTCATGAACTTGTCTCAATTGCTGTCCAATCGGCTGAAGGAAAAAATACCTCTCGCTTCCAAGATGCTTTGACTGGGTTACGGGAAAAGCCTCGCGAAGATTTACTCCAAGGAATTTCCTCAATTATTATTCACCTGAAGCAAAAGGGAATTAACGGATCTTTCATGGAAAGCGCGGAACAAATTTTCAACACCCTAAAATGATGAAGGCTGAAATGGGCTGGCACTGGAATTACTGGTAGCTTTTGGCTCGGTTAAACGTGATAACAACAATCACGTTTAACCGAGCCTCTTTTTTTAGGCGAACAAAAAACCCCGCTAGTTCCTCCTAAACTAACGGGATTGTCTTATTTTGAAAAAGATCAACTCTCAATCAACGAATTTTAAAAAAAGTCAATTAGATTACCCTGTCAAATAATTTCGCTTAGGCAAAATTAGCGCCTTGCGCTATTTGACGGGGTAAAAAAATCCCGCCAACTTCATGTTGGCGGGGGTTAAAGGTTTTATTGAAAGATCAATTGGTTAATTGTTGTCGCACCATTCGCGAAGATTCTGGTTAACCTTCATCCAGGGTGACGACTCCAATCCTTTAAACTCCGGCGGAATCCACGCCCACTGCCTCATCAAAAAACTGCGGTCAGTTGGATGTGGCATCATGATATTAAATCGGCCAGTTACGTCGCAGAAACCGGTCCAACCATTGATGGAGCCGTTAGGATTGAACGGATAACGCACGGTTTTGTTGCCGTTATCGTCGATATAGGCGAGGGTAACTAGACTGTTTCTTCCAATAAGGTTTTTGGTTTCGCTATCCGCTAACCAAACCTTACCCTCACCATGCGCTACCCAAGCGCCGATTCGCGACCCCGCCATCCCCTTGAAGAGTATGGATGGGCTTTCCAAAATTTCCAGGTTGATGAACCGGTGTTCGAAATCCCCGGAGTCATTTTGGACAAACAGCAACGGTGGGTAACCGTTGACCCGCGGTAACCCGAGCACCTCCAGCCATCCACCGGCCTGACAGCCGTTGCAGCTTCCGGAAAAGAAGGTGTTTTTGCGCGCTTTGAATTCCGCGAACTGATCCATCAGCCTTGGGTTCCGTAAAAACTGCATGGCAAACCCCTTGCCGGCACCGAAGATGTCCTGGAAAGAAAAGCCTGGTGTCAAAAATATCCCCAGATAATCATTGAGGTGCGCCCTGCCAGTCAGTAGATCGGACATGTGTATTTCATACGGATCAAAATATTGCATCAATCCGGCGGCGGTTTCTCGCTGACCGGTTGATACTTTGGTTCTGATAACCGCTACTGGAGGCTTAGCTTGTCCGATAACAGCCGGAAAATCCGGACTGAAGGTAAGCTTGTAGTTCGGCCTACCGGCATGCTTCGTGTTTCTTCTTTCCGCTAAAGCGCTCTTGGGATTCAACCGATGCTTTTCCATCTGGTAGCTGGTTTCCCGCCATTGGTGCCTAAGTTCAACGATTGATTCACAAAACACCGACGATTCGTTAAACTTGATGGCAAAATCATTGGCTTTGGTTGTATGGCCCAAACACTGATAAGGCAAATTATACTTACCAAGCACCGCCAATATTTTTTCCTCATTTTCAGGCAGATACTCAATGATTTTACCGGCTTCTTCGGCAAAGAAAGCGCCGTAGAGATTATCGCCCTGAAAATTAACATGGGCGCCGCAATTACCGGCAATCAGCATTTCCATCAGATTGACGAACAAACCGCCGTCTCCGGTCCGGTCATGACTGGCGGTAATCAAACCCTTGCGGATTAACTCCTGTTCAGCCAAAAAGGCGTTAGCCGCCATTTTCATATCCACGTCTGGGCAATCATCACCTAATTGGCTTAGAGTTTGCAAAAACGCCGAACCGCCCAAACGGTTATAGCCGTTCGCCGTATCAATCAAAAATAAACGGCTACGTCCGGGATGCTTAATGTCAGGCGTCACAAACTTCGTGATGTTTGGAACGGTCACTATGGCGGTCAGTACCAATGTTTCCGGCGACTTGGTAATTATCATCTTGATCTCAACAAACAGGGAAGATGAATCTTTACCGCCGATACCGGCAATACGCAGAGCTTCTAAGGCATCTTTGAGCGATTCCATCGCCATGTACATTTTGGCGACTCCGCCCTTAATGCCTTTAGCTGGCCACATCCAGTTGATGGATAACTTGATGTCTTCCAGATTGGAAATTAGCACGCCGGAAAGGTTGGAAAGCATTTCCGCTACTGCCATTCTGGCTCCCTTAGGAGAATCCAGCATCATTTTTGGCGCGCATTCGCCGATGGCGCTGACTACTCCGAAACTTCCTTGAAAATCAACGGAAGAAATGGCGAAGTCGGAGACCGGAAGGTGCAAGGGTCCGCATTGTTGCGCCTGAACCCGAAGCCCGGTCACACTGCCGTCAACATGGTGGACGTGAAATTCCTTGGAACACACCGAAGGCAACCGCAAGATATCTCTGATCGCCCTTTTTAAGGTCATATTTTTGGGAATTTTCACTGGTCCGCCCAAAAATTCCGGCGAAACGTCTTTGATTACCTTGCGTGGCAAGCCGCTGCAAATCTCTTTGATGGGCAAATCAACTCTGGTCGTGTCAGTTTTACTGTCATAAACCACAATTCTGCCATCGCCAGTAACTTCTCCCAGTTCTTCGCAGGGACAGCCTTCTCTTTTGCAGATGTCTTTGAACATCTGCAGATGATTGGGATGAATCAGCAGGCCATACCGTTCCTGGTATTCACATATCCAAATCTGGAGAAAAGTTAACGTCTTATCGCCTAGCTTAACCTGGCGAATGTTGATTTTGCCACCAGCCTTTTCTACCAATTCGGTGATGACATTACATACCCCGGCGGCACCTTGGTCGTGAATGGAAATTATGGGATTTGCCAATCCCATTTCAATACACGCCCTGATCACTTCCCAGGTTAGATGCCCCATGGCCGCGTTTCCACGCTGGACGGCTTTATAATCAAGCTCAGTATTTTTGTCGCTTGTCCCTACGCTTGACCCAGAACCGCCCTTAAATCCGATATCAAATCCAGGACCGCCGATGGCAACAATCTTAAGGCCTTTTTGCGCTTCGCCTTTTTTCGTGTGCTCGTCAAACATCGTGCCAATCATGCCCGCCATCATCACCGGTTTCCAGTAAGCATAGTGATCGCCGTTAGGCATATTCATACCGAAAGTCCTGGTTATTCCCTGATAAAGCGGAATGCCATAGCGATTGCCATAGCTCCAGGTTCCGCCGGGCGCGTCAACCATAATTTTGAAAGGCGATTCCATGTTGGTGGCGTTGAAGGCCGTAGCTTTTCTCTCCCAGGACATGATATAACCGGGAATTTGTAAGTTGCCGGTCATAAACCCGGCTATGGCATACAGATGGTTTCCACCCTGTCCTTTAGCCAAATCGTCCCTTAAGTCGCCACCGATTCCGGTTTCCGCTCCCGGCCGGGCGCAGATGCCTGTAGGGTAGCAGTGGGTTTCAATGGAGATGGTGGGATGAACAAGTTTAAGCTTTACCACGTAAAGTGATGGCCAGCCTGGCCGGTCCGGCATTAGAATCATGGCCTTACCGCCGTAAATCGCGCTGGCATTATCATGAAAACCAATAACCGTGTTGCGTGGATTTTTCAAATACGGCGCCTGGACCAAGTCCATCAATGTATAGGGTTGTTTCACACCATTAATCCAGACTTCCGCGTAAAACGTCCGATGCCTGGAATGATCCGAGATCATCTGCTCATACTGAGCCAGCTCCTCTATGGTGGGATTTCGTCGTAGGTCTGTGTTGAAGAGTCTATGGAAATGACGAATATCCGGCTCATCCATACCCATCCGATAAAGTATGTTCGCCCGCTGTACTAACTCCAATGTTTGCCCCAAAACCGGAACGATGATCAGCGGATCTTTTTTCTCCGGTACTTCAAAGGTCTTGATTGGCTGACGATAAACGCATTCCCGCATCCTGTCGCCATATTGCGCGACTACTTCTTCATCTGTCAATGTTTTAGCAACCACAATCCGTCTGGTAACTTCGACCCGAGTGACATTCGGGAATCCAGTGTCTTTTAGCAATACAACGGCGTTGGAGCTGTGATCGGTTTCGGTTTTAATAAAAGGTCCGAGTTCCCTGATATCACGTCCGGTTAACCGCGGTCGCCTCGTCACCTTTTGGTCCGGGGTCAGCTTGAAATAAATTTCCATCGCTTTTTGCTTAGCTTTGCTTAATTTGCCTTGCACGGCAACGTTATAGCAAAGCTCACGATTGCCGTCGAGAACATAATAATGCAAGATATGCTCTTCCATTTCCAATTCCTCCTTCTTCTTGAAAGTTTATGTTTTAAGACTATCTTCCTCTTTGATTTTTTCCTTTGTCAAGGAACAAAAAAACTAACCCTCCTTTACCCTTATAAAAATTTACTTTTTTTCAATAGGGTCTTCTCCTTGGGTTAGTTATTTCTATACTTTAAATTACCTCTTTAAGAGGAAAAAGTCAAACAAAAAAATGAGCCGTCTTTCTTTCGAAAAAACGGCTCTGGTCATTCTGCGGAGTTCCTCTGCGCCCTTAGTTTTCCGCTTATTGTTTTTGCTATTAAATTGGCGCAGACTTTTCTGTCAGTAAGATTCGGGGGAAATCGAACAAAAATGGCTCCTCTTTCTTCCGCCTCCCGAGAAACCCTGACAAAATTTTCGTCCATTACTACTACCACGAACGGCAATGGTTTAAACTCATCGCTTTCCTGCCACATTTGCAGAAAAGCAAGGCTGTCTGTCCTATCGCTATGGCAGCAAAAAACATGACTTATTTCTTGCCTATTTACGTATAAACAAACCATGGCTTCTTTAACATCTTTTTCTACAAGAATTTCTCGTTGCGGGAAAATTAACGACAAAACATTTCTCATAATATTCTGCCGGACAAAATTCTCGCATACTACTAATATTTTCCTCTTTGCTTGGTTTCCTTCATTATCGTTGGTCATGATTATCTCCTTGTTTTTATTATATTAAAGAACTTTAATTTTGATTTAATAATATAGCATACAATTTAATTTTTGTCAATAATAACCTCCTGATACTCCTCAACTTCTTGATTCCTAAATATTATGTTATAATATAAACATAACTAACAATTTTAGCATTTGACATTTGCCCGCCAGTTGGTGGATTGCCATTTGCCATTCCAACTATATGTCTTTTTATCGCAACATTTTAAAACAAGCTCTTTCCATTACCTGGCGCTATAAGTATTTATGGTTCTTCGGCTTATTCGCCACTTTAATCAGCGGCGGAGAATACGAAGTTATTACTCGGGGGCTAACCGGCGATACAACCCAAAATCTTTTTCCTAATCTTTCCCGGCTGGCAGAAACCGGAATCTTCAGCCGAAACGGTTTAGCTAATATAGGCCAACTATTCAGGAATGATCCCTTCACGGCCATTATTTCAACTTTAGTCAGCTTAATTATTTTAGCTCTCGTAATTTTTTTGATCTGGCTGATAATTGTTTCCCAAACCGCTTTAGTGAATAATTCAGCAGAAATTATCAGCAACAAAAAGGAGCTGCCCTCCGGAGTCAAAAGAGGAGTAGCGGCCGGAGTAAAATATTTCTGGCCGATACTGGGGCTAAATATAATTATAAAAGCTATTATCTGCCTGGCTTTCCTCTTAATCAGCTTGCCAATTATCTTTTGGGCAACAAAAATAAGCCCCCCGGCAATTGCCGCGTTATACATAATCTTATTTTTAATTTTTGTGCCTTTAACTATTGTTCTTTCCTTCGTGATTAAATATGCTATTTGCTATGTTGTTATAAAAGGAAGTAATTTTATAAATGCAGTTAAAGAAGGCTGGCAGCTGTTTACCAAAAACTGGTTAATAAGCATAGAAATGGCTTTCATTCTGTTTTTCATAAATTTTTTAGTAGGTTTAGGCATAATTTTAGCTATCTTAATCCTAATTGTACCCTTCTTGTTCCTATCTCTTATCTTCTATAAAGCAATATCCTTTATCGGCTTCTGGCTAATGATTATTATCGGCCTAGTTGTTTTACTGGCTATAATCATAGGCGGCGGCGCGGCTTTAACAACCTTTCAGACGGTTTCCTGGACCGGCCTTTTTATAGAGTTGATTAGCCGCGGGGGAACCAGTAAGATTGAAAGGATTGTTGAGAAATGGAAAAAATAACACAAAAAAATTTACTATAAATAAATCCCGCACCTTTGGAGTGGGATATTAAACTTCGCCGAAAGAATTTTATCTAAACCCTTCATCCCCGCAGTCCCGCCGTTGGCGGGACAGAGTATTTGGGAAAGATGCAGGGTTTATTTATTTTTTCTATTCTGCTATGATTAAATTACGGCTTATTTCTATAATTAAACCAATGTCTACTTACTTAATTTTATGTCTAAAAATACTCAATCAATTGAAGATTTAATTGCTTCGCCGGAAAAGACCGATGAGGAAAGCGTTCAGGGCAAATTTTCCAAAAAACAGGGGGAGATAAAAATGAAAGAAGCGGAAGGGGCGACGGGAAAAGAAGCGGCTAGTTTAGGTTTGCCTTATATTAATTTATACGGCTTTCCTATCAGCCCCGAAGCGCTTTCTCTTATAAAAGAAGAGGAGGCTCGCAGTTTAAAAACGGTTTGTTTTCATTATGACGGCCGAAATATACGCTTAGGGACGGCGGAACCAGCCAATAACCAGGTTGAAAAACTTTTTAAAAAACTAAATGAAAAATACCATACCGAGGGGAGGATTTATCTAATTTCTTCCTATAGCTTAAACTACGCTTTGAAACTTTATAAAGCTATCCCTAAAGTCCGCCCGCAGGTCAAGGGAATAGAAATCAGTGAAGAGGATCTAAACAAATACAGCGAAGAATTTTCTTCTTTCCGCGAATTACAGGGAAAAATCAACGGCGCTCAAGTCAGCGATATAATTACTATTATTATGGCGGCCGCAGTTAAATCCAGCTCTTCGGATATTCATATAGAATCGGAGGAAAAAGAAATAAAAATCCGTTTCCGGATTGACGGCGTCCTGCATAATATTGCCATCATAGACAGACAGCTTTGGAAAAAAATCATTTCCCGTTTGAAAGGTTTAGCCGGAGTTAAAATCAATGTTAGCGACAAACCGCAGGACGGCCGTATCTCCATTCATACCCAAAAGGAACGAATTGATATTAGAGCTTCCTTCCTGCCCACCAATTATGGCGAGAGCGTGGTGATGCGGCTACTACATTCCAGTATGGTCGGACTAGCTTTTGAAGATTTAGGTATAAAAGACAGGGCTTTCAACCAGCTAAAAAAAGAAGTGGATCGGCCCAACGGCATGATTGTCACTACCGGACCAACCGGTTCAGGCAAAACCACTACCCTTTACGCCATTTTAAAAAAGTTAAATAAACCGGAAACTAAGATTATAACGGTTGAAGACCCAATTGAATATCAATTAGAAGGCGTAAACCAGTCGCAAATAAGTAAAAATTATACCTTTGCCAAAGCTTTGCGCTCAATTGTCCGCCAAGACCCGGATATAATTATGGTCGGAGAAATTCGCGATTTAGAAACGGCTGAAGTTGCTATTCAGGCGGCTTTAACCGGGCATCTGGTTTTATCTACCATCCATACTAATGACGCCGCCGGCGCTATACCAAGATTTCTATCCATGGGCGCCAAGTCTTTTCTCCTGGCTCCGGCTATTAATGCCATAATCGGCCAGCGTTTAGTCAGACGGCTTTGTGAAAAATGCAAGCAATCAACAAAAATTGATGAAGAAACTTTAAAAAGGGTAAGAGAAATTTTAGAAAAACTGCCGGAGGAATACAAAAAGGAAATTGATTTTAATAATCTAAAATTTTACAAAAGCGCTGGCTGTCCGGTTTGCCAGGAAATCGGCTATAAGGGCCGGATTGGAATTTATGAAATTTTGATCATGAATAAAGAAACAGAAAAACTGATTTTGGCCGGACAATTAAGCGAATATGATATTCGGGAAATTGCGGTTAAAAATGGAATGGTTACTATGGTCCAGGACGGGATTTTGAAAGCGTTAGATGGGATAACTAGCATTGAGGAAGTGTTCAGAGTGGCGGAAGAGAAATAGTTCATTGGGGATTAGGTACTTAGGCAATTAGGAATTTTATCACCCATGGGTTCAATTCCAACTACCTAATCCCTAATAACCTAAGTACCTAATGCGCAATTAAAAATAATAAAAATATCGGAATTGTACAAAAGTTTAAAATGTTCCGTATTAACTATTCATAAGTATGATAAACAAAAAATTCATCCAAAAATTAAAAAACGACTACGATGGGAAAAGCAGCCAACGCCGGCAGATTGTGAGTCTCGCTAATATCGTCCTTCATGATTCTAAGAGAGTAATTTTTTCCCTGCACCGCGGCGATACAAAAAAAGCTGAAGAAAATTTAAAAGAAATAGAAAAAATTCTCCAAAAGCTGGAAAAAAATTTCGGCCAGCAAAGAATAAACGAAGAAGGGTCATACAGGGCGGGCGTAGAAGAATATGCGGAAGCTAAAATGTTTTACTTTATAATCACAGGGAAAAAAATTGATAAAATAAAGGAAATTAATCTGAATTTTGACAGCTACTTGGGGGGAATCTGCGATACCACCGGCGAATTGGTACGCTATGCTATTAACCAAGCGACCACCGGAAAATTCGCCGAAGTGGAAAAAACAAAAAACATAATAAACGAAATAATGGAACAACTGGTGGAATTTGATATGACCGGCTACCTGCGCACTAAGTATGACCAAGCTAAAGGCAATTTAAGAAAGATAGAGCAAATTAACTACGAAATCAGGATAAAAAGGCAGTAAAAAATTTTATAGTAACCAAGGGAAAAACCATATTTTAAAAAATATGGTTTTTCCTTTATTTACGTTATAATTAAATTATGAACCCCGTTAGAAATTTGGTTAAATAAAAAGAATAACGAAATTTTTAGCGTGGAAAAAAATATTTTAAAAATAGGTAAAATATTATGATGGGGGAAAAAAGCAAAAAAATTTCTAACGGGGTGAACTTTTCCCTAAAAACCAACCCTAATAAATTTATAAAAATCCTAAGCCTGACAGCGGTCTTTTTAACTGCCCTATTCTTAATATTAATATTTTACTCGGAAATACAAAAACCTAATAATTATTCTCCTCTTGCCCCAAGGCAGGAAGAGGAGAAAAATACTTCGTCCCTAAGAATGCTTTTTCTTGGCGACTTGATGCTGGACCGGCATGTGGGAGAAAAAATCAAACAAAATGGAGCTGACTGGTTGTTTGAAAAATTAGCTGGTGAAGAAAATAAATTTTTTCAAGGGCTTGATATTACCGCCGCTAATTTGGAAGGGGCAGTCACGGATGGAGGCACACATTACAAGCCAGAAATGTCTTACGATTTTGCCTTTGCCCCAGAGATAATTTCCCAGTTAAAAAAATATAATTTTAATTTTTTTAACTTAGCCAATAACCATTTTGCTGACCAGGGCGAGCGTGGTATAATTGAAACCAGAAAGAACCTGGACAACCTGGGTTTTTATTATAGCGGCTGCCAGGATGGCCAGATTGACGATTGCAGCCAAAGAATTATCAAAGTAGGGGGGAAAAAAATAGGGCTGGCTGGATTCAGCTCGGTTTATTCCTTGATTGATTCCGAAAAAGCCGAAGAAATCGTAAAAAAACTGGCGGATGAAACCGATCTGGTGATAGTCAATTTTCATTGGGGTGTAGAATACGACCACGAGTTCAACCAAACCCAAAAAAAATTGGCGCACGCTTTAATTGACGCCGGCGCCGATATTATTATCGGCCATCATCCCCACGTAGTCCAAGGTTTGGAAATTTACAAAAATAAACCGATTTTTTATTCTCTGGGGAACTTCATTTTTGATCAATATTTTTCTCTTGATACGCAAGAAGGATTAACTGTCGGCGTAAATGTCGCAAATAAAGAAATCGAATTTTATCTATTTCCTTTGAAATCAAAACTAAGCCAACCGGAATTAATGGAGGGGCTGGAAAAAGAAAAATTTTTTTCTGATTTAATTAGCTGGTCAGATTTGGAAGAAAGCTACAAACAGCAAGTTAAACAAGGAAAATTTGTCATTAAAGAATAACCTTTTTTAGTTATTTATAGCCTGTCTCGCGTTACACGTTATGCGCCTGCCTGCCCTGCCTACCGGACAGGCAGGCGGCAGGCAGGTTACGCGTTTTAATTTATGAGCAAAAATTATTTTCACGCTATCGCCACTTTAGCCGGCACCATTATCGGCGTCGGGATGTTTTCTATTCCCTTTGTTATTAACAAATCGGGCATTATCCTGCTTTTTATTTACCTCCCTGCCTTAGGCCTGGTCCAGTATTTTCTTCATAAAATTTACGCGGAAATAATATTGTCCACCGAGGAAAAACACAGATTGCCGGGTTATGCGGAAAAATATATTAGTAAACGGGGAAAAATTCTTTCCCTTATTATAAGCCTGATGGGCGACTACGGAGCCCTGCTCGCTTACATTATCGTCGGCGGAATTTTTCTTTATGAATTACTAAATCCAATTCTCGGAGGAAACGTTTTTACCTATTCCATAATCTTATTTTTACTTCAGGCCGCTATCGTTTTTTCCGGAATTAAATTAATCGCTTCAGTAGAGCTAATTATGGCCGGGCTGTTAGTTTTTATGGTGGGGCTATTAGCCTGGCACGGGTGGGGTTATGTTAACTTAGATAATTTTAAGCTTATTTCCCTGCCTGATGTTTTCCTGCCTTACGGCCCGATTTTTTTTGCCGTCGGCGGGAGTGCGGCCATACCAACGGTTTGTAAACTTCTGGCGCAGAAAAGAGAAAACATTAAAAGTGCGATTTTCTGGGGAACTTTTATCCCGGTAATAACGATGGCGGTCTTCGCCTTTGTTATCGTCGGCATCACCGGCAATAACACCTCGCCCGATACTTTAGTCGGACTGCGATCGGTTTTATCAGACGGCGTAATAATTTTTGCCTTAATTCTCGGGCTGCTTTCAATTATCACCTCCTTCTTGGTTATCGCCCAATCTGTCCGGGAAACTTTTTGGTGGGATTTTAAGTTTAATAAAAATATCGCCTGGGCCTTAGCCTGCTTTATTCCTTTTATTCTCTATTTATCCGGCCTGCGGGACTTAATAAAAATAGTAGGCCTGGCCGGCGCTTTTACCGGCGGTTTAATCGGCCTATTGTATCTCTGGCTGCTTTTAGAGGTAAAAAAGAAGGGGGAACAATTATCTATAATAAAAAATAAAATAAACAAACCAATAATGTTCCTCCTTTCTTTTATGTTCATTGCCGGTCTGATTTATGAAATCTATTATTTTTTTACTAAATAACTTTATATGATCATTGCCATTATTGCCGATATCCACGATAATTTAATTAATTTAAATAAATTTCTAAGTTGGAGTAAAAAAAACGAAATTAAAAAAATTATCTGCGCGGGCGACCTGACTAACAGTGAAACTCTCTCCCTCTTGGGGAAAAAATTTAAAAACTCCTTTTATCTGGTAAAGGGGAATATTGAATTATACGGGGAAAAAGAATTAAAAAAATTTAGAAATATTAACTATTTCGGTAAAACCGGACGATTTAAAATAGACGGTCAAGTAATTGGTCTTTGCCACGAAGCCCACTTTATTGACAAAGTATTGCATACCGGTCATTGTGATATAATTTTTTACGGCCACAGCCATAAACCCTCCCTGGAAGAAATTGACGGGACTAAATTAGTTAATCCCGGGGAACTAGGCGGAATGTGGGGAAAAGCCACTTTTGCCGTCTGGAATACAAAAACTGATAAACTGGAATTAAAATTATTAGAAAATATATGAAAAAAAATCTAAAGACTATAGCTATTAATATCATCTTGAAAGCCGGTAAGGCCTTAACTAAAGAGTATAAAGAGTTTAAAAGATCTGGCGCTAAATTAAAATCCCAGCGGGAAATCGTGACTAAGGCTGATTTGTTGTCAGAAAAAATAATTATAAACCAAATCGGAAAAAACTTTCCTGATCATCAAATTTTATCTGAAGAAGCCGGACGAGTTAATAATAATTCAGATTATCTCTGGGTGATTGACCCCTTAGATGGCACCACTAATTTTTCTATGCATAATCCGCTATGGTCAATATCTATTGCCTTAGTTTATAAAGGAAAAATTATTTTAGGTTTGGTTTACGCCCCCCTGCTTGACGAATTATATCTAACGGAAAAAAATCAAGGCGCTAAACTATTTAGTCCGCCTAAAAGCAAAACTAGAAAAAAATTAAAAGTTTCGAGAGTAACTAAAGGTAAAATTCTAAATACTTTCTGCCACGGCAGCTCTATTAAAGCTACTAAGCGGGCGATAAAATATTATACTAAGCAAAAAACCACCGGCTTTGACTGCCGACAACTAGGGAGCGCCGCCCTTGAATTAGCTTATGTGGCTAGCGGTCGTATAGAATCAATCGTTATTCCGGGCGCCAATGCCTGGGACGTAGCGGCCGGGGTATTATTAGTCCGGGAAGCCGGCGGAAGAGTAACCGACTTTTTCGGCCGAGAATGGAATTTGAACAATAAAAATATCGTTGCCAGCAATGGAAAGGTGCATAAAAGCATTTTAAATGTTCTGAAAAAAATATGAGCCTAGAATTATTAGACAAAAGACAGCGAAAAGAATTACTGGCAATCGCCGGGCAGACTGTAGAAAGTTATGTGCGCGAAGGGAAAATCCTAAAATTTGAAATTAAAGACGAGAGGCTGCAAAAAAAAGAAGGCGCTTTTGTCACTTTACATAAAGACGGGGAGTTGCGTGGCTGTATTGGCCAAATTATTCCAACCGACAAACCACTTTGGGAAGTAGTGCGGGATATGGCCATAGCCGCTTGTAGCGAGGACTATAGATTTAACCCAGTAGCAGAAAATGAATTAAATAAATTAGATTATGAGATAAGCGTCCTGTCCGCTCCGGAAAAAATTGATAATTGGCAGGATATTAAACTTGGCGAACACGGAGTAATTATAGAAAAAGGCAGGCAAAGCGGCGTGTTTTTACCTCAAGTAGCTACTGAAACCGACTGGAGTTTGGAAGAATTCTTAAGCCAGTTATGTTCTCAAAAAGCCGGGTTAGACCCGGACTGCTATAAAAAGACGGGAGATGTTAAATTAAAAGTCTTTACTGCTCAAATATTTAGTGAGAATAATATCAAATAATTATTTTATTTAATATTAGCTAAATTTATATTATTTTACCTAATAAGCATTGACAATTATTTAAAGATGTGATATATTGCTAAATTGTGTTATTTGACAAAGAAATATAAAAGATTAAAATAAAAATATCGGTTTCCTTATTAAAGCTGGAAACCGAATTTTTAAACCCCAACACCCGGTATCATTGCCGGGATATAAGGCCCAGTAGCCCTTACCCGAATCGCGGGAAGGGGATCGTCACCATCAACCAATGAGGAAAGCATGGCTATTCGACATGCTGGAATCGCCAACCACCATAACAGCAAGATCTGTTACAGGAGTTGGGAGTAGCACATTTCAAAATACTCCATACTTTTTCCCAAACGCCCTCCTTAAAAAGGGCGTAAAGACTTACTGCGTAGCGGCTCAACAGCGTCCGAAAGGGTCAAAGACCCCTCAACTAAGCTCGGCGAACAAAAAACCAAAGCCCAAAAGCGCAGGGGACTTGTCAACCACAAAAGACTGGTCTTGTCCACCCAAAAAGACAACGGGGCTTATCTCACGACTAGAACCATTTCGGAGCATCGCACGGTCAGTACACGACGATATTCCCCGCGGTCCCATCGGCCACTTCCTAGGCTCCATACCTACGAATAATTCAACTGGGAGCGCGCCTCGGGAATAATGGGTCTGGCTCATTTTATCGGGAGGAAACTCCGACGCGGTAAAGGAGTAGCGAATCGAATTCTAATTCGCTACTCCTCTTTTTTTTGAAAAAAGCACCATTTTCCATTATTTTAAAATACCAAAAAGGAGCTCAACCCCGACGCTTCGGGGTTGAGCTCCTTATATTTTTAATTATTTTTTTATTTCAACACCTTCGCCAAATACTGCCCAGTATAACTTTTCTTAACTTTAGCCACTTCTCTGGGCGTGCCCACGGCGACAATTTCTCCGCCGGCTTCCCCGCCTTCCGGGCCCAAATCAATAATCCAGTCCACGGATTTTATTACGTCTAAATTATGCTCAATAATTAAAACCGTATTGCCTTTATCGACTAATTGGCCTAAAACTTCAAGCAATCTTTTTATATCGTCAAAATGCAGGCCAGTGGTCGGCTCATCTAGAATATACAAAGTTTTTCCCGTTGCCCGGCGGGACAGCTCTGTCGCTAACTTTACTCTTTGCGCTTCTCCGCCGGATAAAGTCGTAGCGCTCTGACCGAGTTTTACATAGCTTAAGCCAACTTCATTTAAAGTAGCCAGTTTCTGATAAATTGCCGGAATATTCTTAAAAAAATTCATGGCTTCTTCTACAGTCATATTTAGAACATCAGAAATATTTTTACCTACCCCGCCTTGGCGGTGGTCGCCGTAATAAATCTCTAAAGCTTCTTTATTATATCTTTTCCCATGGCAGACTTCGCACTCCACATAAACGTCGGATAAAAACTGCATTTCGATTTTTACCAAGCCGTCCCCGCCACAGGCCTCGCATCTCCCGCCGACGACATTAAAAGAAAAACGTCCCGCCTTATAGCCCTTTATCTTTGCTTCCGGCAAGGAAGCGAATAAATCGCGAATTGGCGTAAAGGCGCCGGTATAAGTCGCCGGGTTTGAGCGCGGCGTGCGGCCAATCGGCGACTGGTCAATATTTATCACTTTATCAATATATTGCCAGCCCTCAATTTTTTTATGTTGGCCTGGTTCGGCCTTGGCCCGGTAAAATTTTTGGTTTAAAGCCCGGGCCAGAATATCATCCATCAAAGTGGACTTGCCCGAGCCGGAAACGCCGGTGATAGCTACGAATCTGCCCAAGGGAATAGAAACATCAATATTCTTTAAATTATGTTCAGTCGCGCCAATAATAGTTAGATTCTCCCCATTGCCCGGCCGGTATCTTGCCGGCACCGGAATGGATTTCTTACCCGCTAAATATTGGCCGGTTAAGGAAGAGGAAGACGCTTTTATCTGCCCTGGGCTGCCTTGGGCCACAATTTTGCCGCCATGCTCCCCGGCGCCCGGCCCAACGTCAACAATATGGTCTGCCGCCAACATAGTCATTTCATCATGCTCTACTACAATAACCGTGTTGCCTAAATCCCGCAGTTTTTTTAAGGTGTTTATAAGCTTATTATTATCCTTCTGGTGGAGGCCGATAGAGGGCTCATCTAAAATATACAAAACCCCGACTAAGGCCGAGCCAATCTGCGTCGCCAAGCGAATCCGTTGGGACTCACCGCCGGACAAGGTAATCGCCCCGCGGTCTAAAGATAAATAATCAAGCCCGACATTAGAAAGAAAATCAAGCCGGGCGCAGATTTCTTTTATAATCTGGGCGGAAATTTTTTTGTCCCGAACGGATAAATTCTTAGATTTCTCGAGCTGCTCGCAAAAACCTTTGGCTTCGTTTATAGCTTTAGTGGAAACATCATAAATTGACAGGTTATCAATTTTAACCGCCAACATTTCCGGTTTTAGTCTTTTACCGCCGCAAGCCGGGCAGACTAAAACCCGCATGTATTGCTCAATTTCTTTTCTAATATAGTCTGATTCGGTCTGCTTATACCGCCTTTCCAAATTTGGAATAACGCCCTCAAAATCAGTTGTCAGCTCGCCCGTAAAGCGGTCGCTTGAATATTCCACATTGTAATTTTTATCACCTGAGCCATAAAGAACAATCTTAAGCTGTTCTTTGGTCAAATTTTTTACGGGCACATTTAAATCAAAATCATGCTTCTCCGCGACCGTGCCCAAAATCCTCATCATCCAGGTCTGGCCCGAAGCGGTATTATGAGCCCAGGGCCTTATCGCTCCCTGGGCAATGGTTAAATTAAAATTTATTATTAACTGCGAATCAATTTCTAGTTTTGTCCCTAATCCCGAACACTCGGGACAGGCGCCATGGGGCGAGTTAAAAGAAAAATTCCTCGGCTCCAGTTCCGGCAGGCTGATGCCGCAATCCGGGCAAGCGAAAAGCTGGGAATAAGTAGCTTCCTCTGGCAACCGGGAATTACTTTTTGCGTTTTGAGAAGCTATAGTTACCAAGCCATTGGCCAGATCCAAAGCTTTTTCTAAACTTTCTGATAACCGGGCCATATCCTCTTTATCTTTGCTAACGGTTAAACGGTCAATAACGATTTCCACCGTGTGTTTTTTCTTTTTGTCCACCATCATGTCTTCTATTTCCTCCAAAGAAAAAATAGAACCGTCAAATCTTACTTGGTTAAATCCGGCTTTAACGATTCTTTCTACGATATTTTTATGTTCCCCTTTTCTGTCTTTAACAATCGGAGCCAAGATAGTTATATTCCCTCCCAAATAAGTTTTTTCCACCTGATTAACTATCTCATCTAAAGAATGCTGTTTTACCTTTTTCCCGCATTTCGGACAATGCGGCACGCCGATCCGGGCGAAAAGAAGGCGCAAATAATCGTAAATTTCCGTAATCGTGCCGACGGTGGAACGGGGATTGCGGGAGGTGGATTTCTGATCAATGGAAATCGCCGGCGATAATCCTTCAATTGAATCTATGTCCGGCTTATCCATTAGACCGATAAATTGCCGGGCGTAAGCGGATAAAGATTCAACATAACGGCGCTGGCCCTCGGCATAAACCGTATCAAAAGCCAGAGAGGATTTTCCCGAGCCGGACAAACCGGTAATTACCACGAATTTATTGCGGGGAATTTCCAAACTTATGTTTTTTAAGTTATGAACGCGCGCTCCTTTAATTTTAATTTTCCCTTCTAGAGAAGAAAAACCATTCTTTGAAGCCATATTATAAAAAAAATAATTAACAAAATTATTTAAATTCGCATGTGCCCTATTTGTAGTAGGGCTTTTTTCCGTTAGGAAAAAATAACAGATAACAGCAGTTATTATACAGGAAAATTAGAAACAAGGCAAGAGTAGCAAGGCCAAAAATATAAAAACGACCGTTTTCCTTAAAAAATAGGTCGTTTTTGCTCTTTTTATTATTCCCTTTATTTAATAACAGTCCCCTTAAACTGTCTGCCAGAAAAACAATTCTTCAAATTATCTAATTTCTTTCCGTTCATAATTATTACTTTTAAGCCCAGCTGCTGCGCCAGCCGCGAAGCCACCGGATCAAACGGGGCATGTAATCCCGGCCCCCATTTATCCCCGATTATTTTCCTAAAGTTCCGCCAACTTATTTCTTTAATTGGTTTGGCGCTTTTATACTTCTTTGGATCGCAAGTATAAACGTAATCAATATTTGATAGATTAATAATTGTTTTAATTTTATGCTTTCGAGCCATAACTGTCGCCACATAATCCGTTGACCAGCCCGGCTTCCAGCCACTGCCGATAATTATTTTTCTTCTGCTAGACAAAGGGGCGGTCGGATCAGTAATAATTTCCGGATAAGCTATTGGCCCTAAAATAGTTTTTAATAAACGGGCATTAAGCCGGCCGGAATAAATTCCCAGCCAGTCTAAATCCACCTGGCTAACTTCAGCAGCTTTCCGCGCGGCTTCATTGTATTTCCGGCAAGTAACTCCTCCCCCCACGATAATAAAAAATTTTTTGCCTTTCTGAATTTCCTTCAAAATTAAACTCCGAAATCCCTTTAAAAGTTTCCAATCAATCCCATCTGGCGTAACCACTAAAGATCCGCCTAAGGATATAATATAAGTATTTTTTAGCATCAATAGAATTTTCCAATTCCCAATTCTCATTAAAAAATTAATTGAAAATTGAAAATTGAAAATTGATAATTCTTTTCTACTCTTCCATTTCCCGCACCTTTACTTCGGACATTATTTTCCTTCTGATTTCTTTCATTAATTTTTTGTCCGCCCGCAAAAATCTTTTAGCATTCTCCCGGCCCACACCCATTTTAATATCGCCAAAAGCATAAGAATTGCCGGATTTATTTACCGCTCCATAAACCACGCCGCTATCCAATAAATCGCCGGAAATAGAAATGCCTTCATTATACATAATGTCAAACTCGCAGGTGCGGAACGGAGCCGCTACTTTATTTTTCACTACCTTGGCTTTCACGCGGTTGCCGATAATCTTATCTCCCTGCTTAATCTGAGCCGCCCGCCTTACTTCAATCCGGACCGAGGAATAAAATTTTAAAGCATTGCCGCCGGTGGTCGTTTCCGGATTGCCGAAAAAAACGCCGATTTTAAATCTAATCTGGTTTATGAAAATTACCACCGTTTTTGATTTAGAAACAACACCGGTTAATTTCCGCAGGGCCTGGCTCATTAAACGGGCTTGCAAGCCCATGTGGCTGTCGCCCATGTCCCCTTCAATTTCTTTCTGCGGCACCAAAGCAGCCACACTATCAATAACTATAACATCAACCGCATTAGACCGGGCTAGGGTTTCCACGATTTCCAAAGCCTGCTCCCCGGTATCCGGCTGGGAAATAAGCATATCTTTTATATTAACCCCGATCTTGACCGCATAATCAGGGTCAAGCGCATGTTCGGCGTCAATAAAGGCGGCGATTCCGCCAAGCTTTTGAACTTCAGCTATAATATGCTGGGCTAAAGTCGTTTTTCCCGAAGCTTCCGGGCCAAAAATCTCTATAACCCGGCCCCGCGGCACTCCGCCGATGCCTAAAGCAATATCCAGGGACAAGCAACCGGTCGGGACAACATCCACATCAGCCTTTCTTGCCTCCCCAAATTTCATAATCGCCCCCTCGCCAAACCTCTCTTTTATCTGCTCAACGGCCGTCATGGCCGCTTCCTGGCGTTTATCTTTTTCACCAACCTCCTTGCTTTTTTCTTCATTTGACATATTCTTGAAAAATTATTTTTAAAAAATATCGTCCAATCTGCCTATAAGATAGCATAAGGAAATTATCAAGGCAAGCCGATTAAAATAATCCCGCCCTTCGCGAAGAGCGGGATTATTTTTTCAAAAAAACTATTGTTAATTTAAAAAATATCCTGTATAATATAATTAGGAAGTAAAAAAATATTTTTTTGAAAAAAATTACAAAAAAGTATTGCCAAGAAAAAAATATTCTTGTATAATATAAGGAGAAAGAAAAAAAATTTATTATTTTATCCGCGCAAAATAATTTGCGCTTAAGAGAGGGGGTGATTAACATGGCAGCCAAAAAAAGAAAGAAAGCGACAAAGAAGAGGAAAGTCGCTAAGAGAAAACCAGCCAAAAAAAGAAAGAAAGCGACAAAGAAGAGGAAAGTCGCTAAGAGAAAACCGGCTAAGAGAAAGAAGAGAAGAAAATAAAAGTTGCTCCTCTTCGCCAGACAAATGGGCCGTAAAAACAGTTAAGGCTTATCTGTTTGGCGAACGAGGAGGAACAAAAAACGCCCGGAATAAATTTCAAGGCGTTTTTTGTTTGTTTTTAAAGTAATTTCTGCTGCTTATCTTCTTTTTCTTTTGGCGTAAAAATTTTAATAATTCCATATTGTCCGTCAAAGCCCGGCTCAACGATTAACTTCCCTTCCCGAACGCGCTTAATGCCTTTTACAATTAT
>Ga0268276_1001538_pt1 | contig 22300 bp, 26 predicted proteins | sample saktaG_4_FD_190145 | JGI IMG/M metagenome (GOLD analysis project Ga0268276, IMG submission 190145) | Saline water microbial communities from Sakinaw Lake, British Columbia, Canada - sak_2010_1_5_45m | ecosystem: Environmental > Aquatic > Non-marine Saline and Alkaline > Saline ... | reverse complement strand
AAGATGTTGTCAAAGATAGCTGATTTTTACGACGAGCAGGTGGATACAGCCGTAAGCGGGCTGACAAGCATGATAGAGCCTCTCATCATAGCGTTTATGGGAATAGTGATAGGCGGAATAGTCATAGCCATGTTCCTGCCGATATTCAAGATGACCTCGATCGTTGGGGCGTAGTAGAAAATAACCCACAGTATGGCATATCGCCGGGTTATATGATACACTTTAAGTGAGGGGTTTTGATAGAATAACATGCTATAACTTATAGGTGTAAATAATGTTATGTAAAAACAGAAAAGGGTTTACCCTTACAGAAGTTGTGGCCAGCATGGCTGTCATCGCCATTGTGTGGTTGGGCGTGATCGGTGCATTTATCATGGGAGTGTCGAGTTCCTCTTTGGCGATCCATAAGGCGAAGGCGTTATATGTTGCTACGGAAACTATAGAATTATGGCGCAAACTTCCGTTTTCAAGCATGGTGAGCGATGGGTCCAGACAAATTAATATGGATACAAATCAAACAAATGATACAAGCCCCGGTTTTTGCGGGCTACGGACAGTTACCGTTACTTCTACCGCGACACATTACAAAAAGGTGGCGGTTGATATAAGCTGGACAGAGCGGCTTTCTTATGGCACTAAGACGATGCATGAAAGACTGGCCACTTATATAGCTGACGATCCTCAAGCTAACTAGGAAGTTGATATATGATGCGAAATAATAAGGCATTTACAATAACAGAAGCGCTGTTCTCTAGTTTTATCATAGTTATAATATTTGCCAGTACCATCGGCACGTCCGTTTTTATAAAGAAGGTATCGTGGGTATGGATGGCGGAGGTTAATGCACAGCAGGCATGCGACGCGATGGCTTCAAAGATTATCCGCGGAAATAACGAGGAGGGTAATTTGGTGGGCTTGAGGAGCGCTAAATCATTCACGCTTCCGGTCGTCACCCCTGCGGGAAGCAGGATAGACTATATCGGAGCAGATGGTAATACGAGAAGTTATTTTTTGAGCGGCAGCACGATACAGTATATAAGCCCGACTCAATCTCCTAACCAGAAAACGGTTTATACCGCTCAGTCGGGTCAGACGGTATCATTGACATTTTGGGAGCCGACAGGTATGTCCGACCATCAGACTATAGGGATGCAGGTATTGGTCTCTCAGGCCGTGCCGTCTGTGACAGGCCGTGTGACGACGTACATAAATTTACGCAATACGTCGAAGTGAGGTATATATGAAAAATCAAAAAGGCTTCGCCTTCATATGGGTTATGCTCTTTATCGCTATAATAATGATCATAGGCGTATCTTTCGTATCATTTTCGTATAGTGGTTTGAATATGGCCGATAGAGGGGCGGGCGTTTATAAAGCTTTTTATACTGCAGAGGCGGGGCTTGCAAAAAAATTCATGGATTTCCGGGATGGTAACCTGAATGCGCTTTCAGAAAATTTTACAATCAGCACCGGGGTGACAGGGTCTTATGTAGCTACAGTAACGGGAGCCTCTCCTCTTTTTACGATATCTTCCACCGGCACATACAGAGGCATAAGTAAAACAGTATCTATGACGGTGAGGCAGATGTCGTACGCCGAATATTCATATATTAGTAACTCCGAAGAGGCGCTGTTCTGGGGGCCGAAGGGAGGTAACGCTGGGAATGTATGGTTTGATACGGGGGACCAAATTAGAGGGCCGCTTATGACTAACGATCAGCTGAATATTTTCGGAAGCCCCGAATTTTTTGGTTCGGTAATGAGCGCCAATGCTACCATAAACTATTATCATGATCCCGGAGTGGATGCGCCTATATTCCATTCTACTCTTACGCTCGGAGCGCCGCGCATTCAAATGCCGGTATTTGGGACCGCGATCTCTACTGCTTCGCAGCAGGCCGGCGGAGTTTATCTTAATTATAGCGGCACTACACAGATTACAATAAATAATAACCAAACGTTGACAGTTGAGAATAGCAATATCGCCCACCCGCACGTTCTAACGATGAATTATCCTTCAAACGGAGCTATTTACAGTACAGGGACTTTAGCTATAAATAGCGGCATTATTAACGGCCAGCTTACCATAGGCGGCGGCGGGGACATTTATATAAAGGGAAATATTCTGTATAATAACGACCCGCAAGTAAATCCTGACAGCACCGATATGTTGGGAATTGTTGCCGCGAGCGACGTTATTATCGATTCCAATACTCCGAGAGGGAGCGACTTGACGATTAATGGATATATTGTTGCCCAGACAGGCGGTTTTTATCTGCAAAATTACAGCACAACAAACGCTAAGGGGACGCTCAATCTTTTAGGCGGGCTATCTCAGGCCGCGAGGGGGCCGGTAGGCACGTTCAGTTCAAGTTCTGGTAATAAGTTGACCGGTTATACAAAATCCTATGTTTACGATACGAGATTTGCAAATCAGACGCCGTCCTTTTTTCCTTATGCGGTGGACCAGAACGGAAGATATCTCTATCGTAAGATTTTATGGAGGGAAACATGAGCTTTTCTTCCGGAAATAAAGCAAATGCTAACAAGTCCGGCATCGCGCTCCCTGTCGCGATAATTCTTGTTTTATCGGTATTGATATTTATTATTGTTAATTTTGTTCAGACGTCTAGAATCGCACTTAACCCCCCGGTTCCGGCCGCAGAGTCTACCGTTATCCTGCCATCTGCTATTATTGAAGAGGATTCTTCTCCTTACCTTATAAATCAAATACCTCCAATGCCGACTTATCAGGAGCTCGAAGAGCGCATTATAAAGGCGGATGAAAATAGAGTGGCACATGCCGAAGAAGTTATCCTAGTGAAGAGTCAAATTAAGAAAAATGCTATTAGCGCGCGCATGGAATTGGATGAGGCAAAAAATAAGCCTGAAGTAGAATCTGCGCAGGTTGCAAATATTGCTGCCGCTACGACTAATGCGGATCCTTTTATAATACCAAAAACGCCTCTTCCAACCCGCGAAGAGCGAAAAAAGATGGAAGCTCGAGGCATTATTTCATTTTGATGCTGAATTTTTCGGCTCTTGTGCTATTGACTTTTCATGAACATAGGGTATACTTATAGTAGAAGGTCTTAGGTGGGGGAGGTTGTTTTAAGTAGCAATTATACATAGAGTTAGAGTTAAATTTCTCCAGCAAGACCTTTGGAGTTAGCTTAGCGTAAAGTGATACGAAAGTTAACTTGCCCATAAAAGGGCGGTCTTAATGGAGATTTTTTTTATTTTAATATGGTTTTTATGTAAAAAACACCCAATCCTGGGGGAAAGAGAGGTGATTTATATGAGAAAGATGAATAAGAAGGGCTTCACGCTCGTCGAAATAATGATAGTTGTCGCAATCATAGGTCTACTGGCGGCGATAGCCATTCCGAACTTCGTCAAGGCAAGGGAGAGCGCCACGAAGAATGCCTGTATCGCGAATATGAAACAGATACAGGGAGCTATTCAGGTATGGGCGATCGATAACAGTAAAGCCGGCGATGCGGCTGTGGTACAGAACACTGCGGGTGCAACCGTAGGGGTGGTTCCGGACTACATAAAGAAATGGCCGAGTTGCGGTACGACTGCTTATGTTTGCCCGGCTACTGTAGACGCTACTCCGGTCTGCGCGGCTAATCCTACAGGCCACGTGCTTTCGACGTAGTAGAAGTTCGGTACAACTTAAGACCCCGCGTTTTCTTTAGGAGCTCGCGGGGTTTTTTTGTTCAGAATTTTCCAAAAATTACGGATGCCCCGCCTTGACAAAAGCTCAAAATTATGATAACTTAGAACAAAATAGTAGAATTATTATATATAATATAATATAGAAAGAATGATGCTGATCCGGAGCCGAAAAGGCTTTACGCTTGTAGAGATAATGATAGTGGTCGCGGTTATCGCGATCCTAACGTCTGTTGCTGTCCCTAATTATATTAGATCCGGTAATCTTACCTCCAAAAATACCTGTATATTCAATCTAAGACAGATAGATGGCGCCATGGAACAATGGGCCATGGATAACAATATTTCTGCAGGGATAGCCCCAAGTAGCTCCCAGGAAGACGAGATATATGATTATGTAAAAGGAGGCAAGCCCATCTGTCCGGGAAAGGGCGAATATACTATAAATGCCATTGGTTCCAATCCTCAAGTAACATGCAGCCGTGAAGATGATGGACATAAACTTCTTAATTAACCTCTTAAGATTAAGGACCCTGTCGTGGTAGCTCCTGATACAAAGAAAACAATTCCTTCAAAGTTAAAATTTAAGAAGACGCTAGGGCTCGACATAGGCTCTTTTGCGGTGAAGGCTGTAGAACTTTCATCTTCTTCCGACAAAATAATAGTATCCGCTTTCGGCACCGTCAGCGTAGTTAATTTATCCAGGCAGGAATCGGCGGAATCAATAAAGAAGCTTTTGAGTCAGTCGGGGGTGACTTTAAAGGATGCCGCTATATCTGTTTCAGGCTCTTCCGTGATAGAGCGCTTTATAACGCTCCCAAAAATGGACACAGAAGCCCTAAAAGGGGCTATAAAATTTGAAGCCGAAAAACTCATACCATTTGATATAAATGACTGTGTGATAGACTATAAAATATTAGGCGGGGATGATAGGGATAATAAGATAAGCGTACTGCTCGTAGCCGTAAAGAAGGAACACCTTTCTTTACGGCTTAAGCTTGTAGAGGAGGCGGGACTTACGCCGCGTCTGGTGGATGTAGACATGTTTGCGGCTTCGAATGCATTTATGAGGTGTTTTAAAAATCCCGCGGACAAGACCGTGGCGATACTCAATATGGGAGCATCACTCACAAATATCAGTATATTGCGCGGCGAAGGGATATATTTTGCGCGGGACCTTGCCGTAGGAGGCAATGACTTCAGCGCCGCTATATCCAGGATGCTCAGTCTGGATGCCGGCGCAGCTGAAGAACTAAAACTTTCTCCTAACGAAAAGATCCAGGATGTCATCGGGTGTGTAAGGCCTATTCTGAATAATCTGCTGGATGAGGTAAAGATGTCTTTTAGTTATTATGAGAATCAGACCGGTAAGGAAATAGATGAGATTTATGTTACCGGCGGGGGGTCGGGTATTGTAGGCCTGGCCGACGCATTCCAGGAAAATTTCGGGTCTAAGCCGTCGATATTTAACCCGATGCATTTCGCAGAGGTTGGGCTCGCCGGCTCCGATAAGGGGCCGCTTGAAAAGACCGGCAGCTCATTTACCGTTGCTATAGGACTGGCGCTCAGATGATAGAGATAAATCTTCTGCCTCAGGAGATGAGAAAGAAGGAACCTCGTTTTAAGTCCATAGAGTTTGGCGAGATTGATTTTAAGAGTCTCCCGCTTAAGAATATAGCCATAGTAGCAGTGACGGGGCTTATCGGACTGCATCTTTTACTATTTGCCGGCGGGACTTACAGTAAGTCCAAAGCTGCGGCTCTTTCCAAAAATTACGATTCTATTTCGGCGCAGAATAAAGAAGCCTTAAATCTGAAGGAACAGGTAGACCTGATACATAGAAAGGTTTCCGCTATAGATGAACTCATGGTTAAGCGTTTTGGCTGGGCGAAAAAACTGAATGACTTAAGCGACTCCGTCACGCCCGGCATATGGATTTCCAGCCTTGAATATGATGAAAAGTCCGGTGAACGCACCATACAGCTTGCTCAGAAGCCCGGAAACGGAAAAGACAAGGCGCCGACGCCGAAGAAGTCGGTCGAAAAGACGATTATAAAATATCTTATAATATCCGGGTATGCTTCCAGTATGGGGGAGCAGGGCACGGCCCTTATCGGAAAATTTATACAGAGCCTAAAAGACAATCCCGGATTCTATACCGATTTTTATGATATAGAGCTGGCTTCGATAAGAGCCGAGAAGATAAAAGATCAGGAAGTGATGAGCTTTAAGCTCACGTGTCTGTTTAAGGGGGGCGGAGCAGGCGATGGCCTTTAATTTTTCGTCCATAGATTTAAAAGATAAAAAGACACAGGTCATGATACTGGCAGGGCTATTGTCTATATTGGCGATAATAATTTATGTAAGCTTTATACTGGTGCCTCAGGTAGATAGGGTTTTTAAAGCGATGGATCATGCTTCAAAGTTAGGCGCAGATCTTAAGGTAGCCCAGGATAATATTGCCAATGCGCCTAAGTATAAATCGAGCCTGGGTCTTTACGAAGAGAAGGTCGATCGTTATGAAAAGATGCTGCCGGCTAAGCAGGAGATACCAGCTCTCCTGGAAAGCCTTTCTTACATGGCAAAAAGTTCTGATGTAAAGATAGTCGGGATAATGCCGGTTGTGGAAAAAGAGGGCATGGTGAAAGTAAGTCAAATTTATAAAGAGATACCGATACGCATAAGCGCGAAGTCGGGGTATCATGAGCTCGGGAAGTTTTTGTCCGGCATGGAGGGCGCCGACCGTTTTATGAAGGTTTCGGACTTGCAGATAAAATCCAACAGCCAGTCTCCCAGGCAGCATGACGTAGAGATCATGGTCCTGACATATATACTGTTGGGGGCGAAATGACGGCAAAAGGCGGATTAGGGGTAACGATTTTTCTGGGGATTTTTATCGGGCTAGTGGCTTACGCCGGCGCGGATAGTTTCGAATATAATTCTCACGGCAGGCGGGACCCGTTTGTGTCTTTAGTGGGGCCTGAAAAGCCTGTGGCGGCTAAACTTGCCGATATTACTTCGGCGGAGGATATAAGACTCGAGGGAATAGTGAGCGGGGCTAAAGGCGAGATGGCCGCTATGATGAATGGCGAAATGATAAAGGTTAATGACAAAATAGGGTATATTGTAGTAAAATCTATAACTAAAGCCGGGGTTATATTGACAGTCGGCGGAAAAGAATATGAGTTAAAACTTCCTGAAGAAGGGGGAAAAAAAGAGTGAAGAGAAAAGCGATAGCTTTTATTACCGCAATATTTTTTATAACATTCAATATAATTCCGTTAGGGTCGTGCGCCGAGGATAAGACGCCTGTTCCGGACGCTACTGTCGTCCCGGCACAGCCGCAGACTCAGGAAGTAAAGTCTGAGCCGCTTTCGGCTAAGACTGATGCAGTTCAGGTTAAGGCCGAGGCAGTTATCCCCCAGCCTGCCGTAGTGGAAGCTCCGGCCGAAACCGCGGAGGAGGCCGCTCCGGGTCAGGTAGTGGATCCAGGCAGCATAACCGTTAATTTTAAGGGTGCCGATATAAGGACGGTGCTAGCCTACATATCCGAGGTTGCGGGTGTGGATATAGTTCCCGCTCCGGACGTTAAGGGGATAGTGGACTTAAAGCTTAATAATAAACCGTGGAAGACTGCTCTCGATATAATCTTACGAAACTATGGTTTTGCCTACGAGCGTGAAGGAGATATCATAAGAGTAGTAACTGTGGATAATCTTAAGATGGAGGAATTGAAAACCCAGACGTTCAGTTTGAATTACGGGAAGTCAAAAGACGTCGTGGCCTCGATAAAAGATATAGTGAGCGAGCGCGGGAAGGTCATGTACGACGACCGCACTAATATAGTGCTCGTTACCGACATACCGACGAATATTTATAAAATTGGACAGGTTATAGACAAGCTCGACAGGAAAACCGACCAAGTCCTGATAGAAGCCCGTATCATAGAGACGGTGCTCGACGACTCAGAGAAACTCGGCATAGACTGGAATCTGAAGATGACGGTTGCCGGGGCTAAGCGTCCGACGACTTTTCCGTTCAGTCAGTGGGATTACAGCACCGGTAAATATGGAGCGTGGGGCTCTATATTGCCGCAGGTTATGACAGCCGACCCAACAACTGCTGTTGCTGGAGGTTCCGGTGCAGTTGGGACGACAACCGCTTCTGATTTTCCGGAAAGTGCCGGCGGCGCCGCTGCTTTTCCTTTTGCTCCCACGACAGAGTTCACATACGGCACACTCGATTTTTCGGAATTTAAAGCGGTACTTGAATTCATTAAACAACGCGCAAATACCGATATAGTTTCGAATCCTAGGATAGCCACACTTAATAATTCCGAGGCTCTTATCAATGTAGGCCAGACGCTAAATCTGCCGAAGTACGAACGTAATTCTACTACCGGCAAGATGGAGATCACGGGATACGAGGCTAAAGATTTAGGTATCATACTTAAGGTCACCCCGCATATAAATTCCAAGGGCGAGATAGTGATCGACTTAGCGCCTCAGATAAGTGACCTTTTGCGATATGACACACTCGACAGGGCGTCCGGAATAGTAGCGCCTGTATATTCTACGCGTATTGCCAAGACTCAAGTTATGATAAAAGACGGAGACACAATTTTTATTGGCGGACTTATTAAGGAGAACGACATCGATAAGAAGAGCAAGATGCCGTTTGTGGGCGACCTTTTGGGGGACGTGCCATACCTGGGACTTTTATTCTCGAAAAAGGAGACCGTCAAGCAGAAGACGGAGCTTATATTCTTCATTACAGTTAATATCATGACTGCCGATAAAGTGATAAAGAATATTCCCCAGTCTTCGAACGCGTACGTGCCGATGTACACGCTTACGCCCGAAGCAGCCAAGCCCTCCAAAAAGAAAATAAAGGCAAAAGACCGATTAGGCTAAAAGCGGTTTTTTCCAAGACAGGGGATATGAGATTCATATCTCACTTAGACTTGGTGAGGCTCTTTCAGAGGGCCTCGCGCAGGGCGAAACTTCCTGTAACTGTCACTAAAGGTTTCTCACCGAGGCTCAAGATAAGCATAACTAAGGCCCTTAAGTTAGGCCTGGAGTCCGAAAGTGAAGAGGTTATCATCGGGTTCGATAAGAATATCGTCCCGGAAGAATTTGTAACAAATTTGAACGACAAATTGCCCGAAGGCGTAAAAGTCTTAAGGGCTGAGGAGATTGTTTGAGTATGCATAAAGAGATATTTATAAACGTTTCGCAGCACGAGAAGCGCGTTGCGGTGTTGGAGAATAAAAGGATAGAGGAGTTTTATGTAGAGAGGCCGGACAGCATAAACCTCTTGGGCAATGTGTATAAGGGGAAGGTTGATTCAGTGCTTCCCGGGATGGGAGCGGCCTTTGTCAATATAGGCTTAGAGAAGAACGGATTTTTGTACGTTTCCGATGTTACGGGGGATTCTTCGGGTTACGATATGCTGGGGGAGACTTCCGCCGCGGAAGGGGACGATAAGAATGCTGCCGTTAGCAGTAATAGTAACGGCAAAGGCAGGGGGAAACTGCCGTCTATCTCAGAGCTCCTAAAAAAAGGCGATGAGGTTCTTGTCCAAATAGTAAAAGAGCCTATAAGCACGAAGGGCGCCCGTCTTACCACCCACATAAGCATACCCGGAAGATTTTTGGTGATGATGCCCTTCGATAGCCATATAGGGTTGTCGAAACGGATAGAGTCGAGAGATGAGCGCGACAGGATACGTAAGATCATAGCTGAACTGAAACTTCCTAAGGAGCTCGGATTTATAGTAAGGACGGCCGCGCAAGGGGTCGGGCTTAAAGATTTTCAGAGGGAGTCGAGGTATCTGATAAATCTCTGGAATAATATAAAATCCAAAGCCAGACGCATGAAGCCGCCGAGCCTTATACATCAGGAGTATGACCTTATACTGAGAGTCGCCAGGGACATGTTTACCGACGATGTCGCGAAGCTCGAAGTCGATTCAAGGGGCGACTTTAAGAGGATGTCGCGTTTTTTAAGGATACTGGCCCCGCAGCTCAGGGATCGGCTTAAATTTTACGGCGACCGCATACCGGTATTCGAGAAGTTTGACATCGAGCCCCAGATAGAAAAGATCTATAACAGGACGGTCCAGCTAAAGTCGGGCGGGTATCTCATATTTGATCAGACCGAGTCGCTTTTAGCTATAGATGTCAACTCCGGCAAATTTGTGGGAAAGCGTAACCTCGAAGATACGGCGTTTAGGACTAACATGGAAGCGGCCGAAGAAGTGGCTAGGCAGCTAAAGCTCCGCAATCTCGGCGGCATAATAATAATAGATTTTATCGACATGGAATACGGGGAGCATAAAAAATCTGTATTCAGGACCCTTGAGAAGCATCTCGAGGGCGATAAAGCGAAGTCGAAGATCCTAAGCATCTCTCCTATAGGGTTGGTCGAGATGACCCGCCAGCGCGTACGTAAGTCTATCGAGAGTAAGAGCTACCAGAGCTGTCCTTATTGTAACGGCAGGGGCATGGTGAAGTCCATACCTACCGTGGCTATCGAGCTCATGCGCAAATTAGAGCGCGGGCTTCAGGACATAAGGGGCCGCGAGGCGCTCATCACGCTCAATCCCGAGGTGGCCTATCACGTGGCGGCTCCGGACCGGAACATGGTAAAGCCCATCGAACGGCGCTTCAGAAAGACTATCCGCATCATCGAAGATCCGAACATGAAGATAGAGGATATAAAGATAGAGGAGCGAAGATAAAAGAGTTTTATAGCCATGGTTTCCAAGGGGGAAACGAAGTTTCCCCCTTTTGGCGTTCGCGGGCACATGGGTATCTACAAGGTAACCCGCTCACTGTAACCCCCTTCCGTATAGGTATAGACTAGGGAAAGAGACATGTGTTTCTTTACTAAGGGAAGGGAAAGCTTTTTCCCTTCCCTTAGCTATCCCATCCCTTTTACATATGTGTCACTAAAGTGACCTGGAAAAACAGACGTCCTATTTCGGTACAGCCCATAGGGTGTACCTTTTTAGGATGGCTGCTGACATTCTTGGCGTTATCCGTCTAAGAGAACTTTCACAAAGTAAAAAGGCTACCCGGGCCATGTGGGTTGAGCCGTAAATTTTGCGATGGAATTCACTAAACAAACCTTTTAAACATGCCTATTCTAACTTAGATTAAAATAGCTTAGTTAGATAAATAACCAGTAATAATCCTTGAGGAGCAAAATTAGGCGAAGCCCACTGGCCGGGTAGCCTTTTAGTTCATGGGAAATTTGAGCTTGACGCGGGGCAGGCGGTGTGTTATATTAAACAATCTAAATTCAAGAAAGGGTAAAATATGTACGCTGTGATAGAAACGGGTGGTAAGCAGTATAAGGTAGCCAAGAACGAGGTTATACTCATCGATACTATTGGCGCTAAGAAGAGCGGTGAGGTGAAGATATCGAAAGTGCTCCTTCTTCATGAGGGCAACACGGTTCATGTCGGAAATCCTCATGTAAAAGGCGCACATGTCGTATGTGAAGTTTTAGCGCACGTTCGCGGAGACAAATCTGTGTCTTTCGTATACAGGAAGCGCAAAAGCTCAAAGAAGAAGATAGGTCATCGCCAGGAGCTGGTGAAACTTAAAGTTAAAGAGATAGAGATAGGGAAGGATTAATCCAATGGCACACGTAGTTAACGGCAGAGACGGCCAGCCTAAGACGCTCGGTGTAAAGCTTTATAAGGGGCAGACCATCAGAGCCGGCAGTATCATATTGAAACAGAGAGGCTTAAGTTTTAAGCCTGGTAAGAACGTCGGCGTCGGCAGGGATAGCACTCTATTCGCGCTTGTCGATGGAAAAGTGGATTTTAAACCGAACAGGACCGTAAGCGTAATCAGCGCCCCAAAATAATGTTTATAGACGAGACACGAGTTAAAATTACAGCCGGTTCCGGTGGAGACGGCTGTAATTCTTTTTTTAAGGACCGTTTTCACTCCAGTCCGATAGGCCGTCCAAACGGAGGTTTTGGCGGTGACGGCGGCGATATAGTATTTCGGACAGATTCGAATGTCCGCACTTTGCTCGATATCCAATACAGGCAGCATATCATCGCGGAGTCCGGCTATCATGGCGGCTCAAACCGTAAGAGCGGCGCTCGCGGCATGGATACGGTGGTATTGATCCCGCCCGGTACCGTCGTAAGAGATTTTAACACCGGCCTTATCCTGCGCGATCTCGTAAAACCTGGCGAATCGGCCGTGATAGCCAAAGGCGGAGCCGGCGGACATGGCAATTCAAGAGGCAGAGCGTCCCAAAAAGGAGCGCCCGGTGAAGAGAAGGATGTAAAGCTAGAACTTAAGCTGATGGCCGACATAGGAATAGTCGGATATCCGAATGCAGGCAAGTCGACGCTCATATCGAAGATATCGAGCGCGCGGCCCAAGATAGCCAATTACCCTTTTACTACAAAAGAGCCTGTGCTTGGAGTGGTAAGAATATATGAAGGCGAGAATCTAGTCGTAGCAGATATCCCGGGGCTGATAGAGGGCGCTCATATGGGTAAAGGCCTCGGACATAAATTTTTGCGTCACATAGAGAGGACTAAGATCTTAGTTCACCTTATCGATATAACCGGGACCGACGGGCGCGATCCGTATTCGGATTATATAAAACTTAATAAGGAGCTTAAACTTTATAACGAGGAGCTGGGGGCTAAACCGCAGGTGGTGGCGCTCAATAAGATAGATGACCTGTCTTCTAAGAAAGCCGTTACCGCTTTCCGTAAACGTTACGGCAGAAAACCGCTGTTTCAGATATCCGCTTTAACCGGCGAAGGAATAAAGCCGTTTTTAGACGAGGTGTATAAAAAATGCAAAAAAGTAAAAGGGTAGTAGTCAAGGTAGGAACGAAGGTTATAACTTCGAAGGACAGGTCTCTCGATCTACGCATGATATCCCGCCTCGTCTCGCAAATATCTTACGCTATGAATGACGGCGTGGAGATGATATTGGTAACTTCCGGGGCCATAGGCGCCGGTATGTCTATGCTGGGTATAGGAAAGAGGCCTACTGATCTTTCGTACTTACAGGCTACCGCGGCAATAGGCCAGAGCCACCTGATGCATCTATATAGCGGATTATTCCGAGCCAAAGGCTATAATGTAGGGCAGATATTACTTACGCAGGAGGATTTTAACGACCGAGTGAGATTTCTCAATATAAAACACACGATCAATGTCCTTTTGCGCCATAAGGCTATACCCGTAATAAATGAGAACGACACTGTAGCTACGGAGGAGATAAAGTGCGGGGATAATGATAGATTGTCGAGCCTCGTGGCGGACCTCTCCAGCGCGGATTCATTGGTCCTTTTAAGCGATGTGGACGGCCTTCTTGACGAAAAGGGCAAAGTGATAAAGTTTGTGAGTGACATAAATCGAAAAATAACTAAGCTTGGCGGAAAGAGCCATTGCGATCTGGGTACCGGCGGCATGGCGACTAAGCTGGAAGCCGCCAGGATCGCAGGGCGCGCTGGTATAGCATGCGTTATAGCCAATGGAAGAGAGAATAATGTTATAAAGAAGATACTGAGTGGAAAATCTCCCGGCACCGCATTTGGTATGATAAAGCCGTCCGGGGGCGATAAGGGCGCCGAAAAGCGCTGGATCGAATATTCTTCCTGGAAATATAAGAAAAAAAATTAACCATGACAAAGTCAGATATAAAAATATTATGCGAAAAATCGAAGGCTGCTTCGAGAAAGCTCGCGCTCTTAGATGCGCGCGCTAAGAATAAGGCTCTGGAGGGTATGGCCGCGGCGCTCCTAAAGAAGAAGGCGCTAATATTGAAGGCTAACCTTAAGGATCTTAAATTTGCAAAGTCTAAAGGGTTTTCATCCGCGCTCATAGACAGGCTCACTCTCTCGAGCCCCAGAATAGACGCGATGGCTCGGTCTCTTCGCGAGATAGCCGGCCTGAAAGATCCCGTAGGAGATGTGATCGAGACGATAAAAAGGCCCAACGGGCTTCTTATAAAGAAAGTCCGTGTGCCGATAGGCGCGATACTTGTAATATACGAATCCCGTCCTAATGTGACGAGCGACTGCATAGGTTTATGTTTAAAGTCCGGTAACTCCGTAATCTTAAGGGGCGGCAAGGAAGCGATAAATTCAAATATCGCAATATTTGAGGTCTTAAATGCCGTAGCATTAAGACGCGGCATGCCGGATGGCGCGATATCGATAGTGAGAGACACTGACCGCTCGGTAGTAAACGATCTTCTTAAGGAAAGCGGAGTCATAGACCTCGTCATACCCAGGGGCGGTGAATCGCTCATAAGGGAAGTTACTGCCAAGTCGCGGATACCCGTCATTAAACATTATAAGGGCGTATGCCACACGTATGTAGATGCGTTCGCGGATCAGGATATGGCGGGCAATATATGTTTTAATGCCAAAGTACAGAGGCCCGGGGTTTGCAACGCTATGGAGACGCTCCTCGTGTCGGAAAGTATTGCCAAAGATTTTCTTCCATGGATGATAGAGCGCTTTCGGAGGGCCGGTGTTGAAATAAGGGGCTGCCCTAAGACAAAAAAGATAATAGGCTCCGGAGTTAAAAAGGCTTTAGAACGCGACTGGTATACGGAGTACCTGGGTCTCGTATTATCCGTGCGCGTAGTCAAAGGGATAGATGAGGCGATAGATCATATCATGAAGTACGGATCATATCATTCCGATGCCATAGTGACGGAAAATAAATTTAATGCCGCTAAATTTCTCGCCCGGGTTGATTCGGCCTGTGTTTATGTTAATGCGTCGACGAGGTTTACCGACGGCTCAGAGTTCGGCAAAGGAGCCGAGATAGGAGTATCTACGGATAAGATACATGCAAGGGGGCCTATGGGTATAGAGGAGTTGACATCATATAAGTACGTAATTTACGGAAATGGACAGGTGAGAAAATGAGCATAGGTATATTGGGGGGGACTTTTAATCCGATTCATATAGGTCATCTGATATTGGCCGAAGAAGCGTTATCAAAACTTAAGTTGGATAAGGTAATACTCATACCTACATATTTGCCTCCGCATAAAGACGTTGAAGGTAAAATTAAGCCTAAGGACCGCCTTAAGATGGTGGAGCTGGCCGTAGAGGATAATCCTCTTTTTGAATGTTCGAGCCTCGAGATCGACTCAAGGAAGACATCCTATTCGATAGATACGCTGAAAGAGTTCAAGAAAAAATTCGGTGAGGATAATCAGCTATATATGATAACCGGATCCGATCTATTAAAGGACCTTTTCTCCTGGAAAGACGTGAACGAGATTTTTAAGATGTCGAAATTCATAGTCGCCAACCGCCCGGGCTATCCCGTAGAGGATGTGCCGGATGGGGTAGAGACGGTGGTCATAACTCCTATAGAGGTATCGTCCGAGGATATACGCAGGCGCCTTAAAGAAGGAAGGTCAATAAGATATCTGGTGCCGGAGAAGGTTAGGCAATATATAATTTCAAAGGGGCTATACACGTAAATATGGCCTTCGCCCTTGACCGGCGGGCGTTTATGGTGTATAATTTTGGAAATTTAACAAACATCATTAAAAGGGGGTGAGTATAATGGCAGAAGTCGGATATTGCGTGAAGTGCAAATCTAAGAAAGAAATGAAAGATACTCAGAATGTTACTATGAAGAATGGCCGTAAGGCTATGAAGGGCAAATGCACTACTTGTGGCACCGGGATGTATAAGATAATGAGCTAATATAAGGAGCTTACTTACCATAATAGCGAAGACTAAAGCGCTGGCGATCGCCGGCGCTTGTGCCGATAAGAAGGCGCTCGACATCGTCATCATGAATATGAGGAAGATGTCGGGCGTTTCGGATTATTTCGTAATAGCGAGCGGTACCTCCTCTACTCATACGCGCGCCATAGCCGACCACATAGCCAGCGTGGTAAAGGCTAAAGGCTCGAGAGTGTGGCGTGTGGAGGGACTGTCTGATGCGTCATGGGTTCTTTTGGATTGCAGTGACGTGGTCGCGCATGTGTTCCTTGAAGAGACGAGGGGTTTTTATGACCTCGAGAATCTATGGAAAAAGGCCCCGAAAGAGCGCTTTGAGGATACCGGTAAGTCTAAGGTTAAACCTAAGCGTATAGCAAAAACTAAACCGAAGCTTAAGTCCAAAGCACGTTCCCGCAAAATAACTAAAAAAACTGCCAAGCGGCGCAAGAAATCCTGATAAAAATGCAATACGGCGGGATTGAAAAAGAGATCACCTCTCTAGTAGAAAATTCATTAAAGCTCGCGTTCGCGAGTCATTCCATTGACTTACCCTCTTCCGAAAAAATAAAAATAGAACTTGAGTTCCCTAAAGACAGGTCACATGGGGACATATCTACAAATATAGCTATGAAGCTGTGTTCAGTCTTCAAGTCTCGGCCGATTGACCTGGCTAATATTATTACCGAAGGTATTAATAAGGAGATATCCTTATCTAAGGGCTCCATTGGTAAAGTTGAGGCCAAAAACCCCGGATTTATAAATTTTTTCTTAAGCCCGGACTATCTCATGCGGGTACTCCTGGATATAAAGAAGAGCGGCAATAATTACGGTCGCTCTCGCTCAGGAGGCGGAGCTCGCCTTCAGGTGGAGTTTGTCAGCGCCAATCCCACGGGTCCTCTTACGATCGCTCACGGAAGACAGGCGGCTATAGGAGACAGTCTCGCCAATATACTCGAATTTACAGGTTACAGGGTAACCCGCGAGTATTACTTAAATGACGAAGGCACACAGATGAATATCCTGGGCCTCTCTGTCCAGGCCAGATATCGCGGGCTTCTCGGTATGGAAGAGAAATTCCCCGAGGATGGATATAAAGGCGCGTATATTTATGATATAGCAAAGGGTTTTAAAGCCAGATATGGAAATAGGTTCGCGGGCCTCGAAGATATAAAACCTTTCAGGGAGTTTGGCCTTAAGTGGCTATTAAAAGATATAAGGAATGATCTTAAAGAATTCGGCGTAAAGTTTAACGTCTGGTACAGCCAAAAGAAGCTCGGCTCATCCGGCAAAGTCGCAAGAGCGCTCGATCTATTAAAGGAAAAAGGTTATATATTCGAGAAAGAAGGGGCGATATGGTTTCGTTCCACGGATTTTGGGGACGATAAAGACAGGGTTGTGATAAAAACGGACGGCTCAAAGACATATCTTGCCCCGGACATCGCGTACCATCTGGAGAAGTACAGGCGCGGCTTTAGTCGCATAATAGATATATGGGGCCCGGACCACCACGGCTATATTCCGAGGATGAAGGCGGCGATACAGGCTCTCGGTTTTTCAAAAGACTCCATAGATGTGCTGATAGTGCAGCTCGCCACGCTTTATAAGGGCGGAGCGGTAGTGTCTATGTCGACCAGGGCAGGTGAGTTCATAACGCTGCGCGAGGTAAGGGAGGAAGTTGGTAAAGATGTTGCCAGATTCTGCTTCATCATGCGCAGACTTTCGAGCCATCTTGATTTCGACCTGGATGTGGTAAAGAAAGAGTCTATGGAGAATCCTGTCTACTACATACAGTACGCGCATGCCAGAATTTGGTCAATACTCGGGAAGGGAAAGTCCTCGCTAAAAAAAGCAGCATTTGATCCCAAACTGCTCAGCTCGCCGGAAGAGACGGCTCTTCTTAGAGCGTTAAGTCAATTTCCTACAGCTGTGCAGCTCAGCGCAAAGATGCTCGAGCCGTACACTGTCCTGCAGTATCTCGAGGATCTTGCGGGGCTGTTTCACTCTTTCTACAATAAGCACAGGGTGGTCAGCGATGACCCGTGCCTTACAAGGGCAAGGCTAGTCCTTGTCGATGGCGTCAGGGTGGTGCTTGGAAACGGCCTGCGCTTACTCGGAGTGTCACTACCGAAAAAGATGTGATGTTTGACTCGATAAAGGTCTATCCGAATGAAGAGATAGATGTTGAGAGCCTAAAGGCAAGGCTCGTCGAGTACGGATACCGCGCCGTAAAACAGGTCTCCGAAGAAGGGGACTTCTCAAGCCTCGGAGACATCCTTACCATATATCCGGTAACTTTCGAATACCCCCTAAGAATAGAATTTCTGCATGATAGAGTCGAGCGGATAAGGTCGGTCGATCCGATAACCTACGATCCATTGCAGGATCATAGCGTTGCAATAATACTTCCCATAAGAGGAATATCTAAAAAGAGAATACATCGCCGGAAAGCGGAAGCCGCCGAAGTGTCTCCTATAGACAACTTCATCGATATAGAATCGGGCGATTATGTGGTGCATGCCGACCACGGTATCGGCAGGTATCTCGGGGTCGAGCGGATAAAAGTTGATAAGGCTTATGAGGAACACCTTGTCATAGAATATGCGGATAAAAATAAGCTTTTCGCATCGTTCGCGGACCTGGATAAGATACAGAAGTATCTGGGTTTTGAGAAGAGGTTGCCTAAACTTCATAAGCTGGGTTCGAAGCTATGGAAAGCCGCCAAGGATAGGGCAAAGAAGGGCGTATTAAAGATAGCTGTAGAGCTTTTGGAGCTGCAGGCGAAGCGCCGGGCGCTTCAGGGGCACTCCTTTGGTCCTGATACCGAGTGGCAGTCGACCCTAGAAGAGAGTTTTCCGTATAACGACACTCCCGATCAGGCTAAAGCGTCGATAGAAGTTAAGAAGGATATGGAAGCGCCCAGGCCCATGGACCGTCTTTTATGCGGAGATGTAGGGTATGGTAAGACGGAGGTCGCTATAAGGGCGGCATTCAAAGCGGCGATGGGCAATAAGCAAACAGCGATACTGGTGCCCACGACAATACTCGCGGAGCAGCACTATAATACTTTTTCCGCCCGCATGAAAGATTTTCCTGTCAGGGTAGAGATGCTTTCGCGCTTCAGGACTGACGCCGAGCAGGCGCGTATAATAGAGGGGGTAGCCGACGGCTCGGTCGATATAGTGATCGGGACGCACAGGCTTCTGTCGGGGGATATGGTATTTAAGGACCTGGGGCTTCTTGTAATCGATGAGGAACAGCGGTTTGGCGTAAAGCACAAAGAACATTTAAAGAAGATGCGCTTCAATGTCGATATATTGACATTGACCGCGACCCCGATACCGAGGACGTTATATCTCGCTCTCATGGGCGGGCGCGATATATCGGTGATAAATACGCCTCCCTCGGAGAGGATTCCTGTAGAGACGAGAGTGGTTCACTATGACGAAGAGCTCATAAGAGATGCTATATTACATGAGAAGCGCCGCGGAGGACAGGTCTTCTTCGTCCATAACAGGATAGCCGGTATAGGGAAGATAGCCGAGCGCATTAAGGCGCTGGTCCCCGGGGTTTCGGTAGTCGTGGCGCATGGCAGGATGCCGGAGAAGCACCTCGAAGAGACGATGATTAAGTTTATAGATGGCGCGATAGATTGCCTCGTCTCGACGACTATTATAGAGTCCGGCATAGACATACCGAACGCCAATACCATCATAATTAATAGGGCGGATGCCTTCGGACTGTCCGAGCTTTATCAGCTCCGTGGCAGGGTGGGCAGGTTCACGCGCGCGGCCTATGCGTATCTGCTCGTGCCGAAGAATATGGTCATGAGCTCCGAATCCGAACGCCGACTTACCGCGATAAAGAAGTTTCAGGAACTCGGCAGCGGGTTTAAGCTCGCTATGGAAGACCTCCAGATACGCGGCGCCGGCAATATCCTCGGCACCGAGCAGCACGGCTACATCAACGCGGTGGGCTTCGACATGTACTGCCGCCTCCTCAAATCGGCCATCGATAGCTTCAAGCAGTCCAAATAAAATTTTCGCCTATAGATAGGCGGTAGTTTTGCGTTACCGCCTTCCGCTCGCCGTAAATTTGGATAGGCGTCCAAATTTACTGTGGTAAAATTTTGATGGCCGCTGAACCTGCGTACAATACAGTGATAGACAGGGCTTACGCCCTGTCTGAAGTATATGGGTCTTTATAGAGCAGTTTCAGCGTCCGTTCTATACCGCCAAGAAGAATCAAAATTTTACAACATTCGCTCCAGGCGGATAACGCCAAAACTACCGCCCTGTCAGTTTGCTACACGTATCGAAGGAAAAGCAGCTGAATGAAAAATGAAGCTGCTTTTCCAAAGGACGCGTCTAGAGAAACTTTTCGGGTGGCGCGGGTGAGCCTTTTAGCACGGACAAGCTCTGGCCTGTCACGTGCTACTGCCAGGACAGGCAAAGCATGGGATTGGGTGGTGCCCACCGATTAGGATTGCGGCTGAAAAAAGCGATAGCTACATAAGGGGTCGGATGTTGAGGCAATCCTGGTGGGCATAAAGACATGTCACAAATTTATGCCTATTGATAATGAACCCATGCTTTGCGCAGGAGTACTAAAAGGCGAACCCGCGGCAGGACCCGAAAAGTTTACTTAGAGCGTCGTTACTTGAAGACTTGTGGCGCGTGTGTTATAATATCGCCAATATGATAAGAGCGGTACGGATTATTATAGCCTCAGTAGTCATCATCTCTTGTATCGGCCTTTACGGTTGCGGTAAGGCTCGTATGGACGGCAGAAAGGTGATCGCCAAAGTGTCAAACCGTGCTATCACGGTCGCGTCCTTCAAGTCCCGCATTAATAGACTTCCTGCTTATTACCAGAGGATCGTAAAGAATAATCTAAAGAGATATTTGGATGAGACTATAATGGAGATGCTCCTCTATGAGGATGCTGTCCGTAGGAAGCTCGAGAATAATAAAGAGGTAAAGGAAGTCATAGAGGAGGCCAGGAAGAAGATACTCGTCTCGAAGCTTGTGGCCAGCGAGGTAGATGAAAAGGCAAAGGTTTCCGAGAAAGAAATGCAGAAGTATTACGACGAGCATAAGGATGAATTTAAGACGCCTGAGATGTGGAGGGCTTCGCATATACTTGTAGCGGATGAATCTCAGGCGAAATCGATAGCCGATGAATTATCCAAAGGCGGCGATTTTGCCGAGCTGGCAAAAAAGTATTCGATAGACGCTACCGCGTCCCGAGGAGGCGATATAGGATTCTTCAGGACCGGACAGCTCGTGACGGAGTTTGAAAAGGCGTGTCTTAAGCTTAATGTAGGTCAGACCGGTGATATTTTGCATACGCAGTTTGGTTATCATATAATAAAGCTTACGGACAAGCGGGATCAAGCGGCTCAGGATTACGACGAGGCCAAGCGCACCATAGAGAGTGAGCTTAATCGGAAAAAAAAGGCAGTCCTATTCGACGAAATGGTGATAAAGCTTAAGAGTCGTTACGGTGTGGATATAAATAAAAGCGTCTTCGAATCTTTTGAAACCGAAGAAAAAGCGAAGGATGGTAGTACTAAATGAAGAAGTTATTGGCCGCTATTATCATGCTTGGTGGGCTCCTGTTATGTTATCCATGCTCGGCGGAGGTTGTAGATAAGATAGAGGTGATTGTAAACGATGAGATGATAACACGCCGGGAGATCGACAGGCTTTTGGCGCCTATTTACGAAAAATATAGGACGATGTATAGCGGAGAGAGTCTTATATCAAAAACGCTGGAAGCTCGCCAGAAGGTGATCGAGCAGTTGATAGAAGACAAGCTCGTATACTGCGAAGCGAAGAAATATAATATTAATTTGGATGAAAAAGATATAGAAGAGAAGATAAATGCCGCTATGAGTAAGGCCGGAGGCAAAGAGGAATTTGAAAAGATTCTTGCCTCACAACAGATCACGACAAAAGAGCTTCGGGTTCGCTATAAAGAGCAGGGCCTGTCGAGGCGCATCATAGATCAAATGGTTGGGTCTAAGATTGCGATAACTCCCATCGAGGTTGAAAAATATTATACAAATAATATAGAGCGGTTTGCGTCTCCGGAAGAAGTGCTGCTGCGAAACATATTGATTTTTCCCGGAGAGGATCCGGTCAGGTCTGCAAAGCTGGCCGGGGAGATATCAAAGCGGCTTAAGGAGGGGTGCGATTTCGGAGGACTGGCCAAGATATACTCTCAAGGCCCGGCGGCGGCGGAGGGCGGTCTCATGGGATATGTAAAACGCGGAGATCTGATGCCCCAGATCGAGGATGTCGTATTTAATCTTAAAGTAGGAGAGATCTCAGGTATAGTGAAAACCCAGGCGGGGTATCATATTTTTAAGGTAGAAGAGAAGCGCCCGGGCAGCGTAAGGTCTTTTAAAGATGCCAAGAGGGATGTTGAAGAATCCGTTTTTATGGAGAAGATGAATCATAAGGTAAGGGTCTGGATAGCAGGCCTAAAAAAGAATGCATACATCGAGATTAGGTAAGCCCCGGGTCATAATCACGACAGGAGATCCGTCCGGCATAGGCCCTGAGGTCACCCGAAAAGCGCTGGCAAGCCATAAGGTTAAGAGGCTTGCCGATTTTTTAGTTATAGGCGACGCTAAGACTTCCGTCCGGATGCGCAAATCGCCGGCGGAATGCGGTAAACTTTCGATAGGGTATCTTGACAAAGCGCTCGCCATCATAGCGAAAGGTGAAGCAGATTGTCTGGTAACTGCCCCTATAAATAAAGCCAATGTCCGCGCGGCAGGTTTTAGCGATTTCGAAGGTCACACCGAGTATTTAGCCGAAGCTACCCTCACTAAAGATTATGCTATGATGTTTGTGGTAAGCGCATGAAGATAA
>Ga0268276_1001536_pt1 | contig 22305 bp, 28 predicted proteins | sample saktaG_4_FD_190145 | JGI IMG/M metagenome (GOLD analysis project Ga0268276, IMG submission 190145) | Saline water microbial communities from Sakinaw Lake, British Columbia, Canada - sak_2010_1_5_45m | ecosystem: Environmental > Aquatic > Non-marine Saline and Alkaline > Saline ... | reverse complement strand
TACCGGCGAAATCGGGTCGCCGCCACCCCGATCCAGCAATTCCGCCGCCATGCACAGCGTCTTCCCAAACCGCCGCCCCGTGCACACCGTCCGGAACCGAAACCCCCGCGCCCTGTGTATCTCCATCTGCGCCGCATGCGGCGTATACTCGATTACCATTTTGCACCTCCTACTAGAAGATAATTTTCAACAACGCCATTTCCGAAAACACGCCCCGCCGCATACCATCCCCGAAGGGCGAAGACGGCCTACGACACCGCTACGGACAACGCGTAAGGCTCACCGCTCGTGGCGGTACCAATGTGTCTTTTTCTGGCATCCGAAAGGCGTACCCAGCGGTTTTTGGTCGGCCGGGGAATATCCCATCCGTCCAAAAGCCGCTGGTTTGCAGTGCTCTTGACACTTCCCCCCGCTTCTGCCATGCTCTTCATCATGACATCGCTGCCTCAGACCAGTTTCGGCATGATTTCGGCCTGTGCGGGTCGGGGCCAGCCGAAAAGCGATTTCTTATTTATCACACCAGCGGATATGAAACGCATTGTCGCCAGTCTGGCTGTGGTTGCTTTCTTCGTCGGCATGATCATGCTGCCGACGTTCCACCGCCTGCACTGCGACGACACCGCCACGCACCACGAGGCCAACTGTCCCGTCTGCCAGTTGGCGAACGCCCCGCTGAATACGACGGACACGCACGTCGCCGTCGTCAACGCGCCACCGCCGGTCGTGGCCTGTCCGGTTCTGTACCGGACCGCGTTCATTGCTGCCACCTCGCACGACGCCACGCAGGCGCGTGCCCCTCCTGTGGCCTGACCGTTTTTTCACGTCAGGCCTTTTTCCCAAGCAGGCTCTTCCGCCTGCGTAGTATCAAATCTTCAACCTAGGAGGAGTATTCGTGAAATCATTTTGGCTACCAATATTCTGTAGCGCCCTCGCGCTGGCCGCGTGCGGGAGCTTGGCGGCGGACGAACCAGCCGTGACGAACCTGCTGACAGAAATCCGCACACTGCGCGCGCGACTGGAATCCTTGGAAAAGCAGGTCGCCGACATGAAAACTAAACAAACGGCGGCCGTTGCTGCGCCGCTGTCCGCGCCGGCGGGTGCGCTCGCCGATACCCGGCGGAGCATTCAGTCACTGAATCCGGACGTGTCCGTGATCGTGGACACCTTCTACCACGCCGACAACTCGAAAGAGGGGATCAGTCACGTCACCGGCGAAATGGCCGGGTTTGGCCACACCCACGCGGACGGCGAACATCACCATCACGGCGTGGAGGATGGCTTCAACCTGCGCCACCTGGAACTGCAGTTCTCGGCCGACGTTGACCCATACTTCAAGGGGTCGGCCATTGCTGCGGTTGACCTCGAAGGCGCGGAATTGGAGGAGGCCGTGATCGAAACCACCTGCCTGCCCTGGGGCTTCAAAGTCAAGGGCGGCAAGTTCTTCAGCGACTTCGGCTACATCAACGCGCAGCACTCGCACCAGTGGGACTTTACCGACCGCCCGCTGATTCACCAGTTGGCGCTGGGTGACCACGGACTGAACGACAAAGGCCTGCAGGTCTCGTGGCTGGCGCCCACACCGTTCTACCTGCTGGCGGGTGTGGAGGGGTTTCAGGGCGACAACGAGAACATGTTTGCCTATCACGGCGAATCGCCGTTGTCCACCCGGGAAGGTCCGCGCGTCGGCGTGGGCTGGCTCAAGTTCGGTCCCAATCTGCCGGGCCGGCACGGCCTGCAACTCGGACTTTTCTCGGGTCTCGGGCGGCATCAGGAGGAGCATGATGGCGACGGCGACGGTACGGCCGATCACTGGTTGGACGGCATGAGCCGTTTCTGGGGCGGCGACGTGGTTTACAAGTACGACGCCCCCCGGCCTTGCGGCGCAGGCGACTTCATCTGCCAGGCCGAGTACTTTGGCCGATGCAAAGATCTGGAACTCGCAGGCCACGATCTGGCTCCAGAGCTTGTGGGCAACAGCCGCGTGGACAAGCAGGACGGCTACTACGTGCAGGCGGTCTACGGCTTCCTGCCGCGCTGGCGCGCGGGGTTGCGCTGGGAGCAGGTCGGGCTGATCAATCAATCCGACCTGCCCGATGGCACAAGCGAGAGCTACGGCAGCAGTTATCGGGCGGGGCCCATGCTCGATTTCACGCTGTCGGAATTCTCGCGCATCCGCTTGCAGGCCAATCGCGGCTCCTACAAAACCAACGAAGGCACCGAGGATGTGACCGAGGTGTTCATACAGTGGATGATCTCGCTCGGCACGCACGGCGCACACAAGTTCTAAGGACGAAAGGAAATTGCCATGAAAACGCTCTCTTGTTTGATAGGCCTCACCGCACTGGCGGCGGTCGGCGCGGCTGACGCGCGCGCCGACCGGCTACGGATCGTTACCACCACGTCCGATCTGGCCGCCATCGCCCGGGCCGTGGCGGGCGATGCGGCGGACGTGCGCAGCGTCTGCACCGGCCGGGAGGATCCCCATTTCATCGCCGCCAAGCCCAGTTTCATTATGCAGGCTCGCGACGCGGATCTCTGGATCCGCATCGGCCTGGAACTGGAAATCGGCTGGGAGCAGCCGATCCTGGATGGATCGCGCAACACACGCATCCGGGTGGGAGGGAAGGGGCATCTGGATGCCTCGGAAGGACTCCTGCTCCTGGACGTGCCACAAACTGCGGTCACGCGTGCCATGGGCGACGTACACCCCATGGGCAACCCGCACTACTGGTTGGATCCGCTCAACGGTCGCCGGATCGCGGGCGTGATCGCGCAACGTCTGGCGCAACTCGCCCCGGACCGGGCGGCGGTCTTCGCACGGAACGCCGCCGCCTTCCAGCAGGCGCTCGATGAGCGGATGTTCGGCGCGGCCTTGGTCAAGGCCGTTGGCGCGGAGACGCTCTGGACCCAGGCGCAGGATGGCACTCTGGCAGCGTTTCTGGCCACCGGTGAAGGCGGCGCTCAGGCTGCAGGATGGGTCAAGGCCATGCAGCCGCTACGCGATCAGAAAATCGTGACCTATCACAAGAGTTGGATATACCTCGCTAATCGCTTCGGTTTGACAGTCGTTGCCGAACTGGAACCCAAGCCGGGAGTTCCGCCGACGGCGGCCCACCTGGAGGAGGTGGCGGAGATAGCCAGGGCCGACGGGGCAAAGATCATCCTGCAGGAACCTTTCTACAGCGACAAGGCGGCCCGCCGGGTTGCCGCGCAGACCGGCGCAAGGGTCGTCGTGGTGGCCAACGCGGTCGGGGGCCAGCCGGAAGCGACAGACTACCTCGCGCTGATGGACCTGATCGTGAGGCGGCTGACGGAATGAACCGTTCGGCGAGCATCATCTCCTGTGCGCACGTGTCTGTTGCCTACGGGCGGCAGGAGGTGCTGCATGACGTCTGTCTGGAGATCCCCCCGGGCATCATCCTGCCGTTCGTCGGCCCGAATGGCGCGGGCAAGACCACCTTGCTGCGCGCCATTCTCGGTCTGATCACGCCGGTCCGTGGCCGTATTCGCACCCCATTCGCCGGTCAGCCGGCCGGTTACGTGCCCCAGCAGAAGTCCATTGACCCGCTCTATCCGGTTACCACCCGCCAGATTGTGGAGATGGGTCTCTATCCCGAGCTCGGCTGGTGGGGAAGGCCGGATGCGGCGCAGCGGGCACGCGTGGACCAGGTGTTGGCCAGGTTCGATCTGACCGCGCACCAAGGCAAGGTCTTCGCCGAGCTTTCCGGAGGCATGAAGCAGAAGGCGCTGCTCGGGCGGGCGTTGGCAAGCGAAGCCGAGGTGTTCGTGATGGATGAGCCGACCTCCGAGTTGGACGAGGATTCGGAGCGGGAGGTGCTGGCACACCTGGTCGCGCTGTGCCGGGAGGCCCACAAGACCATCCTGCTGGCCCACCACGGCATCGATCAGGCGGGGGCCTTGTCGCCGCGGGTGTGTGTGGTCCAGCACGGCCGGGCGCAACTGGCCGAGATCGCCGGTGCGCGGCGGCTTCTGGCCGGGACAAGCTCGGGCGGAACGCCGACTCGGGATTCCGCCGGGAGGGACCACCCGTGAACACCCCGACACTGAATCTGTTCGCCTCCTTTCCCCATGCCGTGCTGGCCGGGGTGCTGGTTGCAGCGGTTTGCGCGCTGCTCGGTGTGTTCGTGATTCTGAAGCGTGTGGTGTTCATCGGCATCACACTTGCGGAAACGGCGGCCTGCGGTGTCGCCGTGGCCCTGATGCTGAACGCGCCGCCCTTTGCCGGCGCCTTGCTGCTGACGCTGCTGACGGTCGGTCTGCTGGCCGTGCCGTTCGAAAACCGCCGCATCCCGCGGGATGCGGTGCTGGGCGTGCTGTTTGTGGCTGCGTCGAGTCTCGGCGTGTTGCTGGTCGCTCACAGCGGGTTCGGTTTGCAGGAAGTCAAGGCGCTGCTGTACGGCGATCTCATTCTCGCCACCACCGACGATCTTTACGTCATCGGTGGTGTGCTGATCCCGGCGGCCGTCTGCCTGTTGCTATTCATCCGGCCAATTCTTTACGCCTTCGTGGATCGCGAGGCCGCCACGGTGCTCGGTGTCAGGCCGGCGCGGTGGGAACTGCTGTTCTTTCTGCTGTTGGGGCTGGTGGTGGCCGCCGCCTCGAAGGCGGCTGGGGCGCTTATGGTGTTCTGCCATCTGATTGCGCCTGCCGCGGCGGCCCTGCTGCTGGTCAGGCGGTTGTGGCCGGTCCTGATTCTGGCTGTGGCGCTGGCGGTGGCGTCAACCCTTTCGGGCCTGTGGCTGTCATTTCGCTGCGACTGGCCGACCAACCAAACCGTCTGCCTCGTGGCGTGCGCCCTTCTTCCTGTGACCGGACTGGCGTTGGGCGTGCGCCGGCTCTTTCGGCGGCACGCATGAGGTCGCCGCCACGAACTTCATCGGTTGTTCGGCAGGACAAGGCGGTCTCGATGCGACAACCAACCGGTCGCTGTGGAGGGAAAAAGCATGGCAAGTAGCAGGGTCAAGCAGACTGGCGCGTTCCACACTGCGGCCGCAAGCATTCTGGAAAGCATTTCGGACGGCGTGTTCACTGTGGATGCCGACTGGCGTATCACCTCGTTCAACCGCGCCGCCGAGACCATCACCGGCATTCGCCGGCGCGACGCCATCGGCAAGACCTGCTCCGATGTGTTCCGCGCCAGCATGTGCGAGGCGGATTGCGCCCTGCGTCACACCGTCAAGACCAGCAAACCGATCGTCAACAAGTCCGCGTTCATCGTGAATGCCGACGGTCGGCGGATTCCCATTTCTGTCTCTACCGCCATTCTCCACAACGAACGCGGTCGCATCGTCGGCGGCGCCGAAACATTCCGTGACCTCAGCCTGGTGGAGGAACTGCGCAAAGAACTGGAAGGCCGGTGCCAAATGGGCGACCTGGTCAGCCGCAGCGCCGCCCTGCGCCGCATTTGCGATCTTCTTCCGCAGATTGCGCCCAGCGATGCGACGGTGCTGATTCATGGCGAAACCGGCACCGGCAAGGAACTCCTGGCACGCGCCATTCACAACCTCAGCCTGCGCAAGCACAAGCCGTTTGTGCCGGTTAACTGCGGCGCGTTGCCTGACACGCTGCTGGAATCCGAGTTGTTCGGCTATATGAAGGGGGCCTTCACCGGAGCTGCGGCCGACAAGCCCGGCCGCTTCGCGCTGGCCGAGAGCGGCACTGTGTTCCTGGATGAAATCGGCGACATCAGCCCGGCGATGCAGGTGCGCCTGCTGCGGGTGTTGCAGGAGCGGACCTACGAACCGCTCGGGGGCACACAGACGCGGCACGCCGACGTGCGCATCATTGCCGCCACCCATCGCGACCTGGCTGCACTGATCCGCAAAGGCCTGTTTCGCGAAGACCTCTTCTACCGCTTGAACGTCGTCAAATTGGACCTGCCGCCGCTTCGGAAACGCAAAGAGGATATTCCCCTCCTAGTCGAACACTTCGTGGCCCGCTTCAACCGGCGGCAGGATAAAACGGTCGTCGGCGTCGCTCCAGATGTCATGGTACTGCTCATGGCGCATGACTATCCTGGCAACGTGCGGGAGTTGGAGAATATCATCGAACGGGCCTTCGTACTGTGCGGCACGGGTAGAATCGAACGCGGTCACCTCCCGCCCGAACTCACCGGCCAACCCGCCGCAACCCAAACACCGACCGGCGACACCATCGCCGCGCAGACCCGCGCCGCCGAAGCACAGGCTATTCGTACGGCTTTGGAACAAAACGCTTTCAACCGCCTCGCCGCCGCCCGCGCCCTCGGCCTGCACAAGAGTACGCTCTTCCGCAAGATCAAGGCCTTGCGGCTTGAGCTTCCAGAGAAGGACGGTCGTTCGCTGGGGTCAGGCAAAAGCGGGTGATTGGGGACAAGTCCAGGTAGTGTCGCGCAAGCGCGCCTCTCGTTTCGGCACATAGTCGCGAATCGGCGACTCTCGCGTGTATTCTGCTCCTGACCAATCTCTGCCGCATCCACATGCCGTCAAACAGGTTACGTGTGTGCAACGCGCCTGCTCCGCATCTTGGCACGCTTCGTGATATAGATCAGGCACGAATCTGGAGAATGCAGAATCATGAAAGTGGCGTTGGCAACGTGGAACGGAAGAATCTCGCCGGTGTTCGATGTAGCCCGGCAGATTTTGCTGCTGGATGTGGCAGACGGTCGTGTGATCGCCCGCCGCGAGGAAACGCTGCCCGGCGACGAAATGCAGGCGCAGGCCGGTCAGTTGGCGACGCTCGGTGCGCAGGTTTTGATCTGCGGGGCCATATCGCACTCCATGGCCGCTGTACTGGCAAACAAGGGCATTCGGGTGATTCCATTCACGGCCGGGGCTGTAGAAGAAGTCGTGGCCGCGTGGTTGGCGGGCTCCCTGCCAAGTGCTGTTATGTCGATGCCAGGCTGTTGTGGTCAGCAGAAGCGCTGTCGCCACGGCAGGACCGGACAACGAAACGAGCGTCCGTGGGCCTGCAAACAGGAGGAAGCATGAAGATCGCGATCACAGCAACAGGCAAAGAGATGTCCAGTGCCGTGGACCCACGCTTCGGGCGGGCCAAGTATTTCATAGTCGTGGACACGGAAACGAACGACACTGCGGCACACGACAACGCCCAGAATCTGAATGCCGCGCAGGGCGCAGGCATACAGGCCGCCGAAACGGTTGCGCGGTTGGGGGCAACCGTGGTGATCACCGGCAACGTCGGCCCAAAGGCCTTTCGTGCTCTGAATGCAGCAGGAATTAAGGTTCTACTGACTAAGGACGGTACGGTGGCGGACGCCATCCGCATGTTCCATGCGGGCGAGTTGACGGAGGCCGCGAACGCCAGTGTGGAAGGTCACTGGGCGTAACTCACAAAAGCAGACGAAAACGCCAGAATCGGTGTTCGAAATGATCAGAATAGGAATCATCATCTGTGCCCGGTACGGAAATTGTGGTGGCGGTAAATGTTTTCGGGCGTTGCGCGAACGGCGCGGAGCATTTTCGATCTACCCTGCCAGCGAGCCGGCGGAAATCATTGGCTACTCGACGTGTGGCGGATGTCCGGGTGGCAACGTGGAACACGTTCCTACCGAGTTCAAGAAAAACGGTGCCACGGTCATTCATCTGGCCACGGGACTCGTCGTCGGTTACCCGCCGTGTCCCAATATCCGGCGCTTCAAAACGTTCATTGAGACTGCTTATGGTCTGCCAGTCGTCATTGGCACCCATCCCATCCCGCTAACCTACATGAAGATACATGAAAGCCTGCCTTTCTGGCAGGACAACGACATGGCGAACCTTGCCAAACCCCTTCTGGAAGAGTCTTCGGAGATCAAGGCCGCCTACAATTGAGTGCAAGGAACAATAACCAAGAGAATAGGAGAACGACAATGCCAGCAGGAGATGGAACAGGACCCATGGGAATGGGGCCAATGACAGGACGAGGTATGGGCTTCTGCGCCGGGGTTCTCGCACCGGGATCCATTAACGCGCTTCCAAGCCGGGGCTTCGGCATGGGGTTTGGGCGCGGGCGGGTAGCTTGGTGTGGTCACGGCGGTGGCCGCGGCTGGCGCCACATGTTCCACGCCACCGGGTTGACCGGATGGCAGCGCGCGGCGGCCGGATGGCCGCTGATGGGTGCCGTTTCGCCCGATGTGGCCGGGCCGACACGCGAACAGGAGTTGGCCGCGCTGAAGGGCCAGGCCGAGTACTTCGAGAACACAGCGGGCGAGATCCGCAGGCGCCTTCAGGAACTGGAGAAGGAAAAGGCGGAGAAGTAGGAACACGCCAGCACCAGGACAGCCTCGGCATTCAAGGGTGTCCCGAGGTCTTGTCCGATGCCGGTATTTCCCAGCAAATTGGCCTGTTTGCATGACGGGCCGATGTTTTGTCGCTTATCGAACGAAAAAACGGGAGGCTAAAATGCCGCAATTGCCGGAAGAAGTCAGCAAGGCTTGGGATAACAGAAACGGCCCGATCATCTTGGTGACGGTTGACGAAGCCGGACTGCCCAACGCGATCTATGCGGGTGCGGTCAGTAAGTTTGCGGACGACACGTTGGTCGTCGCCGATAACTACTTCGACAAGACCCGTCGCAACATTCTGGGCGGCAGCAAGGGTTCGATTTTGTTCATCACAAAAGACAACCAGTCCTTTCAGATCAAGGGTCGGCTCGAATATCACCGATCCGGCGCCATTTATGAAGCCATGAAGAAGTGGAATCCTCCGGAACACCCCGGACATGCGGCCGTATCGCTGCTGGTCGAGGAAGTCTACCAGGGCGCCAAAAAGTTGCTTAAACAAGAAGGATGAACGGCGCTAACCGCAGCCCTCAAGAAGCACATCAAATGAAAACTGAGAATCTCAATCTCGTCGGGTTTACGCCCCTCGTTTCTCCCCGTGCGCTGAAGAAAGAACTTCCGGCGTCTGGCCGCGTGTTGTCCAGCGTGCTGAAGGCGCGTGGCGCTATCCGCGATATCCTCGCCGGACAAGACCCGCGCCTGCTGATTGTTGTCGGACCCTGTTCGATTCATGACCCCAAAGCGGCGCTGGAATATGCCGCTTTGCTCGCCGGCCTTCGTGCGGAATTGGAGGATGAACTGCTGATCCTGATGCGTGTCTATTTCGAAAAGCCGCGCACGACTGTCGGATGGAAAGGCCTGATCTACGATCCGCACATGGACGGCTCGGCGGATATCAATTACGGACTGCGCTCTGCCCGGCGCCTGCTGCTGGACATCAACGCCATGGGTGTTCCCGCCGGGACCGAGATGCTCGACCCCATTGTGCCGCAATATACTGCGGATCTGGTCTCGTGGGCGGCCATCGGCGCGCGCACGACGGAATCGCAAACTCATCGTCAAATGGCCAGCGGATTATCCATGCCGGTTGGATTCAAGAATCGTACCGACGGCAATGTTCAGGTTGCTATTGATGCCATGGTGTCGGCGCGCCACGAGCAAAGTTTCCTGGGGATTGACGACGACGGCCATACCGCCATTGTAGGCACCAGCGGCAACAGGAACGGTCATTTGATTCTGCGAGGCTCGAAATCCGGCCCCAACTACAGTGTCACATCGATTAAGAGCGCGTGCGAACGAATGGTCGCAAGCGGGCTTCCGCCTTCCATCATGGTGGACTGCAGTCACGGAAACTCGAGAAAGAAGTTCGAGTCCCAGGAAAAGGTGTGGAATGCAGTGCTGCGTCATCGCCGAGGCAACCGTGCCATTGTCGGAATGTTGGTGGAGAGCAACCTCTTCCAGGGAACCCAGTCTATGCCAGAGCAGTCAACAAACCTGCGGTATGGGGTTTCGGTTACCGACGAATGTGTGAGTTGGCAAACCACCGAGAGAATGTTGCGGCGCGCAGCGGCGGCGTCGAGATCATTCGCGAATGGTCGTTAAGGGCCTGGATTGAGAAGCGACAGTGAGCCTTATGAACATTGCAGTTGCCAGCGGAAAAGGAGGGACAGGCAAGCCCACCGTGGCGAGGCCGAGGTCGTGGCGGGCGTGGTCACGGTGCGGGCCGTGGGAGCCGGGGCGGCGGACGGTGAACAGAAAACACGAACAGAGAAAGGAAGAACGACAATGCCAGCAGAAAATGGAATGGGACCCATGGGAAAGGGGCCAATGACAGGCCGCGGTATGGGCTTCTGCGCCGGGGTTGCGGCACCGGGATCCATGAACACGGTTCCGGGCCGGGGCTTCGGAATGGGGTTCGGTCGCGGAAGGGGCGCATGCGGTGGCGGACGCGGCAATGGCCGCGGCTGGCGCAACATGTTCAACGCCACCGGGTTGACCGGATGGCAGCGGGCGGCGGCCGGATGGCCGCTGATGGGTGCCGTTTCGCCCGATGTGGCCGCGCCGACACGCGAACAGGAGTTGGCCGCGCTGAAGAGCCAGGCCGAGTACTTCGAGAACACAGCGGGCGAGATCCGCAGGCGCCTTCAGGAACTGGAGACGGAAAAGGCGGAGAAGTAGGAACAATGACTCATTCGACACATGCGAGGATTACCGGAACCGGTTCGTTCGCGCCGCCGCGGCGGATGACGAACGCCGATCTGGAGTCTTTGGTCGATACCACCGATCAATGGATCCGCGAACGAACCGGGATTCGCGAACGACGAATCGCCGATGGCTCGATCAGTTGCTCGGATATGGCCGCTGCCGCGGCCCGGAACGCCATGGAAATGGCGCACTGCGCGCCTGAGGATGTCGATCTGCTTGTGGATGCCACCGTGACCGCCGACTTTCCTCTGCCTTCGAACGGTTGCCTGGTTCAGGAAAAGTTGGGGTTGGTCAACGCGGTCGCTTTCGACGTGGTGGCTGCTTGCACCGGTTTCATCGCCGGCCTGGCCATCGCCCGCGGGTTCATCGAGACAGGCATGTACCGGAAGGTTGTGGTCATTGGTTCGGAACGACTATCGTCCCTCACCAATTGGGGCGACCGCACCACCTGCGTGCTGTTTGGCGATGCGGCCGGCGCGGTTGTGCTGGAACCATCCGACAACGGCTCGGGAATTCTCTCCACGTTCATGAAATCCGATGGCCGAATGGCCGAATGGTTGCAGGTCAGGGTGGGCGGCACCCGGCACCCGCATACACGGGATTTTGCCTGGGACGGCAGCGATAAGATCGCCATGCGCGGCACCGATGTCTTCAAGGTTGCCGTTAAGGAGATGGGGAATGCCTGCCTGAAGGTGATCGAACAAGCAGGCGTGAAGCCGGAAGACGTTTCCTGGGTCGTGCCGCATCAGGCCAACATGCGCATTATTGAGGCGTTGGCAAAACGCTTGGGAGTGGCGCCAGGCAAGGTCATTATCAACGTCGACCGCTACGGCAATACATCATCGGCCTCCGTGCCGTTGGCACTGGACGAAGCGAATCGCGCTGGCCGCATCAATCCCGGCGATCTGGTCCTGATGACGGCGTTTGGCGGCGGTCTGATCTGGGGCGCGGCACTGGCGAGGTGGTAGCGAGAGCGAATGCAATGAAGCGCGAATACAAATATCTATTTGGACCGGTGCCTTCACGACGCCTGGGACGTTCCCTCGGGGTGGACCTCACGCCGTTCAAGACCTGCACGCTGGACTGCATTTTCTGCCAGTTGGGGCGCACAACGAACAAGACACTGGATCGTCATGAGTACGCGCCGGTCTGGCATGTCGAGGCCGAGCTAGATGCCTGGATCAAGGATGGCGGAAAGGCCGACTACATTACGCTTTCAGGATCCGGAGAACCGACATTGCACACCCGGTTCGGGACGATCCTGCAGTTTATCCGGGCCAAGACCGCCATTCCGACGGCGCTTCTATCCAACGGCACACTGTTCTTCCTGCCGGAAGTGCGAGAGGCGGCCCAGCATGCCGATATCGTCAAGTTGTCGCTCAGCGTGTGGGATCAGTTCTCGTTCGAGCATATCAACCGGCCGCATCCCGATCTGAAACTTCGGCAAATCATGGAAGGATACCGGGCTTTTCGGGACGGGTTCCAAGGCCGGCTTTGGATCGAGGTGTTTCTTGTCTGGGGTACGAATTCCGTGCGGCGGGACGTGGAACAGATCGCGGCACTCGTCGAGGCCATCGAACCGGACGAGATACATCTCAATACGGCCGTTCGCCCGCCAGCGGAGGACTTCGCCCTGGCGGTTCCGCGCAAGGAGATGGAGGGCTTGACCGGGTTGTTCCATCCACCGGCAAAGATCATCGCCGAGTTTGCGACCGGGCACTCGGCCGACATCGAAGCCAATGAAGGCACAATCATGGCCATGCTGCAACGTAGGCCGTGCACGGCCACGCAGATTGCCGAGGCGTTCGGGATGCATCCGAACGAAGTGTCGAAGCATGTGGGGGAGCTCTTGCGTGCGCGCCGTATTCACGCCGATCGCACGGCGGAAGGCGTGTATTACACGGCGACGGGGTGTGACGATGCAACCTGAAGAATGGCAAGGCAAAGGTGGATGCAGAGAAATGCGTGGATTGCGGACAATGTGTGGAACAATGCCCAAACGCAGCGATCAGCATACCGTAGGCTGGGCGCCTTTTGAGCGCCTGGCGGATCGGTACGACGCGTGGTTCGAGAGCGCGAAAGGGCGGCGCATCTTCCAGGTCGAGGTGGATTGCATTCGCGACCTGTTGGAAGAGATGCCGCGCCCTTGGCTGGAAGTGGGCGTCGGGACGGGGCGATTCGCGTCGGCGCTCGGTGTTGACGAGGGCGTTGACCCGAGTCCGGCCGTTTTGCGCTACGCTTCGCAACGCGGCATACAGACCCAACTCGGCCGCGCGGAAACGTTGCCTTATGAGAGCAACCGCTTCGGGGTAACGCTCCTGGTCGTGACGATCTGCTTTCTGGACGATCCCTCCCAGGCATTGAGCGAGTGTCGCAGGGTGTTGAGAGAGGACGGTTACGCAATTGTAGGGCTGGTCCCGAAGGACAGTCCATGGGGAAATGCCTATGCCCGGAAGGGCGTTGAAGGGCACCCTTTCTACGCGGCCGCCAGGTTCTACACGGCACGACAGGTTATCGGGCTAGCCGAGCAGGCCGGCCTCTATCTGGAGCAAGCGACAAGCTGTCTGTTCGAGGGCCCTGACCAAACGGTTGAGCGGTATGCGGGTTCTCGCGAGGGCATGGCGAAAGGCGCCGGTTTCGTGGGTATGCGATTTAACAGAAGGAATGGGAAGTCTACATGCGGTGGCAGAGGAAGCAATTCTACTGGGACTGGTAAATGAACGACATCGGAAACGCGGCGGATCCAGCAAACGTCAATCAGCCGACGGGGCTTCCGGCGGAAGATGAGTTCTTCGGCCGGATGAACGACCCTACGGCCGCAGCCTCGGTCAAGGGCTTGTGCGGGGACGAGATGGAGTTCCACCTGGTCATCCGCAACGACCGGATTGAGGACATTCGGTACTACACCGAGGGTTGTGGCAACACCCGCTCATGCGGTCGCGCTGTGGCGCGCCGGGCCAAAGGCCGGAATGTTGCGGACGCGCTGTCCATCAGCGTCGGCGAGATCGTCCGGTCCGGCGAGTGCGAGACGAACTCGGGACGGCATTGCGCGATTCTGGCCGTGACGACGTTTTACCGGGCAATCGCGGACTATTTGTTGAAGCCATGAAAGGACAAGCATGAGCATGAGCATGAAAACGGTGGACGTTGTGGTAGTTGGCGGCAGTGCGGCAGGCGTGACGGCGGCCATCACGGCCAGGCGGCATTACCCCGGAAAGAGCGTTTTGCTGGTGAGGAAAGAGCAGCACGTGCTGATCCCCTGCGGCATTCCCTATATCTGCGGCACAGTGGGCAGTCCGGACAAGAACCTCATTCCCGACGCCGTTCTGGAAAAGGAGCAGGTGGAGATTCTCATCGCGGAAGCGACCGGCATTGACCGTGAGCGAAAGAGGCTGCTTACGGCATCAGGGGCGATCGCGTACGACCGGCTCATCGTCGCCACCGGCTCGCTTCCGGTAACCCCGCCCATTCCGGGCGCGGCCATGGATGGCGTGTTCACGATTCTCAAGGATGTGGACTACCTGCGGCGCATGCAGGAGTGCCTCAAGTCCGCCCGCGATATTGTGGTGGTTGGCGGTGGCTTCATTGGCATCGAATTTGCCGATGAGATTCGCAAGACAGGCGCGAAGACCATCACCATCGTCGAGGTTACACCCCACTGTCTGAGTTTGTCCTATGACGAGGAGTTCTGTGTCGAAGCCGAACAGGTGCTGCAGTCTAACGGCATCCGCATTCTGAACGCGACGAAGGTGGCCGGTTTTGAGGGCACCAGCCGTGTGGCCGGCGTAAGGCTCTCCAACGGCGAAACGCTCAAGGCGGACGTGGTCATCCTGGGAACCGGGTCGAAAGCGAACACGGAACTGGCCAAGGCCGCCGGCCTGCGCATTGGCCCGACAGGCGCCATTGACGTGGACCGAACCATGCGCACTTCCGACCGAACCATCTTCGCCTGCGGGGACTGCGCCGAGAAGGTATCGTTCTTCGGCGGCGGACATTCCACGTTGAAACTCGCCTCGATCGCCACGCTCGAAGCGCGCATTGCGAGCGCGAACCTTTTCGGCATCACGCGCGAGAATCCCGGCACGGTGGGCGTCTGGTCCACGGCGCTGGGCGATTTTGCGCTGGGCACGGCGGGTTTGACCGAGACAATGGCGAAGGTCTTGGGTTATGACGTGGTGGCCGCGACCGTCGAAGGGCCAAACCGCCATCCGGCCGGAATGCCGGGCGGCGCCAAGACCAAGGTCAAACTGGTCTTCGAAACAAACTCGGGCGTTCTGCTGGGTGGCCAGGTCCGGGGCAACGGTGTCGCGGGGGAGATCATCAATGCCATTTCTGCCTGCGTGCAACGCCGCATGAACGCGGATAACATCGCGATGTTTCAGATGGGAACCCATCCGGCCTTGACGGCATCCCCCATCGCGTATCCGCTGGTCAACGCCGCAGAACTAGCCATTCAGGAAATCAGAAGGAGGTCGCGATAATGTCTGCGGAGATCGTCTACCGCCCCATTGGCTTCATTCGCAGCGGCCACACGCAGCCCGAGAAAACGCCCATTCAACCCGTCTTTGCGGCGGGTTGTTTTGGGCGCGTCGAATTGCTGCCGGAGTTTGCCGCTGGCCTGCGGGATATTGAAGGGTTCTCGCACATCTACCTATTGTACCATTTGGACCGCGCCCCGGCTGCGCGCCTGACCGTCAAGCCGTTCCTGCAGGATGTCGAACACGGTATCTTTGCCACGCGCACGCCCTGCCGCCCGAACCCTATCGGCATGAGCATCGTGCGACTGCTGCGCGTTGCCGGCTGTACACTGGAGGTGGACGAGCTTGATGTGCTCGACGGCACACCGTTGCTCGACATCAAACCCTATACGGCGCGCTTTGACCGCGTCGACGAAACCCGCAACGGCTGGCAGGACGGCTTGGACGAGAAAGAGGTGCAGGCTCGCGGCCGGCGGATGCCGCCGACACAGTCCGCCCGACCAACCGCCTTGACCGTCGCCGTTCTCGGCGCCAGCGCCAATCCCGAACGTTACAGTCACAAGGCTGTGGCGCAACTGCTGGCGCACGGTCACACCGTCTTCCCGGTCAATCCGGGGCTATCCACATTACTGGAACACAAGGTGTACGCCACCCTCGCCGACCTGCCCGCGCCACCCCACACCGTCACACTGTACGTGGGACCGGAACGTTCGACCGCGTTGGCCGACGCGATCCTCGCAGCCCGGCCGCGGCGCGTGATCTTCAACCCCGGCAGCGAAAACCCGGTCCTTTCCGAGCGGTTGAAGCGGAACGGGATCGAGGTGCTGGACGCCTGCACTCTGGTACTGCTGACCACAGGGCAGTTTTACCGCACGGCAAGCCGGCACAAAGGAAAGAATCCGTGAATCTTGGAATCGTCATTCACTCGGCGGACGCCGAGACAGTCTGGAATGCCTTCCGGCTGGGCGTCTTCGCGCTCCAACAGCGCGACCGCGTAAAGGTTTTTCTCCTCGCCCAGGGCGTTGACTGCGAGAGTCGCGGCACGGAACGGTTCGACATTCAGGGACAAATGCGGACGTTTGTCGACAACGGCGGCGTCATTCTGGCCTGCGGCACGTGCCTCAAGATCCGTCAACGCGGTGGGTCGGCTCTCTGTCCGCTTTCGACCATGAAAGATCTCTACGACCTGATCCGTGACTCGGACAAGGTTGTGACGTTCTAAACCGTATCCACCGGATGAATTTATCGGGAGCGTAGCGCATGAGAATCGCAATAGCCAGCGGCAAAGGCGGAACCGGGAAGACCACCGTAGCGGTCAACCTGGCGTGGATGCTTTCCGGTATGGGCAAGCCGGTTCAATACTTGGATTGCGACGTCGAGGAACCGAACGGCCATATCTTCCTGAAACCCCAGATCATGGCGACCGCATCGGTGGGCATATCCGTGCCCGTGGTGGATGAGCAGAAGTGTACCGCATGTCGCAAGTGCGCGGAAATCTGCCAGTACCACGCCATCGCCGTTTTGAAAAAAGCCCTGGTATTCCCGGAACTTTGCCACGGTTGTGGCGGGTGTGCGATCGTGTGTCCCGCAGGAGCCATCCGTGAACAGGACCGCGCCATCGGCGTGGTCGAAACCGGGCACGCCATTCGACCCGATTCAGGGCAAGCGGCCGGCGTGGCTTTTGTCCAAGGGCGTCTGAACATCGGAGAACCCACGGCGCCGCCGCTCATTCGCGCCGTTAAGAAGAAGGCCATCTCGAATGGCGTTGCGATCCTTGATGCGCCGCCGGGCACGTCCTGTCCCGTGGTCACGACCGTGCGGGACGCCGACTATGTGCTCCTCGTCACGGAACCCACGCCGTTCGGCTTGAACGACCTTAAACTGGCTGTGGAAATGTTGCGCCAACTTCGCATCCGGCATGGCGTGGTCATCAACCGGGCGGACAGTGGCGACCGGCGCGTGCTCGATTATTGCGAAGCCGAAGCGATACCCGTACTGTTGGAACTTCCCGATGACCGCCGTGTGGCGGCGGCCTATTCGCGGGGTCAGCTTGCACTGGAAGCCGTGCCGGAATGGCGCCCCTTGTTTTTGAATTTGTGGAAACGCATGGAGAAAGATGTATGCCCGTTGAACGAGCGATGACCGCGTATACCAAAGAACGTTTGAACTGCGCGCAGAGTGTGTTGCGCGGTTTTCAACAACGTCACAACATCGGCGAGGGGAAGTGCCGGGAAATCCGGCGTGTCACGCGCGTTCCCTGTCATGAATGCGTGCGATTAGCCGTGAGCCTGTTGATCGAGCATGGCGGCACGCCGCCGGCGCAAAGCGCTGCTCCGGAGACGGAACGCGCCGCGCCCCGGGGGGAACAGCCATGTTAAGGCAGATGCTCAAGAGCAAGATTCATCGCGCGGTCGTCACGGCCGTCGAACTCGACTACGAAGGCAGCATCGCTTGCGACCCGGAGTTGCTGGTCGCGGCTGATATCCTGCCTGGCGAAAAGGTCCTGGTCGCCAACGTGAACAACGGCAACCGCTTCGAGACCTATGCCATCCTCGGCAGGAAAGGGCAGATCAGCCTCCGCGGGGCCGCCGCCCGGCTGGGTCAGGTGGGTGACTTGGTGATCGTTATGGCCTTCGGCTTGATGGACGACCAGGAAGCGCGCCGCCGCCGCCCGGCGATCGTTCACCCGGACGCACGCAATCGCGTGCATCCTTCCACTAACCCCGTCGCGCCCGCGCAACGGCGCCTGAGTCCGCAAGAGACCGAACGGAACTAGTCCCTATGAGAAGGACAAACAAACCGAGTGGCGTTCCCTGCATTTGCGGCACCGTGGGCAGTCTCGTCTACACAACCGATGCCGGGGTGGCAAAATGAGCGATCCACTAACCCCGTACGGCAACCGGCCGATGGTCACCCCCATCGTGAACGCGGTCAACTACGAATACCGTGATTTCGAGGTGCTGCGGAAGATCACGGATGGCGAGATCGACGGCTACACCTATCACCGGGACGATAACCCGACGGTGCGGGCCGTCGAGAAAACAATCGCCGCCCTGGAGAAGGCGGAAGACTGCATCGTCTGCACCTCCGGCATGGCCGCCTGCACGTTGGTCTATCTGACGTATCTTAAGGCGGGCGATCACCTCATCCTCTTCCACGATACGTATGGCGCGCATTACAAGGTTTCGTTGATCCTGAAACGAATGGGGGTGGACATCACCTGGCTCAACGCCGACGAAAGCGCTGCCTTGGAACAGCATGTGAAAGCCAACACGGCCATGATCTTCCTCGAGACCCCCACCAATCCGCTGTGCAAGATCATCGACATCGGCGCCGCGCGTCAGGCCGCAGACCGCTCCGACGCGCGCCTCATCGTGGACAACACCTTCGCCACACCCTATCACCAGCATCCCCTCGCGCTGGGCGCTCATCTTGTGGTTCACAGCGCGACAAAGGCGCTCGGCGGGCACAACGACCTGATGGCGGGCGCCATCGCCGGCGCGAAAGAAGACTACGACAAGCTGTGGTTCACGCGCCAGGCGATTGGAACGACGCTCGACGCCTATTCGGCGTCGCTGCTGGAGCGGGGGCTAAAAACGTTCGAGATCCGCGCACAGAGAATGGCCGCTAACGCGCTCGTCGTGGCGCAAGGACTGCGCGAGCACGCGAAAATCAGCGACCTTCATTACCCGGGGTTGACCGATGATCCGGGTCACGAAGTCGCCCGGCGCCAGATGCGCAATGGCTTCGGGGGGATTCTGTCGTTTTGTGTGGGGCAGTCGCAGGAGGACGCCAAGCGTTTCATTTCCACCCTGCGGCTCATCGTGCATGCCGTGAGCCTGGGCGCAACCGAAAGCCTGATCTGCATTCCTTATCTGACGACCATGCTCTACCTGCCGCCGGAGCGGCGGACAATTTTCGGCGTTACACCGAACACGGTACGACTGTCCGTCGGCATCGAGCCGGCGGAACAGATCATGAACGACCTGAACCAGGCACTGGATGCCGTCTAGCGACGGCGGCCGTTCCTGCCGGGACACACGAAGGTGGAAAGGACACAGGCTTGCGAGTATGACAACAACATTGGACTGTCTTCCCTGTTTCGTCAGGCAAACTGTCGAAGCGGTTGGCTTCGCGGTGCCGGACGAGAGCCGCCGCGCCGCCATCGTGCGGCAGTTACTCGCCGACCTCTCGACTGCCGACTGGCAGTTGTCGCCCGTCGGTATTGCGCAGCACCTGCACCGCCGCATCCGCCAGGCTACCGGCGAGGCTGATTCGTACCGCGCGCTCAAGGAACGCATGAACCGCCTGGCGCTCGACATGCTGCCCGGCATGAGCCAGGATGCCCGCGTCGAGGAGGATCCGCGCATGGCGATTGTGCGCCTGGCAGTAGCCGGCAACCTGATCGACGCCGGCGCGAAATCCGGGATCACGGAACGCGACGTCCGCGAGGCCATGTGCCGTGCCGTCCGGGAGCCGCTGTATGGCTCTGTCAGCGCCCTGTTTGCCGCGGCCGAAGGCGCACGACGCATCCTGTTTCTGGCCGACAACGCGGGCGAAATCGTCTTTGATCGCCCGCTGATCGAGGCGCTGCCCACGGAGAAGATCACAGTCGCAGTGCGCGGGGCGCCAGTGCTGAACGACGCCACGATGGCAGACGCCCAGGTCGCTGGCTTGACCGAGTTGACGACGATCATTTCGAACGGCTCCGACGCCCCAGGCACCATTCTGGAAGACTGCTCGGACGAGTTCCGCCGTGTCTATGCCGACAGCGACATGATTATCGCCAAAGGTCAAGGCAACTACGAAAGCCTCAGCGCCACCGCAAAACACATCTTCTTCCTGCTGCGCGTTAAGTGTCCCTTCGTCGCCGCCCAAGTCGGTGCGAAGGAGGGGGACATGATTGTTCTGGAACGGAACGGGGAAGGCGCACCATGAGAGAACTGGTCGTCATCAGCGGCAAGGGCGGCACCGGCAAGACCAGCCTGGTTGCATCCTTTGCCGCACTGGCTGGTTCGACAGGCTCACGGCAGGCAGGGAACGCCGTGCTGGCGGACTGCGATGTGGATGCTGCGGACCTGCATCTTGTGCTGGCACCCACGATCCTGCGTCGCGAAGAGTTTCGCTGCGGCCATACGGCGATCCTTCGCCAACACGACTGCATCGGGTGCGGCGCCTGCCTGGCCCGGTGCCGGTTCGATGCCGTCCGCAAGACCGATGGCGGCGCCGGCGAGGCCACGTTCACCATTGACCCGACCGCCTGCGAGGGATGCGGCGTGTGCGTCTGGTCGTGCCCGGTGAAGGCCATCGATTTTCCCGAACGACTCAGCGGCGAATGGTATGTGTCCGACACGCGCCACGGCCCGATGGTCCATGCCCGGCTGACCCCCGGCGGCGAGAACTCCGGCAAACTGGTCGCCAAAGTCCGGGAAACCGCCCGCACACTCGCCGAAGAAAGGAAGGCCGACCTCATCCTGGTCGATGGCCCGCCGGGCATCGGTTGCGCCGTGATTGCATCCGTGAGCGGCGCCTCGCAGGTTCTGGTGGTGACCGAACCCACCCTTTCGGGCGCACACGACATGGCGCGGGTTCTCGAACTCACCCGCCACTTCCGGATACCGACTGCTGTCTGCGTGAACAAGTGGGACTTGAATGCGGAGATGACGGAGCGGATCGAGGCCAAAGCCCGGCAGGTTGGTGCCATAACCGCCGGTCGCGTACGCTACGGGCGCGCGGTTACCGACGCCCAGTTGCAGGGGCGCGCCGTGGTCGAGATGGATTCCGGGGCGGTTGCAGCGGATATCCGGGCTGTGTGGGAGGCTTTACGTTAATGAAATCCATTGGTATACGAGCAGAGATTTTGCCGTTCATCGCCGTGACGGTGCTACTATTTGGCCTGCTGGCCGCTGTCATGGAGCCGGGGCTTTGCCTGTTCGCCGGGTGTGTGTTGATCGGGTATTTACTGTACTTCTTCCGGGATCCAGAACGTATTCCACCCTGCGATGCCGATGCCGTCGTCTCCGGCGCGGACGGCACAGTGGCTGCCATTGCGGAAGTATATGAGGGGTGCCACCTGAAGGCATCCTGCATCCGAATCAGCATCTTCCTCAGTTTGTTCGATGTGCATGTCAACCGGGCGCCCATCTCGGGGGAGTCCTCATTTCTGGGCTACTTTCCGGGCAGGCATCTGTTCACTTTCCGGGAGAAGTCATCCGACGTGAACCAGCACAACAAAATCCTGATTGCCGGAGAACGAACGAGGTGTCTGATATGCCAGATCGTGGGTCCGGTCTGCCGGCGCGTCGTCTATTGGCTGCCCCATGACAAACCGGTTGAGGTTGCCATGGGAGATCGCATCGGAATGATGAAATTCGGGTCGCGGTTGGACATCTATCTGCCCGTCGACAATGTGAAAGTGCTTGTGACACCGGGGACCAAAGTTCGCGCGGGCGAGACGGTGTTAGCGCGAATCGGGGATGCCCATCCCCGGATATCAGAGGCACCGACCGTACGGACGTCCGCCACCGCAGGAGCCGCAGGAAGGACGCCAGAATGAAAATCACCGTCTTGGCCGACAACACGGTCGCCGCTCACAATGCGCTGGGCGAGCATGGCTTGTCCTTCTGGGTCGACAGCGGCGGGCACCTTCTGCTGTTCGACACGGGTCAGGGGCGTGTACTGGCCGATAACGCAAAGTCTTTGCGCCTGCTCCTGGCTGCGGTGGATATGATCGTGCTCAGCCATGGGCATTACGACCACACCGGCGGATTAGCCCTCGTGCTGCGCCACACGGCAGGCCCCGTGACAGTGCATGCCCACCCGGACGCGCTCTTGCCCAAATACCACCATGACAAAACGGGCGTGCGCGAAATCGGCATGTCCGCAGGGGCACGCGACGCCTTGCTCGGCAAACAATGCCGGTATACGGCGTCTCGGCAGTCATCCGAAGTCGCGCCCGGCATCTGGACCACAGGCGAGATTCCGCGCCTGCACCCGGAAGAGGCGATTGCCGAACCCTTTTGCCGCGACCCGGAAGGAATCGACCCGGACCTTCTGCTGGATGACCAGGCACTCTTCATGGAAAGCCCTCGCGGCACAATCGTCCTACTCGGATGCGCCCACGCGGGCATCATTAACACCCTCGACTACATTCAAAGGCTCACCGGCAACAAGCCCGTGCATGCCGTGATTGGCGGCACGCACTTGCGGGCGGCATCTGCGGAACGCATGCACTGGACGATCCGGGAGTTGCGCCGCTTCAACATCAACCTTCTGGTCCCCTTGCACTGCACCGGCCAGAAATCGGTCGCCGCACTAGGGTCGGCCTTTCCCAACACCTGA
>Ga0268276_1001534_pt1 | contig 22333 bp, 15 predicted proteins | sample saktaG_4_FD_190145 | JGI IMG/M metagenome (GOLD analysis project Ga0268276, IMG submission 190145) | Saline water microbial communities from Sakinaw Lake, British Columbia, Canada - sak_2010_1_5_45m | ecosystem: Environmental > Aquatic > Non-marine Saline and Alkaline > Saline ... | reverse complement strand
ACGCAGCCTCCAATTCGTCCGTTGGCTACGGTATTGCCTCAACCATTCGCGTAGCTGGAGGCTCGAAATTGAGCAACTGAAGCCCTATATGGAGGCTTACATTTGCTGATAAACCCAACACCGTTCGGGTTTTGCGGGGTTTCTAATCGTAATCCTAATCGTAATCTTAATCTTAATCCTAATCCTAATCGTAATCCGTTCTCCACCAGTAGATTAAGATTAAGATTAGGATTAAGATGGCAATAGCCCCTTAACTTAGCGCCATTTAGGCCCTTCTCTACGCCTTGTTTCCCTTCCAGAAGCGGACAGGGGTGCTTCCCGTCGCGCGGAGGAGCGTGTCGCGGAGATGCTTGGCGCTGCTGTAACCGCACTGGCGGGCGATCGCGGCGACCTTGGGCCGACCGCCGCCGGGACGGAGCAACTCGATGGCTTTGGCCAGACGGATGCGTCTGATCTCCTCGCTGACGGTCCGGCCGAGATACTGCCGGCAGGCCTTGTCCAGCCCCTGGCGCGTCATCGAGGCTTCCCCGGCGAGGCGCTCGACCGACAGGGCCGGATCGGCGTAGTTGAGCCCGATGCTGCGAATCACGCGCGCCAGGCCCGGATGCTCGATGGCCAGGACGTCGCTGCTCTGACGGATGACAACCCCCTTCTGGGGAACGCGTATCGTCTGGCGGGGCGGACGGGCGCCGTCCATCAACTGGTCCAGCAACCGGGCCGCTTCGTAGGCCTGGCCCTCCAGATTGGTGTCGGCGCTGGAAACAGGTACAACAACACCGTCCCCGGACTTGACGCCGCCGCAAATCTCGGCAACGGCGGCCAAGGTTCGGGCGCGAATGCGGCCGACGGCGGCACTTCCTACAGCGGCGGCAACGGCGGCTCCGGCATCGTGATTGTGCGCTACGCGCTGCCCGCCATCACCGTTAGCCCATCAACGCTCAATTTCGGCAGCATTGTGTTTGTGGGCACGACCAACGTATTGACCAATACGGTGTCCGGGACCTATCTGACCGACAACATCACCATGACCGTGTCGCCGTCGTCGGTATACGCGATCAGCACGAATGCCGTGGACTATTTCTCGACGTTGACACTGACCACCAATGCGTCCGGCGCGGTTCCCGCCACGAACATTTACGTCCGGTTCACCCCGACGGAGGCTGGGCCGTACCCCGGAGCCATCACCAACATCAGCGGGTCGGCGACTCAGGTGGTGACGCTGGTCGCCACGGCGATCCCCATACAGCCGCTGCTCCACGATGCGTCCCCGGCGTCGCTCAATTTCGGGAATGTCATCACAAACAAGGCATCTGCCAGTCCGCTCACGGTGTCGGGAGATCATCTCGCCGACAACGTCACGGTGACGGCGCCGTCGTCATACTTCACGCTTTCGGCGGATAACGTGACCTTCTCCGATTCTCCATTAGTATTGACAACCAATGCGGTCGGAACGGTGAACTCCAACATTTGGGTCCGGTTCATTCCGACGGCGGCTGTGAATTACGGTGGGGCCATCACCAACATCAGCGGGTCCCTGACCCAGACGGTGGCGGTGGCCGGGACCGGGGTGGTGCCAGTCATCAGCGTCAGCACGGCGCTTAATTTCAACAATGTGATCACGAACGCGACGAGCAACCTGACGTACACGGTTTCGGGCAGCAACCTGCAAGCCGACGTGGCGCTGTCCGTGCCCGAAAGCACCGGGTTCACGATCAAGACGAACGGCGGGGCCTTCGGCACGAGCGTGACCCTGGCGGTTCCGAACAAAACGGAACTGGCGGGCGGCACGCTGTCGGCCCAGACGATCACCGTGCAGTTCGCGCCCACGGCGGTGCAGACGTACCCTGCCACCGACATCACCGCCGTCAGCGCCGGGGCGGTGAGCAAGACGACGACACTGACCGGGAACGGGGTGATGCCGCCTCCGACGGTGTCGATCACCGCGCCGTCCGCCAACCAGTTGTTCAATATCGGCACCCCGGTGTCGCTCACGGCCACGGTCGTGCCCGGAAATGCGCCGTACGGGGTGAGGTTCTACACCAACCGATTCGCGGGCGGCTATGGTCAGGCCAGCACCAACCAGACGGGATCGGGCCTGTCCTTCACGGCTTCGCTGGGTGTTCTGACCTCAGGCACGTATCATGTCTATGCCACGGTCACGGACAGTGTCAGTTCGGTTACATACACCTCCGCGGTGAGTACCTTCATCGTGCAGCCTGCTGTTCCAGCCGGTATGTTGGCCTCGGGCGGCGACCAGACCTATATCACGAATCTGAACGGAAAAGTGTACGGCGTCCACGTATTCAAGACAACCGACATAGCGGGCTTCGTTCCGCAGACAGCGTTGACGAAGGTAGAGTACCTTGTCGTCGGCGGCGGCGGCGCGGGTGGCGGCGGCAATAACAAATACCCCGGTGGCGGCGGCGGCGCGGGCGGGATGTTGACCGGCACGGTGGCAACAGCGGTATCGCCGGGGACCTATACCATCGTCGTCGGGGCCGGGGGTGCGGGAACGACAGACAACGGCGCCAACGGTGGGAATAGTTATGCGTTCTCGAACAGCGTCATTGAGGTCATGGCCAAAGGCGGCGGTGGCGGCGGTCAAGGCCAGGGCAACGGACTGCCCGGCGGCTCGGGCGGTGGCGGCGGCGCACATTGGGGATCGCATGGGGCGTTTGGCACCGGAACCATCGGACAAGGGAAAGATGGAGGAACTGGAGCCTCGCACGGCGGCAGCGGCGGTGGTGGTGGGAAAGGAGACAAAGGCGGTGACGTGGTGGATGGCGTGAACACGGCAGGAGCCGCCGGTCCCGGTACGAATTGCAGCATCTCAGGCGTATCAATGACCTATGCGACGGGCGGCGCTGGAAACATAAAGAACAACCCAGTCAACGGGACTGCCGCCGCCGCGAATCTCGGCAACGGCGGCCAGGGTGCGGGCGCGAATAATGGCGACGGAGGCAATTCCTACAACGGCGGCAATGGCGGCTCCGGCATCGTGATCATCCGGTACGACATGACGCCACCCAAAGGCACCGTGATCATGATGCGGTAGCCGCCTTCGCCCCGACTCTTGAGGCTCTTGCAAAACCGCCTGTCAGTCAAAGTGGCACGGGCATCTTGCCCGTGATTCATGGGCGGGACGCCCATGCCACAAGAGGTTTTGCAAGAGCCTCTCTTATCAATGTGAAAGATACGGTCATGTGGAAAGCGAACTGGGAGGAAACCAAGCAGCATTTTCGTGACTGGTGGAATTACGATGGCTTGGTCATGGGGATGTGGGGAGCACCCCATGGTGATGTTCGTCATGAACACACCAGTACACCGCCTGACGCGGTTTCCGTCCGCGCCAGTTATACCGACACTGAATTGAGAGCCCGGCGAAACCACCATCGTTTGGCACGGCAATCGTTTCCGGCAGATGATTCTCGACGCCGGGAAATCGGTTCAGGTCGTGAATGTCGGCAGGGATGAAATCATCCCGCTTCTGGATGCGATCGGCGGGAAGGGCGTCTACATCATGACGTCGTTTGCCACACGCCAGGAAGCGGAGATGTTGATGACAAAGGTTGCGCAATACAGAGAATTTCAACAAAGACCCGAGACGAAGACCGGAGATTGAGACCGGAGAAGGAAGCAACGCGGGGCGGGTCTGGTGATAACGGACCCGCCCCGGTTTTGTCCGCAGATTGCGCAGATTAACGCAGATTGAGAGCGTAAGGGAAGCAGGGCTCGGGGTTCAGGGTTCGGGGTTCGGGGATCAGATCGTTGTCGCAATCGTTGTCGACAAGGATTGCGACAACGATGGGAGAGCGACAAGGATCAAGACAAGGATTGGGACAATGATGGAAGATCGACAATGATCGGGACAAGGATTATGACAACGATGGGAGATCGACAATGATTGGGACAATGATTATGACAACGATGGGCGATCGGTGGGCGATTACGGCGACGATTACGGTTTACGCGGAGAGGCAGAATAATCGTCCACCGTTATCGTCGCCGTAATCGTTAACCGAAACGGAGAATAAGGAGATGCGCGTGAATTGGTTGTTTTGGAGAACTGGTCTGTTACTCGTGGGCTGGTGGCGTCAAACGATGTCACCCGTCTGGCGACCGTCACCCCGATGGGCGTTATCGGCCACGAATGGACAACGGCCAGCCCCGGAAGGGCGGCCTTCATCGAAGGCGGACGCTTCTTTCTCGACAAGCCCGGCGAGTGGTTTCTTGATCGCGCTGCGGGCGTGCTGCATTACATCCCGCTCTCCAGCGAGGATCCGTCGACCGCTGTGGTTGTGGCGCCGCTGCTGACGCGCCTGGTGGCCATTGTCGGCGAGAAGAGGAATCCTGTACGCAACTTGCGCTTCATGGGCATCCGCTTCGAGAATGCCGACTTTCCGCTCCCCGCTTTTGGCTACAGCGAGATCCAGGCGGCACACTATCAGCCGGCCACGACCGCGCCCGCACACGTCCAATCCGTGGCCGTCGAATGCGACTGGGCCGAAGGCTGCCGGTTTGAGGGATGTCGCTTCGCGCACCTGAATGGCTCCGGAATTGGCTTGGGCCCCGGTTGCCGGAAGAACGCCATCGTGGGATGCACGATCGAGGATATTGGAGGCAACGGCGTGATGATTGGCTGGCGGGGGACCGGCAAGTTATCCGCGTCGGGAGGTTTGGATGCCGACTGGGCCGATCCGGCGGATGCGCCCGCCTCCAATGAGGTGGTCAACTGCCATATCCGGCGTTGCGCCGCCGACAGTCGCGGCGGCGTCGGCATTTGGACCGCCTTCTCGACGGATACGCGCATCGCCCACAATCTGGTTCACGATCTGCCGTACACGGGGATCTCGGTCGGTTTCCGGTGGAATTCGGATCCGACGTCCCAGGCGCGATGCGTTGTGGAATACAACCACATCTACGACGTAATGAAGCAACTCGCCGACGGCGGCGGCATCTACACGCTCGGGTTTCAGCCCGGCACGACACTTCGCGGCAACCGTATCCACGACGTGCTTCGCAGCGAATACGCCCACGGCGGCGCCGCGAACAACGGATTCTTTGTTGACGAAGGCAGCAAGGGCTTCCTGTTCGTGTCGAACCTCGTGTACAGGACGTCGGGAGGCGCCGTGAGGTTCAACCAGTGCAATCGGGAGTGGCATACGTGGACGGACAACGTCTTCCAGGACGGGCAGCCGGCGATGTTGGAGGTTGCGCATGCCGCGTCTCTGGAACCCGAGCGGCTGACGATCGAGGCATGGGTTCAGCTCAGCGAGTTTCCCCGCGGCAAGGATACGCGCCGCTGGATCGCGGGCAAGAACGGCAACGAGTGGATCGAAGGACACTACGCGCTCATCATCGATGGAAAACGGGTCGGAGCCTACCTCAACATTGGCGGCGGGCAGGCCAATGCGTTCGCCGCGTTAGGCGACAAGGAGGTGCTCAAGGCCGGCCGGAGGCAGCATCTGGCGATGACGTTCGACGGAGCTGTGCTCAAGGCATACTGCGACGGCGTGCTGGCGGCTTCGCTGGCCGTGAACCGGAAACGCGTGCCGGGCAATGGCCCATTTGCCGTCGGGCGGCGTCCGGATGGTTTCCTGCCGATCGAAGGCGCTACGATTGGGGATGTCCGTCTTTATAATCGGGCGCTTTCGCCCGAGGAAATGTCCGTCCGCATCCGCGGTGGCGATGCCCCGACGGGATGCGTGGGAACGTGGCTTGGCCGCAGGAAGCCGCAGGGAACCGGCGCCGTCGTCGAGGTCGAAGCAGGATTGGAACCCGCTTTTCGCGCGCGAATGACGCCCCATGTTGACGATCTGCCGGTGACAAACGCGGCGGGAAAAGAGGATTAGGGATGGGCCTTGGGCGTTGGGTGTTGGGGGTTGCTGCCCTACCGATGGCTTCGCGCCTAATCGTAGACCGTACTCGTCGCCCGTACTCGTAGACCGAAAGCGCAAGCCCGGCCGACGAGTACGACCGACGATTACGGTCGATGCGTTGTCCCGATCCTTGTCGCGATCATTGTCGGGCTGAGGGAAGGCCCGTCCCGAATGGCGCTAAGTTAAGCGATGCTTCCGATCATAATCATAATCCTAATCCTAATCATAATCCTAATCCTAATCGTAATCGTAATCCGTTCTCCACCAGTCGATTAAGATTAAGATTAGGATTACGAATAAGATGGCAATAGCCCCTTAACTTAGCGCCATTCAGGCCCGTCCCTTGCGGGCCCCTACCGATTGCTTCGCGCATAATCGTAGACCGAAAGCGCAAGCCCGGCCGACGAGTACGGGCGACGATTACGGTCGATGCGTTGTCCCGATCCTTGTCTTTATCCTTGTCTTTATCCTTGTCTTGGAAGAGAGATCGTGGTAACAACTTGGCCGAGATCGACCCTTTAGCTGGGAGCGTGTGAATTTTTGGGAGGTACATCTGGACAGCCATCTGCTGCTCTGGGGCACGCCCGACGCCATTCGCGCGGCGGTGCATCGCCAGCGCCAAGCCGCCGCCGAAGGGACGTTTGTGATTGTTAACGGCTCTCCGCTCGTGATCGGCACACCTGCGGCGAACCTGGATGCTTATATGGAGGAGGCACTGAAATGAAACGATTTGATATTGCCCCGTTTGGATTGCCCAACGGCCCGGCTGGCGAAGTGAAGTTCGAGGAGCCGCGGGACGTGGACGTGGTCGAAGTCGTCTTTGCCGGCGTTGCGCCGCGGAGGGCGAAGCTGCAATACATGCGGAAGTTCTGGCCTGGCCAGCGTGTTGAGCGGGTGATGGGCCATGAAACAGAGCGGCCGATGGCCGTGGGCTGGATGCCGATGGATGACCTATTTACGCCGCCATGGGTGGATGCATCCACGATCGTCACCCGGCGTGGCAAGAACACGCTGGTCTTCTCCTTCCAGCCGCTGGCGAATGAATTGCCGGACTCCCCGGATGTGGTGGACTACAACGTCACATTCCGCCGCACGGTGGCTATGCGCGTGGTGGCCGGCGACGCGGCGATCACAGACATCCGCGTCTTCACGCCTTCGCAGCCTGCGCGCAGCGCCCTGCGGGTCGAGCTGCATGCCGGCAAGCGGACCGCCGCCAAGACCATCGAAATCTCAGGCTACAACGCGGTGATCCGCCGCGTGACGGTCGGACCGGGGACCCGTGTGACCGGCAACGGTGTGCGCGTCGGCGCGGGGCGGAAGGCCTCCTTTGACCTGGAATTCGACTGCATGGTCCCGGCCCATCCCTACGCCCATGATGATGCCAACATCCTGTTCAACCTGGGTCGCGATGCCTTTACGATCTCCCTGATCTCCCTGGAAAGGGAAGGCCCGATCTGGTTTGCCGATGCCGGCATCTACATCACCCGCGCCGATGATCCGGAGACCTTTGCGCAGTACCGTGCGCGTACCCGGGGCGGCCAGACGATTGCCAGTCAGGTTGCCGCCCTGCCCGAGCAGTCGCTGGCCGGCGCCATGAACGGCCAACCGCGCCCGCATCCGGCCCCCTATGCCTTTGGCTGCAAGCATGCCCGACAGAAGTTCTGGATCGAGCCGTTCGGTGACCTGGAGCTGAGCGGCGTGGCCGTGCTCTCCCTGGGCAATGTCTGGGGCTGTTTTGCGGAGAACGTGAAACCCGGCAGGTGGGTCGGACGGGATACGGCCAAGTGGAAGAACAAGAAACATGGCCGCTTCATGTTCGACCTGGATCGCTGGGCGGCCGAGACACGCCATAACGACCCCTGGCCCGTAATGGCGTACAATCTGCAGTTCCGCCGCGACGCGGTACGCGTGCGCCAGAAGTGCTTTGCCGTCCCGCTGGAGCAGTCTATTCTGGCAGGCGAACCGGCACCGGACGCCACCCTGGTGGCGCTGATGCGCTTCCGGTTCGAGAATACCAGCGATCGCCCGGCGCTGGCGGAGTTGCCCGTTGCCTACAGCAACAGTGCGGGTCGGACGGATAACCGCCGGTTCGAGATGGGTTCCGGCGGACGGGGGCAGACCGACACGCTGGTGCCGTTGTGCGAGCGCGAGAAGCTGACACTGGACGGCGACCGGGTGATGGGCGAGTTCCAGGGCGCGCCGGTTCTGCGCATGACGTTCGAGACGAAGATGGCCGCCGAGGCGGCCGGGGACGGCGTGCGTTTCCGCAAGGAACTGCAGCCCGGCGAAAGCTGCGAGCTGCTGGTGCGCATCCCCTTTGTCACGATCGATTCGGCGGCGGAGATGGAAGCGCTGCGCCGGTTGGATTTCGATCAGTGCTATGGCGAGATGGCACAATACTGGCGGGCCGAGAGCCGCAAGAGTGCCCAGATACGCACCCCGGACTCGCACCTGAACGCCGGCTACACCGGGCACCTGCCCATGGTGCTGATGACGGACATCGCGCAGTTGGACGGCTCTGGAATCGTGGACACCCTGGTCGGCGTCAACACCTACGGCAGTCACACCAACGAGTCGGCGATGATCGTCGAGGATTTGGAGCAGCGTGGGCTGAAGAAGGAAGTTGAGCGGCGGCTGGCCGCGTGGATCCGGTACCAGGGTACTGCCGGTCTGAATGGACGGTTCACCGATCATGAGGGCGTGCTCTTCGGCACAGGCGGATTGGAGCAGGGTCCGAGCTACAACCAGCATCACGGCTGGGGGCTATGGATCCTGGCGATGCACTATCTGCACACAGGCGACCGCGATTGGTTCACCGGTGTGACCGACAACGTGGTGAAGGCGGCCGACTGGATTGTCCGGCAGCGCCGTGAGACCCTGAAGGCATTGCCGCAGTCCCGGGGCTGGGAAAGTGGATTTCTGCCGGCTGGCGCGCTGGAGGACGTGGAGGACTACTTCTACTGGCTGAGCACCAACACGCTCACCTGGCGCGGACTGGACAGCGCCGCGGCCGCGTTGGAGAAGTACGGGCACCCCGAGGCCGGACGTTATCGCCGCGAGGCAAACGCCTACAAGCGCGATTTGGTCCGTGGCTTCGAGACGGCGCGGCAGCACAGCCCGCTGATTCGCCTACGCGACGGCCGCTGGATTCCGCATTACCCCTCGCGCCTGTATTGTCGCGGCCGCGATCTCGGCTGGATTCGCGAGACGCTGGAAGGGTCGGTGTACCTGTTGATCTCCGGTTTGTACAAGCCGGAGAGCAAGCAGGCCGGCTGGATTCTCGACGACTACCTCGACACCCGCTACCTGAAAGCGCCGTGGAGTTACCGGATCACCGATTTCCAGACCGAGTGGTTCGACTGCGGCGGCATCTGTCCGCAGCCGGCCCTGCTGGCGGGCTTGCTGCCCCACCTCGACCGCGACGAGATCGAAGTGTACGTGTGGATGTTCTTCAACGCCTGGGCCGCCTGCTACCGGCCGGAGGTACAGGCCATGGTTGAGCATCCCTCGCCGGTGCTGGGCTTTTCGAACTTCGCCACTTTCAAGACGAGCGACCAGTCCAACGCCATGAAGTGGCTGGCCTATCTGTTCGTCTACGAGCGGGACGGCCTGCTTCACATTGGCCGGGCCATTCCGCGCGCCTGGTTTGCGCAGGAACAGGCTTTCAGCGCCACGCGGCTGAGTACGCCTGCCGGCATCGTATCGGTCGAGTACCGTCCGCAGTTGGCGACCGGGAAGATTGAAGCCGAGGTCGAACTGGAACTCCGCGCGAAGCCGGAGCGGTTGCTGCTCCGGTTCCGCCATCCGGAAAAGAAGCCGATTCGGACGGTCACAATCAACGGTCGCGTGTCACAGGCGTTCGATGCCACGCGCGGGGATGTGGAGTTGTCGACGGTTGGTGGTAAGATTTGCGTGTCGGTGGAATATTTATGAAGATGAAACACGCATGAATCCACGGTTACAAACCATTCTTGAAAATCGCGGCGGCAATCACCTGCTCCCGTTCTTCTGGCAGCATGGCGAGAGCGAGGCGGTGCTCCGCGAGGAGATGGCCCGCATCCATGAGGCCGCCATCGGCGCGGTCTGCGTGGAGTCGCGTCCGCACCCGGATTTCTGCGGCCCGAAGTGGTGGCAGGACCTGGATGTCATCATGGACGAGGCGCGACGCCGGGGGATGAAGGTCTGGGTGCTGGATGACGCCCACTTTCCAACCGGCTTTGCCAATGGCTGGATCCGCGACAAGTTTCCCGAGCACAAGAAGATCTATCTCTCGGAGCGGCATCTGGACGTGGTGGGTCCGCAGACTGGCGCCTCGGTCCTGATCGAACAGTGGCTGCGAGCCCCGACCGCGGGCAACGGCTGGCAATGCGCGAGCGAGGACCGGTTGCTGGCCGTGGTGGCCATGCCGCTGACGCCGGCCGGCGTGCCGACCGGTACGACACCCATGGATCTGACCGCGCGCGTGACCGACGGACGCCTGCATTGGGATATCCCGCCTGGCCATTGGCGCATATTCATGATGGTCCAGACGCCGTATGGGGGAGGGGACCCCAACACTATCAACCCCATTGACCGCGCCTCGGCCCGCGTTCTGATCGAGGCCGTCTACGAGCCGCACTACGCACGCTACAAGGCCGACTTCGGTCAGACCTTCGCTGGCTTTTTCAGCGACGAGCCCACTATCGGCAATGGCGGCGGGCTCTACGATGTCTCCCTCGGCCGCAATGGTCTGGTGCTGCCGTGGCGGGCGAACCTGCTGTCCGACCTCGCGCGGGAATTCGACGGCGATCTGATCACCAGCCTGCCGGGGCTCTGGCATGACATCGGCTTCTCGACCCCGGCCGTCCGCTATGCCTACATGAATCTCGTCAGTCGCTTGTACGGTGAATGCTTCGCCGGGCAGATCGGCGCGTGGTGCGTCGAACGTGGCGTGGAGTATATCGGCCATATTATCGAGGATAACGACGCCCACACGCGTCTCGGGGCGAGCGTGCCCCATTTCTTCCGCGCCATGGACGGACAGACCATGGGCGGCATTGACGTGGTGCTCGGGCAGATCCGCCCCGGGCTCGATCAGCGCGCGTTCAATTGGGCCACCTGGTCCGGCGACCCGGCCGACGGCGAGTTTTATCACTACGTGCTGGCCAAGCTCGGCGCCTCGCATGCGCATATCGACCCGAAGAAACACGGACGGGCCATGTGCGAGATCTTCGGCGCTTACGGGTGGACCGCCGGAATGCGCCTGATGAAATGGCTCACCGACCACATGCTGGTTCGGGGGATCAACACCTTCGTTCCGCATGCGTTCTCGGCCAGGGATTTTCCCGATCCCGATTGCCCGCCTCATTTCTACGCGCGCGGCAAGAATCCGCAGTACCGCCATTTCCGGTTGTTGATGGAATACACCAACCGGGTGAGTCATCTGTTGAGCGACGGGCGGCACGTCGCGGAAGCTGCTGTGCTCTATCATGCCGAGGCGGAGTGGTCGGGCGACTACATGTCCGTCAAGCAACCGATGCGGGTGCTCATGCAGGCGCAACTCGATGCCGACATTGTGCCCGCCGATGTGCTGGCCAGTGGCGCGAGTGTATGTGACGGCAAACTCCGGATCAACCGGGAAACCTACGGGTGTCTGATTGTGCCATGGGCCAAGCGGTTACCGCGGGCGGTTGTGACGACATTGCTCTCGCTCACGAAGCAGGGCGTGAAAATCGCGTTTGTGCGGGATTGGCCGTCGGCGATAACGGAAGTCGCTTCGACAGGGGATGAGGTACAAGCGTTGCGCAGGCACCCGAATGCCTGCGTGGCGGAACTTGAGAAACTCCCGGCATTGCTGCGGACGTGGGGGTTGACCGGTGTGCGGACCGGCTCGCACGAGCCCTACCTCCGGCGTTATGAATACCGCCACGACGGGTTGTCCGTCTGGATGTTCTTTAACGAAGATCCGTACCAAACCATCCGCACCTCGGTATATCTGGAGGGGGCGGAGCGGGTGGTTGCGTATGATCCCTTTGCCAACCGGCTGAGTGCGATGCCCGGCATGAAAGAAGATTCCGGCCGGCGCGTGGAGCTTGCGTTGAGCCCCGACGAGTCCGTCATTCTGCTGTCCGGCGATGTATCGGAAGCGCCGGTTGTGGCGCGCTGGAGCGACGCGAGACGCGTGGTTCCTTTGCAGCCCTCTCCGTGGCAAGTGTCAACGGCGGTTTCCGAAGCGTACCCGGCATTCACGCCCTGGCGTCGCTTGGAGTCGCTGGCCAACCTTTGCCAGCCGGGTTTGCTGCCCGATTTTTCCGGCACGATCCGCTACGACACGCGATTCACCAGCGATACGCCAGCCGGAGAGAAGGTCTTTCTTGATCTGGGCGAGGTCGGCGAAGTGGCGCAAGTCTGTCTGAACGGAACCTTGCTGGGCACGCGGATCTGCCGGCCGTACATCTTTGATGCGACAGATGCGTTCCGTTCCGGTGAAAACACGCTGCGCATCGAAGTGACCAACACGCTGGTCTATGCCACGAAGGATGATTTTTCCCGCTACCTCAGCCAGGACCCCTCAGGGCTGATCGGCCCGGTCCGGTTGTGGTCTTTACGTATATCCCCGCTTCTGGTAAACTCCCTACTATGAACTGGCTGCATCCGATCGGATGTGACCTGCTTTCGTCCCGTGTGGGCCGGTGCAGGCCGAAGCGCGAGTTCTGATCACACCCTCACTAACCACACCAACTGCACGAGGAGAAAGAAATCATGAAAACGTGTTTGATGGCTATGCTGGCCGGAGTTCTGAGCTGGGCCGTGTTGTCGGTCCCGGCATTTGCGCAGGACGAGAAGACAGAAAAGGCAGAGAGCCTAACGGCCCAGGATCTCCTGATCAAGAGCCAGGTTGAAACGGCGGTCAGCATGCTGCAGGCAATCTATGCCAGGCATCTGCGTGGCGAAATGACCCTGGAAAAAGCCAAGGAGCTTGGTGCCGGCCTGCTGCGGGAACTCAGGTATGGAACCGATGGATACTTCTGGGCCGACACCACGGCCGGGGTCAATGTGGTGCTCTATGGTCGCAAGGATGTTGAAGGCCGAAACCGTCTGGAAGACAAGGATTCAAAAGACAATTTCTACGTCAAGGAATTCCTGGCCAAGGGCAAGGACGGCGGCGGCTATATCGATTACTGGTTTACGAAGAAAGGCGAAACCATCGCTTTGCCGAAAAGATCCTATGTGCTTGCGTTCGCCCACTTTGGCTGGGTCGTCGGCACCGGCTACTATCGTTGAAATGCCCTTCGCGGTAAGCACCCGTTGATGACGCCGCCTGGGGGAACCGTGCTCCAGGCGGCGCTCAACTCAACCGGCCTTGAGCACACTGCTGGCGGCTTTGATCATGCCGGCGATATTGGCCAGATCGGTCGGGATGATCATGGTGTTGTTGGCCTTGGCGAGCTGGCCGAATTCGGTGATGTACTGCTCGGCGAGGCGCAGATTAACGGCATTCGCGCCGCCGGGTTCGTTGATGGCCAGCGCGATCTCGCGAATCCCCGTGGCCGTCGCCTGTGCCACCAGGGTTATCTCCTGCGCGCGTCCTTCGGCTTCGTTGATCCGGCGCAGGCGTTCGCCTTCGGACTTCGCGATCGCCTCCTGCTTTTGTCCGTCCGCACGGTTGATGCGCGCATGACGTTCGCCCTCGGACTCCGCGATGGTTGCCCGTTTTTCGCGTTCCGCCCGCATCTGCTTTTCCATCGCGTCGCGGATGGATTGCGGCGGCGTGATGTTCTTGATCTCATAGCGGGTGACCTTGATGCCCCACGGATCTGAGGCTTTATCCACCGCTTCCACGATAGATGCATTGACGAACTCGCGCTCTTCAAACGTCCGATCCAACTCTAATTTTCCGATCTCGCTGCGCATCGTCGTTTGCGCCAATTGCGTGGTGGCGAAGAGGTAGTTGCCGATGCCGTACGAGGCCTTGACCGCGTCGACGACCATCAGGTACAAGATGCCGTCCACTTCCACCGTGATGTTGTCTTTGGTGATGCACTGTTGCGGGGGGACATCAATGGCCTGCTCTTTCAACGTGTGCTTGTACGCGACCACATCAATGATGGGAATCAGCACATGGAGTCCGGCGTCCAGCGTGCAGAAATACTTGCCCAGGCGTTGTACGAGCCAGGCCTGCTTCTGCGGCACCACGCGTATGCATTTCGCCACCGTATAGACAACGGCAAAAAGAATGACATAGCCAATGAAATTAGGCATGATACGCTCCTGTTATGAGTTACGGTTGTTTGATGACCTGACGCACACTCAGCGTGAGGTTTTCGTGTGAGAGAATTTCCACGACGGCGCCGACCGGAATCGGTTTGTCGGAAACCGCCGACCAGTCCGTGCCGTTGAACGCGACGCGTCCGGGACGCTCGCCGTCCAGCGCGACGCTGACAGTGGCGCGATGTCCCGCAAATTCATCCGCAAGCCCGTTGTTGGATTGAGCCTGCTTCTTGCCGGTGAACACCCGTTTGAAGGCGCGCCGCAGCCCCACGACAAAAAGCACGGACAAGGCGGCAAACGCGACCATCTGCCAGACCGGCGGGAACCCGGGCCAGAACGCGACAAGCGCGGCCATGACCAGGGCCGCCAAACCGAAGAAAATAAAAACGAGACCCGGCGTCATCATCTCAAGAATCAGCAGGATCACGCCTGCCGAGAACCAGGACCACGCCTGCGAGCCGGCGACCGCTAAATTCGACATGTTGCAGCTCCTATTCCTTCGCGCGCACGGGGTGATCGAGACCTTCCGGCAGCTTCACACAGCGAAACCGAATTTATAGTACACCACGTTCGCTCCCTTTTACAAAGGAAATCAAATGCTGAATCTCAGGGCAGTCGGTCAGCTCATAATGAATACGCTCAAGTGCCTGTGACCGGTTCAACCCTTCGCGGAACAAGATGCGGAACGCATCCTTGACCGCGGTGCGCGCCTCTTTCGTGACGCCATGCCGTTGCATGCCGACGACGTTAGGGCCGACGGATTGAGGAGGCAGTCCGTCAATGATCATATAAGGCGGACAATCCTGACGGATCTTTCCGCCCGCGCCCACCATGGACATCCTGCCGATGCGGCAGAACTGGTGGACACCGGTCATGCCGCCGACGATGGCGTCGTCCTCAACGATCACTTCGCCCGCCAGTTGGGCGCAGTTTGACATGATCACGCGGTCTCCCACCCTGCAGCCGTGGGCCACATGGCAATAGGCCATGATCAGGCATTCCCTGCCGACGTGGGTTACCTCGCCATCTTTCGTGCCGGTGTGAATCGTGGTGTATTCGCGCAAAACCGTTCCGTCGCCGATCTCCGCAAACGTCTGGTGTTCCGCGCGCCATTTCAAATCCTGCGTTTTCATGCCGATACAGGCGAACGGGAACAGATCGCAGTTCTTGCCGATGGTGGTGCGTCCTCCGACGACCACATGCGGCTGCAGGCGTGTGCCCGAGCCGATGATGACCTGGTCACCGATCACGCAATAGGGGCCGATCTCGACGTCGGAGGCGATTTGGGCTCCGGGACTGATCACAGCCGAGGGATGAATCATGGTCATGGATGTCTCCTTGAGGTAACGTGGACTACTGATTTCGGGGGACCAGGATGAGTGCCAGCGCCACGCAGACCATCACCGGAACCCAGATCATCAGATGCGGGTAGAATTCGGGCTTGCGTGCCAGCGACTCGGCCGTGATCTGCAGAATGTAAAAACAGAAAGCGACCCCGAGTGCCAGCGCAACACCGACGGTTGACTCCTTGCGATGCGACCGGATACCGAGCGGCATCCCGACCAGAATGAAGCAAAAGGGGGCGCTTGAAAGCATGAACCGCTTGTGAAGTTCGAAAAGCAACGCACTGCGATCAGCCGGCACTCGGGCTTCAGGTGAACCGTGTGCCGCATTCCAGGTCATCTCGCGGTAGTGTTTCAGCAGGGGCAAGAATCGCATGTCTTTAACCCGCTGGCGATAGTTATGCACCTTCAACGCATCCGGTATCTCGTGTGTCATCCGGTCCGCCATCGCAGCCCCCGGCTTGTCGGGCTGGAAGGGATCGATGCGTACGCGGTAGAGTTCAACGCGCAGGGCGTCATGATTAAATTCAACCCTGGCCTTTTCGGCACGGATTTCGCGGATGACATCCGGCCGGGTGTAATCATAGACCAGGACGTTGTTCAGCCACTGCCCCGTCTTGGACTCAAAGCGGATTTTGATGTTCCGAAAATCGTTGATAAAGCGGCCGGGCTCAAGCAAGTCAATGGCGGAACCGAGCCCTGCAGCGGCAGTCAGGCGACGGCGCGCCTCGTGGTTGGGCGGCGTCACCTCGTTGTTGATGTAGAAGCTGAACAACGACAAGAACACACCGATGGCCAACGGCCACGCCATAATCCGCCACAGATTAATGCCGCAGGCGCGCATCGCGGCGATTTCAGAGTCGGCGGAGAGTCTGCCGAAAACCAGCAGCGTGCTCACCAGAATCGCCATGGGGATCGTCAGGTTGAGGGTTTCAGGGATGCCGATCGCCAAATACCGTCCGACCACATCGATCGGCAATCCCTGAATCAGGAGCCCTGTCACCCGGATCATCAGCCCGACGGCCAACACGAACGTCAGCACCAACCACGCCAGCAGAACGGATGAAAGCAGAGAACCCGTCACATAGCGCTGCAGGATTTTCATCAGTTGGCGGAAGCTTCGTTCAGGAAAGCTTCCTTTGCGCTCGATCCGCCGGCGCCGCGAATGTAGACGGCGACCCGGCGATTCTCGGGGTTTCCGTTAACCAGGTCCGGCTGCACTTTGGGGCGGGTGAATCCGAAGCCCACGGCTTTCAGACGGGAGGCCTGAATGCCTTTCCCGACCAAGTATTTCCGGGCCGCTTCGGCGCGCTGTTCCGAAAGAGTCTGGTTGTATTTGGCGCTCGACTTCGCCCGCCGGTCGGCGTGACCCTCGATCACCGCGGTCGCTCCGGGGTGGCGGGTCAGCACTTTGACAATGACATCGAGTTGCGCATAGTCTTTCGGGTTCACGATGACGGCCTCGTCATAACCGAATTCTATCTGCATCTCGAACAGCATCAGGTCATCGCTCTTATTCAAGGGATCGGTGCCGTCTTCCAGCACTTCATGCCCGTCCCGCACGCCGCCGCTGTCCGTGTCGGCTTTCAGCGGATCGGTCTTGTACTTCAAGACTTCGTCGCCGTCGCTCAAATCGTCAAAGTCGGTGTCGCGATTCAGGGGGTTTGTCTTGTAAACGTTGACCTCTTCGCCGTCGGTCAAACCGTCGCCGTCCGTATCCTTCATCCGGGGATTCGTCCCGAGGCGTGCCTCATCGGCGTCGGACAGGCCGTCGCCGTCGCTGTCGACATCGCTCACGCCGGCACCGTCCGGGGCGATCCCGGGGCTCCCGCCAAACCGATAGATCATCCCCACGTCAAACATCTGCATGGCTTCCGCTTTGTCATTGATGCCCACGGCCAGCGTCGCATTGGCGCGCAGCGAGACCGCATCGGTCCAGTGCCACATCAGGCCCCCGCCAACCCGCGGCGTCCAGACGTGCGACGATTTGTCGCCAAAGATCTTATCCGGGCTGCGCAAATAGCCGACACCGACGGAGACGTAGGGATCCCAGCGTTCCCAGCGGTTGAAGTGATACAGCACGTCTGAGAACGCGCCCCAGGCTTCCGCCGGCTTGAACGTCTCGGGACCGTATTTGCTCTGATCGCTCTTGGTGAATCGCGGGCCGTACAGTCCGCCAAATTCGAACGTCAGGTGGTCGGTGGCTTCGTATCCCACGCGCAACAACCCGATGCCGCCGGGATTCGCGGGCTCGTTGCCTTCAAACACGAGCACGCCGATACCCGGACTGACATACCAGTTGCCAATATCCGACTTCTCTTGCGCGGTTGCCGCGCACGAAACAAAGACGCCGGCTGTGGCAGCCAGCACAAAGCGATTGATGGTCTTCATGAGATGTTAACCTCCTATTTGGATGAGTTGATTAGACTGTAGCCTATTGTGCCTTCGCAGCGCAATAAAAAAATGCCATCATTTAGAATAGTCGAGCCACAGCTTGACGCGCATCCCGGAATCGGCTACGTTGCAACCTGGTGATGCGGGTGTTCGATAGGGTGGTGTCGAGAAGCGGCTGAGGGGTGGCGACATGTGGCTGTTGTCAATTGACCGGTCGTCTCCAGACGCGGGGGCGGCGTTGTTTCGGGAAGGGGTGCTGGCGGGTGTTTGCCGGGATGCCGGCGGACCGTCGCGCGCGCCGGGATGGATGGTGAACGTCATCGGTTTGCTGGCCGAGCAGGGGGTGACGCCCGCCGGTCTGGGGACCCTGTGTGCCGGGGTTGGGCCTGGGTCTTTCTCAGGGATCCGATCGTCGCTGGCCGGTCTGCTGGGGTTGGGGCTTCCCTCCGGTGTTGCGATATTCGGGGTCAGCAGCGCGGCGGCGCTGGCGTTCCGGTTGCTGACGGCGGCAGATGCGCCCGCCGGGGTGTCGGTTGTCGGCGACGCACGGCGGGAGCGGCTGTGGGTCGGGTCTTTCCGGCTGGCGGAGTCCGGTGGTGTGGCCGTGATCGGCGGAGATGGCCGCGTGCGCCCGGTGCGCCAGACGGCCGATGATTTTGAGCTGGTGCGGAGTGGCGAGGTGGCGTCGGCCGTGCCGGACGGGACGCGGGTGGTCAGCCCCGATTTCGGACGCATCGGCGCCGCGCTGACGGCGGCGTTCGGGGCCGAACGGGTGCTGCAGGCTCCGGCGCTGCCCGACGCCGTGTCGGTCGGACGTCTCTTCCTGGCGGCGCCGGATGCGGCACGGGCCGATCCGCTGCCCGTCTACCTCCACCCGGCGGTCGCGGAAAGAGCCGGCTAACCCCGTGCACCCGCCCACCGGCGCGGGTCGTGAGACGGAAGTCGCGAGTCAATCATGATGTTCCAGCAATGCATACGGGAAGCGGCGATGACACGGCGAGGGCCATGCGCGTGGTCGTGTGGGCGCGCCGTCCTGCTGTTCACGGCGCTGCTCGTGGCGCTGCGCGCGGCGGACGCGGCGGACGCCGGCCGGGATGCGGCCGTGTTTCGACGGAGCTTGGACCGTTTCGCGTCGCTCGACCCGGCGCAAGCGGCGTCGGTTTATGCCAGCCGGGCCGTGGGGCTGGTCTATGAAACCCTGGTCGAATACGACTATGCCGCACGGCCCTATCGCTTGATTCCGGGCCTCGCCGAGGCGTTGCCGGAGGTAACGGGGGAGGGGCGCGTCTACACCTTCCGACTGGTGACGAACGCCTGGTTTCACGCTGATGCGTGTTTCGGACGGGGGGCGGATGGCGCCCCGCGGCGGCGGCAGGTGTCAGCCGCAGACGTGGTGTTCTCGCTCGCGCGGCTGGCCGACGCCAAGCTGGCGTCGTCCGGCGCGTGGCTGGTCAAGGATCAGATCCTCGGCATGCGGGCGTTCGCCGAGGCGTCGGCCGGTTCGACGCCGACCGACTACAGCCTGCCGATCGACGGGTTGCGGGCCCTCGACGACCGCACCGTGCGGATCGAGCTGGTGCGGCCGAGTCCCGAGTTCGTGTGGACGATGGCGATGGCCTATGCGGCCATCGTGCCGCGCGAAGCGGTGCTGGCCTACGGAAGTGACTTTGGCGGCTGCTCCGTCGGTTCGGCGGCCTACCGGCTGGCTTCGTGGCGGCGCAATTATGAGATGGTGTTTGAGCGGGTTTCGGACTGGCGGGGCTGGACGGGGACGCAGGGGCGTCCGTTCGATCGAATCTGCTACCGCGTGATGGACGACGTCTCGACCCAGTGGCTCTCCTTTCTGGCGGGAGAACTGGATTTCCTCGGCGAGATCGCACGGGACAATTGGGATGCGGTGATCGAGCAGGGGGGCATGCTGGCGCCGGCATTGGTCGCGCGCGGGGTGCGGCTGCACAGCATGGCGACGCTGGAGGTCGCCTATGTCGCCTTCAACTTCGACGACCCGGTGGTAGGACCCAATCCCGCCTTGCGGCGGGCGCTCAACTGCGCCTTCGACGGCGCGCGTTGGGAAGCGTTTTACAATGGCCGCGTGGTCCGTGCGGACGGCGCGGTGCCGCCGCAGGTGGCGGGTTATCTGGACGCGCCGTTTCCGTGGGCCTTCGATCTGGAACGCGCGCGCGCGCTCCTGGCCGAGGCGGGATATCCCGGCGGCATCGATCCGGCGACAGGGCGGCGGCTCGCGTTGACGCTCGATCTGGGGCGGACCACCCAGGATGTGCGCGAGACGACCGAGTTGATGTGCGCCTTTTTCGAAAGGATCGGGATCGACCTCCAGCCGCGCTACCAGAACTGGCCCGCCTTTCTGCAGCGCGTCTCACGCCGCGAGACGCAGATGTTCCGCATCGGATGGGTCGGGGACTACCCCGACGCCCTCAATTTCCTGCAGCTTTTCTACGGTCCCAACCAGTCACCCGGTCCCAACCGGTGCAACTTCCGGGATGCGGCGTTTGACGCCCTTTACGACACGGCGGCGCGGACGACGGACGAGGTTTCCCGGCTCGAGCTTTACCGCCAGATGCAGGCGATCATCCGCGACGCCTGCCCGTGGATTTTCGTCCACTTCCCCCGCGCCTACAGTTTGTGCGGACCGCGCGTCGGTCATTACATCCCGCACGATTTTCCCTACGGGATGGAGAAGTACCTGCGGGTTGACCCGGGACGGTAATGGGTCGAATCGAGTTGGGGGGGGTGCGAAATAATGAGATAGTGGGTGTGTGGGTGTGGGTGTGTGAGTGGGTGGGTGGGTGGGTGAGTGGGTGTGTGGGTGCGCAGCAGCCCTACCTGCGGATGTTCGATGTCGGCGTCAGCCTGGAGCCGGCCTGCCCTCAGGCCGGCAGGTCTATGGGATTACCAACGGCCGGGGTGAGGGCACCCCGGCTCCATGCCTGACGGCCTGCGACGTGCGCAGTCCCTATGCGCCAGCGGCTTAATCTTAATCGTAATCTTGATCTTAATCTCCTGGTGGAGAACGGATTACGATTACGATTATGATTACGATTACGAATCAACGACCCCATCAGAACTGCCATGCGCCCATCAGGAGGTTCTCGAAACCAAAGGGCGAATGGACGGGTCTCCCCGCCATTCGCCCTTCCCGCTCAGTTTCTTCCCCGTGTTCCGGGCCGGCTTCTATCTCCGGACCTCTGAACACTGAACACTGAACACTGAACACTTCTCCCCCCCCGGCTACCGCATCATGAACACCGTGCCCTTCGGCGGCGGCTTGACGTACCGGATGATCACGATCCCCGATCCGCCGGCGGCGCCGCCAGGCGAAGTGGATCTGTCACCTCCGCCACCGCCTCCGGTTCCTGGCGTGCCGGCAGTCAGGCTGGGTGAGGCAAGATTGCCGTTCCCGCCGCCGCCCAGTCCGCCGCTGCCGCCCGTGCAACCGGTGTCCCCACCGCCTCCGCCGCCGCCTGCGTAATAAGTGGCAACGCCGGAAGCAAAGGTTGACTGCTTGCCGATCCCCCCGTGACCAAGACCAAGGCCGATGGCGTTCGCGTTCGTGCCCACTGAACCCGCCCCGCCGCCGCCGCCGCCAGAAGCATTGGCCGATGTGGCGGAACCGCCGGCATAGCCCTGGCCGTTTGTCGCAACCCCGCCGCTGAAATTGGGGGTTAAGGCACCGTTGGCGCCGCCGCCGCCACTGCCGCCGTTGCCAAGGGCGGCTAGATTATGTCCCCGCCCCCCACCGCCGCCGTAAGCCCTGATCGTCGTCGCGAAAACGGAGTCGTTGCCGGTTGCACCCGCCTGCATTCCCCCCATCGCGTTTCCACCCTTGCCGACGATGATGTTGAGGGTGGATCCTTTCACCACCTGCAGCGATCCCGTCACCATGCCGCCCGCGCCGCCGCCGCCGCCGTGCTGCGAGCCGCCGCTGCCGCCGCCGGCCACCACCAGGTACTCCACGAGGCCCTCGAAATTGAACGTGATATTCGTCGTCAGGTCCGCGTTCACGGAATTGGTGAAGATGTGCGACCACCAATCTTTGCCGCCGTCCTCGTAGTAATCCCACGACCCGCCCGTTGCCAACGGCGCGGGCATGGCGCTCACGACGAGGGTGTCGCCATCGGTCACCGGCAGGTTGCTCACCGGGTTTTCGGCCGGATCCGTGATGCCGGCGTCGGCCTTGACGCGAAGTTGCAGGTTCCCATAGGACGTCGGCGTCACCGCCACCGTGAACACGCCGAGCGATGTCTCCGTGATCGCGCCCACCGTGAACTCGCAAGGCGACGAAGCCGCCGCATTTGTGAAGTCGCCCGCGTTGACGGTTGTATCCAAAATGTCGCCGCTGAACGTGAGCGTGTAGGTCACGGTCTTGAAGCCATACACCTTGTTGTCCGCGTCGCTGTCCGCAATGCTGTCGAGCGTCTCCGCGGTGGTGTCCGGCACCAGCTCGTA
>Ga0268276_1001533_pt1 | contig 22336 bp, 19 predicted proteins | sample saktaG_4_FD_190145 | JGI IMG/M metagenome (GOLD analysis project Ga0268276, IMG submission 190145) | Saline water microbial communities from Sakinaw Lake, British Columbia, Canada - sak_2010_1_5_45m | ecosystem: Environmental > Aquatic > Non-marine Saline and Alkaline > Saline ... | reverse complement strand
TAAAACATCAGGCTGAAAACGGAGGTTTTCCGACCGAGATAGGCGAAGGCTCCATGGCAGAGATTCCTCACCAACGGTCCGATATTCAGGCCCAAATACTGAGGCTGACCTGTATTACGGGCGGGGAGCGCGATACGGAGAAGCTTCTTGAGAGGCTGGGAGAGCTTCAGAACACTTCCCTGGACCCAAAGGGCGCTTTTCTGTTCGGTACGGACCGGGACGGATCCGTAAAAGACCATGGGAACGCGTGGTGTAGTATGTTCGCGCTCCAGGCATTGTCGCTTGCTTCCGGCAGCGCGTCCAAAAAACAGGTATTGGAGTATCTTGTATGAGGGCGAAAACGTTATTTACATTCATATTAGGAACGCGTCCGGAGATAATAAAGCTATCGCCGCTTATTAGATTGTGCCAGGATAAAAGGATCCCGTTTAAGATCATACACTCCGGCCAGCATTATTCGTACGAAATGGACAGGGTATTCTTTTCAGAGTTAAAATTGCCCAGGCCGGACTATCGTCTTGATATACGGTCCAAAGCCCCGCATATGCAAGGGGAACATACCGGCAGAATGCTGATAGAGATAGAAAAGATACTTTTAAAAGATATGCCGAAAGCGGTAATAGTGCAGGGTGATACCAATACGGTCCTTGCCGGCGCGATGACCGCGGAGAAGATATCTACGACAAAGAGCTATACCGGGTTTGAGATAAAGGTAGCGCATGTTGAGGCCGGTCTACGCAGCTATGACCGTTCAATGCCCGAGGAGATCAACAGGTTCCTAGTGGATCACATATCGGACTTCCTTTTTGTTCCTACCGCGCTTCAAAAAAATATAGTCCTGAAAGAAGGTGTCCCCAAAGATAATGTTTACGTGACCGGCAATACCATAGTGGACGCGGTAAGGTCCAATTTGAAGCTTGCGGGCAAGAAGAAAGCGTTCCTGTCGAAAATAGGAGTTGAGAAGGATAAGTACGCACTGCTGACCCTGCACAGGCAGGAGAACGTGGATTCGGACAAGAGATTTAGATCAATAAGCAGGGGAATAAATATGGTCGCAGAGACGCTCGGTATGAGTATCGTCTTCCCGGTTCATCCAAGGACCCTTAAGAAAATAAAGAGTATCAATATAAAATTTCACAATAAGGTCAAGATGCTCGGGCCCCTGGACTTCCTTACATTCTTATATGTCGAGTCGGCCGCGCGCCTTATATTGACCGACTCCGGAGGAGTGCAGGAAGAGGCATGCATGTTAAAAGTGCCGTGCGTTACCTTACGCGAAAATACGGAGAGGCCGGAGACGGTAAGGGCCGGCGCTAACATCATAAGCGGCTGGAAGCCGGACAGCATCTTGAGGGCTTCCCTGAAAATGTTACGGGTAAAACGCAATTGGGAGAACCCTTTTGGCGATGGAAAAGCGTCAAGCAGAATACTGGATATATTGTTGAGAAAGGTATAACGGGTAATGTCAGATAAGCTCAGGGTAGCGTTTTTTGTATATCCTTCCGCGTTCCAGAATGTCGGAGGCGGAGAGATACTTCTTTTGAAAACAAAAGAGTACCTGGAGAAGGAAGGGGTCGGCTGCAAACTTTTTGATCCGTGGAACGACAAGCTGGACGACTTTGACATACTGCATGTCTTCGGCGCGATCAAAGATTGCCTGGGCCTTATGCAGAGTGCGAGAAATAAAGGCGTAAAGGTAGTGCTCGATCCGATATTTTTCTCAACATTGCAAAGAGCCATTTACGAGGACGGCGGTCTGAAGAGAAAGGCCGCTGCGTGTCTGCGTCATATTACAAAGGCCCTCTTCCCGTATTTTCCATCAGGCAGAAGGTCTACTATGCTCGTCGCCGATGCCGTGATACCAAATTCACATGTAGAGCTGGAGCAGGTCAGGCGGCTATTTGGAATAGATAAAAAAAAGATGCATGTGGTACCTAATTGTGTTGACCCCGCCTTCGAACGCGGGGACGAGAACCTCTTCATGTCCAAGTATAAAGTGAAGGATTTCGTTCTTTCAGTGGGCAGAATAGAACCGAGGAAAAATCAGCTAAATTTAATAAGGGCGCTTAAAAGTTTCACTGGTCCCGTAGTTATAATAGGCGACCCCGTATCGGATTATCCCGACTATTACAGGTGGTGCAAAAGCGAAGCGCCCGGCAATGTCATATTTATAGGCAAGATCGGACACGAAGATGAGATGTTGAAATCCGCTTATAAGGCTTGCAGATGCTTCGTTTCTCAGGGGTGGTTTGAGACGCCGGGCCTTGCCGCGCTTGAGGCCGCGCTAGCGGGCGCCAACGTAGCGACAACGAGCATGGGGTGCACGAAGGAATATTTTAGCGACTTTGCGGAATACTTCAGTCCATCCAGCCTGAAGGGTATGCGCGGTGCCATCGAAAAAGTATTTGATAAGAAGAAGAACGGCCTGCTTCAAAAACATGTGAGGGAGAGCTTTTTGTGGGATGTCGCGGCAAAGAAGAATATCGAAGTATACCGTAGTCTCCTTGGAAAAGAGAAGAGATGAAGTATCTCTTTAAGAAGTCTGTGTACAGATTATTGATGCCGCTCTTCGACCTGGCGGGCAGCATAATTTTCTTTCCTATAAAAATATTCAAAAAATATCCTCCCGCCGAACCTAAAGCTATCCTCGTGGTCCGTCTTGATCATATCGGCGACTTTATCTGCACAAGCCCTGTATTCAAGAATCTTAAAGCGAGATTTCCGTCGGCAAGTATCACCGCGCTTGTCAACTCCGCGTCAAAAGATCTAGCTTTGAGGAATCCAAATATTGATAAGGTCATAACATATTCTCCTTTTTATCTCGCCCGAAGCGGAAAGTCATCGCGGCTTGAAGGGCTATCGAGGATTATTAAGGATGTAAGAGCGCTCAAGTTTGATCTCGGCATCGATCCACGCGGAGATCTTATCTCTATAATCATCATGCGGTTGGGCGGTGTGAAGTATATCGCGGGCTATGGTATTACCGGCGGCGGATTTATGCTCAATGAAACATGCAAATATGACGACTCTAAACATATCATGGATAGGAATGTGGCTCTCCTGGAAGCGCTCGATATTCCGGTCTCCGATAGATCGCCCGAGGTTTTTTTTAGTGAAAAAGACAAAGACGAAGTTGAGAGATTGCTTCGTCGGAAAGAAGTCTTACAGCATCCTCCTCGCAATGACGGGTCTAATAATAGCCTCGCAATGACGGAGAAAGCGGTTGTAGTTCATCCGTTTGCGGGGGCGAAGGCGAAAGAGTGGTCTGGGGAAAATTTTCAAAAACTTATCGATAGATTGAGAAGCGATGGACGTAATGTCTTCTTGGTAGGCTCCAGGGATGATGGCGGCGCCTTCGAAAATGTTATAGACTTAAGAGGAAAGATCAGTTTGCCGCAATTGTCATATCTCGTCAAGAGCGCGGGATCATTTATAGGCCTCGATTCCGGCCCGGCCAATATAGCGGCGGCGTTAAATGTGCCATCGGTAATCATATGCTCCGGAACTAATGTGCCGCAACTATGGATACCGAATAGTAGCAACGTGAAATTTGTGTGCAAAGACGTAGAATGCAAGCCATGCGGGCTGAAGATGTGTAGAAAAGAAAAACATGAATGTATGGATTCGATAACTGTGGAAGAAGTGTTTAAGAAATTTAAGGAGATCGCTTGAAAGTATATTTTGACGCGAGGATGATAGATCATCCGGGGATAGGCAGGTATATGAGGTGCCTCTTGCCTCTTATAGCGGAGGACAGGTCAGTCGATCTATGCCTTCTTGGAAACAGAGAGAAGATCAAAAAGTTTCTGCCGTTTCAAGAGAAGATTATTGATTTTGATTATCCGATCTATTCGATTCAGGAACAGGTTGGATATTTAAAGCTAAAAAGAGAGATTGCTTCGTCGCCGCCTTCGGCGGCTCCTCGCAATGACGTAATTTTGCACATCCCCCATTACAATATTCCCGTATTAGCTAAATTTAACCTTGTGGCGACCATTCACGATATCATACACATAACTTATCCTGAAGGGGCAAGCGGCAGGCTTGCGCCTATGTATATGAAGTTTATGATCAAGAGAATATTGAAGACCGCGAGAGCGGTGATATGTGTTTCGCAGGCGACGAAGGATGAGATAGAGAAGAGATTTTTTAACAAAGGGACCAGTCCCCTTCAGGGACAGGTCCCTTTATTTAGCGTTATCCATGAAGGGGTTGATAAGGTATTTGGGAAAATAACTGATTTAGAGTACCTGGGGAGAGTTAGGGACAAATATAAATTGCCGGACAGATTCCTGCTCTATGTTGGGAGTATAAGGAGGCATAAGAATATAAGCGCTCTTCTGGATTCCTTTAGTCAATTTAAGAAAAGGATGCCGGAAGCACAGCTTATTATGGTGGGTAGGTTAAGCCAGGATATCGATATAAAGAGAGATGGCATCATATATTTAGGCGAAGTGGAGAGCGACGAATCCCTTGCGGCAATATATAATCTAGCATCCTGCCTATTTAACCTTTCTTTGTACGAAGGCTTTGGGTTAACGATCCTTGAGGCCCAGAAGTGCGGTTTACCTGTAGTATGCAGCGATATTGCTGTCCATAGGGAGATAGGCGGGGCCGAGGCAATAGCCGCCGTGAAAGCTTCTTATATTGACCAAGTATGTGATAATCTGTATAATGTATTGTCTAATAAGGATATAAGGGAAGGCCTTATCCTCAAAGGCTTTAAGAATACCGACAGATTTGACTGGCATAAAACCGCTTTAAATACGATAGATCTCTACAGAAAGATAGGTAATGAGAGTAGCGATAGTTCACGATTGGCTGCTGGGGATGCGCGGAGGGGAAAGAATACTCAATGTCTTCTGTAAAATATTCCCCCAAGCCGAACTATTTACGCTCATACACGATAAAGGCTCTGTAGACCAAATCCTTGAAGATAGGACTGTCCATACCTCCTTTTTACAGAACTTACCGGGCGTCAAAACCAAGTACAGGAACTATTTACCCCTTTTCCCGCTGGCGATAGAAAGCCTTAATCTTAAGGGCTTCGATCTTGTTATAAGCTCTTCACACTGTGTAGCTAAAGGCGTAAAGAAGCCGGAAGGCGCCAAGCATTTCTGCTATTGCTACACGCCCATGAGGTACATGTGGGTCTTCTTCGATCAATACTTCGGCACTTATCCGGCATGGAAGAAGTCGATAGTCCGGTTAACCGGCGAGTATCTGAAGAGATGGGATATCGCGACCCTGCCCAGAGTGGATGATTTTATAGCGATTTCGCAAACGATCAAAGACAGGATCCAGGATATTTATAAGAGAGATTCAACGGTTATATATCCGCCAGTTGAAATAGATAAATTTAAGTTCGATCCATCCCGCAAAAGAGGCGATTATTATGTTTGCGTATCGGCCCTTGTGCCGTATAAAAGAGTCGACATCATGGTGGAGGCGTTTAATAAGATGCCGGACAAAAAGCTGGTCATTGTCGGCGACGGCAACGTAAGAAAAGAATGGGAATCTAAAAAAAGATCGGCTAACATTAAATTTATGGGATGGGTCGATCATGATGAGGTTGTTAGAGCTTGCGCGGGTGCAAAGGCCTTTCTCTATGCGGCGTTCGAGGATTTTGGGATCGCGCCCGTCGAGGCTCAGGCCATGGGGATCCCGGTGATAGCTTACGGCAAAGGCGGTACGTCAGAAACGGTGCTGCCGACAACTGGTCTATTATTTCATGAACAGACTCCCGAGGCGCTTATCGGGGCTATAAATGAATTTGAGAAAAGAGAGGGTGAATTCAATCCCGCTGACTGCAGAAGGAATGCCGAGAGGTTTTCAGAAGTGAAGTTCGTGAGTAATATAAAAAGTTTTGTGAATGAAAAGATGAATAGAGATTGCTTCGGGCCTTCGGCCCTCGCAATGACGGGGTAAAATCATATGATAGCGCTGCTTAATAAAAAGAGGTTGAATATAATCTTCTCGAGCCTTCTGATGCTGGGAGATTTCATAGCGATATTTTTAGCCCTCCTCCTCTCATACGGAATTCGTTTTCATTCCAGATTCTTCCCTACGCCTCTGGGCATCCCTTCCATAGAGAATTATTTTTTACCGGTATTATGGATCGCGCTGCTTCTGGTGCTTGTAATGAACACCCAAAGTCTCTACAGGCCGGATCCGACTAAGAAATTCATAGATCATGGCTTTTCGGTATTTAAGAGCGTGGGCGTTACGATGCTCTTCGTGCTCGCAGGCACATTCTTCTACAGGGAACGGGCATACTCGCGTTCTCTTATATTTATAACATGGGTGAATCTCGTTGTCCTTATAACTCTCTCCAGGTACATCTTGAGCGTCTTTTACAAAAAGAGAATACTGCCCAAGACAAGAAAGAGAATAATCATAATAGGCAAGCCGGAAAGCATGGATATGATAAAGTCGCACGAACGCTATTTTAAGCGTTACGGCGATATTGTAGGCATAGTCGCTACCAGGAAGATATCGCAAGACTACCCCATAGACGCGAAGCACCTAGGGGCTATAGAAAATTTTGAAGAGATTTTGAAAGAGGCCTGCCCGGACGAAGTCATATTATCCGATCTTGAGATCCCAAAAAAGAAGATAGTCGCTATGATACTTGAGGCCGAGAAGAGAATGGTCTCTTTTAAGATAGTGGCGGATCTGTTCGACGTCCTTATACAGCAGTTTGAGATAGAAAATATCGATGGCCTGAACCTTATAAGGATAAAAGAGTCGCCGTTAAATCATGCATATAACAGATTTTTAAAGAGAGGGGTAGATTTCTTTGGAGCATTATTCGGAATAATCGTTCTCTCGCCCCTGCTTGCCACAGTTGCTTTGATAGTGAAGATGGATTCCAAGGGGGGCGTTATCTTTTCTCAAGAGAGAGTAACCGAAGGCGGGAGGATATTTAAAGTCTATAAATTCAGAACGATGCGTCCTGACGCGGAGGCTGGGACCGGCCCTGTCTTTACCCAGGAAGATGATGAGCGCTGCACAAGAATAGGGAAATTCTTAAGATGTTATAATGTTGATGAGCTTCCCCAGCTATTTAATGTGCTTAGCGGAGATATGAGCCTGGTGGGCCCGAGGCCGGAGAGGCCATATTTTGTAGACCAGTTCAAGGACGGAATACCGCGCTATATGAGCCGTCATCATGTAAGAGCCGGCATGACGGGATGGGCGCAGGTGAACGGTCTCAGGCAGGGGACCCCAATAGAAGAGCGCGTAAAGTACGACCTCTACTACGCCGAAAATTGGTCGATATGGTTCGACCTGAAAATAATCCTAATGTCGCTATTCGCGCTGAAAAATGCTTATTAACTCACTGAACATATTGACCGAAGCCTCGCTTTATCTTCTTCTTTTTGGGATCACTTTTTCAAATTCCGTCACCGAGATTTTTGCAATATCCATAATAGTATTCTTCGTCATAAAGAAGATAGCTTCAAAAGAATACAAGATGCCGAAAACACAGGTCAATTTATCTCTATATGCGTTGTGCGCCGTCATCTTTATATCATTTTTAAGGAGCGCTTATTTTAGCGAAAGCATAAGGGGGTTTTTAAGGATAATAAAATTCGTGTTTTTATTCTTTGCCATTACGGATTATTTTAACGGTGATAGAAAGCGTATAGGTAGGGCATTCTGGGCAATCATGGCGATAGCATGCTTTACCTTCTTAAACGGCATCTTCCAGTCATTGTCCGGATACGACCTCTTAAGGCATAAAGAGCCGATAAGAGACGTTGGCCTGCTCAGGATCTCAGGTTCGTTTGTTCATCCTAATGACTTCGGGGCTTATATAATATTCGTTTTGCCTTTAACGCTCTGTTTCTTCAGCTCTTTCATCAAAAGAAGCCAAAGAGCTTTTCTTTTTTTGAACTGCGCTTTAGGCGCTTATTGCCTCTTTAGAACTTCTTCCAGGGGCGCGTTTCTCGCGCTCATCATAGGAATAATCGTATATTTCTTTATTTACGAAAGGAAAATATCGATCGTTATTCCCCTGGCAATAATATTACTTGTCGTGCTGTCGCCGCACGGTTTTGACCGGATCAAAAGCCTTTTTGCTATTGATCGGAATACGGTATGGGAGAGGACCCAGCTCTGGAAGGGTACGTGGGAAATGGTAAAGGTGCATCCGTTTTTTGGTTTCGGCATCAATACGTTTTCAAGATATTTCCCTCAATACAAACCATCGGAATATTGGGGAATCATGTACTCTCACAACTCGTACCTTCAGATGTGGTCCGAGATAGGTATCTTCGGTCTTTTGACGTTTCTGTCCATGGTCTTCACTGTTCTGAGAACGACATTACGTAACATGAAAAAGAAGATAGAGAAGAGCCTCGAGGGTTTTATGCTCTTAGGGTTGGCCGCAGGATACATAGCGTTCCTGATCCAGTCCGGACTTGATACAAATCTCTTTTCGCTCGTCCTCACAACGCTCTTCTGGGTGATGACCGCGTACCTTGTTTCGCTCAATAAATTACTTGAAAAAGAGATTGCTTCGTCCCACCTTGAGCGGGACTCGCAATGACGGAGGCGTATGCCAAATAATTATTCTATATCCGCTGTAATATTATCCAAAAACTCCGAGAAGAAGATCGAGAAGTGTCTCTCTTCGCTCAAAGGTTGGGCTGACGAGATACTGCTGGTGGACGGAGGAAGCACGGATCAGACTGCCGATATAGCAAAGCGATACGGCGCAAAAGTGCACGTTCATCCATTTTCAGGGTCGTTTGCCGAAGAGCGGAATTTTGGCACGGATAAAGCATCGTCTGAGTGGGTGCTGCAATTGGATAGTGATGAGATAGTTACCGATAATTTTAAGAAAAAATGTGATGAGATCTTGCCCAAGACGGAATGCGCGGCATTTAAGTTCAGAAGGAAGAACGTATTCTTGGGCCATGAGTTCACCTATGGCGGATGGTATCACTGGTCCCAGCATCTATTTAAGAAGGGCTGTGCACGATACGAAGGAAGAGTCCATGAGAAGATGATAGTTAACGGCGATATAGGACTCATAGACGCTGATATGCTACACGTACCTTTTGACAACATTTCGGAGTTTATAGAAAGGCAGAACCGTTACACGGATCTACAAGCCTCGGATATCATAGATCAGGAAAAAGACCTCACCATAAAGAAGATCAAGTACAATCTTAAGGTAAAGCCAGCCAAGCTTTTCAAAAAGATCTATCTTAACAAGAAGGGCTATAAAGAAGGCATTCATGGGCTTATATTCGCGATCCTTTCATCATATGTCCATTTTCTTAAGTGGGCCAAGGTGTGGGAGAGGGTAAAAAACCGAAAAAATATATTAATTGTGCGCAATGACAGATTCGGCGAATTTCTGCTCAATCTCCCGGCCATCAGAGCGGTAAAAGAGACTTTTAAGGAATCGAAGATAATTTTAGCGGTAGATCCTTACGTTAAAGCTCTGGCCGCAAATGTGCAGTATGCCGATGAAGTTATAACATGGAGAAACGGCAAGCACTCTTTGCTTGAGGCCATCAAATTCAGTAGTTTATTAAGAAAGAAGAATATCGACATCGCAATCATCATGAATCCATCTAAAGATACGAACATAGCCGTCTATTTAGCGGGCATTCCAGTAAGAGCGGGGTATGCGCATAAATGGGATTTTTTGCTGACAAAGAAAAAAGAGGATCTGAAGTATCTTGGTCAAAAGCATGAAGTGGAGTGCAATCTTGAACTGGTTAAGCTTGTAAAGGCAGTTAGTCGTCATTGCGAGGAGGCGCGGAGCGCCGACGAAGCAATCTCTAAAAGCAAGATTGCTTCGGCCTCACTATCGTTCGGCCTCGCAATGACGGATGAAGGGTCTGTAGACAACACCATTGCGATCCATCCATGGACGAGTGATTCGGTGAAGCAATGGCCCGTTGAACGCTTTCGTGAGCTTGCGCTAAGAACAGTAAAGGAGACAGATTCGGAAGTTGTAATAGTGGGCGGGCCGGGAGAGCTAGAGAAAAGCGCCTTGTTCGATAATCTCGATAATCGCATAAAGAACTTAACAGGCAAAACAACGCTGGTAGAATTGGCGTCAGTATTGAAGAATTCAAAATTGCTTATCTCAGGTGATAGCGGGCCTGTTCACATGGCCTGCGCTATTGGAACGCCTGTAATTGCTCTCTTCAGGAACGACATACCGGGTAAAGGTCCCAAGAGATGGGGGCCGTGGGGTGATGGCAATATTGTCATAGATAAGAAGAGTCTTTTGGATATAAGCGTAGAAGATGTTATGCAAGCTATCTTTACAAAAATTGAGATTGCTTCGTCGGCCTAACGGCCTCCTCGCAATGACGGTCTATGTATGAATAAATTTTTGATAATCAATCCATTTGGGATAGGAGACGTGTTATTTACGACGCCTGTTATCAGAGCTATAAAGGATCGTTATCCTGACAGTTTTATAGGGTACTGGTGTAACGAAAGATTGGGAGAGCTCTTAAAAGATAGCCCGAAAATAGACAGAGTCTTTGCTCTGTCGAGAGGCGACATAAAAAGGATATGCAAAAATTCTTCCATAAAGAAGCTAACAACCTTATTTGAACTGATCAACGAAATAAGGAGAGAGAAGTTCGATATAGCCTTGGATTTTTCATTAGATAGCCGATATGGATTATGGTCGAAGCTCGCGGGAATAAAGAAGAGAATAGGCCTGGATTATAAGAATAGGGGCAGGTTTCTTACGGATAGAATTAAGTTTTCCGGGTATGCAGGCAAGCATGTGGTTGAGCATAATTTAGACCTGTTAAATTTTATTGACCCGCATCGCAGGGGACATTTAAATGTCCCCTACAGCATAGAAGTAGGCGAAGAAAGCCGTATCAAGGCCCGCAACATATTAAAAGAACATGGCGTCGCGGCAACGGATCTTTTGATAGGAGTAGCGCCCGGTGGCGGTGCGAGCTGGGGGAAGGACGCGATATATAAGCGGTGGGCGGCGAAGAAGTTTGGACAATTGGCAGAAAAACTGAAAAAAGATCTAAATGCTAAGGTGGTTTTGTTGGGGAGCGTGGAGGAGAAGGAGATTGCTTCGCTCCCTTCGGTCGCTCGCAATGACGATAATCGTGTAATAGATTTAGTTGGAAAATTAAATTTGAAAGAACTTGCCGCTGTTATAAGTGAGCTGAAACTTTTGATATGTAATGACGGCGGGCCGTTGCATATGGCGGTTGCGCTGGGAGTTAAGACGGTCTCTATTTTTGGGCCGGTGGATGAGAAGGTATACGGCCCTTATCCGCCGAATGATGACCACGTAGTCGTAAAGAAAGATCTATCGTGTAGGCCTTGTTATAAGGACTTCAGGTTTACCGGTTGCTCGAATAACAAAAGATGCTTGGAAGATATAACGGTTGATGAAGTATATAAAAAGGTAAACATGTCATTGCGAGGAGTCCCGCCGCTTTTTGGCGGGACGACGAAGCAATCTACTAATTGTCTATAGCGTTGCGCGCTAAATAGAGATTGCTTCAGCCTGCTTCGCAGGCTTCGCAATGACGGGAGAGAAATAAGCACATGAAGTGTGATATTGTAATGGCGGTATGGAATAATCTTGAGCTTACGAAGAGTTGTATTGATTCGATAATTAAGAATACGGATGTTGACTACAGGCTCATCATAATCGACAATGCCAGTAACGATGAAACGAAGAGGTATCTGGAACAGCTTAAAGATAAAGAAGGCCCAAGAGTCTTATTGATCAGGAATGAGACGAACCTCGGATTTATAAAGGCCATGAATCAAGGGATGAGGGATTCGCGGGCTCCTTACATCTGTCTCATCAATAACGACACCATCGTAACAAAAGGGTGGCTGGGTGAAATGATCAAAGTCGCAGAGAGTTCTTCCAATATAGGGCTAGTCAACCCGTCAAGCAATACTCTGGGCCAGAAACCAGACAAGGGAGAACCTGTGGAAGCCTATGCCGAAAAGCTTAAAAAAGATGCCGTCTCCTTCGCCGAGATAGGTTCCGCTATAGGTTTCTGTATGTTGATCAAGAAAGAGGTAATAGATAAGATAGGCGTATTTGATGAAATATACGGCATGGGGAACTTTGAGGACACCGACTATTCCCGTAGGGTAATAAAGGAAGGCTATATATGCGCCAGGGCTAATCGAGTGTATGTATATCATGACGAAGGCAGCTCATTCACAAGAGGCTCTTCGTTCGATGAGAACTTCGAGCGGAACAGGCAGATATATGAATTCAGGTGGGGTAAGCGTAAATGGATAGCATATATCATCTCTTCTTTTGATGATAACATGATAAAGTGCTTAGAAAAAGACGTTATGCCGCAGGCCCGACTTGGACTATGGGTCTGGTATTTTTCCAATAAACGGCTTGCGCTACCGGAGCATTCGAATATAATAGCGAATGTGTTCGATAGGTATTTTTATCTTAAGACGCTGGGGAAAGTATTGACCAAAAAGAAGAGATTCAGCGAAATATTCGTTACGGATGAAAGATTTGCGAAGATCCTGGAAAAGCTCTCTTTTATTCATAAAGCAAAGGTACATTGTTATTAATGAGATTGCTTCGGCCGCTAAAGCGGCCTCGCAATGACGTCAGAGAATTAAGATTTTAAGAAAGAGGTAAAAATGGAGAAGGTACCTGTCTCGGTGGTGGTAATAACAAAGAATGAAGAACATAACATAGGAGACTGCCTGAAGAGCGCATCTTGGGCGGATGAGATAATCGTTGTAGACGACGGCAGCACGGACAGGACCATGGAGCTTGCGAAAAAATTTACGGATAGAATATTTTCTAGACGCATGGAGATCGAAGGCAAGCACAGGAATTACGCCTATAGTCTCGCAAAGAATAATTGGGTATTGAGCCTGGATGCCGATGAACGCGTTAGCCCGGAGCTTCAGGAAGAGTTGCGGCAGCTCTTTAAAAATCCGATAAAGGACGTGGTATTTTGCATACCTATAAAGACATACCTGGGCAAGAAATGGCTGCATTATGGGGGATGGTATCCTGCCAGTAAAGACAGGCTGCTTGATAAGCGGATCGTCAGTTATGAAGAGAAGAGTGTACACCCCAGGATCATCTACCATGGCACCTGCGGCCGCTTTTTAAAAGGAGATATCATTCATTACTCATACAGAAATTTCCACGATTTTTTCCAGACGTTAAATAAACAGACCACAGCAGAAGCTAATAAATGGTTTGAAGAGAGGCGTAAAGTAAGTGGCTTGAAGGCGGTCCGGAAATTTTTGTCAAGATTCCTCAGGTATTACATCGTGGAGCAGGGCTTTAGAGACGGGTTGATCGGATTCATGGCGGCCTTCGGCGGTGGATACTATCAATGGATGACATATGTTAAGTATTGGGAAATGCTTAAGAATGAAAGTGAAGCTAAATGAAGCTATCCATAATAGTTCCGGCGTATAACGAAGAACAGTCGATCGGATCTACGATAGAGAGGGCTCTTAAGGCTAAGCCCGATATAATAAAGAACACAGGCATTGAAGACGTAGAAGTCGTAGTGGTCAACGATGGATCTCGGGATAATACTAAAAAGATAGCAGCCGGATATAAAGACGTAGTTCTGGTTTCTTACGAGAGGAACAAGGGGTATGGCGCCGCTATAAAGCAGGGCTTCGACAAAGCCAGTGGGGATATCTTAAGCTTCCTGGATGCTGACGGGACATGCGACCCCAACCTATTTACGGATTTGGTAAATGCGCTGATCAAAAATAATGCCGATATCGTGATAGGCTCGAGGCTTGGACCCGGCAGTAAGATGCCCAAGACTCGTAGAATAGGTAATATCGTCTTTGCAAAGATAATAAATTATTTTGGAGACACACGAATCGAAGATTGCGCGAGCGGTATGAGGGTTTTAAGAAGAAGCGCCCTAAAGAAGCTTTATCCACTGCCCGACGGACTACACTTTACCCCCGCCATGACTTGCAGGGCCACTATGGGCAAAGGGCTTAAGATAGTGGAGACGCCCATCGAATATGCCCAAAGGGAGGGCAAGTCTAAGCTTAGCGTCATAAAAGACGGCCTGAGATTTTTAAAGATCATATTATCCATGGCGCTGCGCTATAAGCCGTTTAAAGTCTTTATAACTCTGGCCTTTGCGATATGGATCATTATATGGGTGTCCCTGAATGTAAGAGAGATAATTTTTAAAGGTAACCTGCGTGATTATAAGGTTTTGGCGCACAGGTCGCTGGAAGGGAAAAGAGCTTATGTAACAGGAGATAAGCTCTATGAATTTCTGGTATTTTGTAAGGATAAACTTCCGGAAGGCGCCGCCTACAGATGGACCGAAACGGATAAACCGGATCATGCCAGAAGAAGGGCTACGTATTATCTTTATCCGCACCTGGAATCGGAAGACGCTGAATTTGTACTTGTTTTTGACGAGCCTTTTTCGGTTCGATCCGGCTATAATACATATTCCAAATTGGACGATACGCGATATATTCTGAAGAAGAGAGTTGATTGATGGAATCGTTGAGGTTAACCCTATCCATTTTTGCGGCAATATTTATAGGTTGGAATATTCTATATCTGGTATCGTTTAAAAACACCAGGTTATTTTTTTTAGAAAAGTTTTTCATCTCCTATGGCCTTGGGTTCGGGTTCATAAGCCTCGAGATGTTCATATTCCATTTCTTCAGTTTAAAGTTCAGCCTGTTTTCAATCATTATTTTATGGATTCCGTTCGTTGTGGCCGCTGCAGTGGTAGGCCTTAAAAATCGTAAAAAAGAGATTGCTTCGGCCACTTCGTGGCCTCGCAATGACACCAAAACGACTTTTCTTGAAAAATGCTTAATATGCGGAATATCCTTAGAGGTAGTATATGCGTTCTTCAGGGCACTTATAAAACCTGTAGAAGCTTATGACGCTATCGCCACCTATGCTATAAGGTCAAAGATATTCTATCTTGGCAATTTCGTACCTTACGATTTTTTTTATAATCTGAGTACCTTTTTTCCGCACCCTGACTATCCTCTGAACATTCCGCTGTCCGAGACTTTCGTCTATATGTTTTTGGGGAGTCTTAACGATCAGCTCGTTAAAGCGATCTTTCCTCTCTTTTTTGTAGCCATACTCGGTATCCTATATTTTGCGGTAAAACGCCTCAGTGGCCGTACGGCCGCTTTATTATTTACGTTTCTTTTGGCGACGGTGCCTCAATTCAATAACTTTGCCACAAACGCTTATCATGATGTACCCTTCGCGTATTACTGTTTCGCGGGGACATTGTTCCTGCTCTACTGGTTTAAGGATGCCAAGTCCTTAGGGTATCTATGGATATCGGCGTTTATGACGGCCCTGGCCGTGTGGACTAAGAATGAAGGTTTTGTATATTGCGTGGCAAATATCATGCTTCTATTGATATTTTTGTTTATGAACTACCGCAGCATAAAGAAAAAAGACGTATTGAGCGGAATTTTATATATAGGCATAATCCTGCTGGTGCTCTTCCCTTGGTTATCGGTCAAATTAACCGCGAATCTGGTCAACTCGGATGTCGGTTCGACCACAATGGACCAACTGAATCTATTCAAACAGTCCTACAAGATATGGCCTATAGTATACGAATTTCAAAGACAGGTATTCGGACCTAAAAAATGGAATCTGATATGGATCATATTTATTATTTCGGCCGTAGTTTACCGTAAAAAATTATTTGATGAAAAGCAGCGTTATGCCACTATGTCGCTTATGCTTATCATATCCGGTTACGTATTCGCGTATTTGGTTGGCAGGGATGATATACAGCATATGGTAGAAACTACATGGAGCAGGATGGCGATACATTTCCTGCCGCTCACCGTTTATTGGCTGGCCCTTCTATTTAGTAAACCTAAGTTGGAAAGATAAATATGACCGTATGCCCGGTCTGCGGATCCAGGGAATGGATAAAACGATATAGGATAGATGCCTGGACTATCGAGGAGTGCAGTACTTGCGGTTTCGCTCATATTGATCCGATGCCGGTGATAGAGAGCAGGGCAGAATACTATTCCGAAGAGAAGGTCGTAGAGAGGAATGTCAAACAGAAGAATTCTTTGCAGAAGTTTTCGAGACGTCTGAAGAGCCTGTGGAGCAAGGCTACAAAACGTGACAAGAGCGCTATATTCTATAATAAGCTACGCCAGAACTTGGCGCCTAAGTCCAAAGTGCTCGACATTGGCTGCGGTGACGGCAGTTTCATCTGTAAGGCAAGAGAGAGCTTCGTCTGCACGGGCATTGAGATATCGGATTATTTAGCGTCCTTGGCAAGAAAGCAGCCAGGAATAAAAGTTATCACCGGTAATTTTCTCAATTCGGAATTTAAAAGCGAAGAATATGATGGCGTGACTTTGATATCACTTCTTGAGCATCTCGACGACCCCTTGCAGGCTCTAAAAAAATGCTTTGAATTTTTGAAGCCGCGCGGCGTGCTTTTACTGAAGACAGTCAATTACGACTGCTTAAATAGAAAGATAAAAAGAGAGGGCTGGACCGGATTTCGTCCGCCGGATCATGTAGTCTATTTCAAACCATCGAATCTGGAATTATTGTTAAAAAAGTCGGGGTTTAAAAAAATAAAGATCTCCAGCATGCCGTTTAATGATAATATGTATTGTGAGGCGCGGAAGTGAGAAAATGATTTCATATCTATTTATAGACAGGGATGGGGTAATCAATAAAGACCCCGGAGGTTGGACCAAGACCAACTATGTTACGGATTGGAATGATTTTCATTTTGTGCCCGGAGCGCTTGAAGCGCTGAAGATATTAAAGGATAAGGGCATAAAGGTAATAGTGGCCTCAAACCAGGCGGGCATTAACAAGGGCCTGTATACAGAGGCGGAATTGGCTAAAGTGAACTCATCTATGTTAAAAGAGATAGAAAAGACCGGCGGCGCTATAGAGGAAGTATTCTATTGCATTCATAAAGATGAGGATAATTGCGCCTGCAGAAAGCCGAAGCCGGGCCTCCTTGAAATGGCCGCCAAAAAATATGGCATAGATCCAAAGACGACATATTTTATAGGCGACGCGGATACTGACGTCTCGGCAGGCAAGAGAATAGGATGCAAGACGATATTTGTTCTTTCCGGAAAAAAGTCACGCGAAGACGTTGAGGGCTGGGCTGATAAGCCGGATCATATATTCGAGAATTTATTAGAGGCTGTTAAGTGGATAACTAAAGAGATTGCTTCGCCCTGCACCTGAGGAGTAAAGCGACGAATGGTACAGGGCTCGCAATGACGGGAGAGATGGTATGAGAGTTCTTGTTACCGGTGGAGCCGGGATGGTGGGAAGTCACGCGGCCGAATATTATGCCAAAAAGGGCGATGATGTAATCGTTCTTGATAATCTGATGAGATCGAAATTGTTCGGCTATGATAAGAGGAGCGTCGAATACAACTGGAATTATCTTAAAAGATACAAAAATATAAAGAGGATTAAGGGCGATATCAGGGATAAGCGTGATGTCATAACCGCGATAGGCAAAGGCGTAGACCTCTGTATCCACACGGCCGGTCAGCCGGGAGTAGGGTTATCATGCCAGGAGCCCATGGAAGATTTCAGCATAAATGCTTTTGGAACGCTGAATGTCCTTGAGGTCTTAAGACAGAAAAGTAAAGATGCCACGTTCGTATACTGCTCCACAAACAAAGTCTTCGGTGAGAACGTCGATAAGATAAAACTGATAGAAAGAGAAAAGAGATATATTTACGACGGCGTAAAAGGCGTTACCGAAGATATGTCGATAGACCTGACGGGCCATACGCCTTACGGAGCGAGTAAGTATACGGGCGATATCTATGCCCAGGAGTATGCGCACATATACGGGATGCGAACGGCAATATTCAGGATGAGCTGTATTTACGGTACACGCCAGTTTGGGTTCGAAGACCAGGGCTGGGTGGCGCATTTTATCATCTCCAATATAATGAAACGAGCAATAACCATATATGGCGATGGCAAGCAGGTCCGGGACGCGTTGTATGTCGATGACCTGGTGGAAGCCTACGATAAATTTTATACAAGCGGCATAAAGAGCGGAGTATATAATATAGGAGGCGGGCCAAATAACACAATGAGTCTGTTGGAATTCATAGATATATTAGAAAAGCTGACCGGATTTAAGATGAAATATAAATTTTCAGACTGGAGGCCGTCCGATCAGAAGGTCTACATTTCTGATATATCCAAGATATCGAGGGAGTTAAATTGGAAGCCAAAACTAAACCCTAATGAAGGTATTGAGCTTCTCACTGATTGGGTCAAAGAGAATAAGGAGCTGTTCAAATAGGCTAGTGCCGTCATTGCGAGGGCGATAGCCCGAAGCAATCTCTTTTTTGGGATTGTTTCGCTTCGCTCGCAATGACGATGTTAAAAGGAGAGTAAATGAAGAAGATACTGATCGTATATGCGACGGCGGGAATAGGGCATAAGAAAGCGTCTATAGCGGTGAAGAAGGCCTACGATGAGATGAAGCTGCCCGGCGTAGAGGTGACGTTGATAGACGCTCTAGACTATACCAATAACTTCTTTAAGTGGTCGTATCTGCAGGTGTACTTGTTGATGGTGAACAAGCTTCCGACATTTTGGGGGCTGTCATACTATTTAACCGACCTTACCTTTATCGATCTATTCGTATCTTATATAAGAAGAATAAACAACTGGGCGAATTCAAAAAGATTAGTGAAGTATATAGCGGATACGAAGCCGGATGTGATAATTTCAACCCATTTCTTTGCCAGCGAGGTGGTCGCCGACCTAAAGCAAAAGAGCTTAACGTCATCTAAACTTATTACTGTGGTGACCGATTACAGGCTCCACGCGTGGTGGGTTTGTGAAGGAACCGACGCTTATATTGTGGCCAGCGAAGATACGCGCCGTGACCTCGAAGGGCGTAAAGTTGATCCCGCGCAAATTAAGGTGATGGGTATCCCGATAGAGCCTGTATTTTCTAAGACCCTGGACAGGCCGAAGATATTCAATGAGACAGGGTTGCGCGACGATCTATTTACCATACTCGTCATAGGAGGCGGATTTGGTGTGGGCCCCATTGAAGGGATAGTGAAGGTGATAGCGCAAATCCCAAAAGAGCTGCAGACTGTAGTCGTTTGCGGCCACAATGAAGAGCTGGTGAAAAGGATAGAGAGTTTGAAGGATGAATATAAGCTCAATATGAAGGTTTTAGGGTTCATAGACAATGTTTACGAGTATATGGATATGTCTGATATCCTCACATCGAAACCCGGAGGCATTACCGTATCCGAGAGCTTAGCCAAGGAGATACCGCTCGTCATAATATCCCCCATACTTGGACAGGAGACGCGTAATTCGGCCTTTCTGGTCAAGAACAACGCGGCGGTAAAAGTGAATAATCTGGATGAGCTTAAAGCTGCTCTCGAAGTTCTCGTAACTGATCCCATGAAGCTTGATAAGATGAAAGAAGCCATTAAATTGATAAGGAAGCCTTATGCCGCCTACGACGTCGCTAAATTCGCCTATGAATACAACAAGTAGAGACCTGAAAGATGTCATCGATTCCGTAAAGGCATATATCGAGCTCGACAGAGCTTCGGGCATAAACGAGTTTTTTGTTGCCAATGATTGTAGGGTACCTTTAAAGGCGCCCTACAATAGCAATAGCCTGGAATCCCTGAAGGATGAGATTTCGGGCTGCAAGCGCTGCGGTCTCCACAAGACCCGCCACAATATTGTGCTCGGCGCAGGAAATCCCAAGGCAGAGTTGATGTTCATAGGCGAGGCTCCGGGAGAGGATGAAGACCTTCAGGGCCTTCCTTTTGTAGGAAGAGCGGGGCAGCTTCTCACCAAGATCATAGAGGCGATGGGCCTTAAGAGGAGCGATGTTTATATCGCGAACATACTGAAGTGCAGGCCCCTCAATAATCGCCCACCACTGCCGAACGAGATAAAAGAGTGCGAAGATATACTTAAAAAGCAGATCAATATAATAGAGCCAAAGATAATCTGTACGCTTGGAAAGTTTGCAAGCCAGACATTACTCAGGACCGAAACTACTATAAGCGCCTTAAGGGGCCATTTTAAAGAGTACAATGGAATCAAGCTCATGCCCACCTTTCACCCAGCGTATTTATTACGTAATCCGAACGACAAAAGGTTAGTCTGGTCGGACATGAAGAAGATTATGAAAGAGTTAAAAATATAGCAATTTAAAGAGGTTGCTTCGCTCACCTGAAGGTTCGCTCGCAATGACAAGTCGGATAATTTAATTTATGCCAAAGTTCGCCCAAGTCGCAATAGCCTTACCAATGGACAGGCTTTTCCACTACGGGATCCCGGAAAAACTCTCAGGTGAAATAGCCGTAGGCCAGCGCGTATTTGTACCTTTTACCAATAGAAGGGTGGTCGGGTATGTTGTGGGTTTTAGCGAAGAGGCCGATGTAAAAGAGGTGAAGGATATAGAAGGTATAATAGATAAAGACCCTCTCCTCACCGAAGAGATGCTCAAGCTTACCAAGTGGATAAAAGATACCTACTTCTGTTCGTGGGGTGAGGCCATAGAGGCCGCTATACCGGGCGGACTAAAGAAGGGTAAGCGAGAATTAGGCACAAGGATAAAAGGAGACGTTAAAGGAGCGGAAGATTTTTTGCTCACAGGAAAACATAAACCTACCGAAGAACAGTCAAAAGCCCTGAAGAGCGTGATAGATACAATAGATAAGAAAGAGTACGTGACATTTCTTCTGCACGGTATTACATCCAGCGGCAAGACCGAAGTCTATCTCCAAGCCATAGACCACGCTCTGAACAAAGGCAGGCAGGCGATAATGCTCGTGCCGGAAATATCTCTTACACCTCAGACGGTCGAGAGGTTTGTAGCGAGATTCGGGGAGAAGGTAGCGGTCATCCATTCCAAACTCACCCCGGCGAAAAAATTCTTAGAGTGGAAGAGGATCAAAGACCAAAAGGCGAGTATCGTTGTCGGCGCCCGTTCCGCGATATTCAGCCCGATGAATAATCTGGGCGTCATTATAATAGACGAAGAACACGAGACGACATATAAACAGGATGATGTACCGAGATATCACGCGCGCGATGTGGCGGAAGAGAGGGCGAAGATCAATAATTGCCCTCTTATACTTGGCACGGCAACGCCGTCACTGGAGTCATTCTATAAAGCTAAGCATGGTGAGTATAAACTTGTGAGGCTCACCAAGAGGATCGATGACAGGTTACTGCCGAAGGTGAAGATCGTGGACATGAGAATGGAGCTTGCCACGAAAAAGAGAATAGCTATATTTTCCAAAGTGCTTCTGGACGCCATAGATAATACCTTAAAGAAAGGCAAGCAGGCGATAATATTCTTAAACAGGCGCGGGTTCTCGACTTTTATCAACTGTAAATCGTGCGGCCTTGTTCTAAAGTGCAAAAGATGTGACACGGTGCTCGTCTACCATTTTGAGGAGAAGAAGCTCATTTGCCATTATTGCGGTTATACGCAGGAACCGCCGGATATCTGCCCAAAATGCAAGAGCGGATACATTAAATACGCTGGCCTGGGCACCGAGAGGGTGGAGTCGGAGATAAGCCGCCAGTTCGCTCAGGCGCATATATCGAGAATGGACTCCGATACAACGGCAAAGTCGGGCTCACATGATAAGATACTTGGAGAATTCAAATCGGGACATACGAGTCTCCTGGTAGGCACGCAGATGATAGCTAAGGGACTGGATTTCCCGGAGGTCACGCTTGTGGGAGTGGTTTCGGCGGATGTGACTCTGAATGTCCCGGATTTCCGTTCGAGCGAGAGAACATTCAACCTGTTGACCCAAGTTGCTGGAAGGGCCGGACGCGGCGAGCATGCGGGTGAAGTGATAGTCCAGACATACGCTCCAAGCCATTACTCTATACTTACAGCCGCGAAACACGATTATGAAAAGTTCTACGAGGAGGAGATAAAATCGAGAAAAGAGCTTCTCTTTCCGCCGTTCGTAAATCTGGTGAAGGTCACAGTGAGAGCGAGAAACGACGAGTTGACTTTAAAGACCGCGCAAAATTTAGCCGATGCGATAAGAGACATGGATAAGAATGCTCTGATAGCGGGGCCGGCGCCCGCACCTATTTCTCGCATGAGGGGATATTTCAGGTATAATATACTCCTGAAGGGTAAAGACCGGACTGCGATGTGCGCGCTGCTTCGCAAGGTATTAGGCAAGTTTCGTAAGCCGCACGGTGTCCTTGTAGCAGTAGATGTCGATCCGATAGCGATGTAGAGGGGATTATGAATATAGTATTTTTCGGGACTAGTGAATTCGCGATGACGGTGCTGCA
>Ga0268276_1001532_pt1 | contig 22339 bp, 21 predicted proteins | sample saktaG_4_FD_190145 | JGI IMG/M metagenome (GOLD analysis project Ga0268276, IMG submission 190145) | Saline water microbial communities from Sakinaw Lake, British Columbia, Canada - sak_2010_1_5_45m | ecosystem: Environmental > Aquatic > Non-marine Saline and Alkaline > Saline ... | reverse complement strand
GGCCAAGGTCCAGGGCGAGGGCGCGGCCGGCGAGATCGTCGAGGGCATCGACGCGCTCGGGGCCTGGCCGGGGATCGACGTCCTCATCGTCGGCCGCGGCGGCGGCTCGATCGAAGACCTCTGGGCGTTCAACGAGGAGCCCGTGGCCCGGGCCATCGCCCGCTCGCCCGTCCCGGTCATCTCCGCCGTCGGCCACGAGGTCGACGTGACCATCGCCGATTTCGTCGCCGACGTCCGGGCCTCGACGCCCTCGGCGGCCGCGGAAATGGTCATCGAGACGGAGGAGGCTTTCGCCGAGCGCATCTCGTCCCAGGCCCGCCGGCTGGGCGAGCTCCTGCGCTATTCCCTCCAGGACAGGAGGGCCGAGGTGGCCGACCTCGCCCAGCACCGCATCTTCCAGAATTTCCAGGTCAAGCTGGCCAATCTCGGCCGGCGCGTGGACGAGCTCGAAACTCGGGGGACAAACGTCCTCCGGGGCGAGCGGCAGGCGATCGCCGAGCACAGGGGCGCCGCCCTGCTCGCGTCCGAGCGGCTGGGGAACATCGTTCGCAAGACGCTTCGCGGCCACCGGTCCGCCTGGGAGCGCCTCACGGCGACGCTCGACGCCCTGAGCCCGCTCGCCGTGCTCAAGAAGGGCTACGCGGCCGTCTGGAAGAGCGGCGGCTTGTGCCTGGCCCACCGGATCGAGGACATCGTCGAGGACGAGACCGTCCTCGTCTCGTTCTTCAAGGGAGAATTTAGCGCCCGGGTCCAGAGCGTCGACAAGAAGAAGCTCCTGGAATCACGTTTCCTGAAGGAGGGCTCATGACCAATCTGACTTTCGAGAAAGCCCTGGCCGACCTTGAGCAGATCGTGGCCAAGCTGGAAAAGGGCGGCATCGCGCTCAACGAATCGCTGGCTCTGTTCGAGAAAGGCGTCAAGATGGCCCGGTTCCTTCGCGGCGAGCTGGACAAAGCCGAACGCAAGGTCGAGATCCTGCTCAAGGACGACAAAGGGAACCTGAAGGCGGAGGAATTCGACGCCGAAGACGCCGGCGGAAGTGGGGAGGACGGCGGCAACCTCTGAGCCGAGCGGTCATGGCCAAGATCCTCGATTCGATAGAGCGGCCCTCCGATATCCGGAAACTGTCCCCCGGTGAGCTCTCCACCTTGGCCCTGGAGATCCGCGCCCTCATCCTGGAAACGGTCGCCAGGAACGGCGGCCACCTCGGCTCGAACTTGGGCGTCGTCGAGCTGACCCTGGCCCTTCACACCGTTTTCGACTCGCCCCGCGACAAGATCGTCTGGGACGTCGGCCACCAGTGCTACACGCACAAGATCCTGACCGGCCGGAAGGACGGCTTCGCCGGGCTCCGGCGCTGCGGCGGCATCCTCGGTTTTCCATGCCGGGAGGAGAGCGAGCACGACATCTACAACACGGGCCACGCCTCGACGGCCCTGTCGGCCGCTTTGGGCATGGCCGTCGCCCGGGACAAGGCGGGGGAGAAGCACCATGTCATCGCCGTCGTCGGAGACGGCAGCTTGACCGGAGGCGTCGCCCTGGAGGCACTCAACCAGATCGGACACCTCCGCAAGCGCCTGATCATCGTCCTCAACTACAATGAGATGTCCATTTCGGCCAACGTCGGCGCTTGGTCGAAATATCTTTCGTATCTCGTTTCGGGTCAGCATTATATCCGGATCAAAGACCAGGCCAAGTCCATCCTCAGGTCCATCCCCAAGATCGGCTGGCCTCTCATCAAGGCCGCTCGGGCCTTCGAGGAGCTGGTCAAGAAGACGGTATTCCCGGGCCTTGTCTTCACGGAGCTCGGCATCCGCTATGTCGGCCCGGTCGAGGGCCACAATATCCAGTCGCTCGTCGAGGCCTTCGAGATGGCCAAGACGTACGACGGGCCGATCCTCATCCAGTGCGTGACGCAGAAGGGCAAGGGCTACCAGCCGGCCCGTCTGCACCCTGAACGATTCCACGGCGCCGGTCCGTTCCAGATCTCGACGGGCGAGCCGCTGAAGCGCGAATGGGGTCCCTCCTTTTCCAGCGTCTTTGGGAATGCCCTGATCAAAATAGCCAAGAAAGACGAGAAGGTCCTGGCCATCACCGCGGCCATGGGCGAGGGGACCGGCCTCAGGGGGTTCTCCGAGAAGTTCCCCGAGCGCTTCTTCGACGTCGGCATCGCCGAGCAGCATGCCGTGAGCTTCGCCTCCGGCCTGGCTGTCTCGGGATTCAAGCCCGTTGTGGCTATATACTCGACGTTCCTCCAGAGGGCCTACGACCAGGTCTACCACGACGTCTGCTTGATGGACCTGCCCGTCGTCTTCGTCCTCGATAGGGCCGGCATCGTCCCCGACGACGGGCCCACGCACCAGGGGGTCAACGACATCGCCTATCTCCGTCACATGCCCCACATGATCGTCATGGCTCCCAAGGACGAGAACGAGCTCCAGCACATGCTCTGGTCGGCGCTCGCCTACGGCCACCCGGCCTCCGTGCGATTTCCCAAGGCCAAGGGGCTGGGCGTTCCCATGGACGAAACCCTCAAGGTTATCCCGGCGGGGCAGAGCGAACGGATCAGGGACGGCCGGGACCTTCTCTTGGCCTTCGGCAACATGGTCCGGCCGGCGCTCGAAGCCGCCAATGCCTTGGAAAAGGACGGGATCTCCCTGGCCGTCGTCAATGCCCGTTTCGTCAAACCCCTCGACGAAGAGATGATCCTGCGTTTCGCCCGGCCGGGCGCGACGGTCATCACGGTCGAGGAAGGGATCATTGCCGGCGGCGCCGGGAGCGCGGTGCGCGAGCTCCTCGACAGGGAAGGCCGCTTCGACATCCGGTTCAAGGCCATCGGGCTGCCCCTCGAAGCGTATCCCCTGGGCAAGGCCGACGAGATCCGGGCCATGGTCGGGCTGGACGTCCCCGGCCTCAGTCGGCAGATCAAGGACCTCTACCGGGTCCCCCTCTGCTCCGGCGGCGATGAAAGAACGCGCGGATAAACTCCTGGTCAAGCGGGCCCTCGCGCCGAGCGGCAAGGAGGCGCAGGCCCTGATCATGGCCGGGCTGGTCACGTGCGGGGGCCGGCCCGTCCTCAAGGCCGGCGAGCTCGTCGACGACGGGGCGGAACTCGAGGTCGCCCGCCCGCTGCCCTTCGTGAGCCGCGGCGGGCTCAAGCTCGAAGAGGCCCTCGAGCGCTTCGGCATCGATGTCGGCGGGATGGTCGGGTTGGACATCGGCGCGTCGACCGGCGGTTTCGTCGATTGCCTGCTAAAGCGTGGAGCGACAAGAGTTTACGCCGTGGACGTGGATACCAAACAGCTCGATTGGGGGCTCAGCCGGGATGCCCGCGTCGTGGCCGTCGAAAAGAACGCCCGCTACCTCGCCGCGGTGGACCTCCCCGGCCCCCCGGACATCGTCACTATGGACGTCTCGTTCATCTCCGTCCTCAAGATCCTGCCCGCGCTCGCCGCGATACCCGGCGCGTGGACTCTCATAGCCCTGATCAAACCGCAGTTCGAAGCCGCCCCCAATGATGTCGGAAAAAAGGGCGTCATCCGGGACGAGAACGTCCACGCCGGGGTCCTGGCAAAAGTCGTCGGCGGGGCCCGGGAGATCGGGTTCGGGCTAGCCGGCCTCGTCCGGTGCTCGACGCGGGGGCAGAAAGGCAACGTCGAGTTCTTCGTCCGGTGGATCAAGGGAGAGCCGGATCTTAACGCGGGCTCTGTCCCATCCATGATCAAGGAGGCGGTCAGCCATGAATAATGTTCGCAAAGCCGGCATCGTCATCAAGCCCCACGCGCCGTCCGTCGAAGGCATCCTGAAGATCGTCGTCGAATATTTCGAGGGCCGCGGCATCGCCTGCGTCCTCGAGGACGTGGCCGCCCGCAAGCTCGGCCGTCCGGGCGGATTGGAGCGCGCGGGTATCGCCGGGGCTTCGGATCTCGTCGTCGTCCTCGGCGGGGACGGCACCCTTCTCAGCGTCGCCCATCATGCCGCCCAGGCGGGCGTACCGGTCATGGGCGTCAACCTGGGACGGCTGGGCTTCCTGACCGAGATCCCCGTCAGCGAAGCGACGCTCACGCTCGACCGATTCCTCGGCGGAGACCCGGGCCTCATCAGCCCGCGCTGGCTCCTCGAAGCCCATACGGCCAAAGACGTTTCTTACTGTCTCAACGACGTCGTCGTCACCAAGGGCGCCCTGGCCCGGGTGATCGAGTTCACCATTCTCATCGACGGCAAGGATGTGGCGACGCTCAAAGCCGACGGCCTCATCGTTTCTACGCCGACCGGCTCGACCGCTTATTCGCTCTCGGCCGGCGGACCGATCCTCCACCCCAAGGTCCCGGCCTTCGTCCTGACACCCATCTGTCCGCATGCGCTCTCCTTCCGGCCCCTGGCCGTGCCTTCGACATCGACGGTCGGCGTCCGGCTCCTGACGGGAGGGGAGGAGGTCCACCTGACGCTCGACGGCCAGCGGGGCGGCGTCCTTGTCCGGAACGACATCGTCGACATCCGCAAAGCGCCGTTCGAGCTCCAGCTCATAACCTCGCCGCGCCGCAATTACTACGACCTGGTCAAAGAGAAGCTGGGCTGGGCCGAATAGCGGGGCTGCCCCTCTTGGTTTGACAAGGTCCGTAAGCGCCGCTATGATGGAATTCACTCTTCCTATACCGAACCGCAACCACAGGAGATGAACATGTCCGACGCTATTATCACCGGTACCGATGCCGTTTTCGACGCCGAGGTCCTCAAGTCCGACCTGCCCGTCCTGGTGGATTTCTGGGCCCCCTGGTGCGGGCCCTGCCTGATGATCGGCCCCGTCGTCGAGGAGATCGCCGAGTCGCACAAGGGCAAGCTCAAAGTGGTCAAGATGAACGTTGACGAGAACGGCCAGACCCCCCAGACCTACGGCGTCATGGCCATCCCGACCATGATCGTGTTCAAGGGCGGCCAGGCCAAGGAAAAGATCGTCGGCGCCATGGCCAAGGACAAGCTCATTGACCTCATCGCCAAGCACCTCTGATCCGGCCATGGGCGTCCCCTGGGACGTCGTTATCGTCGGCGCCGGCCCGGCCGGTCTGGCGGCCGCCCTTTACACCGGGCGGGCGCGCCGATAGACGATCGTCCTGGAGAAATGGGTGCCCGGCGGGCAGATCCTCCTCACCGACTGGATCGAGAACTACCCCGGCTTTCCGTCCGGCGTGACGCCCTCTGATCTGATGTAGAGCTTCCGCAAGCAGGCCGAAACGTTCGGCGCCCGCGTCGAATCCGACGAAATCCTCGGGATCACGAAATCCGGCGAGTCGTTCGTCCTCAAAGGGTATCAACAAGAGTACAAAGCCAGGGCCGTCATTCTGGCCACGGGCTCGGCCGACCGGCGGCTGGGCGTCCCGGGCGAAGAGCGGCTGACCGGTTCCGGCGTCTCCTACTGCGCCACCTGCGATGGGGCCTTTTTCACGGGGCGCGATATCGCCGTCGGCGGCGGCGGGGACAATGCCCTCAAAGAGGCCCTCTTCCTGACCCGGTACGCCCGGAGTCTGACCCTCATCCACCGCCGGGACAAGTTCCGCGGCGAAAAGATCCATATCCTGTTCGACACGGTCGTCGACAGCGTCGAAGGCGCCGTCCGAGTGGAATCGCTCTCCGTCCGCAACCTCAAGGATGGAGCCGTATCCTCCCTGCCCGTTTCGGGGGTCTTCGTCTCGATCGGGACCCAGCCCCAGACCGGTTTCGTCAAGGGTCTTCTCGAGCTCAACGAATGGGAACAGATCAAGGTCCATCCCGACATGGGATCATCGGTCCCGGGGATCTTCGTCGCCGGCGACGTCTCCGACGCCTGCCCCAAGCAGGTGGCCATGGCCGTGGGCACGGGCGTCCACGCCGCCCTCTCCGTCCAGGAATATTTGTCCCGCCTCACTTAGCCGCGGCTGGCGTCTCGGCAGCGGCGGCCGCGGCATCGTACTCCTCGTTGAGTAAAGCGGCCAATTCCGCCCCCCAGAGCAGGATGAGCATCGAGGCGGAGATCCAGAGAAGGAAGAAGATGATCGAGGTCAGGGTGCCCTGGAGGAGCTTGTTCAGGACGATGCCGACCGCGGAGACATGGCCGACGTAGAAGGCGAATGCCCGCTTGAAGAGCTCGAAGAACAGGGCGGCGACCGAGGCCGGAATGAGCGCCGCCCGCGTGTGGACCTTGACCTCGGGGATGAACTTGTAAAGGATGAAGAACATCGTCAAGGTCAGGGCGAAGGGGATGATGTATTTCAGGAAGACGTTGTTGATGACGGCGAAGGCCTCGGGATTAAGGCCGGTCCGGATGAGCTCGCTCTCCTGGAGGGTCCGGCCGATGGCCGTCCAGACGGCGGTCATGGTCAGCGAGAAGAGCATGAAGATACCGACGACGAACATGAGCAGGAATTCCATGAGCCGGTTGTAGAAGAACGACTTGTGATAATTCGTCCGGAAGATCTGGTTGATCGCCGCGATGAGGTTCGAGAAGAGGAGGCTGGCCGAGACGAGCGATCCGATGACGCCGAACAGGCCGAGTTGTCCAACGGCGCCGGACAGGTCCCCGAGACGCTTGAAAAAGCCCGGGTCGAGCCGGGCGAAGAATTCGTCGGTAAAAATGTTGAGACTGCGCAGGGCGATCTCCGTGTCGCCCAGGAACCTCGCCGCCGCGGCGAATGACAGGGCGATCAGGGGGACGCTGCACAGGAGCGAGAAGTAGGAGATGACGATGGCCGAGGTCCAACACTTGTCCCCGTTGAACCGCTTGAAGGACGCGGTCAGCAAGCGAAACGTCGGATGCGTCATCCGCTCCGGTGTCCGGCCCCTCCCTCCGGTCGGGACTGCCCGCGGATTGTTAGCATCCGGGTCGGAGGGGTCTCGGCCGTCAGGCCAACTTGTAATTCCCCCACTGGACCATCAGGATGATGATGGTGATGAGCAGGGCGTAAATGACGAGGGTCTCGATGAGGACGAGCCCGAAGACGAGCAGGAAACGGATGTGAGGCGCCGCGGCCGGGTTTCGGGAGATCCCCTCGCAGGCGCTGCTGATGGCTTTCGCCTGACAGAAGGCGCCGGCGGCGACGGATAAGGTCATGATCACCGCGCCGACGATGAGCGACACCTTGAACAGGCCGGCGCGGGCGGCGGCGGACGCGGCGGCGTCCTGGGCCAGCAGAGGCGCCGCCATCAGGGCGGTCCCGAAAAACATCAGGCTCAGGGCTTTGAGTTTCTTGGACATTGCGGAACTCCTTTACGTTGAGTGCTCTTCTTCATGGGCGACGGCGCCCGCGATGTAGATGCAGGACAGGAGGACGAAGACGAACGATTGGATGATCGATGTGAAGATGGCCACGGCCATGAACGGCAGGGGCAGGAGGAAGGGGACGATCGAGGCCATGATGACGATGAGCAGCTCCTCGGCGAAGATGTTGCCGAAAAGCCGCATGGATAGGGACACCGGCCTCGAGAAGTGGCTGATGACCTCGATCGGGATCATCAGCGGGGCCAGGGCCGGGATGGGGCCCAGGAAGTGCTTGAAGTATTTGAGCCCCTGGGCCTTGACGCCCTGGGCGTGGTAGTAGAAGAAAACGACCAGGGCGCAGCCGAGGGTGACGTTGAGCTTGCTCGTCGGCGACATGAAGCCGGGGAAGAGGCCGATCATGTTGCAGCCGAAGACGAAAAGTCCCACGGTGGCGATGACCGGCAGGTATTTCCGCCCGTCCGGGCCGACCGTGTCGACGATCAGGTTTTCGAAGACCTGGACGAGCATCTCGGCGACGTTCTGCCGTCCGCGGGGGACGAGGGTCAGGCGGCGCGAAGCGAGGCCGAGAAGGACAGAGAGGACAAGCGCCACGATCAGGACCATGACCAGGTAGTCGGGGACGACGTGGAGCGGGTCGGGAACCTTGACCCCGACGAGGCCGAGGACCGCCGCGAGGGGCGGCCCGAAGACGCGGTTGAAGGCGTCGACGATCCAGAGGCTGTGTTCTAATCCTTCCATGTTCTCAGGAGAAGAAGGGCCCGGGCGCCTTCGACGAGAGATACCAGGACGAGCACCGAAAAGCCGGCGCCGAAGGCGAGGATCCTCTTCGGATAGAGGAAGATTATAAGGGAAAAAACGCCGCAAATCAACACCAGGCGCAGGGCGTAGAGGACGATCCCGGAGCGCAGGGCACCCTTTTTCTCGCGGGCGAGGAAACGGGTCATGGAATGCTTGAGCCCGGCGAAACCCAGAGCTGCGAACGCCCCGCCGGCGAGGAAGACGAGCCCGGTCGGAAGGTCGAAAAGGAGCATCACCGGCGCGGCCAGGATGGCCGAGGCGGCCAGGATCTCGATGGGGATCCGGCGGAGGATACGTTCTTCGAGGGGGTCCGTCTCTTCGGGCTGCATCAGGGAGTCAGTATAGCATTTTCCCCCCTGCCGCCGAAAGAGCCCCGCCGCTTCCTTGACATCCCTCCGCGGTTCTCTGAGAATAGGGCCGGGAACGAGTGACACCTCAAGGAGGCAATAAGATATGTCGACGGCATTCCTGGTCAAGTTTTTCGGCCTTCTTCTGGGCATCCTGGCCCGCACCCTTCTGCCCTGGCTGCGCAAGGTCAAGGAAGGCAAGGCCCGGGGTTTCGGCCGCCGCTACATCTATTCGGCACTGGCCTCCGCGGCCGTCGGCCTCTTCCTGACCCTGATCCTCTTCCCCCAGTTCGAAGCCGGCGCCGCCGGGCAGGGATTCGAGGAAATGTTCAAGCTTTTCTGCTTGGCTTTCGGCTTCGGCTTCGGCTGTAACGCCCTGGTCAACGAGGGTGGAGCCTGGGCGGTGAAGTCCCGTGATCTCGAGCCCGCGGAGGGCGGCGCCGGACCGACCCCCGCCCGATGAACGACAAGCCGCGTCGGCCGGACTTAAGGAGGCTATCCGAACTGGCCTCGCTCGGCCTTATCCTGCCGTCGTCGATCGCCGTCGGCCTCTTTATCGGCTACTTCCTCGACCGCTGGCTGGGGACCGCTCCCTGGCTCCTTCTCTCTTTCACCGTGCTCGGCATTGTCTCCGGGCTGCTCAGTCTTCTCCGGGCGCTCAAGAAGGAGATGAAGGACGAACCGCCTGACGCTTGAACCCGGCGTTTGATTCTCCCCGGTCGGTGTGCTAAATATCAGGCGATGGAGTATCGTCCTTGCTCGTGGCCCCGGCCGCGCCTCCTCGCCTGGCTCTGCCTGGCCGGACTGGCGTTGCCGGCAACGCTCGTCTCGCAAACCTCCGTCCCGCAAACCGCGGCCGCTCAAGCCGGCCCGGGCGGCCCGGCCGAGGTCAGGATCCTGGCCCGGAACCAGGAGACAACGAAAGACCGGGTCTTCGCTTCCGGCGACGTCGAAGTCCGTTACCGCGAGTTCCTCCTCTTCGCCGACCGGGTCGAGTACAATATCGAGACGAAAGACGTTCGGGCCGAGGGCAACGTCGTCGCCCAATCGGGCGGCGAAGTCATCCGCGCCGAACGTGTCCTCTTCAACATCGAAACGGGGCGGGGGACGGTCGAGAAGGCCTCGGGGATCATCCAGCCCTCCATCTTTTTCGAGGCCGAGACCCTCGAGCGGAAGCGCGAGGACCTCTTCAGCTTGAGGAACGCCCGGGTCACGGCCTGCACCCAGCCGAACCCGCGTTGGAGCTTCGGCCTGTCCAAGGCCAACCTGAAAAAGGACGATTACCTGGAGATGTGGGACGCCGTCATCCGGGTGAAAAACGTCCCCATCCTCTATCTACCGTACCTGCGGTATCCGCTGCGGGAGCGGGCCACGGGCTTCCTTCTTCCCCGGATCGGCTTCGGCGGCCGGGACGGATTGGCCGTTTCCCAGAGCTTCTACTTGGCCATCGCTCCCAACATGGACGCCACGGTCGGCGTCGATTTCTATCACTCGCGCGGCACGGGCGCGGGCCTCGAGTACAGGTATCTTTTCCCCGGCGGGACGAAGGGCGACCTCAACCTCTATTATTTCTTCTACAAGAGGGACGCCCAGGGCGGGAAACCCGGAAACTCGTCCATCGTCCGCCTCAACCATACCCAAGCGCTGCCCTTCGGCTTCAGCCTCGTCGCCAACGTCGACTACCAGTCCTCCTACAGCTTCCTCCGGGAATTCGACAACAATTTCCAGCGGGCCCTGGTCTACAACCGCACCACCCAGGCCTATCTCACCCGGTCGTGGCGCCGGTTCAACCTGAGCGCCCGCGTGTCGCGCTTCGAGACCTATTTCTCGCAGCTCGACGACGCCAACGTCACGACGTCCCTCCCCCAGATCAATTTCAATGTCTTCAAGACCAAGCTCTTTGCGCCGCTCTATTTCTCGCTGAGCACGTCCTTGGCCCGATGGCAGTACGGCTGGAAATCACAATACACCGCTGGGACCGAGCGTCGCTCGACGCGCCTCGCCGTAAGCCCTACGCTGAGCCTGCCGTTTTCCTCGATCCCGTGGCTCACCGCGACGACCTCGGTCACGGCGAACCTCTTTTATTATGGCCAGAGCCTCGATCCGGAGACCGGCGGGATCGTCGACAAGCCGCTGTTCACCCAAAACCTGGTCGCCGGGATCGAAGTCGTCGGGCCCGTTTTTTACCGGATCTTCTACGGCCGGGACGGACAGGCCCGGCTCAAGAACATCGTCGAGCCCTACGTCAACTATTCCTATGACAGCCCGACACGCTTAGCCGACCGGGTCGTGACGTCCTACGGGTTTTTCCGCTACCACCAGATGAGCTACGGCGTCACCAGCCGGTTTCTTTTCAAGGCCGGAGACCGGGCGGTCGAGGTCTTTTCTCTCGCGCTTGGCCAGACCTTCTATTTCTCCCCGGAGGACGGCCCCTTGTCCCTCTTCCCCGTCGACGGCCAGGCGCCCCGGTTCTCGGAGATCACCGCCACACTCCGGTTTTATCCGCAGGCCAAGTTCAGCTTCGACGCCTCGGCCGCCTACAATCCGTATTATAAAAACCTATCCAGCTTGAGGCTCAGCGCCACGGCCGGCTCGAAAGGGGACGGCCATTTCCTGACCCTGAGCTGGTTCTCCAGCCGGAATTCCTGGGTCACGGGGATCGATCCCGCGCTCATCTCGCTCTACAACCGCGACCAGGTCGGCGCTTTCGGCGGGCTGAGACTGCCCGGCCTTTCGCTCGACCTCCAGCTCGAGGCGGACTATAACATCAAGGAGCGGCGGCTCCTCTATACGGGCGCCCAGGCGACCTACCATTACCAGTGCATCGACGTCCTGGTCGACGTCCGGGTCTTCTATTTCCGCGACCGGCCGGATACCCAGGTCAGGGTATCGCTGGGTCTCGGCTCGATCGGAAAAACGCTCGACTTCTTGGGGGGATTCGGATTCTAGGGACGGGAGGACGGCCATGAGTTCGGAGCGAACCCTCGACGGCAAGACGATCTTCGTGACGGGCGGGGCGGGCTTCATCGGCAGCCATTTCATCCGGATGGCCCTTCGCCGCCATCCGTCGATGCGGATCGTCAATCTGGACAAGCTGACCTACGCCGGGAACCTCGACAACCTGTGCGACGTCCAGGACGATCCGCGCTACGAGTTCCTCCTCGGCGACATCCGCGACAAGGCCATCGTCCGGCGCATATTCGCCCGCGTCCAGGGCGTCGTCCATTTCGCCGCCGAGACCCACGTCGACCGGTCGATCTACGACGCCGGCGAGTTCGTCCTGTCCAACGTCCACGGCACCTACACTCTCCTCGACGCCCTTCGGGCCTTCCCGGCCGTCGAGTTCTTCATCCACGTCTCGACCGACGAGGTCTACGGCAACCGGACGGGACGCCCCGCCCGGGAAACCGACCCCCTCCAGCCGTCCTCCCCCTACGCGGCGACCAAGGCCGCCGGAGACCATCTAGCCCGGGCCTACCACGTGACCTACGGCCTGCCGACGATCGTCCTCCGCCCCAGCAACACCTTCGGCCCCGGCCAGTTCCCCGAGAAACTCATCCCGCTTTTCCTGACCAACGCCCTCGAAGGCAAGACGATCCCGTTGTTCGGCGACGGGCTGAACGTCAGGGACTGGCTCTACGTCGAGGACCATTGCCGGGCCGTCGAAGCGGCCATCCTGAAGGGTCGGCCCGGAAGCGTCTACAACGTCGGGGGCGGCGTCGAACTGACCAACATCGAGGTCGCCCGGCGCATCCTGGGCGCTCTCGAAGCGTCCCGGGAGCTCATCCAATTCGTCCCCGACCGGCCCGGCCATGACCGCCGTTACGCCATGGACTCGGGCCTCATCCGGGCCCTGGGCTGGGAGCCGGAAACGCCGTTCGCGGAAGGGCTCAAGAAGACGGTTCGATGGTACGCCTCGAACAGGAGCTGGTGGCGGAAGGTCCGGACCCGGTCGCTTTGACGGGCCGTCTCAGATGGGCAGCTCGAGCTGGCTGTCCTGGTGGAGCTTGCGGGCGGTCTCGATGTCCTCGAGCAGGTCCGGCGTGATGTCCCCGGTCGGGTAGATGCCGTCGAAACAGGCGGCGCAGAAATTCGTGATCTTCGGGTTCTCGGTCCGGACCGCCTTCTTCAAGGCGTCGAGTGACTGGTAGATGACCTTGTCGGCGCCGATCTTCCGGGCCACTTCGGCCTCGTCGGCGTCCTGGGCCACGAACTCCGTTTTCGTCTGCATGTCGATGCCGTAGACGCAGGGGTGGCGGAGGGGCGGCGAGTAAGACGCGAAATAGACCTTCTTCGCGCCGCACTCGCGGATCATCTCGATGATGGCCTTGGAGGTGTTGCCCCGGACGATGCTGTCGTCGACGAGGAGGACCCTTTTGCCCCGGATCTCCGAGGCGATGGGGTTGAGCTTCTGGCGGACGGAGTCCTTCCGCTTGTCGGCCGCGGGCATGATGAAGGTCCGGCCGATGTAGCGGTTCTTGACCAGGGCCTCGCTGTACTTCAGGTTGAGCTTGCGAGCGATCTCGATGGCGGCGTCGCGGGCGGAGTCGGGGACGGGGACGACGACGTCGATGGCCAGCTTGTGCCGGCGGATCTCCTGGGCCAGGGACCGGCCGAGGTTGACCCGGCACTTGTAGACGTTGACCTTGTCGATGAACGAGTCGGGCCGGGCAAAATAGACCCACTCGAAGAGGCACGGCGACGGACAGGCCCGGCGGATCCTCTTCTTGTGGAGGGTCCGGCTCTTGTCGATGAAGAGGACCTCTCCCGCCCCGACGTCCTTGATCTCGCCGAAGTTCATGATGTTCAGGCTGACCGTCTCCGAGGCCACGGCGTAGGAGGGGAGGAGGCCGTCGCGGCGGATGCCGTAGCCGAGCGGCTTGATCCCGTAGGGATCGCGGAATGCCACCAGGCCCTGCTCGGCGATGTAGGCAACGACCGAATAACTGCCCCGGACCTTGTTGTAGACGGCCTCGACGGCCCGGTAGATGTGCTCGGGCGCCAGGTTCTTCGTCCGCTCGTGGGCCAGGGACTCGGCGAAGATGTTGAGGAGGATCTCCAGGTCGCAGTCGGAGTTGAGCAGCCGATGGTGTTCCTGGAAAAGCTCGTCGCGGAGCTCCCGGTAGTTGGCCACGTTGCCGTTATGGGCCATGATGATGCCGAAGGGCGAGTTGAGCTGGAAGGGCTGGGCGTCTTCGCCGCCGCCGCCGCCGATCGTCGGGTAGCGGGTGTGGCCGACGCCGATCGGGCCGCGCAGGTGCTGGACGGCCTCGGGGGTGAAGATGTCGTGGACGAGCCCGTTGCCTTTTTTCGTGTGGAAGCGCCCGTCGAAGGTGATGACGCCGGCCGAATCCTGTCCCCGGTGCTGGATGGCCAGGAGGCCCTGGTAGAGGTCCCTTATCACGGGGCCGTTGCCCCAGATGCCGATGACGCCGCACATGGTCAGGCCTTGACGGCCCGGCCGGGTTCGACCGAGGCCTCATCAATGATCATGACCGGAATGTCGTCCTTGATCGGATAGACACGGTGGCAGGAGACGCACTTCAGGCCTTTTCCGTCGGCCGTAAGCTTGACGTCGGCCTTGCACAAGGGACAGGCCAGAACGGCCAGGAGGGAAGCGCTGATCGGCATACTGACCTCCTTCATCAGCATACCCGGGGCCAGGCCCTTCGTCAAGTGCGGGGCCCGGCATCGATGCCGCCGTTCGATCCGTCCGTCAGCGGAGGCCGATCCTCAGGCCGAGCGTCCATTCCGCCGTCGCCGCCGGCTGGTACGAGTTGCCGTCCGGGTCGGGTTCGGTAAATCCATAGTAGAGGACGTTGAAGATGTTGCGGCCCGAGAGGAAGAGCTCCAGGGGGGTGCCGCCGAATTCGAACTTGTAACCGAGGCGGACGTGGACGAGCGCGTAAGGGTCGGTGCGGCCGTAGCCGTTCTCGAGGATCCGGTTCGTCGCGTCGATGTACCAGGCGCTCACATACTCGAAGGCGGCCCCGGCCGTCAGGGCCTCGGTCAGACGGTATTCCGCGTCGGCGTAGAGCTCGTGCTGCGGGATGTTGGGAAGCCAGGTCCCGGTGAGCGTCTCTCCGGTGAGCGTATCGACGGTCTCGTATTTGAAATGGGAATAGGTGTAGACCAACCTCAGGGCGAGGGCCTCGACAGGATACCACGCCAGGGACGTCTCGACGCCACAACGGTTGGTCGAGCCGACGTTGCCGTAGAATGTCTCGAGGGGCCGGGAGACCATCCGGTACCGGCCGAAATCGTTTTTCGTGTCCAGGCGAAAGAGGGCGATGTCGTAGTTGAGGGAGGGGCCGATCGAGCCCCGGGCCCCGACCTCCTCGCCGACCGACGTGGCCGCGACGAGCTCGGTGTTATACCCGCCCTGGGCATAGGGATTGTTGACGAGTTCTTCCGTTCCGGGCGGCAGGAATCCCGTGCCCCAGCTGGCGTAGAGGCCGAAGTCGGAGCGTGGGTTCCAGGTGACGCCGATCCGGCCCGTCGCCCGCTTATAGGCGACGTCGCCGGACAGGTCGACCCCGCCGGCCTGGAGGCGGTCGGCAAGCTTGTTGCCGACCCGGTCGTAGCGGACGATCCCCGACACCCCCCACTGGGGGCTGAGCTCGAGCCGGTCGAGCAGGAAAACGCCAGCGCCGGTCTGGGACGTCGTTTGGTTGGATAAGAAACCGGGGCCTTCGACGGCGTCGCCGAGATTGGGGTGCTTGAACTCGTCGATCGTCTGCCAGGCGAGATCCACCCCGGCGCTCAGGTAGTTCTTGGTCTGTGCTTCCCCGGCTTTGTGGTTGATCTGGAACGTGAAGCCGGGAGTGTCCATGTCGCGGTGGATGACGGAGGACGGGACGGACTCTCGATATTTGGTATGACGATAGTAGGCCGATACGGCCAGGTCGAAGTTCGCCCCCAGTCCGATCGAGCTCGTCACGCCGCTCGTAACGCGCTGGGTCTTCTGGTATTCGTTGAACGCATAGGCGTCCGGGTTCGCCCTGCGGCGGAGGACCTTCGGGTCGGCGCTGAACCAGTCGAGGTTGAGGCCCTCGGGGTTCCCGTTGGTGAAATCCGTCCAGCCGAGGATGGCCGTGATCTTCACGGCCGGGCTGAGGGTGAAGGCGAACTTGCCGCGGGCGTTATCGGCCTTGTAGTCCGACTGGTCGCGGTAGCCGTCCCCGGTGAGCATCGACCCTGTGAGGCTGTAGTTCATGATGCCGGTCGTGCCGCCCATTTCGGCCTGGCCCTTCTTGAGGCCGTAGGCGCCGCGGACGAGGGTGGCGCTGCCCGAGACGGGGTCGGGGCCGCCGTCGCGGGTCAAGATGTTGATGATCCCACCCGACGAACTGCTACCGTAGAAGGCCCCGGCGGGCCCGCGGAGGACCTCGATCCTGCGGACCGTGGCCCAGTCGACGTCATAGAAATCCGAAACGTAACCGGAGGGATCGTTGAGCGGGATGCCGTCGACGATCGTCCGGATGCCGCGGGTGCCGCGTTCGGTCAGGATGCCTTCGCCGCGGATCGAGAGGTGGACCCGTTCGCCGTCGGCCTGGTTGTCGACCCGGACGCCGGGAACGAGCTTCATGACCTCGTCGATGGCGATCGACCGCGGCATCGTCTTGAGGATGGGGGTCTCGACGACCGTGGTTGCGGCCGGGTTCTTCTTGAGCGGGATCTCGACGCGCGGCGCCGTGACGGTGATCTCGACCTTCGTCTGCGGCGTCTCTTGTTCTTTGGACTGCTCGCCGGCCTTCTCTATCGCCGCCGTCTTCGCCGAGTCCGTGTCCCTTGGGAGGAGGGAGGAGGCGAAAGACGGCCCGGTCAGGAGCAGGAACGAAATGAGGAGGGCCAGCGTGATTCCCGGGGATTTTGAAAGGAATTGAGGCATGGAAATGTCTCCTTTAATGGAGTTAGACACGCGTTCGGGCCGGATTCTTCCATGATTTCGGCCCGTCGAGGAAATGCCTTGACACTGTTTCCGGCCGGGGCTAAATTGGCGCCATGGCTTCCGATGTTTGTCCCGAGCAGACGGTCGCGTTGAGGGCTCTCCCCGGCCAACGGGAGCGGAGTATCGTGCTGGCCGCGCGTCGCGGCGACGCGGACGCCTTTCGGGAACTCTATAGCGCCTATCGCGACCCGATCTGGACCCTGGTCGTTTCATTGGTCGGGGACTCTTCCCAGGCGCAGGACGTCATGCAAAACGTCTTTTTCAAAGCGTTCCGGGGCCTCGGCGGCTTCCGATTCCAGTCCGGCCTGTTCACCTGGATCTACCGGATCGCCCGCAACGAATGCCTGAACCATCTGCGCAGGCGGGAAGTCCCTTACGTTCCGCTGGAGGACGTCCTCGGCTGCGGCGACGAAATCGATCGGGCGCGCGTATCCGACCTGGAGGAAGCGCGCCGGGCCGCCCTTCGGGACGCGGTCAAGCATCTGCCCTTAAAGATGCGCGAAGTCGTCGTCCTCAAGTACGTGGAAGACCTGTCCTACACGGAGATGAGCCGGATCCTCGGATGCCCGCCGGGAACCGTGGCCTCGAGGCTGAATCGGGCCCTGGCGGAGCTCGAAACGCGGCTGCGGCCCTTCAAGGGACTTCTATTATGAAGAGACCTGAGGGCCGGGAGCTTCGGGTATGAGATATCCGTGCTTTTTCCTGCGGAAAAAATTTGTGTCCTATCTCGAGGGCGGGGTCGCGCCCGGTGAAGCGAAGCGCCTGGAGAAGCACCTCGGCGCCTGCCGGGAATGCGCTGAGCTTTTAGCCCGGCTCCGCTCCGGCCACGAGGCCGGACGGCAGTTCGGCCGGCTCGCGCCCGATGCCGGTCATCGGCCGCCGGAGTTCGAAGAGATCTGGGCGGCGATCTGCCCAACGCTCGACCGGCCCGCCCGCCCGGCGATGGCCGGAGGGAGGATCCTGCAGGCCTTGTCGACGCCGCTCGCGGTCCGTCTCCTCATCGTGCTGGTGCTGACACAAGCCATTCTCCTTGTCGTGTCGCTTCGCAAGATCCCTTCGCCGGTGGTCGCCGGCGCCGTCCGAACCGGGGATGCCCCCCTGCTCCAAGGCTATGCGCCTGTCCGCATCGCCGAGTTCTCGTCGAATTCCGAATTCCGGGTCGTCACGGAGGGGTTCGTCGAGGACGTGTACTTCGACGAGCACGAAAAAAGCCTGCACATCAAACTGGTGGAGGTCCCACAAAAGCATGAGCCGTTCGTGATCTGCGAGATCAGGGATCTCGGCAGCCTGACCATTCCCCAGCCGGGCGACCGCGTGCGCGTCTACGGAACGGCCCGTTACGATGCCCAGCCGGGCCGCGGCTGGCACGAAGTCAATCCGGTCCTGACCCTGGCCGTTCTGAAGCGCTGAATCCCTTCCCCTCCGCGGCCGTCGGGCGCGATCATGGGGGTTGCGCGGGCCGGGGCCCGGCATTATAATCGGGGCCGGGAGAAGACCCGCTCGTCGAGGAGGGCAGCTGTGCTCTATTTCGCCTACGCGTCGAACATGAACTTCATCCAGATGAAGAGATGGTGCCCGGGCAGTCGGTTCTTAAAAACGGTCTTCCTCGAACGGCACCGCTTCGTTTACGACGGATATTCCGTGGCCTGGGACGGCGCGGTCGGGAACCTGGTTGGGGCCGATAGGGAACGCGTCTGGGGCGCCCTCTTCGAGATCACCGAGAAAGACCGGTTGTCCCTGGACGCGTTCGAAGGGTATCCGAGGAAGTACGACCGGAAAGAGGTCGACGTCAAGGACGCGGAGGGGAAAGTCTACCAGGCCATGACCTATGCCCGGGCCGGACGGGCCATGGGGAAGCCGCATCCCGATTACGAGAAGGTCGTCCTCGACGGCGCCAAGGACGCTTGCCTCCCGGAAGAGTACGTGGACCGATACTTGCGGGTGGCCAGGATTTAAATTAGAACCGGTAGCGGAACCCCGCCCGGGCGGCCATGCCCGATAGGTTGAGGTCGGCCCGGCGGGAATCGACGACCCCCTCTTCGGCCAGCTTGCTGTTCCCGACGAACAGCTGGGGATAAATGCGGGAGTCGGCGCCCTCTTTCCGGAAAAAATAGAGCGTGCCCAGCTCGGTCAGGGTATCGCCGTCCGAGTTTCGGTAGACGTCCCGTCCCGAGAGCCCGCTGAAGCTGGCCATGCGGAACCCCGCTTCGGCGAAGAAGAACGTGTTTGCGCCGACCTTCCAATCCCCGCCGAACGCCGCTTCCGCGCCGAACCGATGCGCCGAGGCCGTGCCTTTCCATTCCTGCCAGATGTCTCCCCGTTCCAAGCGATAGAGATAGCCGGCCTTGACGAAATAGACGCCGAGGCTGCCCCGGATATAAAAGCCATTTCCCGGATAGAACCGGACGCCGAACTTGACCGGGATGGCGCTGACCGAGGGTCTGGTGTCGAGGGTCTCCGAGAAGATCCCGTCCGTGAATCCGACCCGGCTCCGGTTCGCGCCCCGGAAATAGTCGACGCCAAGTCCCAGGGAGAACCAGGGCGAAATCCGGTAGGAAAGTTCAAGGCCGATGAGTGTCGCCTGGTGCAGGGCATCGACGGGTCCCGAGGCCGGAAGCCCGAGGGAAGCGCCGGTGGTGTCGGCGAAGCCCTGGGCGCCATTGTTGATGTCCCGGGGGGCGATCCAGCCGATTCCCCCGGACAGGGACAACTCCATGAACGGGGCGGGAGAACTCCGTCCTGTCGGCTTTCTCGTTCCCGTCACCGCGGCGGGCGGCCTTTGAGAGGTCTCTCTCTCCGGCGTTTTCCTCGCGGGCTCGGGCGCCGCCCCTTGATCGACGACCTCGACCAAGCTCTCATGGACGTAGCCGCCGATGACTCCGCCGTCTTCCAGGGTGTAGCGGACGAAGAACCATTCGCCTTCTTTCTTGTCGGCTTCTAGCACGGTGCCCTCGGGGACCTGCTGGACGATGGCGCTGCCGATGTCCGGTTTTTCCCTGAGGTTGGCCTGTTCGGCCGTGACTTTGACCTTGATCGTCCTGGCCTGGCCCGGCTGGGCCTGGGCGAGCAGCGCCAGGGCCAGGATGCTCGAGGCGAGCAAGAAGAAGGATTGTTTTTTCATCGCGTCACCCGCAGGCCATTATAGTCCAGCCGGGTGGCGACGACAAGAGATCTCCAGGCCTGGGGCCTATTCGTACTCGGCCCAGTGCTTGACCTTGAGGTCGGCGGGTTTCTTGGCGGCCAGGGCCTGGACGAAGAGGTCGGCGGCCTGGAGGTTGGTCAGGATGGGGATCGAGAAATCGACGGCCAGGCGCCTCAGCTTGTAGGCCGAGTTGAACTCGACCCTTTTGGCCGGGTTGGGGACGGAGACGACGAGATCGATCTTGCGGCCGGCGATGTAGTCGCGGATATTGGGCCCTCTCCGTTCGTGGACCTTGAACAGGCGCGTGTTGGGGACGCCATTCTCTTTGAAGTAAGCCGACGTGCGCTCGGTCGCGAAGATCCTGAAGCCCAGGCCGGCCAGGGTTTGGGCGGCGCCGAGGAAACGGTGCTTGGATTCCTCGCCGCCGATCGTCAGCAGGATGTTCTTCTTCGGCAGCACGAACCCGGTCGAGAGGATAGCCTTGAGATAGGCTTCGTGGACGTCTTCCCCCAGGCAGGCGACTTCGCCCGTCGAGGCCATCTCGACGCCCAGGACGGGATCGGCGCCCTTGAGCCGGGAGAACGAGAACTGGGGGGCTTTGACGCCGACGTAGTTCAGGTCGAGGGTCGACTTCCGGTTGCGGACCGGCCGGCCCATGATGGCGGCCACGGCCAGCTCGACGAAATTCGTCCGGGCCACCTTGCTGACGAAGGGGAAGGAGCGCGAAGCCCGGAGGTTGCACTCGATGACCTTGATGGCGTTGTCCTTGGCGATGAACTGGATGTTGAAGGGACCGGTGATCTCCAGGGCCCGGGCGATCTCCCGGCCGATATCGCGGATGCGGCGGATCGTCTCGATGTAGAGCTTCTGGGGCGGCAGGACCATGGTCGCGTCGCCCGAATGGACGCCGGCGTTCTCGACGTGCTCGATGATGGCCGAGGCGACGACCTCGCCGCGGTTGGCCACGGCGTCGAGCTCGATCTCCTTGGCGTTCATGATGAACTTGGAGATGACGACGGGATACTCGGGCGATACCCGGGAGGCCTTCTGGAGGTAGCGGTCGAGGTAGTCCTCGTTGAAGACGATGCTCATGGCCGCCCCGCTCAGAACGTAGGACGGACGGATGAGGACGGGGTAGCCGATCGTCCGGGCGAAGGCCTTGGCCTCCCGGACGCTCCGCAGCTCACGCCACTCGGGCTGGTCGACGCCGAGCTCGTCGAGGAGTTTCGAGAACTTGAAACGGTTCTCGGCCCGGTCGATGCTGGCCGGCGGCGTCCCCAGGACGCGCACTCCGGCCCGGTGGCACCTCAGGGCGATGTTGTTCGGGATCTGCCCGCCCATCGACAGGAGGACGCCGAGGGGCCGTTCCTTCTCGTAGATATCGAGGACCCGCTCGAAGCTGAGCTCGTCGAAATAAAGCCGGTCGCAGATGTCGTAGTCGGTTGACACCGTTTCCGGGTTGTAGTTGACCATGATCGTCGCGTAACCGAGTTTCTTGAGGGCCAGGGCGGCGTTGACGCAGCACCAGTCGAACTCGACCGAGGAGCCGATGCTGTAGGACCCTGAGCCGAGGACCATGACCTTGTCCGGATGGCCCCCGCCGTTGCGGAAAGAGACGTCGTCTTCGCGGCCATTGTAGGTCACGTAGAGGTAATTCGTCTGGGCCGGGTACTCGGCGGCGAGCGTGTCGATCTGCTTCACGGCCGGGACGAGGCCCGTCTCCTTCCGCCTCTTTCTCACGCGGAGCTCTGTCGACCCGGTGAGGAGCGCGATCTGCTTGTCGGAGAAACCCTTCCTTTTGGCCTCGAGCAAAAGGTCCGCCGTCACGGCGCCGAGCCGGCGGCCCCGGAGCCGGGCCTCGCAGTCGACAACGGACTTGATCTTGTGGAGGAACCAGCGGTCGATCCGGGTGAGCTTGTGGATACGGTCGACGGTGAAGCCCTTCTTGAGGGCCTCGGCGATGCCGAAGAGACGCTCGTCGGTCGGCTGGCGGAGCTCCTTCTCCAGGCTCCGGAAGGAGTAGTTCTCGTTGGCGACGAGGCCATACACGCCGACCTGGAGCATCCGGGCCGCCTTCTGGATGGCCTCCTCGAAGGACCGGCCGACGGCCATGACCTCGCCGACGGATTTCATTTCCGAGCCGATCTTCTTCGAGACGCGGCCGAATTTCTTGAGGTCCCAGCGTGGGATCTTGACGACGAGGTAGTCGAGGGCCGGCTCGAAGCAGGCCGAGGTGACCTTGGTGATCGAGTTCGGCAGGTCGGGCAGGAGATGGCCGAGGGCGAGCTTGGCGGCGACGAAGGCCAGCGGGTAGCCCGTGGCCTTGCTGGCCAGGGCGGAGCTCCGCGACAGGCGGGCGTTGACCTCGATGATGCGGATGTCGCCGTCGCGGGGATTGAGGGCGTACTGGATGTTGCACTCGCCGACGATGCCCAGGTGGCGGATGGCCTTGATGGCGATGGCGCGCAGGCGGTGGTACTCTTCGTTCGTCAGCGTCTGGGACGGGGCGATGACGATGCTCTCCCCCGTGTGGATGCCCATCGGGTCGAAGTTTTCCATATTGCAGACGGTGACGCAGTTGTCGGCGCGGTCGCGGATGACCTCGTACTCGATCTCCTTCCAGCCGTCGAGGTATTCCTCGATGAGGATTTGGGGGGCGGCGGTGAAGGCCTTTTCGAGCGACTCCCGGAGCTCGCGCGGCGTGTAGGCGATGCCGCTGCCCTTGCCGCCGAGGGCGTAGGCGACGCGGGCCATGACCGGATAGCCGACGGCTTCGGCCGCCCGGAGCCCCGCCGCGACCGTTCTGACGGCGATGCCGCGCGGCGCCTTGAGGCCGACCGCGGCCAGGG
>Ga0268276_1001531_pt1 | contig 22342 bp, 15 predicted proteins | sample saktaG_4_FD_190145 | JGI IMG/M metagenome (GOLD analysis project Ga0268276, IMG submission 190145) | Saline water microbial communities from Sakinaw Lake, British Columbia, Canada - sak_2010_1_5_45m | ecosystem: Environmental > Aquatic > Non-marine Saline and Alkaline > Saline ... | reverse complement strand
GAGGAAAAGACTCATTCAACCCAAAACCATAACGTCATTAATTAAGAACTAACAACAATTAATCAATATAAAAAGTGGTGATTTACTTTTGCGAAAAATTGATGAAATTAAATTTGCTATTTACAGAGGGGAAAGGTTATACCTCTTCCTGAAAGTTTTCTACCCCTCCCTAAATCCCTCCCCAACAAGGGAGGGACTTGACCCTCTCCAAACCTCTCCCCAACAAGGGAGAGGCTTACTCCCCTTCCCTTCCTGGGGAAGGGGCCAGGGGGCTGGGGTAAAAGCGGAGATACCACGAATGTGATGTTTGCCAGACAGGCATTTTATTCTCTATCTTTGAGAAAAAATAATACCTATCAGATGAGAAAAATCTATCTTATTGTTATCCTTGGCCTTATCCCGGCGCTTTCATTTTCCCAATGGGCCTGGCAAAATCCATTGCCTCAGGGAAATGTCTTAACAACGGCTTGCTTCACCAACGCAAATTCGGGGTTTGTTGGCGGATATGCAGGCACCATTTTAAAAACGACGAATGGTGGAATAAACTGGACTCCTCTATCCATCGGAACTACCATCAATTTATTTGGTTCCTGTGTCTCGAATGCCAATACCTGGTATGCGGTGGGTGATTCCGGAACTATTATAAAATCGGTCAATGCAGGGTTGACCTGGATAAAATTATCATCCGGAACAACACAGCTGATGCATGCAATCTATTTTACCGATGCCTCTATCGGGTATGCTGTTGGCCGGGCAGGAACGATCATTAAAACGACAGATGGTGGTTCGACCTGGATTACGTTGACCAGTGGTACATCGAACGATTTATATACCACCCTCTTTGTGAATGCAACTACAGGGTTTGCATCAGGTGCCGCTGGAACCATACTGACAACGGTCAACGGTGGCGCAAACTGGACTACTTTATCGAGCGGAACATTGAATACGTTGACTACGTTGTGTTTTACAGATCCCAATACTGGTTATGTTGCGGGTGATACCGGAACTATCCTGAAAACAATCAACGGGGGCGTAACCTGGGTGGCCTTGTCCTCTGGTGTGACGAGTCTGTTGCGAACGATCAGTTTTACTGATGCCACTACAGGGTATTGTGTAGGTGGAGGGGTCATTCTCAAAACTGTTGATGCAGGCTCAACCTGGTCAGTTTTTTCTACAGGAACGACAAACTGGTTGTACGCAGCTTCCTTCCCTGATGCCTTCACAGGTTACACGGTAGGCACGAGTGGAACACTCATGAAAACAGTGGATGCCGGAGCGACCTGGAACACAATCTCTAGCGGTACTACTGAATACATTGAATCCGTTTGTTTTACAGACGCTTCCACGGGATATGCAGTCGGAGATGGCGGACTCATGCTAAAAACAACAAATGGAGGATCCACCTGGAATGAATTACCTATACTGTCCGATGACTACCTGATGCAAGTCTGCTTTACTGATGCTGACAATGGATACATAGCGGGGTATTCATATGATTTTAGCCATGGGACTATCTATAAAACGACCAATGGTGGATCATCCTGGACAGCGTTTTCAAGCGGATGGGAAGCAGATTTTAATTCCATCTTTTTCCCGGATATGAGTACAGGTTATGCAGTAGGTTATTGGGGAACCATCTATAAAACCATCAATGGTGGAAACACCTGGACGGCCCTCTCCAGTGGTACCGACACATGGCTTGAGTCTGTATACTTTACGGATGCAAATACAGGATATGTGGTTGGTGATATGGGGACGATCCTGAAAACTACGGATGGAGGTGCCTCCTGGACTCCATTAACCACTGGAACTTCAAAATATTTGTTTTGTGTCTACTTCACCGATTCACTCACAGGCTATGTTTCCGGACTCTCCGGTACAATGTTGAAAACCACTGACGCCGGTGAATCATGGACTGCCTTATCCAGCGGAACAACCTGGGGGCTGTTTTCGATACATTTTATTGGGGCCAATACGGCATATGCCTGCGGGCAACGCGGAACGGTTGTGAAAACCGTCAATGCCGGGGAAACATGGACCCTGTGTTCAGCCAGAACACCGAACTATCTGGAGTCTCTGTATTTTATCGACGAAAACACTGGGTTTGCTGTGGGTAGTTCTGGAACCATATTAAAAACAACCAATGGAGGGATCACCTTCGTTGAAGAACCACGTTTAGCAAAATCAGATTACACGATATTTCCAAATCCATCTACAGGCAAGATCACCATTGCAACCAACAAGAAATCGTTTAAAGAGATCACTGTAACCATTTTCAATGTTAAGGGGGTTGAGGAAATGAATAAGAACTTCCTGAACCAGGCAAACATGACGCTGGATGTGAGTTCACTCTCGCCCGGCATGTACCTGGTCATCATAAAAACCAATGAGGGAATGGAGAGCAAAAAGCTGATTATTCATTAAGATAGGAGAAGTCATTCACATTGACCAGCATTGGTCTGAATACAAAGACCACCCTTGAACTAGTAGACTCCCCCTTCCCTTTTCTACCCCTCCCTAAATCCCTCCCCCGAGTTCTCGGGACAGGCCCAACAAGGGAGGGACTTACTCCCTTCCCTTCATGGGGAAGGGGCCGGGGGATGGGGTAAAAAACCTTTAATCCTCTCCACCACCCCCTCCAAATCCTCCTCAACCTCTTCGTTCCTAAACCGGATCACCTGAATTCCCAATTCTTCCAGTTCGCGGCTTTTCCCCAGATCATAGGCCTGTTGATCCTCTTCGTCATGATATCCTCCGTCAACCTCTACGATTAACCTGGCTTCATGACAATAGAAATCAGCAATAAACCACTTAACAGGGTGCTGTCGCCTGAATTTCACACCCAAAGCCTTTCCCCTGATTACTCTCCATAGTTTCTTCTCAGCTGGTGTCATCTGCTTCCGCTGTTCTCGTGCTTTTCCCAGCAAATCTGCATCCGCATTGTAATAGAACGGAAAACCCAACCTGAAACTTCGTTGATAAACCATTGAATTTTCCCTGTTAATCAGGAAAGGAGGGGAAAGGTTATACCTCTTCCTGAAAGTTTTCTACCCCTCCCTAAATCCCTCCCCAACAAGGGAGAGGCTTACTCCCCTTCCCTTCCTGGGGAAGGGGCCGGGGGATGGGGTAGTTACCCATTACCGTCCAAATAGTTGACACCCCCTATCAAAAATATACACATTCTCAATTATATACATTTCGTATTTATCTGATATTCTATCATATAAAGAATTGATTCAAATCTTGTAAGGGAAAAGCATTACTATTTCTCTCCAGCCCTATTCATATAGGATGAATTTTCATACATTTACTCGTCATTTCATGGAAATAATCTGTGAAGAGGGCGTGGACAAGGCTGATCATTCCTTGATATTATTCCTTGTAATTGAAGATTAACTTACCGCCGCACCCTCTGATAAATGGATCATTGAATTTTAAAACTAAAGGACCGAAAATATATAATGGCAAAAAAAGAAGTAAAGGAAAAAGCAATTGAAGTAACCCTTTGGGAAGCAGCAAATAAATTGAGAGGGAGCGTAGAACCAGCCGAATACAAACACGTGGTATTAGGACTGATTTTCTTAAAATTTGCCAGCGACAAGTTTGAAGTACACAGAGCCAAACTAATAGCCGAAGGCAAAGAAAAATACATTGAGTTGGCCGACTTCTACAATATGAGCAACGTGTTCTTTTTAGAAGAAACCAGCCGTTGGAGTTATTTAATCAAAAGAGCCAAACAAAACGACATTGCCCTCCTCATTGACACGGCATTGCACACCATTGAAAAAAACAACAAAGCATTGAAAGGTGCATTGCCCGACAATTACTTTTCCCGCTTAGGTTTGGATGTTACCAAACTTGCTTCATTGCTCGATACTATAAACGATATAGACACCACCAAAGACCCCAAGCATGATGTGGTGGGTAAAGTGTATGAATACTTCCTTTCCAAATTTGCCTTGGCAGAAGGAAAAGGCAAAGGAGAATTTTACACGCCCAAAAGTATTGTAAACCTGATTGCCGAAATGATAGAACCCTACAAGGGAATCATTTATGATCCGGCTTGTGGTTCCGGTGGTATGTTTGTTCAATCCATTAAATTTATTGAAGCACACGACGGCAACAAAAAAGAAATTTCTATTTACGGACAGGAATACACCAACACTACTTACAAACTGGCAAAGATGAACCTTGCCATACGGGGCATTAGTGGCAACTTGGGGGAAAAAGCAGCCGACACCTTTGGCGACGACCAGCACAAAGACCTGAAAGCAGATTACATTATGGCAAACCCACCTTTTAACCAAAAGGACTGGCGAGCCGAAAACGAATTGAAAGACGACCCACGATGGCGTGGATACGATGTGCCACCCAAAAGCAACGCCAACTACGGTTGGATTTTGAATATGGTGAGCAAACTCAGCGACAATGGTGTGGCAGGTTTTATATTGGCAAACGGCGCATTGAGTGGTGGTGGCGAAGAATACAAAATACGCCGTAAACTCATTGAAAATAAGTTGGTGGAAGCCATTTTGGTATTGCCACAAGATATGTTTTACACCACCAACATCAGTGTTACCCTTTGGATTCTTAACAAAAACAAAAACCCACATACGAAACAAGTGGGTGACGAAACCCGCAACTATCGTGAAAGAGAAAAAAAAATCCTGTTTATGGATTTGCGACAAATGGGCGAGCCCTTTGAAAAGAAATATACGCAGTTTTCTGATGCCGACATTCAAAAAGTAACATGCACATACCACCAATGGCAAACCAGAAAAATTGAAAACATTCCTGAGTTCTGCTATTCCGCTTCGTTTGAAGAAGTAGTCAAAAAAGATTTCTCACTCGTGCCGAGCAAATACATTGAGTTTGTAAACCGTGACGAGAACATTGACTTTAACGAAAAAATGCAAGTACTGCAAAGCGATTTTGCCGAACTGCTAAAAGCCGAAGCCGCTTCAAGAAATGATTTACTAACCGTGTTTAAAGAGTTGGGTTATGAAATCAAATTATAAAAAGATTGGTGAACATATTCAGCTTGTAGATGAACGGAACAAAGGGTTGCAAGTAAAACAGCTTTTGGGGTTGAGCATTTCAAAACAGTTTATTCCTTCTGTTGCCAATATCATTGGAACGGACATGGAGAACTATAAGATCATTCGAAAAAATCAATTTGCTTGTAGCACTATGCAGGTAAGGCGTGATAAAAAAATGCCCGTTGCCCTGTTGCAGGAAGTGGATGAAGCCATTATTTCGCAGGCCTATCCAATTTTTGAAGTAAAAGACGAACAGGAACTCTTGCCCGAATATTTAATGATGTGGTTTTCCCGTTCAGAGTTCGACCGTGAGGCTTGTTTTCATGCCGTGGGTGGTGTTAGAGGAAGTTTGGAATGGGAAGATTTTGAAAACATGCAATTACCCATCCCCCACATCTCCAAGCAACGCGAAATCTTTAAAGAATATAATACTATCCAAAACCGTATTGTCCTTAACCAGCGGCTGATACAAAAACTTGAAGAGACTGCCCAGGCGATTTATAAGCAATGGTTTGTGGAGTTTGAATTTCCTGATGAAAACGGAAAGCCTTATAAAAGCAATGGCGGGGAAATGGTTTGGAATGAAGAATTAGAGAAAGAGATCCCGGAGGGATGGGAAATGAAGCCAATCTCTGATGTAGGCGATATTAAAGCAGGTGGTGACAAACCAAATGTTTTTTCAGAAATGAAAATAAATAAATGTCAGATACCCATTTATTCAAATGGAATTACTAATGACGGACTTTATGGATATACCATTAAACACAATTATCCAAAAAACAGTATTACAATATCAGCAAGAGGAACTATTGGATTTTGTGTTCTAAGAAGAGAAGATTTTGATGCGATAGTTAGGCTTTTAGTGTTAATTCCTAAATATCCCAACTCAGCTATCTATTTGTGGCAAACAATTAAAAAAATAGAATTTGATAATTCAGGCTCGGTCCAAAATCAACTTACAATTCCACAAGTCTCTGTAATAAACATTCTATATCCTGTACAAGGGGTTTTGAAGCAATACGATTCTATTTTATCCTTGATATACAAGAATATTGAATTGCAGACAAAAGAAAACCAAAAGCTAACGGAACTGAAAGAATTACTTCTTTCCAAATTGGCGACAGCAGAAAATTAGAATAATGAGCCGATTATCCCAAAATAAAACTTCAGAAGAAGAAATAATTTCGAACTACAAGCCCAATCGTTTGTATTGGCACGAGTTTGAGGCTGGGAGATTCTTTCAAGTAGTTCACGAAGATGAATATGGTGCAGTTATTAAATTTGCTCCAAGAACGATGTTAAAAGTCGTTTACATAAAAGACCAGGACGATATTGAGGGTTTTGAAATCATTAAAGTAATTCACAATAAAGAAACCGAAAGAATCAAATTGAGTAAATTCAATTTTGCTCAATTAAAAGCATTCCTGTCTTTTATTAGCGAAATTGATTTAAAAGGAATAACCGAAAAGCGTCTGAAAATATTAGATGACCAAGAATTAGATTCAGATACAATCCGTTCAGTTAAAACACTGCTTTCAAAAAATGGAGGTGATGAATTAGTAGAAACATTGATAAATGAAGGTATTATATCCTCTAAGGATATTGTAAATACTTCATTTAGGAAAAGAGGACTTCAAATATTTACCGACTTAAAAGACAAACCCGATTATTGGAAAACTTATGCAGAAGAAAACGGATTAAAAAAACACAGTGAAGAAAAAATATGGCAATCTTTCTTTGAAAAGAACCAATGGATTTTTGGTTATGGTTTGGACTATCGCTACCAAGAAATATTGCAAAGAGAAGTTCACCTTTCAGATGCGGAGTTAGACGGTTCAAATACCGTTATTGGAGACTATCTTTTAGGTGACAATTTCTTTACAACCTTTATTGAACTAAAGAAACCAACAACACCACTTTTTGGAATTACAGGAAACAGGTCTAATTCTTGGAGACTTTCTAACGAATTAATTGAATCAGTATCGCAAATATTGGAGCATAAAGCATCGGGCTTAATTCGATTAAATAAAACACAATATGTAAATGGCGAGCCACTGAAACAGAAAGCTTACGATTCAAAAGTTATTTTAATCATTGGAGATTGGAAGGAACTGGAAAAATCTGAGAACACCTTAGAAAAAGAAATTAAAAAGAAGACTTTAGAATTATTTAGACGAGACAGCAGAAATGTTGAAATTCTGACTTTTGACGAGCTTAATGAAAGGGCACATTTTATTGCGGAGGGTGAAAAATTATTGAAAAAAGTAACTATTGCCAGAACGGTAGAAGATGATGACCTTCCATTTTAAAATTTAAGAATGAAATTCGCACATGAAAAATTAGAAACGGCACAATGAACACCGAAATCCTTATTTACCAAAACCTTGACGGCAACATTAAAATAGATGTTCGCCTGGAGGAAGAAACCGTTTGGCTAACACAAGACCAAATGGCAACACTATTCGGTAAAGGCAGAAGCACTGTAACCGAGCACATTGCCAATGTTTTTGAAGAAGGAGAGTTGGAACAAAATCGAACTTGTCGGAAATTCCGACAAGTTCGTCAGGAAGGGAACAGAGAGGTAGAGCGAGAGATTGAACATTATAACCTCGATGTAATTATCTCGGTGGGTTACCGTGTAAAATCGCCACAAGGCACACAATTCCGAATTTGGGCTACCCAAAGGCTTAAAGAATACATCATTAAAGGCTTTGCCCTGAATGACGACCGTTTTAAGTCGGGCACTTCGATGAACTATTTCAACGAATTGCAGGAACGCATACGGGAAATTCGCTTATCGGAACGCTTCTTTTACCAAAAAATAAAAGACATCTACACCACCAGCATAGATTACGACCCAAAAGATGAAAAGACTGTCGGGTTTTTTAAAGTGGTACAAAATAAATTGCTTTGGGCTATTAGCGAACAAACGGCTGCGGAACTGGTGTATCGTAGGGTAGATGCCAGTTTACCATTGTTGGGTATGCAGTCGTATGACAAGAAAAATATAGTGGCAATAAAAAAAACAGATGTAAGCATTGCAAAAAACTATCTGAATGAAGACGAAATAAAATTGCTTGGACTTTTAGTGGAACAATACCTTGCTTTTGCAGAAACAATGGCACAGCAACGCACACCAATGTATATGACTGATTGGATAAAGCGTTTAGACAGTATTTTACAACTCAATGGCAGAGAACTACTCACCCACGCAGGTAAAATAAGCCACGAAAAAGCATTGAAGAAATCGGAAACGGAATTTGAAAAATATAAAATAGCTCAAAAAGCAATTGAAAAAGAGCAAAGTTTGAAAGAGATTGAAGCCGACATTAAAAAACTGAAGAAGCCTAAGGAATGAAATTTACCGAAGAAAAATTAGAAAAGGCGTTTACCGAGTTGTTGGGTCAAGAAGGGTTTCCCCACCACTTGGGTATTACGATAAGCCGTAACACTGATGAAGTATTGATTGAAGAAGATTTGCAAAACTTTCTGTTAACGCAATACGCACATCAAGGAATTACGATAACCGAAGCCAAATCTATTATTCTTCAACTCAAATCACTTCCTGCATCCGACCTTTACGAAAGCAACAAGACCTTTTTAAGAATGCTTTCCGACGGTTTTATTCTGAAACGTGAAGACCGTAATCAAAAAGACATTTACATTCAGTTAATCAATTACACAGGACTGAACAAACACCGCCAACCCAAAGAAGACCAGTTAATCTCAATTGCAGCCGAACCCGAAGAAGCTTATCCGCCAGACAACAACATTTACAAGTTTGTCAATCAGTTGGAAATTGTCGGTACTGAAAAACGCATACCCGATGGCATTGTGTATATCAATGGTTTGCCCTTGGTAGTGTTTGAATTTAAAAGTGCCATTCGTGAAGAAGCCACTATTTATGATGCGTTCAAGCAATTAACAGTTCGTTACCGCAGGGATATTCCCGAACTGTTTAAATACAATGCTTTTTGTGTAATCAGCGATGGCGTAAACAACAAGGCAGGTTCATTCTTTGCTCCTTATGAGTTTTTCTATGCCTGGCGTAGAGTGGCAGGTTTGGCCAAAGACGTGGACGGCATTGACAGTATGTTTACACTCATCCAGGGAATGTTTCACAAAAACCGCTTGCGTGATATTATTCGCAACTTCATTTACATTCCCGACAGCTCAAAGAAAAACGAAAAAATTGTTTGTCGCTATCCACAGTATTATGCGGCAAGGGCGTTGTTCGATCACATAAAAAAAGCCCAAAAGCCCGAAGGCGACGGCAAAGGCGGAACTTACTTTGGGGCCACAGGTAGCGGAAAGAGTTATGCAATGCTTTACCTCACAAGGTTGTTAATGAAAAGTGAATACTTTGAAAGTCCAACTATTGTGTTGATAACCGACCGCACCGACTTAGATGACCAACTTTCGGGTCAATTTACCAATGCCAAAAACTTCATTGGTGACAATACCATTGTAAGCGTTGAAAGCAGAGCCAATCTGAGAGAATTGGTTCAAGGCAGGCAAAGCGGTGGCGTATTCTTAACCACCATTCACAAGTTTACAGAAGATACAGAACTGCTTACCGACAGAACAAACATAATCTGCATATCTGACGAAGCACACCGCAGTCAGGTAAATCTTGACCAAAAAGTAAAAGTAACCGAGAAAGGCGTTACAAAAACCTATGGCTTCGCCAAGTATTTACACGATTCATTGCCTAACGCAACATTTGTCGGCTTTACTGGAACACCAATAGATGCAACTCTTGATGTGTTTGGGAAAGTTGTAGATGCCTATACAATGACTGAATCGGTGAGAGATGAAATCACGGTAAGAATTGTATATGAAGGCAGAGCCGCCAAAGTGGCTTTGAAGAATGGCGAGTTAGAAAAAATTGAACGTTACTACGAAGAAGCAGCAGAAGCAGGAGCAAACGATTATCAGATAGAGCAAAGCAAACAGGAAACGGCAAATATGTATGCCATTCTTGGCGACCCTGACCGTTTGAAAGCCGTTGCTGAAGATTTTGTAAACCATTACAGCAATAGAGTTGCGGAAGGTTCAACTGTAAAAGGCAAAGCCATGTTTGTGTGCAGTAACCGTGAAATTGGTTACGAATTATACAAAAATATTATTGCACTTAAACCTGAATGGATTGAGATCCGGGCAGCCGAAGAAGGTGTAGAACTTTCCGACAAAGACAAGCGGGAACTGAAACCCATTGAACGCATTAAAATGATAATGACCAGAGGGCAAGACGACCCGAAGGAAATGTATGATTTATTGGGAACAAAAGAATACCGTAAAGAATTAGACCGACAATTCAAAAACGAAAAGTCGAATTTCAAAATCGCTATTGTAGTGGATATGTGGCTCACAGGTTTTGACGTGCCGTTCCTGGATAGCATTTACATTGACAAACCAATTCAGCAACACAATTTAATTCAAACCATTTCAAGAGTAAATCGCAAGTTTGAAGGTAAGAACAAAGGTTTGGTAGTGGATTATATCGGCATCAAAAAACAAATGAACCTGGCATTAGCCAAATACAACAAAGGAGACGAAGATAATTTTGAAGACATTGCAGAATCCATCATCATTGTCCGCAATCATTTGGACCTTTTAGCCAAATTATTTCACACGTTTGACAGTTCAAAATACTTCCAAGGCACAACCATTCAACAGTTAAACACGTTGAATTTGGCTGCTGAATATGTGCAACAAACCAAAGACGTTGAAACCCGTTTTATGGGATTGGTAAAGCGATTAAAAGCCGCTTATGATATTTGTGCAGGAAGTGAACAATTAACGCACTTAGAAAGAGATTGCACCCATTTTTATTTGGCAGTTCGTTCCATTGTTTTCAAACTTACCAAAGGGAATGCACCCGACACGGCTCAAATGAATGCCCGGGTTCGGGAAATGATAAAAGATGCGTTGCAAAGCGACGGAGTAGAAGAGATTTTCAAACTTGGTGGCGAAGACGAAACAGAGCAAGACATTTTCGATGAAGATTATTTGGCTAAGATTGATAAAATCAAATTACCGAATACCAAAATCAAATTGCTGCAACAACTCCTGGCAAAAGTGATTGGAGAAATCAGAAAAGTAAACCGTATAAAAGGAATTGACTTTACTAAAAAAATGCAAGCACTTGTTGAACGCTACAACCAACGCGACGAGAACGACATTTTGAGAAGTGAAGTATATGAGGAAATGGCAAACGCCTTGACCGATTTAATTTGGGATGTTCACAAAGAATTTTCGGCAGGAGATGCACTGGGAATTGACTTTGAGGAAAAAGCCTTTTACGACATTCTGAAAGAATTGTGTGTAAAGTATGACTTCAAATATCCTGACGACAAAATGATTGAACTGGCAAAAGCCGTTAAAGTGCTTGTTGACGGTCAAGCCAAATTCCCTGACTGGAATAAACGTGACGACATAAAATCAGCCCTAAAAGTCGGACTTATTCTCTTACTTGACGAGTTTGGTTATCCACCAGTCGAGAGAGACGAAGTGTATGTTGAGATTTTTGAACAAGCCGAAAACTTTAAAAAAGCGGGTAAGATTTAGGATGATCATTTTTCTCTTTACCATGTTAACGATATAATCATGCCCTTCATCCAGCAAGTGAGTTCACAAATTGTGATTGACGACGAGTTTCTCCTGTTGAAGGACCCGTTCGCCTGTCAGGATATTCACAAGGTAAACTCCCGCGGGAAGAGATGAAATGTCAAGGGTTGAAGAGTTTTGTCCCTGATAGATGTGAAAGGTGATCCTAGTTATCCCTTGTAGATCGTTGACCCGGATCACAGAGCGTTCGGCACTGTGTGGGAGGGAAATAGTAACCGCGAGATCGGCGGGGTTGGGGTAGATCTGGGGAAATGGATTTTCAGAGATCAATCGGGGTAGACCAACCATCCCGGCTGAGGTGGTTTTCACCAGGTAGAGGTCCTCCTCTCCGTTCCCCTGACTTTCGGTGTATCCTGAAAGTATATAACCATCGTCCTGTGTTTGCTGCACACTGTAAAATCTATCCGGTTGATTCCCTCCAAACCGGCGCGTCCAGAGGGTATCGCCATCGGCATTCAGGTTGACCATTAGGGCATCTTCTTCGTGAACTGGCGAATAGGTGCCGGCTGAACCACAAAGGATAAAGGTATTTGGGCCGGTTTTCTCAATCCAATGGGTATAATTGTATGGTGTTGACAGGGGAATGGTTTTGGTCCAAATCAGATCCCCTGCAGAATCGGTACGGGTCAGAAGGATATCCCACACGTCCGGAGAGGGTTTCCAGTCATTGGAACAGAGCATGAACCCGTTATCCTGTGTGATAGCAAATGAAGGGGCGCCATCCCCCGGATAGGTTTTCATCCAGATAGAGTCGCCGGTCGGGCTCACTTTCAGCAAGAATGAATTTCCCCCTGGTGCATCATTCCCGGTGATATATGAAGTTACTCCACAAATCAGGTAATTTTCATCCGGGAGTTGCCTGACGAAATAGCCCTCACTGATGGTAAGGCCCGAGTAAGTCTTTTGCCATTCCGGGTTTCCGGATGCATCAGTCTTGACCAGGAAAATATTCTGGTACTGTGCCCCAAAACTACCCGTTGATCCACAGGCAATAAATCCTCCGTCAACAGTTTTTTGCAACGAATAACCAAACTCAGTAAGGCTTCCGCCGAAAGTCCGGCGCCAGACTGAATCTCCGCTCCCGGTGAGTTTCAGCAACAGCATATCGTCGCTGGTGGTATAAAGGGATCCGCATACTACAAATCCTCCGTCCGAATCCACCACCACTGAGTTGCCTGTCCCGGTGAAATAGCGCGTCCACAACGTGTCGCCATACACGTCGGTCCTGAATATATAAACCTTCTCCCCCGGGATGAAATTATATGCTCCTCCTACTGTGATATAACCCTCATCAGGGATCTCCTTCACCGATAATCCCAAATCGTGCATGATCCCGCCATAGGTCTTCTCAAAGGTAATCTGGCTGAGGACCTGCACGTTCAAAATGATTGCCAAAATTAAAAACAGGAATGCTTTCATAGAATCAGGAGTTATGGGATAAAATTAGTTCAGTGCGCCACCATTGGTGGTCCTGATCATCGTTCCACACCATCCCACAGCATACCCGTTCATTGGATCAGAGAAAAAGACAGTTTCATAGGGACTTCCTGATGGTAACGGATTCTGCCGTGTCCAGTCCTGTCCCGATAGCGAGCTTGCCAGCAGAAGGGTAAATAGAATAAGTGTAACGAGTTTTTGCATGTTGGTAAAATGTTTCTAAAACATATAGTATTTCGCCACATCGCCGCTTATCCCGGATGCAGGATAGTTACCTGTCGGTAAGCACAACCTTCTTCACGCCAATCAATGCATGGCCCGAAAAGAGTTTCACCAGGTAAATGCCAGGATCCAGGTACGGTACCTCTACGTGGATGGCTCCCCCTGTTGAATATACGTGCAATCCCTTGACCTTTTGTCCCGATAAGCTGCAAACTTCGATAGAATTCACAGGGCTGTCGCATAAAATATTGAAACTTCCGTTGCACGGATTGGGATAAATTGTGATATCTGATCGCGGGATCTGATGGTCAGGAATTTCAAGTAGTGTATGAAAATAATAGTGGGTACTGTCATGAAGGACTGTATCAATCCCATTTTCAGCCCATTCAGTTGTGGTCAACGTGATCATGAAATGATTCGGATCATACGTCCGGTTATCTTTATAATAATAAGCCCAGTTCTCCCCATCCCAGAATTGCATGATATATTCAATACGATTGTCATTGTTGTCGTATGCCAAAATGTTTCTGGAATCATTTTCCCAGGTTCCTTCCCAAACCTGTATAAGCTCACCGATCCGGTTATTGTGTGCATCGAAAGTCCTTGTGGTCAATTGACTGTTCGTCCAGGCATTCTGCCATGTTTCCTTCAAACGACTTGTCCAGTCACTATTTTCATTATACGAATAAGTATATCGCATAAAATTTACCCAATTGCTGTCAAGCCATTGTTGCTGTAACTGGTGGATGAGAACCGTATCGGCATCATACGAAAAGGTATCCAGAACATCATTTTCCCAATTGCCACTCATCCACCTTTGCTCAAGCCTGGAAATGTTGTAGTTGTATGCATTGTAGTTGTATGTTCGCAGTACGATATCATGCCATGTGGTATCACTCCCGGTCTGGACCAACTCAGTCAATAAATTATCATTGTCATCGTATGTGTATATCCATTTGAAGGCGTTCGTCCAGTAATTTCCGTTCCATGTTTGAATTGAATGGCTGGTGCGATTGTTCCTGTTATCAAATGTATAAACTGAACGTTGATTGTTCACCCAGTTTCCATTCCAGTTCTCGTACAATTGACTCACTATATTGCCATTTACATCATACGAGTAAGAGAGCCTCATGGAGTTAATCCATTCTGAACCAGCCAACTCCTGCCAGGTTTCACTGATAAATCGATTATTTTCATCATAAGTCAAGTCCATAATCCTTTCATGGCTCCGCCACATATTGAGTGTTGTGTCCCAGATCCAGATATATACACTGTCCAATAATCTAATCATATCAGTCTCAAAGAAAGGTTGTTTATAGCTTTGAATTCCGATCTCGACCGGCTTTTGTTGCGAAAACGACCCAACATCTTCAAATGCCTGCTCTATAGTTAACTTACTGAATGACCGATGTTCAGCATCATGTGAATGTTGTGCTGAAGCCGACATCACAATCGAAACAGCAGCAAGAAGAATGATTTTTTTCATTTGAGTTTTATTTATGGAATGAGATTCCGGTATGATCTAACATTATTTACCAGAACATTATCATAATGTCATTCAAAATTAAAAAAAATAATAATTCTATCAACTTTTTAGCATCTGATGATTTTCGTTTTTTTATGTAATTTTGTCGCATGTCCGACCTCAACGAACTCAACCAGGCTTTTAACGAAATCATGCGGGAACAGAACAACCGACCCCAGCCCGAATTTGAAGGCTATTCCCCCGCCGAGATGCACGCCATCCTGTGGGATCCCTTTGGCCCGGACTGCCCGATGAAACTGAACAAACTTTCGGATGCAGATTACTCTAAAATCCCACTTCTTAACCAGATCCATCACCTGGCTACAAAGATCGACGCGGCCGGAGAGATGAAACTGACACAGCGGGGATACCTCTCTCCCGGTGTGATCACCGAACTTTACAGTCAGGGATTCCTAAAAGACGAAATGATAGAGAGTGGTTTTACTAAACTGAACAAGGAATCCGATTCGATCATCATGACCCTCACCGCCAACCTGATCACCCTGACAGGCATCGTGAAGAAGCGCAACAACAAATTCAGCCTCACCAAACAGGGAAAAAGCCTGCTTTCGAACATGCCCGAATTGTTGAAAAACCTCCTAATCACCTTTGGGCTCAAATTCAACTGGGCTTACTTCGACGGATATGGCGAGAACAACATAGGCCAGCTGGGCTTCGCATTCTCCCTGATCCTCCTGAAAAAGTACGGCGCCGATCCTCGTCCCGAATCCTTCTATGCTGATAAGTACTTTAACGCCTTCCCCCAACTGATCGATTCATCCATCCAACCCAGGTTTGGAACCCTTCAGAAGTACGTCAACCGTTGTTACTCTCTCCGCACCTTCGAACGCTTCATCGACTACTTCGGACTGATCACCATCCAAACCACCAAGCCCCCAACCACCCCACCCCTGATCTCCAAAACCCTGCTCTTCGACAAACTCATCACCCTCCGTTCCCACATCCCCAGCCTGACCTCAATCCGTCCTTCATAATTAACGGCAGCCTGCCCTCCCCAGACACCTTCCCTCGTCATGGCAAAGAGCTTCGCTCCAAAGCCAACCACACCCATTCATCCAGCATCTGGTTTCTGGTTTCTGTCAACTGATTTTCCTGGTTTTCATTTAAAAAATAGATATCTCATAACATTTTACATTTCTGTTATGTCAATAAATAAAATGATATTAACTTTATATTTATATGTTTTTAGGCTTATATTTAACATTCAAAATCGAAAAATAGATCTGTCAGACCAAACCAAAGGTATCAATGTTATTAAAATTTATATTGGACTGAGAAGTTATAGTAGAAAGATCATTATTCAGTAGAAATGTGTAAAGTTCTTTCTGAATATTCATGTATCATAATATTCACAAAAATGAAAACAGCAACTCTATTCTTTACCTTTATTTGTATTACTGCATTTTCTCATGTTAGATATCAGCAATCTCGGTCCTGGTCTATACGCTCTAACCCTGTCAATACAAAATAAATCGATATGTCAAAAACTGATTATTCAATAATGAATGACTTCCATTTTCAAAAACAAAACCCATATATCATGAAACGATTATTTTTTATCACTGGCTTTTCAATGATAATAACATTATCATTCAGCCAATGGAATTGGCAGAATCCTTCACCACATGGACATCAATTAAACGACGTAAAAATGATCAGTCCCGATACCATTATTGCTGTGGGGGATTATGGAACCATTATGCGATCTGTCGATGGAGGAAATTCATGGATTACAAAAAACATTTCCGGAATCCGATCTTTCGATAAAGTTTGCTTTCCTGACAAACAAAATGGTTGGGCAGTTGGAACTTCGTGGTCTGACATTAAGGTTTTCAACACAGTGGATAAAGGTGAAAATTGGATACTACAATCTTCCATTGCTGATTGGTGTTACGAAAAAGTTGACGCTTGTTTTCCGGATGATAAAAACGGATGGTTAACCTTGGGCTATGGATTTGCTCAAACGACAAATGGTGGTGAAACATGGGAAATTTTAAATCCGATCAGTAATTTTATTAATAATGGAATTTTCTTTATTGATAGTCTGAGTGGTTGGGTAGTCGGACGTGAATACGAATCAGGATTAGCGGCTTTATATAATACAATAGATGGAGGAGAATCGTGGACAAAAATGAATTTTCAATTACCAGAAAGTGCAATTACGGACATTTTTTTTATAAATAATACATATGGTTGGATAGTTGTGAATGGCTGGAATAGTTCAATAGATTGGTTTTACCAAATCTATAAAACCCAAGATGGGGGAAGTTCATGGGTTTTAAGTTATGAATCTCTGTTGGCTGAAGCTGCATTTAATTCCCTGATTTTTTCAGATTTGAATAATGGTTGGGCAATCGGCTGGGGGAATTCGGGGCTAAGCGGTATAATTCATACTTCTGATGCCGGGAATAATTGGTCTTATCAAAGTTGTGATGTTAAAGATATAGAGTTATGCGGAATTGATTTTATTAATGAAACTTCAGGAGTAATTGTTGGGACATCTTGTATAATTCTTAAAACTGAAGATGAAGGAAATAACTGGATCAGGAAAACCTCCGGTAATGTCAATATTGGTTGGGGAATTTCATTCCCCAGCCAAACAACAGGTTTTTGTGTCGGGGACCTTGGCGCAATTTGTAAAACTACGGATGGAGGTGTAAGCTGGTCTAGCTTGAATAGCGGAACGGATAAGGGTTTATATTCCGCTTGTTTTCTTGATTCTCAAACAGGATGGGCTGCTGGAAGCTCTGGGATGTTGCTGCATACAGATAATGGAGGACTGAGCTGGTCAGAACAATTTGTCGGCTCTCAGGCTTATATTTCATCCGTGGATTTCACAGATGTCAATAACGGTTGGGCCATACAGGGAAATGGTACCATCAGCAGCACACAGGATGGTGGAGTTCATTGGAATTTTCAGCATAATGCTCAGACATCTGAATTATATGATGTATTTTTCTTTAACAACACACAAGGGTGGGCAGTGGGATACAATTATTCGAATGGTGGATCAGGCCTGGTCCTTATGACATCAGATGGTGGTTCAACATGGAATAACCTTCTGCTTAATGATGGAGATGGATATTTTTCCGCGTATTTTATTGACGAGTTGAATGGTTGGATTGCAGGAACTTACGACACGTGGAGTGGTGGAATCATATTACATACTAGTGATGGGGGTCAAACCTGGCAAACACAATACAAAACTGAAAAGTGTTGGCAGTTCAATGATATTCGGTTCGTGAGTCCCACACTGGGCTGGGTTGTTGGCGATATGGGTGTGATTTTTCATACAGCAAATGGAGGCCAAACCTGGAATCAGCAGGAAAGCGGAACGAATAATTGGCTGAATTCAGTCAGTTTCACAGATGCTAATAACGGTTGGGTATCTGGAAGGGGAGGAACGATATTACATACGAATAATGGTGGAGTATCCTGGATTCAAGATAGCGATAAAGAAAATACAATTATGCTTGATATTTCACCCAATCCATTCAGAGATGAACTGAAGATTCAATATAAACTGAAATCCAGGGAACCTATAATAATTACTCTCTTTGATATGCATGGCAGGGTAATTCAGGAATTATACCAAGGCACACAAGATGAGGGGGAATATTGCCTCACGCATAATTTCTCAGAATTACATGCAGGTCCATACCTGATTAAATTCCAATCGCGAAATGGATTATGTACTAGAAAAGTAATAAAATATTGACATTCTTTTATAGATGCTATAAACAGAACAGATATGAAAATAACAAAGATTTGGATCTTCGCCTTTATGATTTTTGCATCACCTTTCCTACTTATGAGCGGTTGCAAAAAGAAAAATGATGACAATAGTACCAACAACAACCAAATAGAAACTGGTACAATGACTGATATTGAGGGGAATGTTTATAAAACAGTAAAAATCGGCACTCAATGGTGGATGGCCGAAAACTTGAAAACCACTAAATACAACGACGGGACTTCCATTCCTCTAGTGACTGAATATTTGGACTGGCGTTATTCAAGGGACCCAGGATATTGTTGGTTTGAGAATGATTCTGCTTTATATAAAGACACCTATGGGGCGTTATATAACTGGTATGTAATAAGTACAGGCAAACTTGCTCCCACTGGTTGGCATATCCCCTCAGAAGTAGAATGGTGGACACTGATCAATTACCTTGGAGGTTGGCAAATTGCAGGAGGGAAGATGAAATGCACAGGAACCATTGAAGCCGGAACGGGACCCTGGTATGAACCCAATACAGGGGCAACCAACGAAAGTGGTTTTTCTGCAGTCCCGACTGGTGCACGAGAGGAAGGGGGTAGTTTTATGCATAACCCTTCATACAAAGCCGCATATGAAGCCGATTGGTGGGCTGCAACCGAAGAAGACTTTAACAGTGCCTTGGAGTGTTATATCAGTTACAAATATGCTGGTGCTGGATGTGAACCTGATGGATTAGATAAATGTTGCGGGTTGAGTGTCCGGTGCGTGAGAGATTAGAATTAACCTCCATCTTATTCTTTTATCAACTTATGGAGTTCAATTCTCGAATCTGTTTCAACTTTCACAAAATAAAAACCTGATGGCAATGAACTTACATCGATATTCATATTGCTACCTTGAAGAGTGAAGTTCATTAATTCATTCCCCATCACATTGATTATTGAGACAAAAAAAGTAGACTGATTCAGATTTATTGCAGAAATTTCGAAGTATACTTTTCCATGAGTAGGATTTGGATAAAGATTTATCAGGTTTTTTTGTTTCAGTTCGTCGATAGTACTACTCCCATTTAAAGTTTTCAATATGGTTCCCCTATCCCCAACTGCATATCCAATATCGTTTGAAGGAAAATAAACGGATCTAAGAAAATTAGATGTTCCGGAGGATTCTAAATTCCAAACAGAACCTCCGTTATTAGTTTTAAGAATAATTCCTGAGTCACCCACCACATATCCTATTTCGGGATTAATGAAAAAAACAGAAGATAAAAAGTTGTCTGTGCCAGAATATTGACCTACCCAATTAATGCCACCATCAATAGTTTTAAAAATAGAACCATTACCACCAACAGTATACCCGACATATTGGTCTGTAAAATACACGGATGATAAATCGTTATATGTTCCTGAGTTCATTGGGTCCCATGTTGTTCCACCATCAGAAGTTTTAAGGATTTTTCCATAATATCCCACAGCATATCCGATGTCAGGACCAGCAAAGAAAACTGAACCCAAATCTTGTCCGAATGAAGATTTTTTGATCCATGTATTTCCACCATCAACAGTTTTTAAAATTTCGCTTCCAACGGCATATCCTGTATTTTCATTAGTGAAAAATAGAGAATTCAGTTCCCATTGACTAGCACTTATCGATGTCCATGTTTCACCTCCGTCCATAGTCTTAAAAATAAATCCAAAATCAGTTGTAGCAAAGCCGGTATTTGAATTTGTAAAAAATAATGATGTGATTCCTGTTATATAGCTCAATCCGGGACAATAGTTGTGAACTGTTGACTCGCCTCCATCCATTGTTTTAACAACTACTCTCCCCATTGTTGAAGGATATTGGGTTCCACCAAAATATCCGATGTTGATGTCTGTGAAATAAACAGAGTTAAACCAAACATTTGCATAGGAACTTATTGTTTTCCATTCTTTACCCCCATCGGCAATCTTCACAATTGTTGCCTCATTCTGGCTAAGTGCATAGCAAGTATTATATGAAGGGAAAGATGCCTTGTCTGGACTACTGTAGATACCCTCAAATGGCAATATATTCCAAGTTTGCCCCCCATCTTCAGTCCTTATTACATTACCCCACCCAATTATATATCCTGTATATGCATCAGAAAAAAATACAGAATGAAAATACCAATCTATGTTGGGAGTTGGCACCCAATTCCATGTATTCCCGCCATCTACCGTTTTATAAACCGTTCCGGCTTGCCCCTCAGATCCTACTGCATATCCAATAGAATCAACTGGGAAATACGCGGATGAAAATACTCCAAATATACCATGTGCGTGAATGCTCCAGTTTAAACCCCCATCAATTGTTTTCATAATAATTCCGCTCCAATTATTATATCCCAGGATGAAACCAACATTCTCGTTTAGAAAATATATAGAATTAAGTTTAATCGTTGGGTGATCTTGAAGCATAATCCATTCCAAACCACCATTGTTGGTTTTCAATATGGTACCGGTATCTCCAACCACATATCCGGTATTCTTATCAACAAAAAAAACTGAATATAAATTTCGAAATGTTCCAGAATTCTCTTTTAACCAAGTAGTACCTCCATTTGAGGTCTTTAGGATTATCCCGGAGTCCCCTACTACATATCCTGTACTTGTTTCTGGAAAAAGAACAGACCTTAGTAAATTTGTTGACCCGGAGTTCTGTTCCTGCCATGTGGAACCTCCATTTATCGTTTTCATTATTGTTCCATTCGTTCCAACAATGTACCCAGTATAATCATCTGTAAAATAAAGGTTGTATAAACCTGTTTTGGGTGTAGGGTTAATTAACTGCCAATCTTGAGCAACAATTCCATTGATGATGATTAAGCTCAAGAGTAGAAATAATTTCCTTTTCATATCCAACGAATATAAAAACATAATAAACAACTGCCATTTAATATGTAAAGATATGAAATATCATTTTACATTTCAACGAATAATTTATACTACCTTATGATGAAATGAGAGTACCTTTCTTGATAAGGTTTATTTTCTTTTTTCCAAAGATTATAATAAAACTCCAGGGCAAATTGCCCACAACCTGCCCTCCCAGTCGACCTGCCCTCGTAATTGCGAGGAGCGAAGCGACGAAGCAACCTCATTTACACCCTTTGTCTTTTCGAGAAGCGAAGCGATGAATCAACCTCAATTTACATCCATTGTCATTGCGATCCCGAGCACTCGGGAGAAACAACCCGCAGAAGGGGGCTGGGGAGGCAAGGATAAATGTAAAATGCAGCATTCCAGAACATAGGAAGTTATTGTAAGTTATTGTAACTTTACTGTTTGTAAATCACCTTTAATAGATTCGGTATGAACTCAAAAACGCGTTGGTTGCGAATTGCCGGAACGATCTTTGGAGTGGTTGCCGTTCTTCATTTTTTACGGATCGTGACAGGCATACACGTATTGATCGGGAGTCTCTCCCTACCAGTATGGATCAACTGGATGGGACTGGCAGGAGCCGGCTTTCTTTGTTTCTGGCTTTGGAGGTTGTCAATAAAGGGGTAATGTATATTTTTTAGATCTATCTTTGATTTTTCATCTTTTCAGAGCAACAGAACAATAATGGAGTGGATTCAGAAAGAGATCACTATTTCTCCAAAACCCCGCGGATTTCATCTTATCACCGCCGAGGTTGTCAGTCATCTGCCTGAAATCAGCCGGATCTCAGAGGGGTTGCTAAACCTCTTTATCCAGCATACCTCTGCCTCCTTAACAA
>Ga0268276_1001530_pt1 | contig 22347 bp, 18 predicted proteins | sample saktaG_4_FD_190145 | JGI IMG/M metagenome (GOLD analysis project Ga0268276, IMG submission 190145) | Saline water microbial communities from Sakinaw Lake, British Columbia, Canada - sak_2010_1_5_45m | ecosystem: Environmental > Aquatic > Non-marine Saline and Alkaline > Saline ... | reverse complement strand
GGTGTGGACAAGGGGATTCGGGTCGACGGCCGAGACGACCGCTCTCTTGAGCCCGACGGCGATGACGGTGTCGACGCAGGGCGGCGTCCGGCCCCAATGGACGCAGGGCTCGAGGGTCAGGTAGAGGGTGGCTCCCTTCGCCGATCGTCCGGCCATCCCCAGGGCCAGGATCTCGGCGTGGGGCTTGCCCGCCTTTTCGTGGAAGCCATGGCCGACGACGGCGTTGTTGCGGACGACGACCGCGCCGACGACAGGGTTGGGGCTCGTCAGTCCGCGGGCCTTTTCGGCCAGACCGTAGGCCATCTCCATGTAGGTCAAGTCGCGCGCCGTGTTCATGACAGCAGGGCCTCGACGAATTCGCGGGGCGAGAACTCGAAGAGGTCGTCCTCTCCCTCCCCGACGCCGATGAACCGGATGGGCAGGTCAAGCTCTTCGGCGATGGCGACGACGGCGCCGCCCTTGGCCGTGCCGTCGACTTTGGTCAGGAATATCCCGGTCAGGCCGGAGAACTTCAGGAATTCCCGGGCCTGATGAATGGCGTTCTGGCCGATCGTCGCGTCGAGGACGAGAAGGGACTCGAGGCGCGCGTCGGGATGCTCGCGGACGACGACGCGCTTGACCTTCTCGAGCTCGTTCATGAGGTTGGTGTTGGTGTGGATCCTCCCGGCCGTGTCGACGAGAAGGACGTCGCTGTGCTGGGCCTTGAACGACTGGACGGCGTCGAAGACGACTGCGGCCGGGTCGGCCCCGTAGGAGCCCTTGACGACGGGGACGCCGAGCTTTTTCCCCCAGAGCGCCAGCTGTTCCTGGGCCGCGGCCCGGAAGGTGTCGGCGGCGGCCAGCATGACCTTTTTTCCCTCGCTCTTGAAGCGGGCGGCGAGTTTCGCCGCCGAGGTCGTTTTCCCGCCTCCGTTGACGCCGACCATGAGGATGACCGTCGGTCCGGAGCCGTCGGGCCGTCCGTCCGCGCGCCGGGAGAGCATGGCCACGAGCTCGTTCTTGAGGGCCTTCTCCAGATCGGTCTCGCTCGCGTCCTTCAGGGTCTTTGTCCGCAGGGCTTCGAGGACGCGGCCCGAGGCCGCGACGCCGACGTCGGCCAGGATCAGGGCCTCCTCGAGGCCGTCCAGGATCTCCTCGCGGCGCTTGCCGCTCTGGAAGAGGTCCTCGACTTTCCGGAAAGCGTTCCGGGTCCTGGATAATTTTTCCCGAAGGTTGGCGAACACGGTTTAACCATTTTATTTTTCAACCGTTTAATTGTCAACGGGCGGCCGCCGCACCCTATTTACTTGCTCTGCTGAAGGTATGAAATACACGCGTTTCTTATCTCGAGGAGGTCTGGATCATCGACGCTTTGTAGAGCCTGGATCCGTGCTTCATATATGCACATAATCGCTCCCTCAAAATAGTTATATTCAATTCCGTAGCCCCTGGAAGATTCGCTAGCTAAAGATAATTCTTCGTTGTCTTTAATTATCTGAAGAAAAAGCCTAGGATTCGTTCGGATTAATTGGCCTAGAGTAGAATAGTATTGCTGTCCGGCGATGCCATCTGCATAATTAATCAAGCGGCAAATTACTTCAGCCGCAAATCTATTTCCGGTAAGCGCTTCATAATCCAATATCCAATAGTCACCTTGCAAATCAATAGGGGTAAAAGCTATTCTTGGAATCTCTGGGGCTTTAGGAAATGAATCCCGCAGGTCTTTAGCATTGTCTAATGATGGATATTCAATGAAAGCCTCGCTTGCTTTCTCTATAGAGCCTTTATCAATCTTGCTAACATCCTTTTTGAGGATCCTATATTTTGAAGATTTATTAAGAATATTCCTGACCTTAGGATTTGTCCTTAATATTTCCAAATTGCTATTTAGGACCTCTAAACAAGCTACCTTGGTTTCCTCAATTTCATCTATATTAATTTGCCCGAGAGCTCTCATTCGCATCTCAAGTTCATAGATCCGTGCCATCAACCGCTGTTCATATGCTGGTATAAATAATGATACGGGAAATCCTTCTCTTCTAATAAAATAACTATCCTTGTATTTATGCGCGAGTTCTAAGAACAGCTGGGGATTAATCCTTATCAAATGACTTAAGTCGATGCAGATCTCAGCTTGGCTTTGCGGTTCCAAAATATTCAGTAGGCGAAAAGCGGCTTCAACAGCTGGCCTATTTCCCAATCGTATCTCATTGCTTAGAATATGGTACTCCCACCCAGCCAAAAGATGAAGAAAATTTTCTTTATCTCCAATTTCCAATTTCGCCTTGTCGTTAGGAAGAGTCGCTAGAAAGAGCTTCGTTTCTTTCTGACAGGGATGATTGAGGAATCTTTGAAATTCTATTAGAACGATATCCCAGTCAATAGAAGCATTGTTGTTTTGGTAAAGCTCTTGTGTCTGGCCGCACGCATCTGGAACGAACCATATCAATTGAAGGCTAATGAACATTATTATGTGAGATTTAATTTTGCTATTCTCTTTCATCCTATTCCTCTCTTTAAGCGTAATCATAAAGAACAGCTATTTCGATTCAAACCCGGTATCCAATTAATAATGTTCGTTCGTTGACATTATTATCCCCGTTACCTCATACTCATAGTCCACTTTACCATCAGGTATACTATTTTTTATCTCAAGCCAGAAAACAACATCACAATCAAACCACCATCCAAATACCATCCCAAATGCGCCAGGGAAATCTCCCGCTGCCTCAAAACGTTTCATGAGTCTCACGAGGTCATCAACGGCACCTTCTCCTGTGAGCTTTCCTGTTGTCGTACTAACGCCGCTCTCAAGGCCAATGCATCCATCAGTTAGCTTTTTTGTTCCCGCCGAATCGAAAATCCAAGGAAACCAATGAATAAGAACAATCTCTCTACCATTCTTATCTTCCAATTTTGGAACAGTTTGCTTGCCCTTATATAGCCAGTAACTCAATAAATATGTATCTGGATTAACTCGACTTTCAAACGGAATGTTATCTTTATCAGGTAGCTCAAGTGTATAACCTAAGAGTTGGTCGCCTAAAAACAGCCATCCTCGAGTACAAGTAGAGCTAGAGCTAATACGTTCAAGAGTAAATGTGATATTGATAATCACTTTCTTAGCCTGGGCTCCGTCAGGATCGAAATAGTTAACTGGATTGCCCAAACAATAAGAATATAGATTCCAGCGTTGTGGATTAGCAAGGGCCGAGCACACAGAAAGCTTCGAATCAACAGAGGCAAACCCATATTGCGCCCGGTCATAATACCTCGCTCCGAAGTAATCGAGCCCTGACTCCGAATCCCTCTCTTTGCCCGAGAACTTCGGCGTCGGGTCGTAGGTGTTCACCCAAGTCTGCTGGATCCCGCCATAGGGATCGTGGGCGGCGGAATAGACCACCGTCCCCGTTTCATCGGTCACGACACCAATCTCCCCTAGTTTGGCAACCATGGCTTTATGAGACGAGTTTTCGCGAACTGACATAAGCCTTGAATTCTTTCTCGAATTTAGAATTTCCGAGCTTATCTAAGCCGGCTTTCCACGAACTCTCGCCGCCGAGGAGCTCATCAATAATATATTTCCAATCTTTTCTCTTTCTCAGATCTCTGATAAACACACCGGGATTAGAATTGAATAAGTCAACATATGTATCAGCAAACAGTCCCTTGCTAGCGCCAGGAGGCGCCGTAAGAAATAGAAATGTCAAAATTGGGAGCTTCTTTCCATCTATGCTCTTAAAATGCGTTTCTAAAAAGGGACCCCATATATTCCCCCCCTGCTCATTTTTCTCGCGTATGTATCGCTGGTAGACTCCTACATGCGGCCAAATATGCAAGATTCTTAGTATTTTGCTGAAGTGCTTCATCGGATCTTGCAGAAACTGAATTACCTGTTCAAGATCTTCTTCTGAATATAATTTGAGGAACTCCTCTCCATATTCCTTATCGCGTATCTCAGAAATCTGCTCTTTAATCTCCTTTTTATTATAAGCACGATGGAATTGGCCCAGCGGAGAAGCATCCATTACTTGGGAAACAAATAAACATAGTACGAAAATCGTAATAAGTATCCTCATGATCAGTATCCTCTTAACAAAATATACAGCTCTCAATTTTCCAGAGCTTCTTCTCGGAGCTAATATTTGCATTTACAGCAATACAACTCTTCGTTAACAAATAGGATATCGAGTTTTGGGAGCAGATTCTGCAAGTTCCTTTAATTCACGCGACCGATATTATCAAGATGATGATTGATATTACTATTTTGGAGTATTATGATTAGCCTCCCCTATTATAATACTCGCGCGCTTCTTGGTTATTTAGCTTTCTTTTCCTCATTTTCAGTAACAATGATAATGTATTCGACCGGATCAAACATATCGTAATACATAATAAAATCCATTGCAAAGTTGGTTGTCCTTATACATCCCCACGTTATGCTCTCCCATGTCCTATCCGCCCCTCCCCCATGAACACACATGTCATAATCGACGCCCCAACAATCTGTAATTACCGTGAATCCTAAATATCCATTTGGCCCCATGCTTTCACATTGCTGCCTCCCCGTACTTTTATAAGCTCCGTTACAATCCCAGGTACCATTTGGGAACGCATAATGGGGTCCTTCAGCTACGTTATTGCTGGCATCCCATTCTCCAACATACTGGTCGTTTGCACTATAAAGTGTTAACCGATGGCCATCGTATACCAAATAGCTTCTGCCATCCGGATCAAAATTGATAACGGGATTGCTCCCGCAATATGCATACATATTCCATCTCTGGGGGTCACCTATGGCCCTCTGGCTGATCTCCGGGTCCACAGAAATAAACCTATACTGCGCCTGGTCATAATACCTCGCTCCGAAGTAATCGAGCCCTGACTCCGAATCCCTCTCTTTGCCCGAGAACTTCGGCGTCGGGTCGTAGGTGTTCACCCAAGTCTGCTGGATCCCGCCATAGGGATCGTGGGCAGCGGAATAAACAACCGTGCCCGACTCGTCGGTCACGATACGGGTTGAGTTGATCTGGTCCGGCGTGTAGAAATACATCTGATCTTCTTGAGGCTTGTACTCCGCCAGCAACCGATTGCCGACGTAGATGTAATCTTTAACGGAGTGGTCGAGCCTGTCATACTCGGCAAGAAGCATCCCGGTCGCGGAATAGATATAGAAACTCCCGCCATTAGTCAACGCGGAGAGAGTCCGTGTTGTGGAGTCCGTCCCAGCTCCGGTCTGAGCCTTCGGGCTTTGAGCGGATTTTGACTTGATGGCTGCGGATTCCTCACTTGAAGCGCTGTTTGCGGCCTTTTGCCGGCGAGCCAGCCGCTCTTGGCGACGCTCTCTATCCCTTGCCCTCGTCCCAGAGGTCTCTTCCCGCGATTCGGCGGAGGTGATACCCCTAATGGCAACCTTAGCCTCATTGGCGATAGCGAAGTTCGTGTCGCTCGTGTCGAAGGGGAACCTTTCCGGGAGAGCGAATCTCTTGACGATAAGCGCCGGAACGCCATCCCCACTCTTAAGCCTCAGCGACTGTATACCAGAAGCATACTCGTACTTGTCGACGATAGGAAGAATTGCGTCATCGGCTAAGAGCTCCAGGCTCGTGACCCAGCCCCCATAGAGGGGGAACTCCTCGCTCTTATAGCCCTCGAACCCATCCTTGGCCACCGCGAGAAGGAGGAGTGTCGCGCCGCTCTTATCTTCCGGGCTGAACCCCGCGTCCTGGAGTTTGAACTCGAGGTCGTCTACCCAGACCGTGGCGGCAACATCCTTATCGCAGGAGATCGAAACCTCGGCCAGCGAATTCACCCAAGGGCTGAGCTGGAGCGGAAGATCCTTGAGGATGACCTGTCCGTCGAGAAGAAGGGTCCCAGTATAGACATTGAGGTCGTAGAGGACCTGCAGTCGGTGCCAGGTCGCGAGATAGTCCTTGAGACCACTGCATTTCGCCGGAGTCTGGTTGAAGACGACGCTCTCTGTGCCTTCAAGCGAATCCGGGAGGAAGGATATCTCGGCAAAACGGAAGCTTTGGCTCTTGAGGTCCGGTATCCCGAGCCGTAGCCGGAGATGCGCACCTATGGACACGGCATCTATTGGGCTTTCGACCTTGAACTTGAGTTCGTAAGAGACAACTTCCGGCCTGAGCAAAGACCCATCGGCGTTACTGACCCGGGCAAGACACGACGGTGAGAGGACGAAAGGTATTTGCCAGGGATAGGAGCCGTTGTTGTCCGCCCTTTCGGCCAAGGACATATAGCTTGTGCCGTTGTCGAGCGAGTACTCGAGCTTGAGACTCTTGATGGCCTCTTCGCCCGACCAGGTGATGGCCTGAGAAGAGCTCGGCTTCAATGACTCCTCGCCGTTGGGCGAAGTAACGGACAGGCCCAGGGAGCGGAGCCCCCACTCGCCGTAGCCTGTGATAGTTATCTCGTAAGGATCCTCGTCGGCGTCGTTCGAGGAGATCCAGAGCAAAGCCGATTTATCGCCGGGTGCTTTCGGCTTGAAGCGGACCTCGAACTGGGTGTAGTCACCCGCGGCGATCACGTTGGTTCCCGGCTGGCTGTCGATATGGAACTGGCCGGCATCCTGGCCCGAGAGCTCTACGATGGGATTGTGGTCAAGGTAGAGGGGCGCGTCGCCGACATTTTCGATGGTGAAAGTTTCAACGATGTAATCGCCCACGGTGCATGTCCCGAAATCATAGGTCCCGCCGTCCGGCGCCTCCCAGATGTCGATATCCGGCGGGCCGTTGTAGCCGTGGAGAGTGATGTCATAAGGGCTTTCGTCGAAATCGTTCGAGGCGATTGATATATAGGCCGTTTTTTCGCCTGCCGTTTGGGGATCGAATTGGATGATGAATGTGGTCGTCCCCCCGTAGCGATAAACAGGCGACCCGGGCTGTTGGATGACGTCAAAATCGCCGGCATCCGCTCCCGTGATGGTGATAATCGACGTCCCGCCGAGGATAAGGTTTGCGTCCCCGGTGTTGGTGATGGTGAATGTCCGCTGATCATCTACCGGGCCGACGGCGGCATAGAAATCGACGAACCCTCCGTCGACGACCGACTTCCCTCCCTCGGTGACGGCGATCTCAGGCTCGGCCGGTATGGCGGAGAGCCTGAGTCCGCTGTCGTCGTAGAGGTATTTGCCGAGAATCTCGCCCGAAATATTGGTCAAGGAGCTTAGACGATTCTGGTTGTCCCAAGCGTAGATATTGCCGCCCGAGGAGAGGAGATTTCCTCGCAAGTCGTAGCTGTAGTCATCGATTTTATTCCCGGAGTTGTAGGTCTTGTTGAAAACCGTATTTCCATTCTCCCTCACGGTCCTCATGTTGCCGTATTCGTCGTATTCGTAGGAATAGGCGCCGACGCGGCCCGAGGAATAGGCGGCCGAGGTCAGCCGATTGAGCGAGTCGTAGCCGAAAGTTGCGTTGAGTGACGGGGCCGTGCTCGAGATCCCGAGGATATTCCCCACACCGTCATATGAGTATGTCGCGCTATAAAGTGTCGCGGCGCCCTTGATCAATGAGACGATGGTCGGCATCCCGGCTGCGTTGTAAGCGGCAGAATACGTCGTGCCGTTTCCAACGATAGTCATGTTCGTCATCGCTTTGCCGGGCCCGTAGGACATGTCGCTAACAAGAGAAGTGCCGTTGAATACCACGGTCTCCGGAGCGTTTAGGCTATTGGAGGTGTACGTGGCGACCTTGCCGTCAGGGTAAGTGATCGAAGCCAAGTTGTTGTTGCCGTCGTAGGTGTACTGGATCGTCTTGGAGGAGGACAGCCCGGGGATTGTTAGTATTTCTTTAATCAACGAACCGAGTTTATTGAAGCGGATGTCGGTGCGGCTCCAGCCCTTTGTGCTGGTGATAGAGTTGATTTGCCCCGAAGTGGGATTGTATCCATAGGTGACAGTCTCAGCCGACAACGGGCCGGTTGTTTTTGAAACCAATTGCCCCTTCTCGTTGTAGGCGTATGCGATTTCAGATCCTCCCCCTCCCCAAGAGCGCCCCGAGATTCTGTTCGCATCGTTGTAAGTGTAGGAAATCGCTCCGGTTTCGGGGTGAGTTTCGGAGGTGACATTGTCCAGGTAGTCGTATTGGTAACTCTGCGTTCTCGAGCCGTTGAAGACGACCGTTGCTAAGCGTCCAGCCGCGTCGTAGGTGTAGTCGGCGATTTTCCCTTGGGCGTCTGTGAGCTTCGTGATTAGCCCCGGCAGGTCGTTATATTCATGAGACGTCGTGTGGTTCTCAGCATCGGTTATGGTCCTCGTTATCCCTGCGTAAGAGATGTTCGTGATTTCGGACAGGGGGTCGGTAATCCGAGTGACCTGTCCTGCGGCATTATAGAGATAGGCATACTTATTGGCGGGATTGATACTGGCTCGGTTTTCCTCCTTCACCCGACCCTCGGCGTCGAGTGTTTTCCGGAAGTAGAGTGTCGTGTTGTCGCCTGCCTCGGTTGAGCCGGTATCCCGGCCCATCCCGTCCCAGTACTTGGTAATGGTGTTTGTGTTCAGGGGGTTTGTGCCCTGGGTGATGACCACCTTGTTCTCGTTTGCCGGATATTCGTAGGTGATGTCATTGAATTCATCGGGCTGGTCGACCGTTGTTACCCGGCCTAAATTATCGTATTCGAAGGCCGTTTCCGCACCGAAAGCGTTCTTTTCGCTCGTTATGGAGCTGTCATATGGCGAAATCACCCGTTCGGACGCGGTATAGCCCGGTTCCGTGGCTTTATCCGCTACGCCATAAGAATAATAAACGGCAGAGGCATCTTGGCCTCCCGCGGGAGGCGGGTCGACAGAGATATAGTAAGAGTTTGGATTATTGGAGTTGGGGATGGTATAGCCATAATTCCAAACGGTGTATGTGCTCGGCGGGGTCTTTAGTCTCTCAATCCGCAAGAGCGCGCCATACTTTCCCGGAACGACATAATAAGCAAAGTTCGTCCGCTTAAGAAGTGTTCCGGCACCCGACAGCAGGGAGTCATTATAAACGTAGGCAAGCATGTATCTTGAAAGAAACTCCCCTTCACCGCCGCCCTCTATTTCATAATAATAGGTAAGTTCATTATAGCTCTTGGGAGTGCCTGCCCCGTTGACATAAGATTTTACCTTCGTCGGAAGGCCGTACTTCTTCGTCTCCGTCCGTTCGTAGAGGTACTCCTTCTTGCTTGATGCGTCGCCGAGCGGAGTCCGGATGACGGAAGAAACGAGCGGCCCTTTGGCCGTGCCCATCGGCGTGCCCAGCACCGTCCAGGTGGAGTTCGAGATCTCCTGGAATGTCCAATCGTAGGTATCGGAGAAGCTCCCGTCGCTTACAGACCATGAATCTATTAGGCCGATTTTCCAGGGAGCGGAGGCGTCATAGCCGTGGTGCGTCGCGGAGGTTGTGTATTCCGGACCCTCGACCGTCGCCGCGCCCGTGGGGACGCCATTATAGCTAGGGTAAGTGAAGTTCCAAACCTTGGCCTGTTCGCCGGGGTTGAAGGTGATTTTCTTCTGGCTCGCCACCCGGGAGTCGAGAGTCGTCTGATTAAAGATAAAATCGTGATTGACGTAGGAAAACTCAAGCACCCCACCGTAGCTCGTCGTGACCGTGGTCAGTTCATAGCGGTAGTTTGTTCCGTCGTAGTATTCGAATGTTGTCGCCGGGATCAGGGAAGGAGGAGGAGCGAAGCTCGTGAGCTTATGGTAGCCGTTCGGAAACGCGCTCACCGTATAGTTGTAGACGACCTCCGCGCCCTCGAAGTTCTTGACCTTCATCTGCGAGAGCTTGGTGTCGTTGTAGTTCGTCCCGGTCGATACGAAATCGATCACTCGGCCGCAAGCGTCGGTGATCTTGTCGATCGAGGGTCTATTCGTATCATAGACAATATTGATCGACTGCCCGTAGATGTTCTCGATTTTTGTCACAAGCCGGACCACTTCTGTCGATGAATCGCCCTTTGTTATCGTCCGTACGGCGCCGAATGTCCAGATCGTCCCGTTCTGGAAATAGAGCTTATTATCGTACCGGTCATATCTCAGGAAATCCCGAGTGATGTTTCTCTGAACGTCGGGGTAGTTGTCGGGCCAAGCCGTCTCAAAGCGGCCGTCCGGAAACTCGATGATGGGGGTGGTCGTGCCGTAATTATGCACCCGACCCATGTGCATGGTCCAGCCCATCCCGACCCAGGACTTGCGTTCGGCCTGAAGAGTAGGATTGCCTGATTGGCAGTCATTGAGAATTTTCGAGTTATAGACGCGCCAAATCTTGACATCCAGGCCGTTAGGGCCGGGGAGAGAGTAGTCGAGATACCGGAGCGTCACGTTGCCCGTGAAGAGGTCGACGCTCTCCTCGGGGACGGAGCAATAGGAGCCGTGGCCGGGGATGATCCCGGTGCGGTCGAAGATGCCGCTCTGGGCGAAGAGGCTACGGCTGATGATCAGAAAAGATACAAAGAACAAAAATCGGCGGAGAAATAGCTTTTTTTCAATGTGGTTCCCCCATCGATGCATATTGCTTAGGTCCCCATTTTCTAAGCTGACCTAAGTATCACGCTAGGGGGGGGGGCTTGTCACGGAGAAAATAACGCGGTATTCCGATTGATCAATGGGCCCAGTTTAGCCCTGTATGAGCTCGTAGCCTTGTTCCTGGAAGTGACGGTCGAAGGCGAAGGCCGAGCGGATGCCGGTGCGCCGCATGATCTCGAAGCTGACGCAATCGACGAGACTCAGAGTTCGCCTGGCGGCCAGGAGATGGGCGCTTGCGGCCGATTCGTGGACTTCGCGCGTCACCCATACGAGGCGCAGGATCGGCACAATGTCCAGCTCGAAGACGCGGGCGGCTTCCAAGCCCAATCGCCAAAGGATGACGGCGGACGTTTCGACCAGGATGTAGTTATGGCAAACGAGCTCTATTCCGTCGCCGATCGTCTTTTCCCACATGGCCTTGGCCTGGGCGTGATTCGCGTCGCCCGCGTCGAGGACGGCCAGGAAAGCGCTGGTGTCCACAAAGACGTTCATGTCTTTTCCCCGGGCTCGGGCGCTGATTTCGACTCCGATCCCCCGACGGCTGCGAACCCGTCTTCGAGGTATCGGTCATGAGCCGTTGAGAGGTCGGCGACTCCGGACCGGAACCGGCCGGACGCCGCGATCGCCCGGCGGCGCAATTCAGCCATGTCGGTAAACTTCGGGAGCGTTGGGTCCTCCTCTCCGTATCGAACAGAGTCTTCTTTCACGCCGGCTGCGGCCTTTTGAACACCTGCTGCCCGCTCTCCCTCGGTGCTTTCCCAAGCCCGGACGGCGTCTCGGACGAACTGGCTTCTCGTTTTCCCCGCTTTGTGGCGCAGGGCCTCGAGCTCCTTGAACTCTCCCGCAGGCATGCTGATCGTGAACTTGATCGTGTTGCCCATGGACGTTTCTCCTAATGGTATGAACGAATCATACCAAAGTATGAATCATTTCCATTCAGATGTCCAGGGTCTCTGGTCAGGTTATGTCCCCTGGCGATTGAGCAACAGGGGGGAATATGCTAGAGTGAAGCCGCCATGAACTCCGCGATCTGGGTCGTCAGTCCGCCACGCCCCGAAGCCGACGTCCTGACCCAGGCCCTGTCCCTGCCGCCGGCCCTCGCCCGAGTGCTCGTCAACCGGAATATCCTGACCGAGGAAGCCGCCAGGGTCTTCCTGTTCGGCGACCTCTCGGCCTTGCACGACCCTTACTTGATGAAAGGCATGGACCGGGCCGTGGCCAGGATCGAGGCGGCCATCGCCAAGGGCGAAAAGATCCTCGTCTTCGGCGATTACGACGTCGACGGGGTCCTGTCGACCGTCATGCTCTTGAAAGCCCTGAGGTCCATCGGGGCCACGGTCGAGTACTTCATCCCGGAACGGTTGACCGACGGCTACGGCATCAAGGACGAACACGTCGAGATCCCGGTTCAAAAAGGCGCCGGCCTGGTCATCAGCGTCGATTGCGGCATCAAGGCCATCGAGTTCACGGCCCGGGCCAAGGAAAAAGGCATCGACGTCATCATCACCGACCACCACCGCCCCGGCGAGACGCTCCCGGACGCCATAGCCGTGCTCAACCCGGTCCTGGCCGATTCCGGTTACCCCGAGGGCAACCTGGCCGGGGTCGGCGTCGCCTTCAAGCTCATCCAAGCCCTTCTCGAGAAGTCGGGGAAGGCCGCCGGCCTGCCCCATTATATGAAGCTCGTCTCGATCGGGACCGTGGCCGACGTGGCCGAGCTCAAGGGCGAGAACCGGGTCTTCGTGAAGCACGGTCTCAAGGGCCTGCGCAACGTCTCCAACATGGGCTTGCGGAGCCTGATCGAAGCGTGCGGGCTCGGCAACCGCAAGATCTCCGAAGGCGACCTCGGCTTTCGCCTCGGACCCCGGATCAACGCCGCCGGCCGGATGGGCATGACCGACCTGGCCGTCCGCCTCTTCTTTGCGGAGAGCTCCGAGGAATCCGGGGAGCTCGTCCAGAAGCTCGATACGCTCAACGCCCAGCGTCAGAAGACCGAGGAGAAGATCTTCAACGACGCCCGCGAAAGGATCGAGGAACGGGGGCTCGACAAGAAATACAAGTGCCTCATCCTGGGCAGCCCGGACTGGCACCGGGGGGTCACCGGTATCGTCGCCTCCAAGCTCAAGGACCGTTTTCACAGGCCCGTCATCCTTTTCGTTTACGAGGACGGCAAGGCCCACGGTTCGGGCCGGAGCATCCCGGATGTGCCCCTGATCGACCTTCTCGACGACTGCCGGCACCTCTTCCTGAGCTACGGCGGTCACAAACTGGCCGTGGGCTGCACCCTTCCCACCGAGCGGATGGCCGCGTTCAAGGAGGCCTTGAACCCGCTGGCCGAGGCCCGCATCACCGAGGACAACCTGATCCGAAAGATCAAGATCGACGGGCCGCTCGAGTTCGCCGCGGTCGACGACCATTTTCTCGAAAGCTTCGCCCTTCTCCTGCCGTTCGGGGTCGGGAACGCCAAGCCCCTGTTCGTCGCCGAGAACGTCGAGGTCATCAGCGACCCCCAGGTCCTGAAGAGAAAACACCTGAAATTCCTGGCCCGTCAGAACGGCCGGGTTCTCGAGGTCCTCGGCTGGGACAAGGCGGAGTTGCGTCACGTCGTGCGGCGCGGCAGCCGCGTCAGCTTGGTCTTTTCCCTGATGATGTCGGAATACCTCGGCGAGCAGAAAGTCAGCTTGTCCATCGAAGACCTGAAGGTCTGAAACAATGAGCGCTCAAAAGGCGTCGGCCCCGGTGAGGCTCGTCCGGCTCGCCGTCGCCGCCATTTTGATCGTCCTGGCGGCCGCCCTCGTGCTTCACCTTCTCAGAGAGCGCGGCGGCCCGCGCCCGGAAGCCGTCAAGCCCCTGCCGGAAGACAGGATCGTCGACCTCAAGGAAAAGGTTCGGCACGAGGAATATAGTGAGGGACGACTTGTCGCCGAGATCCGTGGTGACACGTTCTTCCGCGGCCCGGATGGCCGGAACCACCTTCAGGGCTCGGTCTATATCAAGAATCTTGGCCCGGCCGGCGAGATCGTTTCTTTATTGACGGCCGACGAGGTAGTTTATGTCCCGGACTCGCTCCGCTACGCCGTCTCCGGCCGAGTGAGAGTCGATGCGGGAAGCGTCGTCCTCGAAGGCGGCTCCTTCGATTATGACAAATCCGGCGGCCTGTTCTCGACGAAGTCAGGCGGGACCTTCTCGGCGAGGGCGATATCCGGAGAAGCGAAGGAGATCACCTATGCGGAAGATGCAGACGAGGTCCGCCTGGGTGGGGGATTCAAGGTCGGTTTCTTCCCTCCCGGCCAGACGGGAACGATAAACCTTCTGGCCGGCGATTCGCTCGTGTATAGAAGGCGCGAACGCCGGGGCCATGTGGATGGCTGGGCGGAATATCGGGGAGGGCGGTTCCAGGGCCAGTCGGAATCTCTCTCCTTCATCGCGACTGAAGACGAGGACGCTCTGGCATTGGCCGATTTTGATGGACGGACCCAGATCATTCTCCTCGGGGACCTGGGGAGTGGGCGGGAGAGCGGTGATATCCATGCGGACAGGGTCGAAGCATCCTTCGGTCGCGACTCCGGCTTCATCTATACCGTCGAGGCCGAGGGGGCCGTGAGCCTGGTCCTAAGGCGCTTGACGGATCCGGAGATCCTCATCCGGGCCTCGGCGGCGACGATCGGGTTCGGCCCGGACGGTGTGCCCGGAGATTGGTCCGCTTCAGGCGGCTTCCGGGCGGAGCTCGATGGCACCACCAATGAGAGCCGCGTTCTCGAGGGCGAATCGATCGCATTCGACGCTTCGACCCGCGTCCTCCGAGCCTCGGGGCTGCCGGGACGGCCGGCTGTCGCCGACTCGCGTCGGGCCCGCGTCGAAGCGCCCTCAATCGCGGCCGGGCCCGCCGCAGGCGACCTCGAAGCATCGGGTGGCGTCAAGTGCCTGCTCAAGCCGGGCGAAGAAGGCCGCGCTTCCGGATTTTTCTCGGCGACGAAGCCTGTTTTCGTTTCCGCCGCGAGCCTCGTTTTCCGGAGCGCGATGCAATCCTTCTCCTTCGTCGGAGAGGCCCAGGCCTGGCAGGACAAGGAATTCCTGCTCGCCGGTGAACTGGACTTCTTTGAAGCTACCGGAGAGATGAAGGGGAGAGGAGGAGTCGCGGCCGGCATGGGTCAGGCCGCGGCCGGGAAGACCGCCGGGCGGCGCATCGAGGTCGGGGGAGAGGAGATGGTCTATTCCGCCGCCGGCCGGGTCCTTTCCTTCCGGAAGAAAAGCTACCTCCAAATGCCGGGCGCGCGGCTCGCCGCGGCGACGATCGACGCCGTCCTCAATCGCGAGGGAAGTGGTATCGACGGGCTCACGGCTCTAACCTCTGTCGTCGTTTCGAAAGGCCGCTACGAAGGCCGTGGGGGCAGGGCGGTTTATGAGGCGGGTACCGACCGGATCACCCTGACCGGCAGGCCGGTTTTGGTCGACAAAGAGGGCGGATCCTCCAGGGGCGACAAATTGACATTCGATCTGAGCGATGGTAAGATTCGGATCGAAAATGAGGGACAGGGAAGGTCAACTACCGTCATCAAATCGTGAGCCATGAAGGGTTCTCTGAGAGCTGTTGGCCTCGAGAAGAGCTACGGGCACAAGAAGGTCGTCGACGGGGTTTCGATAAGGGTCGAAGAGGGGGAGATCGTCGGCCTGCTCGGACGTAACGGGGCGGGGAAAACGACCACGTTCTCGATGATCCTAGGCCTCGTCCCACAGGACGGCGGCCGCGTCTTCCTCAGGGACGAGGACATCACCGACCGGCCGATGTACCTGAGAGCGCGGAAAGGCCTCGTTCTCCTCCCCCAGGAGCCTTCGGCCTTCAGAAAGCTGACCGTGGCCGAGAATCTCCTGGCCGTCGTCGAAACCCGGCCGCCGGGAACGGGTCCGAAGGCCGCCCGCGTGGCCGAGACGCTCGAGGAGTTCGGCCTCGAAAAGCTGGCCGGGGCCCGCGCCCTGACCCTGTCCGGGGGCGAACGGCACCGTCTCGAGATCGCCCGGGCGATGGTCATGGAACCCGATTTCGTGCTCCTCGACGAGCCGTTCACCGGGATCGACCCGCTCTCGGTCCGCGACCTCCAGGCGATCATCCGATCCCTCCGGGCCAAGGGCATCGGTATCCTGCTGACGGACCATTCCGTCCGGGAAGCCTTCGAGATCACGGACAGGGCCTATATCCTCGAAGGAGGGCGGATCCTCAAAGAGGGGACGCCGGCCGAGATCGTTTCTTCGGAAGAAGTGAGGGAGAGATATTTAGGCAACGAGTTTCGTCTTTAGGTATGGACAAGGCGCGCGAACGAGGCTGAATCGATGACCATCAAGTTGCGGCTCGACCAGAGGCAGGTCCAGAAGCTCATCCTGGCCCCGGCCCTCCAGCAGGCCATCAAGCTCCTGCCCCTGACCAACCTCGAGCTCATCGAGGTCATCGACGCCGAGATCTCCCAGAACCCGATGATCGAGATCGAGGGCGAGGCGCAGGAGCGCCGGCCCAAGGACAGCGAGACCGTGGCCGCGGAAGAGGCCGGCGTCAAGAACAAGGAAGGGATCCTCGAAAACCTGAACCCCGAATCGACCGAGCCGAAGATGAACAGCGAGACGGCCGACGACAATTCCCTGGCCGGTTTCCAGGAATATCTGGACGACGGATTCCGCCCCCATTTCTACGAGAGCCGCGACGCGGTGTCGCTCGAGAACACGATCTCCCGGACGCCGTCGCTCTGGGACCATCTGAACTGGCAGGCCACCCTGACCTTCTTCGACGCCGAAGACAAACGGGTCGCCCAGGATATCATCGGGGACATCAACGACGACGGCTATCTGAGCTCCGGCGTCGATGAGCTGGCCCGGCTTTCCCGGACGACCCCGGAAAGGATCGACGCCGTCCGCGCGAAGATCAAGACCTTCGACCCCGTCGGGTGCGGCAGCCTGGACCTGCGCGAGGCGCTCCTCGCCCAGATGGACAGCCTCCAGATCCAGGACGAGACGGTCCGGACGATCGTCTCCCAGTATCTCCCGCTTCTCGAGAAATTCGACTACGCCCAGATCTGTCGCGTCCTCAACATCACCATGGCCGACGTCAAGGACCGCATCGACGTCATCAAGAGCCTCGATCCGACGCCGGGCAGGAAATACAGCGGCGAGAAGACGAGCTACGTCGTGCCGGACGTCATCGTCTCCAAGGAAGGGGACGAGTGGGTGATCGACGTCAACAACGAGGGCCTGCCGCGCCTCCGGATCAGCGGCTACTATCGCCAGCTCCTGGCCCAGGCCGCCGCCGGCCAGCCCGAGGCCCACCGCTTCCTGAAAGACGGTCTGAAAAAGGCCCTCTGGTTCATGCGCAGTTTGGACCAGAGGAACAAGACGATCAACAAGGTGGCCCGGTTCATCGTCGACCGGCAGAAGGATTTCTTCGACAAGGGCATCGATTTCATCAAGCCCTTGACCCTGATGGAGATCGCCCAGGACATCGGCGTCCACGAGTCCACCGTCGGGCGGGTCGTCGCCAACAAACACATGATGACCCCGCGGGGCGTCTTTCCCCTGAAGTATTTCTTCCATAAGTCCCTTCAGGGGAACTTCGGCGAGGACGTCTCGTCCCTCAAGGTCAAGGACAAGATCCGGAAGCTCGTCGAGGCTGAGGATAGGGACAATCCTTTGAGCGACATCGAGATCGGCGACCTGCTGGCCCGGGAAGACCTGCGGATCGCCCGGCGGACGGTGGCCAAGTACCGGAACCAGCTCAGGATTGCGCCTTCACATATCCGGAAAAGGAAGTCCAGCATGGAGGAGAGGACATGAACATCCATTATACGGCCCGGCGGGCGACACTGACCCCCGAGATCAAGGCCTATTGCGAGAAGCGGCTGGGCCGGCTGAAAGGCCTCGTCGGCGACATCCTCGACGTCAATGTCATCCTAATCGTCCAGAAAAACCGGAACAAGGTCGAGATCAACGTCCGGGCGAAGGGCGGTGGCCTCGTCGTCGTCGAAGAGACGCTGGACATGATGGATTCGCTGAACCGGGCCTTCGACAACCTGGAGAAGAAGGTCCGGAAGGAACGGGTCAAAGGACGGGACAGGAAGAGGCGCGGCGGGCGGGAGAGGAAGGTCCTCGCCCCGGTCCTCGAGACCTCGGTTCCCGAGAAGCGGGTTATCCGCAGCAACCACTTCTCCCTCAAGCCCATGTCCCTCGAAGAGGCGCTCATCCAGATCGATATCAAGAGCAAGGACGTGTTCCTCTTCCGGCGCGAAGGGTCCGAAAAGTGGGCCGTGATCTACCGGCGCAAGGACGGCCACTACGGGCTCGTCGAGCCCGAATGATCCCCCGGGGAAGATCGTGAAGCTCCATTCGCTCCTCGACGAAGACCTGGTCCTGCCCCGGCTCCGGGCCCGCGACCGCGACGGGATCCTCCGCGAGATGTCGGCCGCGCTCGAGGCCAGGCATAAGGCCGTCTTCGGCGGCGGCCTTCTGGACAAGCTGCGGAAAAGGGAGGAGCTGGGCACGACGGCCATCGGCCACGGCGTGGCCATCCCCCATTGCCGGACGAAAGGGCTCAAATCTCCGGCCCTGTTGCTCGGGCTGTCCAAGGAAGGGGTCCCCTTCGAAGCGGTGGACGGGAAGCTCTCTTACGTGTTCTTCCTCTTTGTTTCGCCCGAAGACAACCCCGGCGTCGGGCTGAGCCTCCTGGCGGCCACCGCCGCCCTAGCCCGGAAATCCCGGACGCTGGCGTCTAAATTGCTCAAGGCCGGGACCGCCGCCGAGGTCCTCAAGATCCTCCGGGCGGAGGAGGAGAAGACGCGTGCCTAAGAAAGCCGCCGCCTCCCCGGAGCCCGCCGAGCCGAAGACGATCTCGGCCGGCCTCCTCAAGATCTTCGGCTTGGGGACGCTCATCCTCGGCGACAGCGGGATCGGCAAGAGCGAAAGCGCCCTCGAGCTCATCTCCCGCGGCCACCAGTTCGTCGCCGACGACGTCGTCCTGATCCGGAAGACCGCCGGCGGCGAGCTCTACGGCACGGCCCCGGCCCTGAGCCGGAATTTCATGGAGATCCGCGGGCTGGGCATCATCAACATCCGGGCCATCTTCGGCCCCCGATCGATCGCCAGGAAGTCGAAAGTGGACCTCGTCGTCAAGCTCAAGCAATGGCGGCGCGGCTACGAGGCCGACCGCCTGGGGCTCAAATCCGGGGACGATATGACCATCCTGGGACGGAAGATCCCCCAGTTGGCCATTCCCGTCGCGCCGGGCCGGAACATCGCCACCCTGATCGAAGTCGCCTGCAAGGTCCATATCCTGCGCAAGAGGGGCTACAACGCGCCGGACGAGATCATGCGGCGGCTCGACAGGGCCCTGACCTGAGAGGTGCCATGAAGTCCGCCGCCAAGGATAACCGTTTCCTGATCGTCACCGGGCTCTCAGGCTCGGGCAAAACCGTGGTTAGCCGGTCTCTGGAGGACTTCGGCTATTACTGCATCGACAATCTGCCGGCCAAGCTCATCCCGGATTTCGTCGACCTCTGGCTGGAGAAGAAGGTCGAGATCGACCGGGTGGCCCTGGTCATCGACATCCGCGAACCGCGCTTTCTGACCGATTTTCCGGAAGTTTTCCGGGAGATCCGGAAGAAGACGCCGGTTCGCCTCATTTTCCTCGAGGCCACGGACGAGGCCCTGGTCAAGCGCTTCAACGAGACCCGCCGGCCGCACCCCATGACCCCGCGCAAGCCCATCCTCGAAGGGGTCCGCCTCGAGCGGAAGCGGCTCCTCGGCATCCGGAAGATGGCCGACACGACCGTCGATACGTCGGGCCTCAATATCCACCAGCTCAAGGAGGTCATCGCCGAACGGATCCTGGGGAGGAAGAGGCGCCGGACGCAGGTCATCCTGACGAGCTTCGGCTACAAGCACGGCATCCCCCTCGATTCCGACCTCGTCTTCGACGCCCGGCTCCTGCCGAACCCGTTCTACGTCGACGCGCTGAGGACGAAGACCGGCAAGTCCCCGAGAGTCCGGAAATTCGTCCTCGAGTCGCCGGGGACGCGGGGATTCCTCCGCGAGCTGTTCCGCTTCGTCGACTTCGTCGTCCCCCGTTTCGCCGGGGAGGGCAAGACGACCGTGGCCATCGCCGTGGGCTGCACCGGCGGCAAGCACCGCTCGGTCGTCATCGCCGAGGAGCTCCGGACGCACCTCAAGAACGGGGGGTGCGACGTCAGAATTTATCACCGGGACCTTTTTAAATAGGCGCCGTTTGGATAGAATAAGAGCTTGACCGGGAGGCTGAGAGACACATGATCGGAGGCATCATCGTTTGCCACGGCCATATGGCCGAAGAGCTGCTGAACGCGCTGACCATCATTCTCGGTGAAGCGTCCAACATCGAGGCCATCTCGATCGGCTGGTACGACGACGTCGAGGACTCCAAGAAGAAGATCAACGTCAGCCTCAAGCGCGTCGACCAGAAGAGCGGCGTGGTCATCTTCACCGACATGTTCGGCGGGACGCCGTCCAACCTGAGCTTCAGCTTCCTCAAGGACAACCAGGTCGAGGTCATCACCGGGGTCAACCTGCCCATGCTCATCAAGTTCGTCTCCCTCCAGCGCAGCAACAACCTCAAGGACGTGGCCAAGAAAGTCGTCATCCAGGGAAAGAAGAACATCCACCTCGTCAGCTCCCTCTTGAGCGCCAAGGCAAAGTGACGCCGGCATGCTCGACAGGACCGTCGCCATCCGGAACAAGCTGGGCCTCCACGCCCGGGCCGCGGTCAGGTTCGTCAACCTGTCCAACCGCTTCAGCTCGTCGGTGAAGATCGTCAAGGACGGCGATGAGATCGACGGCAAGAGCATCCTCGGCATCCTGACCCTGGCCGCTACCCAGGGGACCTCGATCCGGCTCCTGGTCTCGGGCAAGGACGAGGAGGCGGCCCTGGCCGCCCTCGTCGAGCTCATCGCGAACCGCTTCGATGAGAAAGAGTGATCCGGCATGGACATCACGCGTCTGAGAGGCACCGGGGTTTCGCCGGGGATCGCCATGGGCGAGGTCCTGCTGCCGCGGCGGGTCATCTTCACGTCACGGAAGGAGCTCATCGCCGAAGCCCAGGTTCCGGACGAGATGAAGCGGCTCCACCAGGCCATCGACCGGACGCGGGACGACCTGGTCAAGGTCAAGGCCGGCATCTGGGAGAAGATGGGCCGGGAGAATGCCTTCATTTTCGACGCCCACCTCCTCATCCTCGAGGACCCGTCCCTTGTCGGTGGCCTCGAGGCCATCATTCGCGACGACAAGGCCCGCGCCGAGTGGGCGCTGTCGAAGACCAACGGCCGTTATGAGCTGCTCTTCGAATCCCTGGCCGACGAATACTTCCGGCAGCGCAAGTCGGACGTCTCCGACGTCCTGACGCGCATTTACCGGAACCTCGAGATCTATCGGGAGAAGGAGCCGTCCCCGCAGAAGCAGCACGTCATCGTCGCCCACGAGCTCCTGCCCTCCGAGGCCGCCCTCCGGCTGAGCCGGGAGATGACCCTCGGTATCGCCCTGGACATGGGCGGGCAGACCTCCCATACGGCCATCCTGGCCCGCTCCCTGGGCATCCCGGCCGTCGTCGGACTGCGGGACATCACCCGCTGGGTCAAGGACGGGGATTTCATCATCGTCGACGGCACCGACGGCGAGGTCATCGTCGATCCGCCCCCGGCCGTCCGCCGGGAATTCCAGGCTAAGAAGGAAAAGTACGAGAACTACGGCCGGGAACTCCAGAAGACGGCCAAGCTCAAGTCGGAGACCATGGACCGCGTCCGGTTCGTCCCCCAGGCCAACGTCGAGCTTCCCGAAGAGATGTCCCTCGCCATGTCCATGGGCGCCGAGGGCGTCGGCCTGTTCCGTTCGGAGTTCATCTATCTCCGCAGGGAGTCGCTGCCTACCGAGGAGGACCACTTCGAGGCCTATTCACGGATCGCCCGCGGGGCGCATCCCCGACCCGTCACCATCCGGACCCTCGACATCGGCGGGGAGAAGAGCCTGCCCCAGCTGAACATCGAGAAGGAGCCCAACCCCGCGCTCGGCCTGCGCGCCGTCCGGTTCTCCCTGAGGAACCCAGATCTCTTCCGCATCCAGCTCCGGGCGATCCTCCGGGCCAGCATCGGGAAGAACGTCCGCATCCTCGTTCCCATGATCACCGAGGTCGACGAGATCGTCGATGTCAAGAGCATCCTCGAGGACGTCAAGAAGGAGCTTCGCCGGAAGGGCGAGCCCTTCGACGAGAAGGTCCCCTTGGGCGTGATGATCGAGGTGCCCGCCGCCGCGGCCCTGACCGACATCATGCTGAAGGAAGTGGATTTCGTCAGCATCGGGACGAACGACCTCATCCAATACTACCTGGCGGTCGACCGGTCGAACGAATTCGTGTCCTATCTCTACAAACCGTTCCATCCGGCCGTCCTTCGCCTCGTCCGGTCCGTCATCCAAACGGCCCGGAAGGCCGAGAAGGACGTCGCGGTCTGCGGCGAGATGGCCGCGGACCCGCTTTCTGCCATCGTCCTGCTGGGCTTCGGACTCCGGACCTTCAGCATGAACCCCATCTTCATCCCCCGGGTCAAAAAGGCGCTCCGCTCGGTCGAATGCCGCACGGCCGAGAAGATCGTCGAGGAAACGATGAAACTCAGGAGCGCCCAGGAGATCGAGGAATACGTCGTCGAGGAAATCCTCGTCCGGCACCCCCAGGTGTTCCTGACCGGCCAGCCGGTCGAAGCCAAGCCCAAGTAAAAGAGGGACTGCCCCTCTTTCTTACTTCTTGCCGCGGCCGTAATCGTCTTCGAGGCGGACGATGTCCGATTCCGCCGACC
>Ga0268276_1001529_pt1 | contig 22358 bp, 20 predicted proteins | sample saktaG_4_FD_190145 | JGI IMG/M metagenome (GOLD analysis project Ga0268276, IMG submission 190145) | Saline water microbial communities from Sakinaw Lake, British Columbia, Canada - sak_2010_1_5_45m | ecosystem: Environmental > Aquatic > Non-marine Saline and Alkaline > Saline ... | reverse complement strand
TTTTTTACACAACATTTAAATATTAATTCTAATCTTATATTTTTAGTTGGGCTCGTGATCTAGTGGCTATGATGTCACCTTGACGATTTAAAAAAATCAAAATGGTGAATATCCCCGGTTCGAACAAATGGTTACGCACAGCTTCTTGCTAAGCTGGCATGCAGGGCGGGCATTGAATTAAAATTCAAGCCCACCGAGCTCGCTGACGCTCGCAACCAATACGAAAGTCCGGGCGGGCCCATCACAGCTTCTTGCTAAGCTGGCACGCACAGAGGGTTTTGCTTAAAAGCCAAACCCCCTTAGCTCACTACGTTCGCAATAAGTAAAGAGGTCGGTAATATCAGAAAAATAAAAGAGGTTAAAATGGAAGTGGCTTTTTTTGAATTAAAACCCTGGGAAAAAGTCTACCTAAAAAAGAAACTAAAAGGCTATTCCTTAAAATTTTTTGAAGAACCTCTCAGCAACAATAATGTTTCTAAAGCAAAAAACTCGGATATAATCTCTGTTTTTATTTATTCAAAGATTAACAAAGATATCCTAAAAAAACTTCCGAAACTTAAGATTATCACAACAAGATCAACTGGCTTTGACCATATTGACTTAAAAGAATGCAGGAAGAGGAAAATTATTACCTGTAATATTCCTTATTATGGAGAAAACACAGTTGCAGAGCATACATTTGCCTTAATATTATCTTTATCAAGGAATATTCATAAATCATATGTAAGAACCTTAAGGGATGATTTTTCTATTGAGGGTTTGACTGGTTTTGACCTGAAAGGAAAAACTATTGGCATTATCGGAGGAGGCCATATAGGTTTGAATGTAGCAAAAATGGCTCGTGGCTTTGGAATGAATGTGCTTGTCTATGATGTAAATAAGCAGAATTTCCTGGCAGAAGTAATGGGATTTAGTTATGTAAATCTTGATGAATTATTAAAGAAATCAGATATAATTTCATTGCATGTCCCATATAACAACCACACTCACCACTTAATAAATAAGAATAATATAAAGAAAATAAAGAGTGGTGCAATACTAATCAATACTTCCAGGGGAGGAGTGGTTGATACAGGTGCTTTATTGTATGCCCTGGAAAAGAAAATCTTAGGTGGAGCTGGCCTGGATGTAATTGAGGGTGAAGAGCTAATAAAAGAAGAGCACGAGCTTCTTTATGAAACAGGAAATCCAGAGAAATGGAAAACCATTGTTAGGGATCATAAGGTATTCCATATGGATAATGTTGTTTTTACTCCTCATAATGCCTTCAATAGCAAAGAAGCATTAATCAGGATATTAGATACAGTAATAGGAAATATAAAATCCTATTCCAATAAAAATCCTGTAAATGTTGTTAATTCATAGGAAAGTGTATAATTTGAAAAAATATTGGAAAAACAGGTAAAATCATTAGAGAAATACTCAAACAAATAAAGAGGTGGATAATATCAGAAGAATAAAAGAGGAATTTTCAAAATATTTCATACTGTTGTTCCTTGTTATAGCTGTTTTCCTAGTTTTCTTGATTATCAAGCCATTTATAATTGCAATATTAACCAGCATTATACTCTCATATATATTATACCCCTTGTACGTATGTATTAATAAAAAAACAAAGAGAAAAAACCTTTCTGCGTTCATAGTAACAATGCTGGTCATAATTTTAATAATTTCTCCTATTTTATTTGTTGTAAATTCACTTACAAGGGAAGTTATAGTAGTTTATACTGATTCAAAACAAAGGATTGCAGAAGGAAATATAATTGCTATAGAATCTGATTCTAACATTTTATATGAATTAAACTCTTTCCTGGTTAATATAGCAGGAAAACCACAAGTTATTTCTTATATGGATAGCATCACAAATTCTATAATAAATTCATTATCAAACTTTATATTTACAATACCAAAGAAAATACTCAGTTTTTTTGTTATGATATTTTTAATCTTTTTCATATTAAGAGATGGGGAGTTAATGGTCAAAAAAATAAAAGATTTTATTCCATTAAAAAAACATCACCAAACTAAGATAGTGAAAAAATTTGGCAGTGTTACACGTGCGGTTGTTTATGGCCATTTTATAACAGCACTAATTCAGGGAATGGTTGGTGTATTGGGCTTGTATATCTTTGGAGTTAAATCTCCCCTTGTATGGGGAATTATTCTGTTAATTGCATGCATGATACCCTTTATTGGATCTCCAGTAGTGTGGTTCCCATTAGGTGTGTTAAAATTAATTGAAGGGCTGACAACAAACAGCATATCTGTAGCATTAAAGGGTGCAGGTCTTCTTATTTATGGATTCATTGTAATATCATCAATTGACAATTTGATAAAGCCCAAAATCATTGGAGATATAGCAAGAATCCATCCTACAATAATACTGATTGGTGTTTTAGGTGGATTGTTAATGTTTGGTGTTATAGGAATTGTTGTAGGTCCTTTAATACTATCACTATTTTTGACATTTGCTGAAATCTACAAAACAGAGATTGTCTAGAAAATGAAACTAAAGGTTAAGGATATTGATATTGCAACTGGCTGGCCACTGGTGGCAGTTCTAAATGAGTTTGATGCACTAAAGCTTGACCTTCATTATGAAGACAGGATTAAAATTAAGAAGGGAAGAAAAAGTGTTATTGCAATAATAGATATTGCTGAATCTAAAAAAATAGTTTCATGCGGTCAGATAGGATTATATGAAGAGGTTTTAACCAAACTGAATACAAAATCAGGCAATTTTGTTGATATATTTCTTGTTGAAAAGCCTGCTTCTATACAGTATATCAAAGAAAAATTAAAAGGCAAAAAACTAAGCTATAAAGAGTTCTATCAAATCATTGATGACATCATCAAAAATAAATTGAGCGAGATAGAGATAACCTACTTTGTTTCTGCCTGCTACATGCATGAGCTTGATATTGAGGAGAGTGTTTCACTGACAAGGGCAATGATTAACACAGGAGAAATATTAAAATTTAATAAATATCCTATAATGGACAAGCACTGCATCGGGGGGGTTGCAGGCAATAGGACAACAATGGTTGTAGTGCCTATAATTGCTGCTGCTGGCCTGACAATTCCAAAAACATCTTCAAGGAGCATAACAAGCCCTGCTGGAACAGCTGACACAATGGAAGTTTTATGCAATGTGTGCTTTTCAATAAAAGAAATAAAAAATATTATTAAAAAGACAAATGCCTGCCTTGTGTGGGGCGGATCTGTTAACCTTGCACCTGCAGATGACAAAATAATAAGAATAGAGCATCCTGTATCCCTTGATCCAGAGGGCCAGCTTCTGGCCAGCATTTTAGCAAAGAAAAAGTCTGTTTCTGCAACACATCTGCTTGTTGATATACCTATTGGCAGGGGAGCAAAGATAGAAAGCAGGAAAAAAGCACTCCATTTTAAAAGGCTTTTTGAGGCAATATCAAAAAAGCTTGGAATAAAAATCATGGTTGTAATCACAGATGGCTCTCAGCCAATAGGAAATGGAATTGGTCCGGCATTGGAAGCAAGGGATGTTATGTGGGTTCTGGAAAATGATTTAAGGCAGCCTTTTGATTTAAGGGAAAAATCAGTTAAAATGGCAGGGCTTCTTCTTGAAATTGGAGGAAAGGCAAAAAAAGGGGCTGGCGCTAAAAAGGCATTGGAAATACTAAAATCTGGAGCTGCTTACAAAAAAATGATAGAAATCATTAAAGCGCAGGGTGGCAAGAAAGTAAAGGCTGATGATATAAATATTGGAAAATTTAGATATAACTTTAAAGCCAATAAATCAGGGCTTATTGTTCATATAGACAATGAATCAATCTCAAAGATAGCAAGGTCTGCCGGAGCTCCACTTGATAAGGGCGCAGGAATCTATCTGCATAAGCATGTCAAGGATTCTGTTAAGAGAGGGGATAAAATATTTACAGTCCATGCTAAAAATAAGCAAAAGCTGAAGTATGCTGTTAATGTTCTCAAAAAAATAGATGGCGTTGTTATTAACTAATTCTGAACAGCTGGAGAATCTAGACGGTAGTATTGTTGTTACTTGATTGTGATAACAAAAACGAAACATTTATATAGTAGTTATACTATCTACACTGTATATAAGACAGTTTAGTATATAATATAAAAAATAAAAAGAAGGAGGCAAGAAAATGACTATACAAAATTTGGATGATAAAATTAAAGAAGTAAATAATCTTATAGTAGACTTAGATATAAGAGGAATACAAAATTTGTCAAGCTATATTGGCAATAGAAGGGCTAGTGCTCTTAGTGATGCAGACTGGAATGAGGCTTCAAAACAACTTTTTTTAGGAGTTAATCAAGGATATAGAGAAGCAGGAGAAATTCCAGATGAAGTAGGAAACTGGATTGGTCAATCAGCATTAAATCATTTAGTGCGATATACTAGTCAAGATATACAAAAACTGGCTGGAAAACTTAAAACAGAAGGAACAGCAGGGATAGTAAAAATTGTAAAACCAATTATAGAAGATACAGTTAAGTTTACTATGGATGGAATTCCTCAGAGTATCAACCCATCAGAGATTCAAGGTTATGCAAGCGAGTTTAGTAATTTCTTTGGAAGACGGAATGTTGATCCAGCTAAAGTTCAGACAATAAATGATGTAATGGACTTGTATGGAGCATACACCTTTAAAAAGGGCTCTGACAATACATGGCAAGAGATTGTAAGGAAATACAGGTAATTTTTTATTTTTCTTTAATTTTTTAAATATTTATTTTATTTTCACATTTTATTGTATTCTAACTTAATCCAAATTTAGAAATGTTTATATATAACTAAAGAAGTAATTAACTTAATGAAAGAGAAAAAAGTTGTGATAGTAAGTTTTATTCTTATAATAGTTGGCTTGTTATTTATTATTGGGACAGAGGCAAACATAACAGGGGCTGTAATTGGAGTTCAGAGCAGAGTATTGGATTCAACATCAAATGTTCTTTTTGGATTTTTCTTAGTCTGGATAGCTGGAATCATGCTAATAGGTGGAGTAGAGGAAAAAGTTATTAACATAGAAGAATTGAAAAAAAGGCAGGAACAGATTGGTAAATGGTCCATAGACCATGATTATGAATCAGTTAGAGCATATGTAAATGCAATTGAAGCAACTGGCAAAAAACCAAGAGAACTAAAAGTAAAAGAAAGGCAACAGATTGTAGATAAAATTTATGAAGCAAGAAAAGATGATTACCTTAATTTTTTAGGCATAAAAAATCAAGGTAATTACTTAGGCAAACAAAGCTTAAAAACTATGTATCTTCAAACTGCGAATGTTACTAAAGAGGATGATGAAGGACTTAAAACTCTCACATCAGAAGGGTTAGCAAACTCAAGTAAAAATAGCATAGACAATATAGTTGGAAAGTTGTCAGGATATACCTTTGGTGATCTTAAGGAGAAAGATATTTCAGCACTTGGAAAAGAATTTGGTAAGAAATTGGGCGTTGATAAAGATAAAGTTATAAGTATAAATGATACTAGCAATCTCTACAAAGCATTAATAAGTAAAGAAAATTCAGAATATAATGTAAAGCAAATAACAGACAAATACAAAAAAGAAGCAGCCTAACTAAATATTCAATAATCTTCCATTGATTGTTATTCTGGGATTTCTAAAGACCTGGTCAAGGTGTGTCATTGCAAATATTGAACCACCAAACCAGTTGTTTGAGCCGAGAGCAATGTGGGCTGTTCCAAGTGCTTTCTCGTCTATTATTGTTGATCCGACTATCTTGGCTTTTGGGTTGAGTCCTATGCCAAACTCACAGACTTTTCTTATTCCCCAAGGGTATTTGGAATTTCTTTCTGCCCATAATAGGGTTTCCTCAAGAAGTTTTGCTTCCTCTTTTCCCTGAATGTCAATAAGGTCTCCATTCTTTATGACTAAAGTTATCGGATTTTTTATTATTGCAGTGCCATGCCTAGTTCTTAAGCTTCCGTCAATAACAACCTTTCCATCAACTGATTTCTTCTTTGGAGGGAAATAGACTTCTCCAGCAGGAAGGTTGCCTCCAGAGCCGGGCTTTGTATAATCGCCGTCTGCAGATTTAATATTTGCAACATCAATTTTCATATGAAGATCTGTTCCAGCTTTTGTCCTTACATGCAAATCTGTCCCTTTTTCAATAAGTACCTTAAGTTTTCTGTGTGCCCTTTGTATTTCCGGGTAGTCTATGTTAATGGTTTTTACTAACTCCTTAAAATCCCTTGTTTCTATATGCCCTAAGCTTGGAGTTGTGACAAATCTCATATCCCTCTTCCTGCAGAAATGCCTGTAGCTTTTGGTTATACCCCTTAAAGAGCCAAGCCTGTTGGATGAAGCAAGAAGTAAAATGCTTCTCTCACCAAGATAATTAATTGCATCAATAATGCTTTTATCTGCAATATCCCCTCTTAATTTTGGTACCTGAAAAAAAATCCTTGGATGCAATCCAAGTTTTTTTGCTGCAAAATAGTAAGAGCCTGCAAGAATAGCTGCTGCACACTTTCTATCATAACCCGTATCACCTATTATTAATATGCTTTCATTCTTCGCTCTTAGGCAGTCTTTGAAAACTCCCCTAATATAAGTAGAATAAGTTTTGCATGTGTCTAACAGGTTCTTTTTTTCAAGCCAATCAATGCAAGCCTTTGAATCCAATTTAACACCTCAAGAATAAATTTAATGTGCTTGTTTTTAAACTTTTTGATTAAGAAGATTTTGTTAAAACCTGAATGAAACATTAATTTTGTAAGAATCTGCCTTAAAGAATTCTTTGCAGAATTCTGCTGTTTTTTTTGGCTCATATGCTTTGCAGCTGAATATGTCTATGTAAGCTGCATTGGTATAGTTTGCAAGATGACCTGAAACAAGGGATGTTTCTATTAACTGAGTAAATGAATATCCCTCGACTTTCTCTTCCTCGCCAAAATTAACTATCTGCGGCTCACCAAACCTTTTCATGTCTATAAGCTTGCAAAGGTTTACTATGAATTCCCTTATTTTTTCCTTGCTTCTTATAGTCTTAGGATTACAGTTTTTGAGGTCAACATTAATGGACATGCCCCATGGATTAAGCCTTTTGTATTCATCAACAATTTCCCTGTCTGATTTTTCATTGGCATTCATTTTAAGTTTTATGTGATATTTTGAGCTTGCTTTTAAATCTTTTGATTTTGAGAATTTTTAGGGGTTATCAAAACTATTCACCCCCTTGAAAACAGATTTTTTGTGCTAAAGTTTCAACAGAAAAAGAATGCAATAAACAAGCGAAACATTTAAATAATTCTGTTCAAAATGCCTGTAACATGAAAGAAATAAAGTTAATAGGAGATGTGGATGAGTTATTCCTAGATATATTCCTGTTAACAACACGTTAGTTCTACTGCATTTTTATAACAAAGCTTAAATACTATTTTGTTGTTTTATGGTTTTATTAAAAAATATTAAATAAAATAAGGATTATGGAGGATATTCAGATGATAAAAATAAAATTCCCAGATAGCTCAGTTAAAGAATATGAAAAAGGAATAAGCGTGATAGAAGTAGCAAAAGATATAGGAGAAAAGCTTGCAGATGATGCAATTGCAGCAAAGCTTAACAATGAATTGGTTGACCTCAGCACAAAAATAAACAAGGACTCAAATCTAAGGATAATAACCTTTAAAGATGATGCTGGTAAAGAGGCTTTCAGGCACTCAAGTGCTCACTTGATGGCCCAGGCAATAAAAAACCTTTACCCTGATGTTAAGTTTGCCATCGGACCTGCAGTTGATGAGGGCTTTTACTATGATATTGATTTAGACAAAAAACTTACACCAGAAGACCTTATAAAAATTGAAAAAGAAATGGATAAAATAGTCAAGGAAAACTTAAGTATTGAGAGGACTAAGCTGACAAAAAAAGAGGCATTAAACCTCTTCAAGGACAATCCATACAAAACAGAGATGATTAATGAACTAGAAGATGAAAAAATAAGCATCTATAAGCAGGGCAATTTCATTGATTTCTGCCGCGGCCCTCATGTTCCTTCAACAGGGAAACTAAAGGCATTCAAACTGACAAAGCTTGCAGGAGCTTACTGGAGAGGAGATGCGAAAAACAAGCAATTGCAGAGAGTTTATGGAATATCTTTCCCGGATAAAAAACAGCTAAATGCATACCTAACCTTATTAGAAGAAGCTGAAAAAAGGGACCACAGGAAGCTTGGAAAAGAGCTTGATTTGTTCAGCGTGCATGATGAAGGCCCAGGATTTCCTTTCTTCCACCCAAAGGGAACATTTGTTTTTAGGGAGCTTCAGAAATTCTGGAGAGAGGAGCATGTAAAGTCTGGCTACAAAGAGGTAATAACCCCAATTATCCTTAACAGAAAATTATGGGAACAGAGCGGCCACTGGGACCACTTCAAGGAAAACATGTATTTCACAAAAATAGATGGTGATGATTATGCAATAAAACCCATGAACTGCCCCGGCGGAATATTGATTTACAAAACAAACATAAGGTCTTACAGAGATCTTCCGTTAAGGATGGGGGAAATGGGAATAGTGCACAGGCATGAGATGTCAGGCGTGCTTGCAGGATTATTTAGAGTTAGATGCTTCACCCAGGATGATGCCCATATTTACATGACAGAAGAGCAGATAAAAGATGAGATAATAGGGGTTATTAATCTTACAGAAAAGTTTTACAACCTGTTTGGATTTGAGTACAATATGGAGTTAAGCACAAAGCCAGACAATGCAATGGGCTCTGATGAAGCATGGGAAAAGGCAATTGCTGGATTAAAAGATGCTTTGGATACTAAAAAAATAAAATATAAGATTAATGAGGGAGACGGGGCATTCTACGGACCAAAAATAGACTTCCATCTAAAGGACTGCCTGGGAAGAACATGGCAGTGCGGAACAATACAGCTTGACTTTGCAATGCCTGAAAAATTCGATTTGACATACGAGGGAAAGGATGGAAAAAAGCACAGGCCAATCATGATACACAGAACTATCTACGGCTCAATAGAGAGGTTTATGGGGATATTGATAGAGCATTATGCAGGAAAGTTTCCTTTATGGCTCTCCCCAACACAAGCAGTAATCCTGAATATAAACGACAGCCATATCCCTTATGCAGAAAAGGTAAAACAGGAACTGGAAAAAAGCAACATAAGAGTTGAAACAGATTTTAGGGCAGAGACAATGCCAAAGAAAGTGAGGGAAGCCCAGCTAAATAAAACTCCATTAATATTGACAGTTGGAGACAAGGAAAAAGAAAACAACACTATTGCTGTAAGAACTCTTGATGGCAAGGTTTACTTTGGCATAAAAACAGAAGATTTAATCAAGAAGGTGCAGGAAATTATAAAGAGTAAATCGTCTGAGATTAAGTTTTAATTTTTCCTTTTTCTTTAAACAAAACAAAAGGTTTATAAATTAGTTCTTACTTTTAAGTTATAAATTTACCTGATGTAAAAATGACTATTGAAGAAAAACCTGGAATCAGTCAAGAAAATAAAAAGTATTACTCAACAATAGAAGAGTTAGTGAACCATATCTCAGAAAATATGGAAGTAATTAATAAGCCAGGTAGAGTTGTTGATAGGAGAGATAGATTGATTAAGATGATGTTTTCTTATATTAAAGAAAAACATCGCTTTAATAAAGAATGGGAGAAGGTCGAAGTATTGGCAGATGGAAATATCCGCATGAACACAACTTATGAACATAAGGAAGTATATATTCAACTTTTAACAAAAGCAATAGAAGATTATGTTAAAATAGTCAAAAGAAATAATGGTGTAATAAAAAATAATTTAAGGGAATTATCTAATGAAAAAAATTCAGTTTTTGATAAATCAGTGGATGAATTTCTTGTTGATTCAAAAGCAGTAGAAGAAAGGGCTAAAGAAGCATTCTATTCTTCAATTAGTAAAAAAATTCAGGGTTATGAAGAATTAAATGTACAACAATCATATATAACTAAGATAAATAATGACCCTCATTTATCAGAACAGGCAATGAATGATAGTGAAAGACACAGAAAAAAAACAACAGTGGAATTTGAAGCATTGGAAAAAACTAAAAAATTTAATGATTCAATTTTTGCATCCTTAAAATACCAAAATAAATTATAATAAGTATTTTTTTCTAAAGTTTTATAAATGAAAACCTGTTTTCAGATGTAAAATGGTATTGGACAAGCTTGGAAGCTCACTAAAGAATACATTAAGCAAGATAGCAAAAGCAATATTTGTTGACGAGAAACTCATTAATGAGCTTGTGAAGGATATACAGCGAGCTTTATTGCAGGCAGATGTTAATGTTCAACTAGTCTTTGATTTAACCAATAAGATAAAAGAGCGGGCCTTAAAAGAGGAAACTCCTGCTGGCCTCACAAAAAAAGAATACCTTGTAAAAGTAGTTTACGAGGAATTAGTAAACTTCGTTGGAAAAGAAGAAGGAAAAATAGAAATAAAAAGCAAGCCAACCAAGATAATGCTTGTTGGCCTGTTTGGCTCTGGAAAAACAACCCAGGCAGGAAAGCTCGCTAAATTCTATACAAAAAGGGGTTATAAGGTTGCATTGGTTGGCCTTGATACCCACAGACCTGCTGCAATGGATCAGATAGAGCAGATAGCTAAAAAAGCAAATGTTCCTGTTTTTATTGACAAAAAAGAAAAAAATCCATTAAACATATTGAAAAAGTTTGAAAAAGAGTTCAGCAAATACAATATAATAATCATAGATACTTCTGGAAGGGATGCATTATCAAAGGATTTAATTGAAGAAATAAAAAAAATAAACATTGCTGTAAAGCCAGAGGAAAATCTTTTGGTAATAAGTGCAGATATTGGCCAAGCAGCCCAAAAACAGGCACAGGCTTTCCATGAATCATGCAAGATAACCGGTGTGATTGTAACAAAGATGGACGGCACTGCTAAGGCAGGAGGAGCTTTAACAGCATGCGCTGCAACAGATACAAAGATAAAATTTATTGGTGTTGGCGAAAAATCAGAGGATTTAGAGGTTTTCAGACCAGAAGGATTTATTTCAAGGCTTTTAGGCATGGGTGACCTTGAAGCATTATTAGAAAAAGCAGAACAGGCAATATCCAAGGAAGATGCAGAGGATTTAGGAAAAAGATTTCTCAAAGGAGATTTTAACTTAATTGATTTATATGAGCAGATGCAGGCAATGAGCAAGATGGGACCTTTGAGCAAGATAACAGAAATGATTCCAGGTTTTTCCCAGTTAAAAATGCCAAAAGAATTGTTAAAAGTTCAGGAAGGAAAGCTGAAAAAATGGCGCTTTATAATGGACTCAATGTCAAGAGAAGAACTTGAAGATCCAGATATTATAAGCATTACAAGGATTGACAGGATTGCAAAGGGTGCAGGAACATCTACAAAAGAGATAAGGGAATTATTAAAGCAGTATAGGCAGAGTAAGAAGATGGCAAAGCTATTCAAGGGCGGAAGTCCAAAGAATATGGAAAGAATGATGAAAAAATTCAGCGGCAAGGGTATGCAAGGTATGAAGTTCAAATAAAGAGATAACTAACTAATTAAAATATTAGTTTATGTAACATTTAAATTCTTGTTATATTTAATCGTATTGAAGTTTTAAAAAGAAAATAAAGAGTTATTCCTGCGGACATATTGAATTTTACTTCGTAAAATCTAGTTTATTGTAGAAAGGAGCACTCTTTTATCAATACATTTATTAAATCCCTCCTCAATTTTATTTCCTATGAAAGACTTCGAACTGATGCTAGCACCGATGGAAGACCACACTGGCCCAGAATTCAGAGAGCTATGCTACAAAAAAGGAGCAGATTCAACATTCACTGAAATGGCAAGAATATCTGGATTAGCCAAGCGCAATAAAAGCACATTAGAAAAAATTAAAATTCCAAAGCCAATTCCAACTTACATTCAACTGATTGGATCAAATGTCACAGATCTAAATAAGTTCCTGCAAAACTTTTTACCGCAAAAAGGATTCTTAGGATTCAATCTAAACTTGGGCTGTTCAAGTCCGAACATGGTTCAAGTAGGATTAGGTTGCGCTTTAATTAAAAGGATAAGTAAAGTTAAAAAAATAGTTCAAACAATAAAGGATTACAGTCATCCTGCATCGATAAAATTAAGATTAGGAATGAACAAATTCGAAAAGCAAAAAAAAGTCTATCTTAACTTGATAAACAAAGTAGATGCAGACTTCTTTATAGTTCATGCAAGAGATGGTAAACAAATCCTCAAAGATCCTGCGGACTTTAGCGTTTACAACGAAATAGTCAAGACAAATAAGATTATTATAGCAAACGGCGACATCAAGACAAAAGAGCAGGTAAAATATCTGAATGCTATTGGAATAAAAGGTGCAATGATAGGTCGAGCTGCATTAAAGAATCCTGATATATTTAATGATTTAAAGTAGAATGGGCTATTTGTAAAAGCATAACTCATTAATGATAATACCTCTTAGATAAATTATAATTGTCAAGTAATTTCTAAAATCTTATCAAACCAGCCCATTTATTATTGCTGAAATCACAAAACCAATCACTAAGCCCAAAATCAGGCCGATTAAAAACTTATCTGTGAAGAGGTTTATTTTGTCTTTTGCCACATGGCCACTTTTAAGCTGCTCAATCCTCTGGCTAACTGCCTCAAATGCTTTTTTCCTGGTTTTGGCTTTCAGTAAATCCTTGCTTAGTTCAACATCTTCAATAATATCTTTAACCCAGTTGCTGAAATCATTTTTTTCTTTTGTCACATGATGCTTAAAGGCATCATCATCCATTATTTCCAATGCTTCAGCAAGCTCCCGCAGATTCTTTATGGATATCCCCATATGAATACTAAATTCATGTTTTGGAACAACATCACTTAAGATTAAGTTTGCATTTTCTGGCAATAAATTATTTTTTGCTATTTTAATCACCTTTTTTTAGTTGAATTTCTTTATTATATGCTTTAAGATAATTATCTGTGTTTTATCTTTATCAGTTGTTTTCAAAAGTTCTTCTGCAAGCTTTTCCTCTTTAAAGACGTTCTTTATCCAATTGCTGAAATCATTTCTTGTCTCATTGACATGATGTTCAAATATTTCATCAGCCATGTTATCAATCTGTTTAGACAAATCCAATACATTCTTCAAAACAGTTCCATCATTAACAAAAAAATAATGGTCTGAATTTGCATCCTTCAATATATCCTTCTTTTCTATTTTTTTCTCTTTAACTCTTTTTTTTGTTTTCATACTAACACCTCTTTTTTTAAAATATTTTTTTCTGAATGCTCTTTTAACCTAAAGTTCACATCATTCAGTATGTTCATAAATGTTATGAATGCATCATAAGGATTATCATAAGGATTAAAGTATTTATGCACATCACCATCATTAAACCACTTTGTGCACATATAATAAAAATGATCGCTTGTCTGGAGCTTTCTCCAGTCATTAATGAGTTTTTTATCCCTTGATTTTTTTATAGCATCTTCAATCTGGTATATCTCATTTATTGCTGACTTCTGCATGTCATTCCCATCCCATGCGCTTGTATCTCTTTCAACATCTGCCCATGAAACAGGGCTGTGAATATCCAGTTCTGCAACTGGATTATATGCTTTTATTGCCTCACTAGGTGTCTTAAAATCATTATCTGGGTGCTTAAGCAATTCCTGGGGCAAATGCCTTAAAAAATTAAATATTCCTGTATCTTCCCACTGATGCTCTCCAAAGGTTTCATAATCCATAAATAAATTAACTAGATTTCCATTTCCATTAACCTTATTAACCCAATTAGTGTATTTATCAACTGTAAGTGGCCATTCCTTCCAGCCTTTATCTGAAAACCTAAATGCAATATCATCAGAAAGCTTGTAATTTTTAAGTAAAAGCTTAATCTTTGATGTTGTTTTCGGGGTGTAAACAAAATTTGGTGATCTCCATCCAAGTATATGGTCTGCTCCCTCTGCAAGTATTCCCTTATAACCCATTGATTCAACAAAATTTGCAAGCTCATTATTATAGACAAGCTCTGTGTTCCTGAAAACAGAGGGACTTTGCTTAAACAAGCTTCTTATTTTTTTATTATGCAAAATAACCTGCTCCTTAAACTCCTGTTTTGAATGCAGGAATGAAAGTGAGTGATAATAAGTCTCATCAAGTATCTCAACCTTTCCAGTATCAGCCAGATCCCTGAATGATTGCAAAACTTCTGGCATAAATTCTTCAAACTGCTCTAGGATAATACCAGAAAATGAATAGCTTATCTTAAATTCTTCATGCTTGTTAAGCAGATCAAGCATTAGTTTGTTGGTTGGGAGATAACATTTTTGTGCAACTTTTTTTAGTATTTCTTCATTTTTCTGCTTATTAGTATAGCTATGATTCTTTCCAATCTCAAATACATTATAGTTCCTAAGCCTATATGGCTGATGAACCTGAAAATAAAAACAAATTGATACCATTTTTAAGCTTTAATGTGCAAGCCAACCTCCGTCAACAAATAATGTAATGCCGGTTATATAATCTGAGTTATCTGAGGCGAGGAATAGGGCTGCATTTGCTATGTCTTCTGGCTTTCCTATCCTGTTTAATGGAATATTTGCAAGCAGTGTTTCTTTTGTTGCTTTATCTTCTAATAAGTCTTTTGTCATAGGTGTCTCTATTACTCCTGGGCCTATTGCATTAACATTTATTTTGTATTGCCCTAGCTCTAAAGCAAGCTCTCTTGTCATATTTATTATTCCTCCTTTTGAAGCACAATAAGCACTAGAATTTGCAAATCCTACCTGGCCTGCAATAGATGCTATATTAATTATCTTGCCTTTGCCCTGTTTTATCATCTCTGGAACAGCAGCTTTTGAACAGAGAAAAACCCCCTTAAGGTTTATATCCAAAACCCTGTCAAACTCCTGCTCTGTAAAATCAGTCAATGATTTTTGCATATATATCCCTGCATTGTTAACAAGTATATCGACCTTGCCAAACTTTTCTGTTGTTAAGTTTATCATATGGCTAACATCTTCAGGATTTGAAACATCTGCCTTAACAGCCAAAGCATTTCCATTAATAGCCTTAATCTCTTCCACTACTTTGTTGCAATCATCCAGGTTTATGTCACTAACAACAACATTTGCTCCTGCTTTTGCCAAGGCAAGTGCTATTGCCTTACCAATTCCTCTCCTTGAGCCTGTTATAATAGCAACCTTGTTTTTTAAATCCATTTTAAACCTCCTTTATGATTTGCTTAATGCTCTTTCATAAACTTCAATACATTTTTTAGCGCTGTCATCCCAGCTGAATTTTTTTATTTCTATCAGACCATGCTCTTTTAAGCAATGATGCAATGCATTATATTTAAGTACTGCGATTATTTTATTAGATATTTCATCTATATCCCAAAAATCAGCCTTAAGGCAGTTTTTTATAACCTCTGAAACACCTGACTGCTTTGATATAAGAACTGGTGTACCGTTTCTCATTGCTTCTAATGGAGTTATTCCAAATGGCTCTGAAACAGAGGGCATAACATACAAATCTGCCATTTTATATGCCCTATCAATATCATCGCCACGCAAAAATCCTGTAAATAAGACATGCTGTGCAATCCCTAATCTTGCTGCCTTTTCTATCATGCCTGCTTCCATATCACCAGAGCCTGCAACAATAAATTTAACATTTTTTTCATTTTCAAGCACTTTTTTAGCAGCATCAAGGAAATAATCAGGTCCTTTTTGCAGTGTTATCCTTCCAAGGAATAAAACTATTTTATCATGGCTTTTTATCTTAAAATCTTCGCTGTCAGGAAAGTTTGTAAATTCAACAGCATTATGAACAACAAATACCTTTTCAGGGCTTATTCCGTAATGCTCTATTATTTTATTTTTTGTAAAGTTAGATACGGCTATAATCAAATCCGCAGCATGCATTCCCATTCTTTCAATATCATAAACAGCCTGGTTTGGGTTATCGCCTGTGCGGTCAAATTCAGTTGCATGAACATGCATAACCAATGGCTTATTTGAAACTTTTTTTGCTTCAATTCCTGCCAAATAAGTCATCCAGTCATGGCAATGTATCAAGTCAAAAGTCTCATTTTCAGCTATTTCTCTTGCCTTCATGGCATATCTATACACCTCTTCAAATAAATTTTGGCCATAAATTCTGCTAAAGTTTTTGTCTGAATTCATACATCTTTTCTTATGCATATTTTCATATCCTCTTGATGATATGTAAGGAACTAATAATGAATCTATGGTTTTGATATTAACAAAACTTGTAGAAAAGGCAATAATCATATCAACAAAATCTGATTTAATTAATCTTGGTGCTGTGGGGATTACAAAGGTTATATTAATGCCTTGCTTGCTTAGTCCTTTTGTAAGTCCATAGCAAGCAGTCCCTAAGCCCCCTGTATTAAATGGAGGAAATTCCCAGCCAAACATCAAAACTTTCATTCAAACCCCTTTTTTGTTTATATATCCCAAACTAACTAAAATAGTTAAAAGTACTTATTATATAAATAACTTGCCGATTACTGCATAATAACATAAACACAGATTTGTTTACAAGTTAACCCTTAAAGAGGTAAAACAAAACATATTTATAGATGTATTCTTTAATATATGACATAAAAGGGGTGGTTTAGTATTAACATAGTTGAAATTGACCAGCAAGAGCATGTTATCATAAAAGAACTTATCAAAGACCCAAGGATTTCTGACAACCAGATAAGTAAGAAAACAGATGTTCCTGTAAAAAGTGTAAACAGGAAAAGAAAGCTTCTTGAAAAAAGTGGAATAATAAGCTATCATACAAATGTTGATAATACCTTTACAGGAACAGGAAAATTTGGCGCAAAGCAACAGTACATAATAACATTCAAGTATGGTATTACAAGAAGCATCATATTCGAGATTCTGAAGAATAACCTTCCCTCAAAGATAGAGATGAAGCATATTTCTGAATGTTCAATTGGGGACAAGGATGGCCATGCAATTATCGCAATGACAATAGAGTCAAGGGTTGAATCTGACATAATTGAGGTCTTTAATGCTGAGATTCTGCCAAAATTAAAAAGGCTGCTTGGAGAGGATGCTGTGATAAAAACAGATGTGCTTACATTCAACTCACATTTCATAATTATGCATAATTACATGCCGTTTATTAACATGAGAAATGGAAAGATAAAAGAAGAATGGTCTGATGACCTGGTATTTGTTGATTAAAATGGAAAAAGAAGCAGATTATTTATTTGAGGTTTCATGGGAAATATGCAACAAGGTTGGAGGCATCTACACAGTTGTCAAATCAAAGGCTGCTGAAACAATAAGTTATTACAAAGAAAATTATTTTGCAATAGGGCCTTTTTTTCCAGAAAAAGTGGCTGGTGAATTTCAGGAAAAAGTTCCTTCAGATAAATTAAAACATGTATTTGAAAAACTGCAAAAACAAGGCATAAAATGCCATTACGGCAGCTGGCTTATCAAGGGAGAGCCTAACACAATTCTGGTTGATTTCAGTGAGTTTACATCCAAAAAAGATGAAATAAAAACAAGCTTGTGGCAGAATTTCAAGATAGACTCACTCAATACACAATATTTTGATTTTGATGAGCCTGTTATTTGGTCATATGCTGTTGGAAAGCTTCTTGAGGAAATAAAAAATGCCTTTAATGATAAAAAAATTGTTGCACAATTCCATGAATGGCTGGCCGGGGCTGGCTTGCTTTACCTAAAGCAAAATAATGTCAAGGTTGCAACTGTTTTTACAACACATGCAACAATACTCGGAAGAACAATGTCTTTTGCAAATGAAGAGCTTTATGAAACATTTGATAAGATAAATCCTGAAAAAAAGGCCTATGATTATGGCATTCAGGCAAAATATCTTACAGAAAAGCAAAGTGCATTAAATGCAGATGTATTCACAACTGTAAGCGAGATTACAGGCCTGGAAGCAGAGCACCTTCTTGGGAAAAAACCAGATGTTCTTTTGCCAAATGGCCTTAACCTTAATAAATTCCCAACATTTGAGGAAGCATCCATAAAACATAGATTATACAGGGAAAGAATAAAGGAGTTTTTATTGTATTATTTTTTTCCATATTATTCATTTGACCTTGATGATACTCTTCTTTATTTCTTATGCGGAAGATATGAATTCAGGGCAAAGGGCATTGACATATTTGTAAAAGCATTGGCAAAGCTTAATGAAAAGCTAAAGAAAGATAATTCCAAAAAAACAGTTATTGCTTTTTTCTGGGTTCCGGGAAACATAAGAAGCATAAAAACAGAATTATTAGAAAGCAGGGCATTTTTTGAAGATATAAAAGATTCTGTTAATGATGATATAAATGAGATTAAAAATAATATAATCTATTCCCTGGTTTCAAAAAAAGGCATTACAGAAAAAACAATTTTTAATGAAGATTTTATGCATGAAAATAAAAAAAAGGTTTTGAAGCTTATGAAAAAAGGAAATCCTGCATTATCAACACATGATTTGCATGATGAACAGAATGATCCTATTATAAAATCCCTTAATGAAGCTGGCTTATTAAACAAAAAAGAAGACAGGGTAAAGGTTGTGTTTTATCCAATTTATCTAACAGGAGCAGATAGCCTGCTTGATTTAAGCTATTATGAATGCATGCAGGGCTCACATTTAGGGGTATTTCCATCATATTATGAACCATGGGGTTATACACCTTTAGAAGCAGCTGCACTTGGTGTTTCATCTGTAACAACTGACTTAGCTGGATTTGGCAGATATGTTAATGAAAAATCAGTTCAAAGCAAAAATCCCGGCATATTTGTTTTGAAAAGACTAGGCAAAAAAGATGATGAGGTTGTTAAGGAGCTTACTAATACCTTTTATTATTTCAGCAATTTATCAAAGCAGGACAGAATAAAAAACAAGATGGAAGCGCAAAGATTAGCTTCATTGGCTGATTGGGATGTTTTGATTAATAATTATATTGAAGCACATAATCTTGCTGTAAAGAGGCTTGGTTAAATGGAGCTTAGAAAGGATTATATTTTAGATAGATGGGTTATTATCGCTTCTGAAAGAAAGAAAAGGCCAAAAGAATTTAAAAAAATCAAGGCAAAAAAAGAAGGAATTTGCTATTTCTGCCCTGGCAATGAAAATCTCACCCCAACGGAAACTGGAAGGATTGAAAAAGATGGCAAGTGGATTATAAGGTGGTTTCCAAACAAGTTCCCTGCTGTAAGCCATGAGGGAAGCCCTTCAATAAGAAGTACAAACAAGTATTTCACATATGCTGATGCATTTGGAATACATGAGGTAATAGTTGAAACACCTGACCATAATAAGCAGCTGGCTGATTTATCAGAAGAGCGTATAAAAGAAATTTTAAAGGTATATGCTAACAGGATAACTGAATTAAGTAAAACAGATGGCACAAAATATGTAATTGTCTTCAAGAATGAAGGGATGGAGGCAGGAACCTCATTAATTCATTCGCATACACAGGTTATGACATATAACAAAGTTCCTGTTCTTGTTGAACAAGAGATCAATGCAGCAAGAAGTTATGGGGGCTGCCCATACTGTGAAATAATTGATATTGAGAAAAAAAGCTATAGAAGGGTTTTTGAAAATGATAATTTTGTAAGCTTTACACCCTATGCCTCAAGATTCAATTATGAAATCTGGATATTTCCAAAAGAGCACATAAGAAGTATAACAGAAATGGATGAAACTAAACTAAATGATTTAGCTTCTATGCTTAAAAAAGTCCTGCTAAAGCTAAGGAAAATAAATCTTCCATACAATTTTTTCCTGCATTATGCTCCTGATGATAAAGATTTGCACTTTCATATTGAAATATGCCCAAGGCTTGCAACATGGGCTGGTTTTGAGCTGGCAACAAATGCAACAATAAATTCTGTAAGCCCGGAAGATGCTGCAAAATTTTACAGGGGAGAGGAATAGAAAAAGATAAAAAAATATATCTGAATTTAGTTTTTCTGCTCAATAAAATGGTAAAGATAGTTCATTTATTAAATAATCACAAGATAGAAAGCAAATCAGCTAAAGATACCAGGCTTCTGATTACAAACAGGAAGGGAGGATATTTTTGTTTTGCTAACAAGGATAAAAGCAGATATGACGGGCTTTTCTTTTTTGATGACAAAATGTATAAGGTTATTGAAAGCCTACATATAGTTGGTTCTTCCAAGGCAGGCAAGATAACCAATAAATTTTATGAAATCAAAAGGGAATATGACAGTGCAACTGAAACATTTTTTATGCCCCACAATTATGATTCATTAGTTTATGAGATAACCCAGCCAAGTAATATTGAAATAGTCCTTGATGCAAAAAAGAGCTATGATCAAAGGCAGTGGGGCAGATTTTATACTATTTGGCAGGAAGATGATAAAATAATAGTTAAGTTTGTTAAAAAAACAGATTCAAGGGAAGACAGCTCTGATGACAGGGAAGAATATTCTTTATTCTTAGTGCTTAAGTTTGAGGGCATGTTCAAGAAAGTTGAAGAATGGGAAAAAAGAAATTATGAATTTGACAAAAAAAGGAATTCAATGCCTTATGAAAGATATATTTTTTCGGCGCTAACTTTAAAGACAGAAAAGGTTGTCTTCAGTTTCTCAAAAAACAAGGAAAAGGCAAAAAAAGAGGCAGATTATGTTTTTAGGAATATTGAAAGTTTAAGAAAAAAGCAAAAAGATTATTATGATAACTTATTAAAATTAAGAAAGAATATTAAAAATGAAGTTATGATGGCATATTCTTGCACAATAAGCTCTCTTGATTCATTGGTTGTTGATAATAAAGGCATTTTTGCTGGTCTGCCATGGTTTTTCCAGTTTTGGACAAGAGATGAGGCCATCTCATTAAAGGCCTTGATGTTATGCGAGAATTTTAGTTTAGCAAAAAATATTTTGTTTAGGCATCTGAAATCTGTTTTGCATGATGGAAAGCTTCCAACAAAGCTAGGCTCTTTATTAAGAAGCGCTGACTCTGCTGGCTGGGTTTCAAAAAGAGCAGAAAACTTGATTTGTATCTTAAAAAATAAAAAAATTCTTGAAAAGCAATTTACAAAAAATGAAATTGAAGAGATAAAAGGAAGAATTGGGCATTCTCTTGATTTTATGATAAAATATCACACAAGGGAGCATCTTGTCTTGAATAATGCAAAAGAAACATGGATGGATAGCCTGCAGAGAGATGGTTTCAGGATAGAAATTCAGGCAATGCAGCTAAGCATGTATAAGCTGATGTATGAGCTTACAAATAACAAAATCTATCAAGAGCTTGAAGATAGTTTAAAAAAAGAGGTTATGGATAAGTTTTGGAACAAAAAATATCTTGCAGATGGGTTAGATGATTTTACTATAAGGCCAAATGTGTTTATTGCATATTACATGTATCCTGAACTTCTGGCAAAAAAAGAATGGATTACATGCTTTGATAATGCATTAAAAAGCTTGTGGAATAATTGGGGCGGAGTTTCAACAATAGACAAAAATAATTCTTTGTTTAGACAAGAGCATACAGGGGAAATTAATGAAAGCTATCACAATGGTGATTCATGGTTCTGGATAAACAACCTTGCTGCAATTACTTTGTATAGATTGGATAAGAAAAAATACAAAAAATATATTGATAAAATATTACAAGCAAGCACAAAAGAGATTTTGTGGCAGGGAGCAATAGGCCATCATGCAGAATTGTCAAGCTCTAAAGAGCTAAGATCAGAAGGCTGCCTGGCCCAGGCATGGTCTGCTGCAATGTATGTTGAGCTGATAAACGAAATTTACAAATAGCAAATTATTTAAACTAATTTCTCAATTTAAGTGATATGTTAATCGGAATAATATCTGACACACATGACAATGCAAGAAACCTCTTGAAGGCTGTTGATTTATTCAACAAAAAGAAAGTGGGCCTTGTAATCCACTGCGGCGACTGGGTTTCTCCTTTTATGCCTCCATTTACAAAGGGCCTTAAATGCAAGATAATTTCAGTATTTGGCAATAATGAAGGCGACAAGTTCAATTTCCTCACATGGGAAAAAGTAAAAGAAATGGGGATTGAGTTTCATAATATCTGTTTTGAAAAAGAAATAGATGGGAGAAATATTGTGGCTTATCACGGCCAGTCTGACATTCTCTTGAATGGCCTTATTGAATCACAGAAATATGATGCTGTTTTTTCAGGCCATAATCACATGGCCTCAATTGAAAAGAAGGGAAAAACTCTTCATATTAACCCAGGCTCAATAAGCGGCGTATGTGCAACAGAGCTTTCTGATGAAATAACAGTGGCAATCTATGACACAAAAACAAACAATGCTAAGATT
>Ga0268276_1001528_pt1 | contig 22363 bp, 15 predicted proteins | sample saktaG_4_FD_190145 | JGI IMG/M metagenome (GOLD analysis project Ga0268276, IMG submission 190145) | Saline water microbial communities from Sakinaw Lake, British Columbia, Canada - sak_2010_1_5_45m | ecosystem: Environmental > Aquatic > Non-marine Saline and Alkaline > Saline ... | reverse complement strand
CTTGTGGTACGGCTGCAGCTGCCTTCCCGGCACCGCAGAAGTAAGCTGGCTTGCTGTTAGGTTTGTGAGAAGGGCGCCCACGGGCGCCCTTCTCTTTTTGTTCGTTTTGCAGCAAAATAAGTTATCTGCAGTCCCCTTTTTCCCGCCAACGGCGGGAGGGCCGGGCGCAGCAGCACCTGGATCGCTGTCAGCCCCTCCCGCCATCGGCGGGATAAAATTCGTTTGCCGCAAACGAATTTACTCAGCAGCAGCACCCCCGCTCATCCGCGCCAGCATCGCCAAGACCACATCCATCGTCGCCAAGGGCGTCAAGCCGTGAATCCGCGGAAACACGTGGGTCGGATTCACGATCACGCCGCGCCGCCGCACGACCACCTTGCCCTCCACAATCTCAATGCAATCAATGCCGCGATAGCGCGCGTGCAGCCGCGCTTCCGCACAGCGCATCGCCACCAAGGTCACCTCCGGCAACGGCCCAAACCGGTCGCGCAACTCGGCCTCAATGGCCCGCAACTGCTTGACCTGCGTCACCTGCCCAATCCGCCGGAAGACATCCAGCCGCAAGGCCGGGCTCTCAACATACTCTTCGGGAATGTTTCCGCTGAACGGCAGATGCAGCTCGACGCCCTGCCCCGGCGGTTGCCAGCGCGGAATCTCCTTGCGCCAGTCATAGCGGGTCGGCGGCTCCCCTTCCGTCTGCTCCGCCTCCGCCGCGTGCGTGGCCAACACATTCGCCAGATCGCCGCTCTTTAACAATTGCACTGCGCGCTGCAACAAACGGCAGTACAGGCCAAAGCCGATCGCGGCAATGTGCCCTGATTGCTGGGCGCCCAGCAGATTGCCGGCCCCGCGGATTTCCAAATCCTTCATCGCAATCGCGTAGCCCGAGCCCAGCGCGGTGTTGTCCAGCAACGCTTTCAGCCGGTGGCGCGCCGCGCCGTCCAAGGCCAAGTCTGTCGGAATCACCAAATAGGCGTACGCCTGCCGGTTCGCGCGTCCAACCCGTCCGCGCAACTGGTACAAATCCGCCAGCCCCAGCATATGTGCATTGTCCACAATGATCGTGTTCACATTCGGGATGTCAAGCCCGCTCTCAATGATCATCGTGCAGACCAGCACGTCAAAGCGGTGCGCGCCGAAGTCATCCATGGTCGCGGCCAACTCGTCTTCATCCATCTGGCCGTGCGCGCAGACAACGCGCACCTCGGGTAGGAGACTGCGCAGCGTGGCGCAGGCCTGGCCGATCGTCTCGACCCGGTTGTGCAAGAAGAAGACCTGCCCGCCACGCGCCTGCTCGCGCTGGATCGCCTCGCGGATGACGCGATAGTCGCGCTTGATCAGCAACGTCTTGACCGGCAAGCGGTCTTCCGGCGGGGTCAAGATCGTGCTCATGTCGCGCGCGCTGGTCAGGGATTGGTACAACGTCCGCGGGATCGGCGTGGCGGACAGGGCCAGCACATCCACCAGCGCGCGAAACTTTTTTAATAGTTCTTTCTGGCGCACACCAAAGCGCTGTTCCTCGTCCACCACCATCAAGCCCAGATCCTGAAAGCGCACATCCTTGGCAAACAGCCGGTGCGTCCCGATCAGGATGTCAACCTGGCCCGCGGCCACGGCGCGCACCGTGGCCTTTTGTTCGCGCGCATGGACGAAGCGGCTCAACATCTCGACCCGCACCGGATAGTGCGCCATGCGCTCGCGAAACGTGTGCAGATGCTGCTGCGCCAGAATGGTCGTCGGCGCCAACACCGCCACCTGTTTGCCGTCCATCACCGCTTTGAAGGCCGCACGCATCGCTACTTCCGTTTTGCCAAAGCCGACATCGCCACAAATCAACCGGTCCATCGCACGGGCCTGCTGCATGTCGTCCTTGATGTCGTGAATGGCCTGCAGCTGATCGGGCGTCTCGGCATACGGGAACGCTTTTTCAAATGATACTTGCCACTCATTGTCGGTGCCAAAGGCATGGCCGGGCTGCGCCGCGCGTTGCGCCTGGCGCTCCAGCAGTTCCGCCGCCAAGTCCATCACGGCGTGCTCGGCGCGCGTCCGCCGCGCCATCCAGCGCCCGCCGCCCAATGTGTCGAGTTGCGGCGCGCCATCGCCCACGGCGGCATAGCGCTCAAGTAAATGCGCCTGATCGAGCGGCACATACAGCAAGGCATTGTCGGCATAGCGCACGATCACCATCTCGCGCTGCGCGTCACCCAGATCTATCAAGCGGATGCCCTCAAACAGGCCGATCCCATGGTTGACATGCACAACGCAATCGCCGACATTGACACTGGCGATATTTTCGATCGGCGTGGTCCGCCCCTGGCGCGTGCGCCGCACCCGCCGCCGCCGCACGTGCACCCGCGCGAAGATTTCATCATCCGTGACCACCACCTGTCGGCAGTCCGGCAAAATCCACCCCTCGGTCAAGAGCCCGACGTGGATTTGCAGTCCATCCGCCAACGCGCCGCATTCCTCCTGCAACAGATCGCGCAAGCGCTCCCGTTCCGCTTCCGTCGCGCACACCAAGGTCACCTGGTATTCCTGTGCGCGCCAGTGCGTCAACTGCCGCGCGAACGTGCGCAGCGCATATTGATGCGGCTTCAAGTGCTGTGCCTCCGCTACATCTTCGCGCATCACCTCCAAGTGCCGCGCTTCCGTCGCCAGCTGCAGCGCGGTCGCGGCCAGATGATCGGGGATGTCGACCGCCAGCTCCTGCGCATACAGCGTCGCCAGCGCGTTGCTGCGCGCCAGCCAGCGGTCAAAGCGCCGGCCGGCGCGCAAGGCGTCCGGTGCCTGATCCTGCGCGTCCATGCGCTTCACCGCGGCAAGCGTGCGGCGAAACTCATGCCAGATGATCAGCGGCGCGGTCGTGAAATAATCAAGCAAGTTCGTTTCGGTGTCGCTCTCGGGCGACAGCAGGCGCACACTCGATTCGCGTGCCGGCGGGATGACACTCTCCTGCAATTCTTCATGCGCCAGCGAGCGTTGCGAATGGACGTCAAAGGCGCGCAGCGAACTGATCTCGTCGCCCATGAATTCGATCCGGATCGGCCGCTCGGCCGTCACCGAAAACACATCAATAATGCCGCCGCGCACACTGCATTCGCCCGGAAATTCGACCATCTCAGTCCGTTCGTAGCCCAGTTCGAACAAGCGCCGCAGCAGCTCAATCATGTCCCATGTCGCGCCGCACGCCAGCCGCAGCAGATGCGCGCTGAACGCCTCCGGCGCCGGCAGTAGTTGCGCCAGCGCCTGCCACGGCGTGGCCACCAGGCGCACGCGCGCTTCGCGGATGCCGGTCAAGGTCTCGATCCGTTCGAGATTGACCGATTGGTTGGGCAGCAGATCGTCTTGCTCGACATCATGCGCCGAAAACAGCGCCGCGTGCGCGCCGCACAGTGTATGCAAATTGCAGTACAGCCGCTCGGCGCTCTCCGCATCGGGCGTGATCAGCACCACCGGCCGTTGCGCGTGTTCGTGCAACCATTGCGCCAGCGCCGCCAGTAAGGCCGGCGTGGTGCCGCTCAGCGCGCGATGCTCTTCCGCACGCAGTGCCCGCAGACATTCGGGCAAGCCCGGCAAGCGGTGAAATTGTTGTAGCGCCGCGTGCAGCATCACCGCGCTTGGGGCAACATGGTCAATACCGCAGTCATCACGCCACCGCGCTGCGCATGATGCATCCGCCCACCACCGCCAGCGCCAGCAGGAGCAGCCAATCGCCGTAGCGTGCGTACACCGTCAACATTCGCTCATGCACGTGCACCACATCAAACAGCACGCCATTGATCTCGGTGCGGCGGCCAGTGCGTTCGAGCATGGCCGTCACACGGCCACAGCGGTCAATCACTAGCGTGACGCCGGAGTTGGTCGCGCGAATCAAGGGCCGGCGCATCTCGATCGCGCGAAAGCCGGCCAAGGCGGCGTGTTGAAACGGCTCGGGGCTGCTGCGGAACCAGCCGTCATTCGTCAGATTCACCAGAATGTCAGCGCCGGCCCGCGTCATGCGCCGGCCTAGATACCCAAACGCATCTTCGAAACAGATCAGCGGACCAATCCGGGCCATACCCTGACGATTGCTGACGACCAGCAAGGTTGGTTGCACGCCGGGTGTGTAGCTGCCTTCAATCGGGGTCACCAAGGAGAGGAACGGCAGATAGCGCTCGAACGGCACATATTCACCAAACATCACCAAGTGCATTTTGTCGTAGACGGCGCGCACCGTGCCATCAGGCTCGATGATGCCGGCGCCGTTAAAGTAGCGCGGCATGCGCGCGCCACGGTCAAGCTCATAGCGTGCCATGCCGGTCAGGATCGGCAGGTTGAGTTGGCGCACCAGATTGGTCATGACATGATACACCATGCGTTTTTCGTAGAAATAGCCCGGCAGCGCGGTTTCTGGCCAGATAATCAAGTCCGGGTAGAGGCGCGCGGCACGTAACGTCAAGGCCGTGTGCCGCCGCAGAATGTCGGCATCTTTGGTGAAGTCATGTTTCACCAGCGAGGGAATATTGGCTTGCACACAGGCAAGTCGCAACGAGGCCCGCGCGGGCGCGCCCTCCAGCTGTCGCAGACGTAAATGCCCATACAGCGCGGCCGCACCGCCCACTACTGCCACAAGGATGACCGCAGCCAGCGCGCCGCGCAGCGGCTTGCGCCGCATCAGCGCCAGCGCCAGCTCCGCCAGCGCGCCATTGATCAGGACAATCAGCAGCGACACACCGTACACGCCGGTGATGTCGCTGATCTGCGTCATCACCAGCCACGGGCGCCACGTGATCCCCAGCAACAGCCACGGGAACCCGCCCATCAGATACGTGGTGATCGCCTCGAACACCAGCCAGCACGCCGGCACGGCGATCAGCGGCGCGATGCCACGTCGCACCAGCAGCCACGCCACGGTCATAGTGCCGGCCAGCAGCGCCGCAATGAACAGGGTCAGCACCAGCATCCCGGCCACCGAGACATAGCCGACCCACCACACTGCGCTGATGTACCACACCGCGCCAAAGAAAAACGTCAGCAGATAGACGCGCCGCCAGGTCGTGTCCGCCGGCATGCTGCGCAACATTAGCAACACCGGCACGAGCGCAACACCGCTCAACAACCAGAGATTATAAAAGGGGAAGGCCAGCGTCAGCAGCACGCCGGAAATGCCTGCAATCACCAAATCGCGGATAAGACCATGGGACGTATATGTCCCATAAGACTTATAAGTCCTATTGTTTGTGTTAGTCATGGGCTTCCTGCGCAGCCCGCCGGCAAGCGGTTAAGATTTCCTCCAGCAAGCGCGGCTCGCGCCACGGCGGCGCGCCCAAGCTGCGCAGCAATTGGGTTGCCTCGCGGTCCGCAACGGGTGCCCCGCCCGCAGCGGGATAGGCACGACTTGCGCACCAAAATGTGCGGAGCAGCTCTTGCGTCACTGGCTGCGCTTGCGGCGCGGTTGGCACGAGCAAGGGCGCATGCGCCGCGCTCTTTTTCCGTGCGCCGGTTTTTGCGCGCGCGGCCCGCAAGGCTTCGAGAATCTGCTCCTTGGTCCTGCCGCGCAAGGAGAAAAGCAGAAACGGATCGCGATCAAACTCTTCCGCCATCACATAATACACCGCCGCGATGTGCTTGCACGGATTGGACCAGTCGGGGCACGAGCACTGCGTGTCGACTTCGTGCATCGCGGCCGGAAACAGCGACGTGGCCGCGTCCGCGAAGGCCTCCTCAATATTCTCCGGCATTTCGCCCGCCAGCAGTTTTGCAGCGAACAGCGCTTTGCCGGCCAGCACCGCGATGATCCGCGCCCATTCTTTCTCGCCGAGGGCATGAAAAGAAATCTCCACCTTGTAGGGCGTCGGCCGGCTGCCCTGCACCAGCGCGGTGACGCGCCCGGGCTCGATCTCCACGGTCAACACCTGGCCGCGCCGCGCGTAATTGCGGCCGCGCGCCAGCCGATTCTCCAATTCAAATGACTCGAGCGCGCGCAGCCAGCGTTGCGACCACCAGGTGTCGCCAATGCGCCCGCGCCGATTACGCACCGCCAGCCCGTCCGCCACCGCAATCGGCGTGCTGCGCGGTGGATACCAGTCGCGATACAAACGTCGTCGTCGGCCCATGTTACTCCTCCACAATGGCCTCGGCGCTGAGCGCAAACAAATTGCGCAATTGGGCCGTGCTCATTTCGGTGAGCCATTGTTCGCCAGCGCCGATGATGCGCGCCGCCAGCGCGCGCTTGTCGCGGATCATTTCATCAATGCGCTCTTCCAGTGTGCCGGTACAGACGAATTTGTGCACTTGCACATTGCGGGTCTGCCCGATCCGAAAAGCACGGTCGGTCGCTTGATCTTCGACCGCCGGGTTCCACCAGCGATCAAAATGAAAGACATGATTGGCGGCGGTCAGGTTCAACCCCGTGCCGCCCGCCTTCAACGACAAAATGAACACGCGCGGCCCGTGCGGATTGCGCTGGAACTCCGCCACCATCGCGTCGCGCGCCGCCTTCGGCGTGCCGCCATGCAGAAACTGCACGCCACACGGCAGCCGCTGCCGCAACTGCGCATGCAGCAGCGCACCCATCGTTTGAAATTGCGTGAAAATCAAGGCGCGGTCGTCTTCCGCCAGCGCTTCCGTCAACATTTCCTCGAGCCGCGCCAGTTTGCCCGAACGATCCGCCAGCGCGCTGCCATCGCCCAGAAAATGGGCGGGATGATTGCAGACTTGCTTGAGCTTCACCAGTGCGGCCAGGACGAGGCCGCGGCGCGTGATGCCGTCGCTGCCGTCAATCTTCTCGAGCATGTCGGCGACCACCGCCTGGTAGAGCGTGGCCTGCTCGCGGGTCAGCGTGCAGTACACGGTCATCTCATTTTTCTCGGGCAGGTCGCTGATAATCGCCGGATCCGTCTTCATGCGGCGCAACAGAAACGGCTGAATCAAGGTGCGCAAAGTGCGCGCGCGTTGCTCATCATGGTAGCGTTCGATTGGCGTGACATAGCTCGCGGTGAACTGCGCCAGCGTGCCGAGATAGCCGGGATTCAGCGCCTCCATGATCGCCCAGACATCCGTCAAGCGATTTTCGACCGGCGTGCCGGTCAACGCGATCCGCGTGGCACTGCGCAGCGCGCGAATTGCCTGGGCTTGCTTCGTCTCGGGGTTCTTGATGTTCTGCGCTTCGTCAATGACCAGGCCATGCCACGTAATCGCCTGTAGCTGCGTCACGTCGCGCTGGGCCACCGCATAGGTCGTGATGACCGCCGCGTGGCCGCGCGCCTTGCGCGCCAAGACCGTGCCACTTGCCCGCGTCGCGCCATGATGCACCCACACCTTCAGCGACGGCGCAAAGCGGTGCAACTCATGCGCCCAGTTGCTCACCACCGACATCGGGCAGACAATCAGCCACGGCATCCGGGCCGTCGCCCGTGCTGCCCGCACCCGCAACAGATGTGCAATCACCTGCACGGTCTTGCCCAGCCCCATGTCGTCGGCCAGGCAGGCGCCAAAACCATACTGGGACAGGAACGCGAGCCAGGCCACGCCGCGCTCCTGATACGGCCGCAACGTTCCCTTAAATTGCACGGGAACTGATACCGGCGCGACCCGCGCATCGTCCGCAAGTGTTGCCAGCAAACCGCCCAGCGCGGCCTCGCCCTGCACGTCAAAGACCGGGCTGTCCGCGCTGCGCGCGCGTGCCGTCACCTGCAAGGCCGCACCCAAGGTCATGGCGCCTTGCGTGCGCAGTTTCTCGAAGTAACTGACGGTGCGCTCGATCTCGTCGGCTGCCAGCTCAACCCATTGCCCGCGCACCCGCACCAGCGGCACTTTCAGCGCCGCCAACTGCTCGAATTCCTTTTGCCCAAGCGGGGTGTCGCCCACGGCAACCTGCCAATCGAAATCCACCAGCGTGTTGAGCCCAAACCAACCGGCGCCGGCTTGCACCGCGCTGGTTTCGTCGGCTGCCCGGCGCACACGCAGGGTCATGTTCAAGCGATGGCGCGCGTCACGCCACCAGGCCGGCAACAAGACGTTGAAGCCGTTTTCTTTGAGCATCGGCGCGATGATCCGCATGAATTCATAGGCCTGCGCAGTCGTCAGTTTTGCCGCCGTGGGATGCGCAACTGCGAGCGCCTTGGTCAGTAAGGGGTACCAGCGCGCCGCGCGGCCAAGGTCTTCGAGCAAGCGCTCCTGCGGGTTGGCGCAGCGATACGAGGCCAGCACGGCGATGGCGGCATCCGCGCACCAGACCTCGGCGGCCGGCACCAGCACACTCGGGTCTCTTGTTGACTGCAGAAAAAACTGCAGACGCCAGGCCGGCACGGTCAGCTTCGTGTCACTCTCCGGCGCGACCAACTGAAAACAGGTCTGGAACGTCGCCTCGCGCACCGCAAAGGCCGGCTGGGTCCACGCCGCAAGTCGGCGCGCAAACTCATCCGTCGCCGTCGCGTCACCGCGCATGACGGCCTTGGCATTGCAGAGCGCCCGGCCCCACTGCTGCGCGATCGGCATTGCCGCCCGGGTTTGCGCTGCAGACCGCCGCAGCGCGCCATCCGCACTCATCAGCGCGGTGCGGACAAACACGCCCACATACGTCTCCACAAACACGCGCACGGCGGCGCACACGTCCGGCACTGCCGCGTCGTTCGGCCAGACCAGCGCACCCAACGGCAGCGCGCGCGCCAGCGCATCCATGTGGTCTTCATCACTCAGTGTTGGCGCCGGCACCCAACGCGCACACGCCGCTGCCGTCCCGTCACCGTTCGTTTCCTGCGACAGGGCCGGGATCAGCCGCCCGCGTGCCACCATGGCCCGCGCCAATTGCACGCCTGAGCGCCAGCCTTGCAGCGTTGTGCCATACACACATTCCTCCGGCGCCGGCTCGAGCAACTGTTCAAGCAGCGTCAGATGCTCCATGCGCACGCGATACGCCGGCACGGTCACGCGGCGCAAGCTGAGCGTGTGAGCCGCGCCGGTCGTTGCGTCCGGTACTGCACGCAAATCCGCCGACGGCATAATCGCCGCACCGTCCGTGGGCAGCCAGATTTCGCGCAGGCGCAGCAGCCCGCGTTGCCTTGGCAGGTGCGGCAGGACATTCCACAACACGGTTTCAAGCACTGCAGCTGGCGCGGCAAACGGATGTGGCAACGTGCCGCGCGCCGCGCGCGATGTGCCCGGTGACATCCGCCCGCCCCGTTCAATGGCCGACAGCAAATCCGATGACTCGGCCCACAACTCGAGCGTGCGCGTGGCCGGCTCCCACTGGGCTTGAATCACAAACATACGCAGATCGCAGCGGGTATGTTAGGTAGTGCATTCGTATCAATCATAACTGATTAGTATAGCAAAAAGTGGTAAGAAGCCGCTTCTACGACTGCGGCAGCGCAGACGCGGTTCAGAGCGCCGCGACCACAGGCAGGCGCAGCAGTGCCGGTAGATAACTGTGCCATCCCGCTATAGCGAACTACCGTGCATCGGCAGATTATAGTTGTTGTAGCGACGCAGAAATGGTAGTATTATAAAATGAAAAACGGAACTACTTCACCTAACGTGTCGCGCGTCATTCTGCTCGATACAGCATTGGCGCTGGGTCCCTTTTTGATTGCGTTTGATGAAGCGGTAATGGTCTTGCTTATCCCCGTGTTGCTGCGTGATTTCCAGACCACGCTTTCCATCAGCTCGCTGGTTATTATCCTGTATCTCTTTGTCTGCTCCGCACTGGTGCCCTTGGCCGGCCAGCTCGTTGAGTGGTGGGGCTGCCGCACGACCATGCGCTGCGGCCTGGCCGCCTTTGCCGCCGGCGCGCTGGTCTGCGCCTGTTCCACAACCATGAGCGTGCTGCTGCTGGGGCGATGTGTGCAAGGTATTGGCTCTGCCATGCTGTGCGTGTGTGCCCCGGCTAGTGCGCGGGTCAGTGATGACCAATCCACGCGCAATTATATGATCGTCGCCATGGCGCCGATGCTGGCGTATTGTATTGCGCCGCCGCTGGGCGGCTTGACCTGCCACTTTTTCGGCTGGCGTTGGATCTTCCTGGCCGGCCTGCCAGTCTGTGTACTGGGATGGATCGCATCCATCGGTATGTCGCGGGATGCGGCGCGGCAGACGCAGCGGCTCAACTGGCCGGGGATCACGCTGCTTGCCCTGTGCATTGGCGGCGTGATTCTAACCTTGAACCAAGGCGATGAATGGGGCTGGACCTCAGGCCCCATCCTCGCTAGCGCCGCGGGTGCCGCACTGGCCTGCTGGTTGTTCATCGTGCAGCGGCGCTTCACTACACGACATAAGATTCTTGACTTTAGTTTGTTCAAGCATCCGGCCTTTCTGTTTGGTAACATCTGCATGTTTGTCTATACCTTGTGCCTGGCCGGCGCGGATTTTCTGTATCCGTTGTTCCTCACCAGATGCGTGGGCTTTTCCTTGATGCTGGTCGGCTTCGTGCAAATGTTTGAGCCGATCGCCATGCTGTTGACCAGCACGGCAAATTCCTTGCTGGTGCGCACGCGCCCCATGGTATTCATCGCATCCGGTATGATGCTGGAAGCAGGCGGTATTGCTTGCTTTGTCATGGTGCCGGGCCCAGTGGCCCCCTGGATTATTTGTCTGTTTTACGCGTTGGTCGGCATTGGCACCGCGCTCTTTTATGCGCCCTGCCTTGAAATGATCATGTGCGCGGTGCCGCGCGACAGCACCGGCACTGGCGCCGCCACCATGTCCACCGTGAGCGGCACCGCGCAATTACTCGGCGTATTGGTCATTGAAACACTCTTCTCACACCTATGTCCCACCGCCGCCGGAACCTTTATTTTAGATGCAACGTCCGATCCGTCGCTGCGCGGTTTTCATGTTTCCTTCGGCATCGTTGCGGCGGCAGTGTTTGTCGGCTTCATCGTGGCGGGCTGGCTGGGCATCCTGCGTGCCCGCAGTGTTGCGCGTCAGCGTGCGACCGCGGCATAGTTTCACTCTCACAGTTTAGATCTCACATCTCACATCACCCACCATGTTCCCCATCACGGTTGACGTGCTGATCCTCGGCGCGGGCGCGGCTGGCCTGTTCTGCGCCAAGACCGCCGGCGCGCGCGGCCGGCGCGTGCTGATGCTCGATCACGCGCCCGAGCCCGGCCGAAAGATTTTGCTCTCCGGCGGCGGCAAATGCAATTTCACCAATCGGGCCGTGCGCCGCGAACACTATCTGTCCGCCAATCCACGGTTCTGCGTGTCGGCCCTGGCGCAATATTCCGCAGCGGATTTCGTGGCCTGGATCGAAGCCCACCAGATTGCCTGTGAAGAGCGCACGGCCGGCCAGTTGTTCACCTGCCATGGCGCCGCGCAGATTGTGCAGGCATTGTGGCATGACTGCGAGCAGGCCGGCGTGCGCTGCATGCTTGGCATAAAGCTCGAGCGCCTCGAGAAGCAGGCAGACTTTGTCGCGCACACGTCGCAGGGTGTCATCCACGCGACCCGGGTGGTTGTCGCCACCGGCGGGCTGGCGTATCCGCAGTGCGGCGCAACGTCGTTTGGCTATACCCTCGCAGTGCAATTCGGGGTGCCGCTCATCGCCACGCATCCCGGCCTGGTGCCTCTGCGTGTGCGCCAGCCGGAACGCACGCACCTGGCCGCATTGAGCGGCATTGCCGTCCGCGCCAAGCTCGGCTGCGCGCAGCACGTATTCTGCGATGATCTGCTTTTCACGCACCACGGTTTGAGCGGGCCGGCTGCGCTGCAAATTTCCTCCTACTGGCAACCCGGCCAGGCGCTCATGGTGAATCTCCTGCCCGACCTTGATGTGGCACACGAGTTGGCGCTGCGTCGCGATGCCTATATGCCGCTGGCGCAATGGCTGGCGCGCTTTTTGCCCCGCCGCGTGGCGCACACCGTTTGCGACCTGCATGGCCTGCCCACCAAACCGCTGGCCCAGTTCAGTCGCGCAGAGATGACGCGCAGCGTCGCCGCCCTGCAACACTGGCAGATCACGCCCGAGGCCACACTTGGCTATGACCTTGCGGAAGTGACGGTGGGCGGCGTGGACACGGCGGCGGTGTCATCCAAGACTATGGAAGCGCGCGCGGTGCCCGGCTTGTTTTTCGTCGGTGAAGTGCTGGATGTCGCCGGCCAGCTTGGCGGCTACAATCTACAGTGGGCGTGGTCGTCCGGCTTTGTCGCCGGGCAGAATGTGTGAAGATCCGTTTTCAGTTTGCGGTTTTCAGTTTGCGGTTGAAGCACCAGGCGCTGACTGCGACACTAGCTGCCGCAGAGTAATGTGGGAGCCGCCTCCGTGCGACGAATGTTACCCCGACACGGCGGCTACTAGTGCAGGCGCTGTTGTGGCTGCACGCGGATTACTCACCACGCATCTTTTCGTTCGCCCGCCTTTTCATGCCACAACGAGATGCCCAAGGACAATAGGATGCCACAACCACCAACCACAAACGCGGTAAACGACAATGTGGATAGCGCGTTGTATAACGCCATGCGGATCAGCAGTGGCGTTTCGTCCGCCATCGGTGGCTGCGCCAGAAAGCACGCCAACAGCCACACCACCACCGCACCACCGCACGTCCAGACACCCATGCGCACAATGCGCGAAGCCTTTACCGTCGCCGGTCCTGTGCCGCGCTGCTGCGCAAGGAAATCCTGCAGCACCTGTTTTTCGGTGGGCGTCAGATCTACTCCCGTTCCGTGTTCCGCGCCACATTTGTCGCACAACGCCGCATGCGTATCACAAATGGAACTACATTCGAGACACCGCCACATAGCTTGCTCCTTCGTTACCTGTTAATCACAGTCCGTCGCCAAGGATGGTTGGCGGGAGTGTGCAAAGCATCGTCGCAGTTCCTGCGGGGTCACCCGCGAGTGCGACAACTCCGGCAGCGCATCTTCGGCGAAGAACGCCGCGCCACTGGTCTCGTGCGAGTCGCACGGCGCGCCGCCGGTCAGCGCGCATAGGAAAAACAATTTATAAACATGATATGGCATCAGCGGCGTGTGGCCCTGCGCATCGCGATCATACACGGCAATGACTTTCGTGACCGTCGCGTCAAAGCCGGCCTCTTCGCGAATCTCGCGCACCACGGCCTGCGCCGGCGTTTCGTTCACATCCGCCCAACCACCTGGCAGTGTCCAGCGCCCATTGTCCAGCGTTTCGCGCACCAGCAGGATTTTGTCGTCGCGAAAGACTGCGCCGCGCACATCAACTTTCGGCGTCGCATAACCGTGTTCCTTAGCATGCATCGCCAGCACGTCGTGCACGGGCATGGTGGTATGCTGCGCCAACATTTCGGCGGCGATGACGCCGATCTGCTCGTAGCGGTCGCGCTCATACGGATTGTCGGTGAAATGCAAGCCGGTCTGGCTGAGCGCCTGCAACGCCCGCGCCCAGGTCAACCACGGCGGCGGCGTGGTTTGCTTGCCTTCTTTCGAATGGTCAGTGGTCATTGGCTGCTTGGAACTGGCTCGGCTAGCTAAGGCACCAGCCTAGTCCCGTCAAAGGCGGCGATCCCGCCACCGGCGTGGATCCGCCACTGGCGGGATCATCGGTCACTTCTCATTTGTCAACGTTCAACGCTTACTAATGAATGCGCTTTCTACTTTGCAGCGTCCTTGTAGCCGCCCGCGGCGAGGGCGGCTTCTGCAGCCACGGTCAGCGCCCGCGGCCACAATTGGCATGACACCTAGTTAGCGCATTCATTAGTAACTATGAACGATGAACCGTGAACGCTTCACGCAAACAGCGCCCCAGGATTCAGCATGCCGCTTGGGTCGAGCGCGTGCTTCACCGCGCGCATCTGCGCAATGCCCTCGTCACCAAACATGCTGCGCAAACATTCGCGCTTCAACTTGCCAATGCCGTGTTCTGCCGCGACCGTGCCGTTCAGCGCTATCGCCTTCTCCGCGAACGCGCGGTACAACTGCTTTGCACGCGCCAGCTCGGCCTCGTCGCGCGGCAGGATGTTGACGTGCAGATGATTGTTGCCGATGTGCCCAAACATAACATATTGCAGGCCGGTGTTGTCCAACTGTTCGTGGTAATACTGCATGATCGCGTGCAACTGCTCATCCGGCACGGCCAGATCGGTCGCGATCTTGTGCAGCGCCGGCAGTGTGCGCTTGCGCTCGCCAATCATCTGGTTGATCGTTTCCGGCACGGCGTGCCGCACCAGTTTCATCTTTTGTATCTCGGCGTCATCCATGCCGGCCCACGCCGTTTCGGTGGACGAGCCATGGCAAATGAGATATTGTTCAAGCAGCTCCATCGCGGCTTCCATCGCATCCGCACTAATGGCAAACTCCGCAAACACAGCCGCATCCGCCGGCGGGATGTCCGGAATGGTCTTGTCCGACGGTGTGCGCCGGTCGCGCAATACTTGCAGCGCACTGGCGCCGAAATACTCGAGCGCCTCGACGTCGAAGATGCCTTGCCGGATCGCAGCGCGCAAGGCCACGACAAAATCAAGCGCCTGTGGTTCGCTGGCGAAGAACGCCATGATGCTCAGCCGCGCCTTGACGCGCACTACCACATCTATTTCAATCTCGGCAATGACGCCCAGTGTGCCTTCACTGCCGATGAACAGGTCAATCAGGTCCATCGCCGGCGCGGCATAATAGCCGGCGCAATGCTTGGTCGCCGGCATGCTGTAGGAAGGAAGCGGAATACAGTAATTGCGCGGCTCCCCTACTACCACAAGTTCTGGCGGAATGGTCAGCACGCCGTCGCGCGCAAACACGTTGCCGCGCGGAATATCGAGCACTGTGCCGTCCGCCAGCGCCACGCGCAGCCGGCGCACAAACGGGCGGGTCGCGCCATACTTGAACGTGCGCGCGCCGGATGCATTCGTCGCGACCGTGCCACCAATGGTCGCGGACATCTCGGTCGGGTCGGGTGGATAGAACAGACGAAGCGTGCGTTCTTTCAGCAGCGCCACGGCGGCTTGCGCGCGTTCCGGCCAGCGGCTGGTGTAGAAATAGAAATTATTGTCCAGGCTCTCTTGAATGCCGCATAACAAGGCACCCGGCTCGACAATCAGACTCCAGGTGTCCGTGTCGGGATGATGCACCAATTCTTTCTGCATGGACATTTGTTCGAGCGACAGCACCATGCCGCCGCTGAGCGGCACCGCGGCGGCGACAATGCCTGTGCGCGCCGCCGAGACAGTCACCGGCCAGCCGTGCGCGCGCGCCAAGGCCAGCGCGGTCAGCACGTCCGCTTCGGTTTCCGGCCACACCAGCGCATCGGCACGCGCCGCCGTCACGCGCGATTCATCGCGCAGATAGTCGGGGTGCTCCGCGCTGATTTCTTCCGCTGATAGGATCTGTTTCATGAGGGAATTCTTTCGTGGCGAAAGAATCTAGGGTGCGGCGTGAAGCTCGCTGTGGCATTCACTATTTGAAATTCACTATTCAACATTCGGCACTTAGTGCGCAAAGAATCTATCAAGCGCGGTATCCCACACATGCTTAAGCTGCGTGACCGGCGCAGTGATCAGCACCTTCTTGCCATCGTTAACCTGCAGTGTGTCGCCGCCGACGATGCCGAGCGTCACTGCTGCCACGCCATGTTGGGCCGCCAGTGCGCGCAGCGTTTCGACCTGCGCCGGCGCAGCGCTCACCACGATGCGCGACTGCTGCTCGCCAAACAACAAGGCGTCCAGACGCGGACAGGTGGCGCGTAGTTCGGCCACATCAATCCGCGCGCCCAGTGGCGCCGGCATGGCGCGCACATGGTCGGCCGGCATTGTAAAGCAACATTCAGCCAGTGCGACGGCCAGCCCGCCTTCCGCGCAGTCGTGGGCCGACGCAAGCAGTCCTTGGCGAATCGCCGCCAGGCAGCAGTCCTGCAGCGCTTTTTCTTTGGCCAGGTCCATCACCGGCGCCGTGCCGGTCTTCAGTTGGTGCGTGCGCCGCAAATACTCGCTGCCGCCCACACCGTGCAACGGATCATCCTGCCGCCCGTCCAGCACCACAATCATGTCGCCGGCCTGCTTGAACCACTGCGTGGTGATGTGCTCGGCGCAGGCAATTTGCCCGACCATCACGACCAGCGGCGTCGGATCAATCGCGCCATCGGGGCTTTCATTGTACAAGCTCACATTGCCACCGGTGACTGGCGTGGCAAAGATTTTGCAGGCTTCGACCAAGCCGGCGATGCATTCGGTCAGTTGCCAGTAAATCTCCGGCTTGAGCGGATTGCCGAAATTGAGGCAATCGGTCAAACCCAGCGGCACGCCGCCGGAACAGACAACATTGCGCGCACTCTCCGCGACCGCGATCCGCGCGCCCACGCGCGGCTCCAGATAACAGTAGCGCCCGTTGCAGTCGGCCGACAATGCCAGATATTTGTCGGCATCTTTCAACCAAAACACCGCGGCGTCACTGCCGGGCAGCACCACCGTGCCGGTGCGCACCATATGGTCATAGCGCCGATAAACCATCTTTTTGCTGCCAATCGTCGGCTCGGCCAGCAGCGTGGTCAGGACCGCCGTCAGGTCGCGCGGCTGTGGCACGGCGTCGAGCCGCCAGGCATGCACGGTCTTCAGATACGCAGGCCGTTCCGCCGGCGGGCTGTACAGTGGCGCATCCTCGGCAATGTCGCGCGCCGGAATTTCCGCAACCGTCACGCCGTTCCATTTCACGCGCATCACGCCGTCATCCGTGACCTGACCAATCTGTTCGGCGTGCAAATCCCATTTCTCAAAAATGCGCTGCACGTCGGCCTCGCAGCCCTTGCGCACAATCACCAGCATGCGCTCCTGGCTCTCCGACAAAAGAATTTCGTAGGGCACCATGCCGCGCTCGCGTTGCGGCACTTTGGCGACATCAATCTCGATCCCGCTCCCGCCACGGCAGGCCGTTTCGCAGGTGCTGCAGGTCAAGCCGGCCGCGCCCATGTCTTGAATGCCGACCACAAAGTCGGTCTTGTACAATTCAAGGCACGCTTCGAGCAACAGTTTCTCCATGAACGGATCGGCGACCTGCACCGAGCTGCGCTTGGCTTCCGACTCCTCGGTCAATTCGGTCGAGGCGAAGGTTGCGCCGTGAATGCCGTCACGCCCCGTTGCCGCGCCGACGTAAAACACCGGATTACCCACGCCCGTCGCGCAGCCGCGCTGCAATTCTTCATGGCGCATGACGCCCAAGCTGAAGGCATTCACCAGGCAGTTTGTTTCGTAGGTCTCGTCAAAATAGACATCGCCGCCGATGGTGGGAATGCCCATGCAATTGCCGTAATGGGCAATGCCGCCGACCACACCGTCAATCAAATGGCGCACGGCCGCCGTATCCGGCCGGCCAAAGCGCAGCGAATTCATGTTGATCACCGGCCGCGCGCCCATCGTGAAAATGTCACGCAGAATGCCGCCCACACCGGTGGCCGCGCCTTGAAACGGCTCGACCGCCGACGGATGATTGTGCGATTCGACCTTGAACGCGACCGCCCAACCGTCGCCGATATCGAGCACACCGGCGTTCTCCTCGCCGGCCTTGATCAACACGCGCGGGCCGCTTGTCGGAAACGAGCGCAGCAAGCGCCGCGAATTCTTGTACGAGCAGTGCTCCGACCACATCACCGAGAAAATGCCGAGCTCGGTGTAGCTTGGTTCGCGGCCGAGGATGGCGCAGGCACGCTGATATTCTTCGGCGGTCATGCCATGGTCGGCGATGACCGCCGGCGTGATGGCCGGGTCCTGAGGCAGTCGTGTTACCATGCAGCACTTCGGGTAGTCATTAAAAACGAGGCGGCAACGCCGCGCATAAGTATACCAAAAAGGAAATTCGTTCGTGCACGAACGAATTTATAACGTATCGTGCCGCGCGAGAATGTATTGTTACTTCTGTCGGATATAGTCTCTGTATTTGCGCTGCACTTCGATCCGGTCAGCCAACAGAAACTTCTGGTCGCGCGGCAGTTTACCCAACCTTAACTCCGTTCGCCGCGAACGGAGTTTCTACACATTAGACGTCAAAAGCCTGCACTAAAGCCCCCGCACACACCGCAAGCCAAAGTAGTAGTTCGTCTCGTCCGGAGTGTTGCCGTAGCGATACGCGACGCGACAGTCGAAGGCGAAGCCGCTGAGCCAACTGCCGCCGCGCAGCACGCGAGAGGTGCCAGAAGCAGGCCCGCGCGGATCACTCGCCGGCGAACTCGCGTAGTAGATGCCGCCATACCAGTCCCAGCACCATTCAAACACATTCCCCGCCATGTCATACAAACCATAGCCATTCGGCGCGAAATACCCAGCCGGGCTGGTGTAGGGAGAGCCGCCCGGCGTGAACAACGGATTGGAGCCGTCCGGGCCTAAGTCATATGGATAAGTTGTATTACCATAATAATTCGCCTGCGCACGCGAGATTGTCTGCACATCGCTCCACGGGAAGCGCATGCCAACCGCGCCGCCGCGCGCCGCTTTCTCCCATTCGGCCTCGGTCGGCAAGCGATAGCCATTCGCAGTCCATTTCACCGCATCGTTCCATGCATTACTGTTACCAGCCTTATATATGACTGTTTGAGCGGCATCCAGATAATAGCACGGCGTCAGGTCTTCTTTCTGGCTGCGCGCATTGCACCATTTGACGCAATCATACCAGCTGACGGTCTGCACCGGATGCGTCGCCGCTTTGCCGGAACCAGCGCCAAACGTGTAGCCATTCGCAAGCGCCCAGGTGCGCACTTCATGCCACTGCTGCGACGTCACCAAATAGTTGTCCATGTAAAACGCGCCGAGGGTCACCGTGTGATTCGGCCCGGCATCCGTCATTTGAGATTCATAGGCCAGGTTGTTCGTGCCCATCTGAAACGGGCCGGCCGGGATCAGCGCCATGCTGTCCGACGCCCACACCCGCACTCTCGTGTAGGGATAATTGTTGGTCGGCAACGTGTCTCTCATGGCATACCAGAGAATCTGCTTGGCCGTGCCCGTCGCCACATTGTTGCCCACATCCCCGATGAAGTTCGTGCAGGTGCTGAAAAACGACGCGCCGGCATTGGTGGAGATGCTAACCGCCACAACATTGCTCAGCGCACTGGCACTTGCCAAATCATAACCGATCGTCACGATTTTCTCGGGCGACACGACGGGTTGGCTGGGAATGGTGACCGTGACGGCGGCCACGGCAGTGAATGCGCTCAGCGCGAGGGACAGAGCGATGGCAGTGATGGGTGTTGTTGTTTTCATGGTTGGTCTCATGGCAAGTGGTTACAGATTGTTATGAACATTCGTGCCACCACGCAGCATTTGCGGCGCGGGGGCCGCTCCCTGGCTCGGTATTCGGTGCACAAGCAGAACTAACCATCGCGACACAGAGATCGCTCCCATCCACGCCGGTGGCGGGACGGCGGGACGCCGGATCAGAGCCGCTGCAGCAACAGCCAGAGCGGCAGTGCGGCGGCCAGAATCAGCGCCGGTTCTGGAATAGTTGTGTCCAGCGCAAAGTCCTGCGATTCTGCTTGGCCCCAGTCGGCCAGACATGGCACGGCGCACAGCGCCAGCATTGCCAGCAATAAGATCACTTTCGTTCGCATCACTCTTCTCCCAAAAGCAGTTACTTCTCAACGCAGATTAACCATGGTAGCACAATGATGAGCAGTATGCAAGCGCAGGCGACGCGTTTTGTTTCTTGCGTTTGCCTGCCGATTCTGTTAGACTAATCGCCTTGATAACCGCCTTAGTCGGCATTGCATGGAATGCATATGTACTTTCTCGCACCACGCGAAGCCCAGCAATGGAGCGCCAACGCCCGCGATGTTCTGGCGCACACGCTCGCGCCGCCCGCGCATGTTGCCGCGGTGCGGCCAGCCTTGCGCGCCGCGTTTCACTTTTATGTCGGGACCTTGTGCGCGGCGCATGCGCAAACGGACGCTGCGCTCACCTGGCTGCGCGCCGGCGCACTCCTGGAAGATGACCTGCTGTTTTCAAGCGGCTTCCTGGCCTCGTTCCTCGAACGCCATCGCCGCCTGGTCATGCCGGCCGTCGTCTTCGCGGATCCGCAGCCGTATCTGCATTTCATCAGCACGCCGGCCATCAAAGCAACGCGCGCAAACTTTATTGCATCGGCCGTGACTAGTCTGCCGGCCTTGGACCATCCGCTGCGGATCATGGACATCGGTACGGGTGACGGTTCGTTGCTGGTCGAATTGTTGACGGCCGCACAGGCGAGAGGCACGCAGCTCGACATTGGCGAAATCTTATTGATTGATGCGTCCCCCGCCATGATAGCCCACGCGACCAAGACCCTGTCCGGCGCATTTCCCACCACGCCCATCCGCACCATCACCGCGCGCTTCGAACAGGTCGCGGCGCAGCTCGATGCCCATTACGACGTGGCGCTCAGCTCACTCGCCTATCACCACATGCCGTATGAAAAGAAAGAGCGCCATCTGCGCGAGTTGAAGCCCTGGATTGATCATTTCATCATCATGGAATTCGACGCCAATCACGACACACCCGAACTGCATTCGCCAGAACTGGCGATCTCGCTCTATCAATCGTACGGGCGCGCCATGGATTTTGTGTTTTCACACGATGCACCGGTGGACGTCGCGCTGGCCAGCGTGGACAGTTTCCTGATGGGCGAAGCAGTCTCATTCCTGACGCAGCCGCGCGGCGTGCGCAGCGATTATCACATGTTGCGGCAACAGTGGCATGCCTTGTTCCGCGACGTGCTCAATCCTGAGTTCACCTGCTGGAACGATGCCACGTGCTATTCCGACCAGTACTTCGACATGTTCACGCTGCATTACGGGCGTGACCAAGAATAGCAAACTTTGCCACGAAGACACCAAGACACGAAGAAGCAACAAACACAATCGCCGTTTCCAATCGACATTTTATGTCGTTTGCAGTGCCTGCTGTGGCCACGCCGCCCGGCGTGCATGCTGCCGCTGCAACTTCTTTCTTCCTCGTTCGCCATGCGTCATTCACCCCGAACGGTGGCCCCTTTATACATTATCGCGCTGCGCGAGAATTTCCTCATGCCACCTGCGTCTTTTTCAGCAACTGCAGCACATTCTTGCCGTCGCGCCGCGCGTAGGTCACTTCATCCATCAGTTCCTGCACGAAGAAGATACCCAAGCCGCCGATCTGACGCTGCTCGATCGGCGCGTCAAGGTCGGGCGTCGGCGCGTTGAGCGGGTTGAACGCCACACCGTCGTCCTCGATCGTGGCGCGCACCGCCGTGCCGTCCACGGTCAGGCGCACCAGGATCGTATGCGGCGCGTCGTCATCATACGCATACAACATAATATTGCTGACGGCCTCTTCGAGCGCCAGATTCAGATCATGACAACAGCGCGCATTCAGGTTGTGTGCCGCACAGAATTCCGTGACCGCGTCCGTCAGACGCGGCAAGGCCGCCGTGTCGTTGGGCAGCGTCACGTCGCGCACACGATCCGTGGCTGGCATCTTCGTACTCCGCAAGGTGAGTGCGGCACGTTGCGCGCGCCGCAGGTGGCGTCAGGCCGTGGTGGCGCCGCTGGCCGTGCCGCGCAGTTTCTCGAGCGCCTTCTGCTGCATGACCGTCAGGTAGCGATCGGCCTCGTCCATACTGGCGAAGACGGATTCCTTCGGCAGCGCCTTGACGATGTCAAACACGGCCTGGATCTGCGGCTGCAGATTGGTCATGGTGAACACGCCCTTGTTGCCCGCGATGTTCTTCCACAACTTGAACACGACGCGCAGCCCGGCGCTGCTGATGTACTCAACCCCGGCCATGTCCAGCACCACCATGGTCGTGCCGCCATTGAGCAACGGCGTGATCTTCTGCTCGAATTCTTCATGCGTGACGGTGTCCAACCGGCCTTTTGGCGCGACAATGTGCCCGCCCTCCGGCCGTATCTTGATATCCACACTGAGTGCCATAGTCATGCTCCTGTGCTGCGGTTAATGTACTTGCTATATGATACTAACTTTGCGCACCGCTGGCCAGCGGCATGGTGCGTCGGTCTTTGTCACTGAAACCTTCTCCACGTTGGTCGTGGCTCCCACATCTTCACGCCGCGCCGGCCTCCGGCTTGTAGCGCATGGCCAGCGCGGTGATGTCATCGGACTGTGCCGCGGCTCCGGCAAACTGCTGGACGGCTTTGACCACGGCCGACACCATCGCCTGGGCCGCAGCCGTGTGGCACTGACGCAGCACGTCATGCAGGCGTGCCTCGCCATAAAAGCCCTGGCCATCGCTTTCCGCTTCCGTCACGCCGTCGGTGTAGAAGAAGATCGCATCGTGCGGCTGCAGCGTGACGGTTTGCTCGGTATAGGTGGCATCCTCAATCACGCCCAGGACCGGCCCGGCTTGGGTCTGCAGCGGCGCAATGTCGCCGGCGGCGCGCACCAGGCAGGGCGGATTGTGTCCGCCATTGGCATAGCGAAACGTACCGCTGGCAATATCCAGCACACCATAAAACAGGGTG
>Ga0268276_1001527_pt1 | contig 22363 bp, 22 predicted proteins | sample saktaG_4_FD_190145 | JGI IMG/M metagenome (GOLD analysis project Ga0268276, IMG submission 190145) | Saline water microbial communities from Sakinaw Lake, British Columbia, Canada - sak_2010_1_5_45m | ecosystem: Environmental > Aquatic > Non-marine Saline and Alkaline > Saline ... | reverse complement strand
CAAATTTCGTTGCGCACCCTCTTATAATCAAAAATGGTAGAAAAACTTTACGGAGAAAGCAAGGCAATTCCTCTACACACTAACGTGTGTAGTATCCTTGCCTTAGGACAATGAGAGATAAAGTAGTTGTTTGTCTTCCAACAAGAAACGAAAGCCAAAGCGTCCAGTATATGATTGATAAAATTAAATCGCTAGGTTATGATCTATTTATTTCCGATTCAAACTCAAATGATGGCACAATAGAAATTGCAAAAAAGAATAAAGTGCCTGTATACCAAAGAGATGGTCCTGGAAAAGGTTTTGGCATCAGAAAAGCCCTCCAAATAGCAAAAGAAAAAGGTTATGATGTTTTAGTATTGATTGACTGCGATAAAACATACCCTGTAGAGTATATTCCCATCATGCTTAGATACATGCCAAAATACGACATGGTTGTTGGAGCAAGAGGCCTGGAAGAGATTAAGCCATTCCATAGGTTGCCTAACAAAGCGCACACAATAGCAATAAACTTATTGTTTGGAGGAAGGTTAAAGGATATCAACTCTGGCCTTAGAGCTTTCAAAGTAAATAAATTCAAAAGATTTCGATCTAAAGGATTTGATATCGAAGCAGAGATAACAGTTAAGGCCTTAAAAAACAAATTAAAAATAAAAGAAATTCCGATTAAATACCAAAAAAGAGTAGGGCACTCAAAAATAAGAATAAAAGATGGTTTCCTTATCTTAAGCAGGATAATAAAAGAGAGGTTCACAAGTTGAAATTTAAATTTGACTTAGAAAAAATTTATCTCATAGTATTCTTCTTTTTCTTGCTCTGGGCTGGAGTAGCAAATTTATGGGACTATAAAGTAGCCCATGATTTTCCATTCTCTTATATGGCATCAGACACGTTTCAGCACCAGATAAGGGCAGAAAGCATAAAACAGATGGGAAATTATAGATATGAAGCGCCCTACATTGCTGGAGGCTTTAAAGATGCTATCGGTTTCTATCCACCCATAATGTATCATCTTGATGTTATAATGTCCTATGCCTCAGGCTTAGAGGTGTATGATATATCCTACCTATTGGTGTTTATAATCCTGGGTTTCGCAACCTTAACATTTTACCTGATAATAAGAAAACTGAACAAACACATCGCTATGCTATCTCTCCCTCTAGCCTTACTGCTATTCTCAAAAGGGCCAGGTATAGGACCCTACGCTTTAATAACCTGGGGTAGTTGGCCATTGATATTTGGCCAGTTCTTCCTGATATGTTTCTTCTGGTATTTTTCAAACCATGATTTAAAACATTCTTGGATTTTCTTAGCTATATTCACAAGCGCCATAGCATTACAACACCAATCAGAACTTTTGTTCGTAGCGGCCTTCCTAGTTATAGTTCTTATAGTATGGGTGATTAAAAAAGAACTAAACCTAAAGAAAGTAAAGCAAATCCTTATTGGAGGCGCAGTATCAATAATTATTTCAATATACTACCTGATAATATTCAAATTCACTTTAGCAAGATCGCAAACAATTAAATTATTTGATGTTGTAAGAACAACATCAACAGATCAAACCTTATACCTTTCAAATTTTGGCCTAATCCTCTTGTTTATAATAGCCGGAATGGTGCTTTCATTGTTCATTATCAAGAAAAAGTTTTCAATGGCCATTTTAACATCACTTTTTATGTTTGCAGTTGGTTTTGGTAATTATATTGGCCTCGAACGCCATGCATTTAAAACAAGATGTTTATGGCCAATCTACCTTTCATTATTTATGGGCATTTCTCTGTATTACCTGCTCAAAATAGTAATAAAAAAATGGAAAACAGCCTATTCCCTTGCCATAGCTATTCCTTTAATATTAACCATAAGTGGGATAATAATCGTACCTTTAATTCCCCACTCAGAAAGATTTACTTCAGCGGGGGTAATGGATCCCTACCATTGGCAGGTCTTCACATGGGTTAAAGATAACACAGATGAAGATGCAAAAGTGCTTTTCCTTTATGGGGACATCTACAGCCAGAATGCAATGTTAAGAAATACATTCAGAGTGCCATATATGGTAGACACAAGCCCATATGTATCAGCGCTAACAAACAGGACAATAAAAAGGCGCATGAGAATAGAGCTTCTTGGAGACCACCACGGAGTTTATTACGCTTATCGAAAGTCATTATTTAGCTACGGGTATCATGCAGAAGAAATGGGTAACGCTTATTTCTACAACACTGACAGGGATATCTGTGATTTTGATTACATAATTGTTGATAAAGTAAGTAGGCAGGAAGCATTAGCCCAATACAATATATTAATAGCAAATGAACTAGTTAAAAATGATTTTATAAAGCCAGTATTTGATAATGGTGCTGTGGTAATATTGAAAAATAGCAAACGGGGTGAAAACTGCATTGCAGAACAAACAAATTTTTGATAAAATAAAGAATGAAGCAATTTATATGTTGGTCCTTGTAGCTATAAGCATAATTGCGCTCAGGGTATCTTTCTATAAAGAAAGCTTCTCAGTAATAATAAGGCTAGTCCTAGCTTTTTTCTGGGTTTTTATTATTCCGGGTTATTCTATCATGTTTTATTGGGAAGACAAACTAAGTTTCACAGAACGATTAGTAATAGGTGTTGGATTAACCTCTGCAGTGATAGGAATAAGCTCTTATTATCTTGGTCTCTTAGGGCTTAACATAAAGTATCACACAATAATACTCCCTTTACTCTGCCTTATTATTGGTTTCTTTATTGCTTTTAAATCTAAATTTTCTCAGAATTAAACCAAAAAGACCGTAGCTAGTATTTACTTGCTTTTTACCAATTTCAAGAAATCATCTGCAGAAACAATCTTTATGCTTTCGAAGTATTTTAATCTTAATAAGTGTTCATCACCAGAGATTATGTAATCTGCTCTGCCTTCTAAAGCGCATTCTAGAACAAGGTTATCATCTGGATCATCTTTGATTACACCAATCTTCTTTTTTGGTTCAACTATTTCGCACATATTCATCAAACTAATCAAAAACTCCTTTTTGCCTTCCTCAGAAATAAAATCAAACTTGGGCCTTTGGATAACTTCAAGAAACTCTTTAATCAAACCTATACTTTCAACAAGATTCCATTTTTCATATAAGCAACCGTCAAATATTTCCCTTGGTTTGCTGTCTTTCCAGCCAATAGAAGAGATCAAAGTATTAGTATCAATAACTACTTTAATCATTTTTCCATTCTTGCTTTTTTAATCTCCTCTTTAACCTCCTTAGCTGTAATTCCAGCTTCCTGAAATTCCTTTGAGAATTTATCTAGCAATTTTATCATTTTTTTGTTTACTTCCTGCCGTTTAATCTTTTTTAATAAGATGCTGTCTTTATCATGTACAACAACAAATTTATCCTGTTTTTCTATACCCATGTCTTCCCTTATATCCCTGGGTACAACAAATTGCCCTTTGCTTGACATAGTAATAACGTCTATCATTTTTATCACCTTCAAAATCTTTGATTTCTAAGTACCTTTGTAAGTTGTAACTTACGGTAAGTCATAACTTACTTATAAAACTTTTGGTTTTATACGAGAAATAGTTCTCTATTTTGTTAAGTATGGCCTCTCCAGTCAGCCCTTATTACCCTTAGATCTAAATCTTCTCAGAATCAAACCAGCTAAAATAAAGACTATAAAACTTACTGCAATTGAGATTCTCACACTCATAACAAGCCCTAAAATATAAACCAAAGCAGGAAACATAATAACCCCTATAAAAAAAGAAAAAACAACCTTCTCACTCATTTCTAAATCAAAATTATCTAAGATAATATAAAAAGGCAAAAAGAACAACAGTAAAAACCCCATTACCACCTTAAATCCAGTAAAGCCGAAAAAAAGGAATGAAAATAAAGCTACCAATAATATTACTAAAATTGCAGTTTCCTTATTCCCAAATTTAATTTTCAAGTTTATACACCTTTATGTAGCCTTTATCATATAGTAATGTATCTCCAGCCAGATTCTCTTGCTCCCAACTTTGCATAGATCCTGTCGTATCCTGGTCATTGATAATTACCCTATCAGAATAATCAAGCAGAACATGAGTATAATTATCTAACGATTCTTCTGAAAAACTCCTTATGTATTGGAGATAAGTATCTGAAATCATCCACATCCATCTGGATTTTGCCTGTGTTAAGGCTCCAAAGGAATAAACATTTGAGTCCCTAGGAAGATTCTCTTTTACCCAAGCAGAAGCATCAGCCTGGTAAGGAGTCATTCTTAGAACACCACTATAAGCGCCCTTAAGCTGGAGATAAGCTGCATTGCCGTTAGAAAAAACAATCAATGCTGCAAATACTACAATAAGCCCATATTTTATGTAAGATTGGTATTGCTTAAAATATTTGGAATAAGACAACAAGTACCATAATCCAATAACAATCAACGGGTAGAATATGTGTGCTGTTGCGCTTAAAGAACGATGTACTCTACCCCCTTGCCCCAAAACATCAAGGTGTACCATGATATAAAGGCCAGATAGCCAAGCTAACAAAACAACATCTTTTTGGTTTCTCCTAAATAATATAAAAATTAGGCCGGCTAAAAGCAATAATATAGTCCAGTAGTCCCCAATCATATCCTTATAAGAAAAATAAGAATCGGGCACAGAACCCCCTGCACTCATTCCTTTTGACCAGAAAAAAAGCCTTGCAAAATTCCCTGCATTTGGATCGGCAGGAGACGGATCACCTCCGGGCATAAGCCTGACAACAACATTCATGGTCTGATACGGAAAAATACTGATTATTGCCAAAAAAATTAAAATAGAGACAAGAACATGCTTATAATTAAAGAAAATCTTCCTTTCCTTAATAAGGGTAAAAACAAACAAAAGCACAAGAGAGACTACTATATGTAAAAAGGTCATAGGATGTATAAAGAAATTAGCTGATAATAATATTACTAAGATATAAAGGTAAACCGGCTTTTCTTTTTTGTCCAAAAATGATTGAACATACCTATAAAAACAATAAAGCACCAAAGGAATATAGGCAAATCCCATCCTTTCCGGCCATTGGCCCCATAAGTAAACCATTATATCCCTCATAGAAAACATAAGCATAAAACCAGAAAGTAAAGCCGGAACAAATCCAAAAAATTTCCTCATAATAAAATAAACTGACAAAAAAACCAAAGAAGAGAAAATAGCATTCACAAGAAACACCGGAAGGATCCTCTCCCCACCAATTATTTGTGCAATAGAAAATGCCATATGATAAGGCGGAGCATACCACAAAACATGGTTCTTAAAAGAATTATCCTTACCATATCTCTTATCTATATAATATGGCAAAGTAGTTATTGATTTATCAGTCTGTGTTGTATAGTCTGCAACAGCAAAATGAGACGCTGCATCTACTTCTCCATAAGGTAGCTCATTATCCTGAAAAGGCAGCGACCATAGCCATAAACAAGTAAAATAAAGCAAAGTTACTATAACAACTTCAATTCTTTTATCCACCCTCATATGCAAATAGAAGAATTAGATATATTTAAACTTTATTGTAAGGAAACGAAATAATAAAGATTAGAAATGGTTAATTAACAGAAAATACATAAATATTAAAAACTCATACTTACCCCTAAGAGGCTATGAAAATACTGATAATAAAACTAGGTGCAACAGGAGATGTGATTAGGACAACATCCATCCTCCCTGGTCTAAAAGAAAAATACAGAAACCCAGATATTTTTTGGGTTACAAAAGAGTACCCTGCCCAATTGTTAAATAATAACCAGTTTATTCATCAGGTAGTATTAATCGATAAAAATGAGGAAATAGAAAAACTCAAAAAAGAGGAATTTGATTTAGTAATCAGCCTTGACGAAGACCAAGAAAGCTGCAAATTAGCATCAGAGATTAAAAGCAAAGAAATAATTGGAGCATACATTAAAAACAATGAAAGGGTTTACACAAAAAATTCATCTGAATGGTTCGATATGGGCCTAATCTCAATTTACGGAAAAGAAAAAGCAGACCAATTAAAAAAGCAAAACAAAAAAACATATCAAGAAATCATTTGCAATATTCTTAAAATAAAAAATTCAAAGCCCATACTAAATTTGAGTGAAGAAAGTCTAAAATTTGCAGAGAACTTCAAAAAAAGCAATAACATAGGAAATAACTTAATTATTGGATTAAACACATCAGCAGGAAAAAGGTGGCAGCTTAAAAAACTGTCTGCAGAAAAGACAATTGAACTGGCAAAAAAAATAAATCAAAAATTCAAAGCCACAATACTCCTTTTTGGGGGCCCAGAAGAAAAAGAAAGGAATAAGAAGATAAAACAAGCCTTAAAGGAAAAAATAATAGACACAGGAACAGGTAATTCTTTATTAGAACTAGCATCTCTCATAAACTTATGCAACATTTTAATAACATCTGACAGCTTAGCGCTTAACATCGGAGTTGCTTTAAACAAAAATGTTATTGCCTTTTTTGGACCAACAAGTTACAATGAGATAGATATATACGATAAAGGTAAAAAGCTATTTCCAAAAATGGATTGTCTAGTATGCTACAAAAAGAAATGTGATATCACCCCCCATTGTATGGAAAAGATAGATATGAATGAATTTGTTAAAGTAATAGATGAGCTGATATGAAGAAAAAAACAATTGTGATAATTATAATACTTACATCTTTCCTTATAAGCCTCTCAATAAGCCTTACAAATCGCATATCAGGTGATGGCTGCTGGCATATGGCAGCTTCAAAATTTATTGCAAAAAACAACAAAATACCTTCTTTTGAATATATTGGCAGGACAGAGCCTTTCTGGTCAGCACCATTATTCCATATAACAAATGGAATCTTATACAAACTGGATCATTTAATTGGCTTGGACGGATTCTTTATAAGATTCACCTTGCCAATAGCCTCTCTGTTTTGTCTCATCTTCCTTTATCTTATAACAAAAAAACTTTATAATAAGCATATTGCTGTTTACTCAACATTCTTCCTTGCATTTATGCCAATTTTTTTGGACTATAGCTCCAATTACCACATTGCTGTATTCCTGACATGTTTCATCCTTGGCTCAATCTATTTTATCCTAAAGGATAAAATGATGCTAGCCGGACTATTTTTTGGCCTTGCAATGCTTTCCAAATTCAATGGAATATTCGCTGGCTTTGGCTTACTATACCTCCTATATATGAAATACAAAAGAAATTTAAGAAAATACATTATATTTATAGGAGCATCCTTAATAGGAATGCTCTCCTTCCTGAGAAATTATCTTCTATATGGTAATCCTGTCTGGCCTAACTTAAGGTCAATACTTGGGGGCATATCCCACCCTGGCCTTGACTACATATATACTTCTGGTTTGCATATCTCAAACTTGCTTAATATAAAGGTAATCACAGCACAATTCCTAAGCCTTTATGGAATACCTGGAGGTAATCTCAGAAACCTATCCTTCCTTAACATTCCTTTTATAAGTGTATTGCTTGCCGGATTTGTAATATTGGGGATTGTCTACCTCATTCCGGTTATACCTGCATTTAAGGGAATTACAAAAAAGAACAAAAAAGAAATCTTCCTATTAGTTTGGATTCTTGGCTTTATGCCTTTTAACATCCTGTTCATACTAAATATAGGGGGTCCGGATACAAGGCTTTTGCTCCCAATAATACCTGCATTTGCTATACTCTGGGGAAAAGGCATGGACTATATAATAAAGAAATTCAAAATAAGAAGGAAACAGCTCATAACAAGTATTTTATTGATCATTATTGCATCTTCATTTTCAGGTGCGATTATAGTAAAATCTGTGATAGCTTCAAATCAATGGAGTATATATGATGAAGATTATAAATGGATAAGCAACAATACCCCCAAAGATGCCCTTTTTATCTATAATGGACAATGCCTGGCAATAAACACAGGCAGAAGCAGCAGGTATCTTCCATTTGACAATAACTATAAAACAATACAAGAAGGCTATTTCTTTTTTAACGGCAATTTTAATATAGAGCCTCAGGTTACATTAAATAGGGAACAGCAGGAAAAAATAAAACAAGCAACAAATTGCACGATAATATATAATAATCAAAAAACAGGAACAAGTATATGTAGAATATGAAAACAATTGTAACAATCCCAACATACAACGAAAGAGAAAATATAAAGATTCTTATAGGTCAAATTCTAAAATTAGATATAAATGGATTGGAAATATTGGTGATAGATGATAATTCCCCAGACAAAACATGGAAAATTGTAAAAGAAATAGCCAAGAAAAACAAAAAAGTTCATTTGTTATTGAGGACAAAAAAAAGAGGTAGGGGATATGCAGGAAAAGAAGGTTTTATTTGGGCATTAAAGAACAAAGCAGATTACATAGTTGAAATGGATGCTGATCTAAGCCATGACCCAAAATATATTCCAGAACTTCTAGAAAAAATAAAACAAGCAGACATTGTACTAGGTTCAAGACAGATAAAAGGTGGCATAGACCAAAGAGATAGCCCAATCAGAAAGATAATCACAAAATTAGCAAACTTATACATAGAAACAATCCTAGGATTAAAAGTAAGAGACTGCAATTCAGGTTACAGGTGTTTCACAAGAAAAGCATTGGAACAGATAGACCCATATAAAATATTCTCAGCAGGCCCTTCTATTGTTCAGGAAGTATTATTTAAAGCACGCCTAAAAGGTCTGAAAATAAAAGAAATCCCAATAACATTCACAAAAAGAAAGCTTGGTAAGTCAAAACTGGGGATAAAGCATCTCTACAAAGGTTATATGATGGTCATTAAGCTAAAATATCTTCATATTTTAGGGAAGATTTAGTACACAGGCAGTTTATTGGTAATCCACTTATATAGCTTATAGTCATAAGGAAACCTAAAAAATTTCAGCTTCCATCTAAGCCTGCATAATAAAGCAGGAAACACAAGTAAAGGGGAGTAACTTATAATTCTTTTCCATGAACTTGTAGCAAGCGTTGAATATTTTCCAAGATTCTCTACAATAGAATAATCCTTATTATCAACCCACGGAAACCCACCTACCTTAAGATAAGCTGAGAAATCAGAATCCTTCCCCCATTCCCTTAATGATTTAGGCTCTTTTAGCCCATACTTCAAACAAACATCATAAATAGATGCTCCAGGATATGGCCTAAAAGGCACTGGACCATCAATTACTGCATCTGGATTAATCTTGATTATTCTGTTTATCATGCTTATTGTATCATAGATGTCTTTTCTTGTCTCTGTTGGATAACCCACCATAAATCCAAGCTTGCATTTGACATCATATTTTTTGCAGAGCTCAACTACCCTAAAAACCTGCTCATCTGTGATTCCTTTGTTCATATAGCTCCTTATTTTCTCAGAGCCAGACTCAACACCTATATAAACTACATCCATGCCGCTATCTTTTAATTTTGACATAAATTCATCATTTATATAATCCTCTCTAAAACAGTCTGCCCTTATGTTTGTTGACCATTTAAGGTTAAGCTTTTTTTCAATCATACCATCAATAATCTTCCCTACCCTTGCTTTGTCAATTGCAAAATTCTCTTCCCTGAACACAACATATTCTATAGCATATTTTTCCTTTATAGACTCTAAAAAGCATAAAACTTTCTCAGCAGGTAAGGCCCTCCATTTATGCCTCCACCCAACTGTATCAATGCAAAAACCGCATCTATACGGGCACCCTCTTGAAGTCTCAAACTCAAGCATCCTTGGTTTTGCTTGAAATTTCTTCTTCAAATCTAAGAGATCATAATTAGGGTCTGGAATTTCTTCAACAGGTAAAGGTTCTCTAAGGGGATTTACAATTATCTTTCCATCTTTTTTATAAACAAGCCCTTTAATTCCCTCCAATTTCTTGCCATTCTCCAAAGCGTCCACCAACTCAAAAAAAGTTTTTTCACCCTCACCATAAACCACATAATCCACAGAAGGATCTTCGCATGTCTGCTCCTTGAACAATTCAGGATGTATTCCCCCCCATATTATTATCTTGTCTTTTTTCTTTAGCTCATCGCTTATCATCAGAGCATGAGGTATTTGTGCCGTCATTACACTAAGGCCAACATATTTTGCATCTTTTGCCTTTTTCGTTATCTTTTCCATAATGTCATCCTCTATTACGGCATTAATCAGTTCAACAGAATACCCTTTATTAATTAAATAAGAGCCTATAGAAACGAGACCAAGCGGTGCAACAAATGCTCTGGTTTTCTTAATCTTCCTTCCTATTTCCACCTGGGGGTTGACTAATAAAATTTTAACCATTTAAGTATTCCCTCCGATAATAAGATGATAAATCATTTTTGTTAAGCTAAATTAAGCGCTATGAAAGAGAGTTTGTTTTTAAATCTTATGAATTCTATACAGATTTATGATATATGGGTTGTTTTTGTGATTTGTATTATAGGAAAAATTTAAATAATCCCAAAAAATCCTTGCTTATTCAGAAGTTCAGATAAACAAATAATAAAAAAGAGAAAAATGGAAGAAGCCTCAGTTTTTAAAAATAAATTGCCTGAACCAACAGTAAAAAAAATAAAGATTGGACTAGGGACATTTGGATCAGGTAAGGGGCCGAGTGATAAAAAATATATCAATTTTTTAAAAGCTGCAATCAAGATAGGCATAACCAACATAGATACAGCAGAAGTATACGGAAATGGAAGAGCAGAAAAATTGGTCGGAGAATCAATCAAGGGATTTAAGAGAAAAAAACTTTTTATAACTACTAAAGTTTGGGAAACTAACCTAAAATATGGGGATGCAATTAATTCTGCAAAAAATAGTCTAAAAAGATTAAATACAGAATATATAGACTTATACTTAATTCACAGACCTAATCCTAAAATTTCATTAAAAGAAACCATAAAAGCAATGGACTTTTTGGTTAAAAAGAAGATGGTAAGGCATATGGGTGTTAGTAATTTTTCTTTAAAATTACTGAAAGAAGCTCAATCTTATACAAAGAATAAAATTGTTGTAAATCAAGTTGAGTATAACCTTCTAAAGAGAAAACCAGAAGAAGGATTACTGGATTATTGCCAAAAGAACGACATTTTATTGGTTGCATATAGGCCGCTTATGAAAGGCTTACTAATAAAAAGGGGGTTCAAAATTCTTGATAATTTATCAAAAAAATATAATAAAACACAAGCGCAGATTTCTCTTAATTGGTTGATTTCAAAAGAGAATGTAGCAGTAATTCCTAGAACAATAAGTATATCTCATCTTAAAGACAATCTTGGTGCAATTGGATGGAAGCTAAGTAATGAAGACTATAATAAGTTAGATAAATATTTCAAGAGATTATGGTATATATACAAGTTTTTTGTAAAGCACATATTAGCAATAATAGGGATTGTAAATGGCTGTATTCGTGTTTTACATAGGAGGAAAAAATGCAAATAAAAAATATAGAGGTAAGCGGGATATGTAATTTGAGATGCGATTATTGCCCTTATCCTAAAATGAAGATTAAAAGGGGGTTCATGAATCGTGAAACTCTGAACCACATCATAAAGGTTTTGAAAAAACAAAAAACAAAAGATTTGGGACTGGAGGTATTTGGAGAGCCATTACTTCATCCAGATTTACCTGAGTTTGTTAGAGAACTAGCCAAGGTTGTTCCGAAAGTTAAGTTTTATACCAACGGCACCTTATTAACTAGAGATATCTGTATCAAATTAAAGGAAGCAGGTCTACACGGCCTATATGTATCCTTGCATAAACCCGAAATTGAAGATGATGTATTAAAAGCAGTAGAAGGCTTAGATATTTTCATGGGTTTTGTTAAAGTTTTTACACATAATTGGGCTGGAAAGGTTGACAAAGAGGTTGATCCATTTGTTAAGAATAGAGCATGTCCTTATATTTTCAGACAAAGAGGTACTATAAGGTGGAATGGCGATATTGTAAACTGTGATATGGATGCAGGGGATACCAACATCTTAGGAAATATCAAGGATACTGATATAGAGAAGATAAAACTAAAGTCATTTGATTTATGTAAAACTTGCCATTTTAAGTCAGAGAACTTTAATTTAATGGATAAGTTAAACTATTACAAAACAAATTTTAGATTCAAAGCTGTACTAATTATTAAAAAAGTGGTTTATGGTTATAAGATTTAGATAATTTATTTTTATTCAAAACTTCAACCTAAGGATTGATAAAACTCTAGATATTTAACTCCCCCCTCCAATAATCAAGTAAACCCTTCAAGGTTTCCTCAAAAGGTATCTCAGCTTTCCACCCTGTCTTGCTTACAAATTTTGAGTTATCCGCATCCATTACCAATATATCCTTCTTTCTTTTTTTACCTTTATCTTCTTTAATTTTAATATCTTTATCCGTAAATTTCAAAAGTATATCTAAAATCTCTCTGATTGAATAAACCCTGCCGCTGCATATATTATATGCCTCGCCAATATCACATTTTTTCAAACACATCAGGTAAGCCCTAATAATATCCCTTACATCTGTAAAATCCCTTTTCACATTAAGATTCCCTACCTTTATAACCGGCTCTTTTCCTTTTTCAATTTCTGCTATCTGTTTTGCAAAATCAGAGCAGACAAAAACAGGAGATTGTCCTGGGCCAGTATGGCTAAAACTTCGTGAAATGATAACATTAAGCCCGTAACCCAAAGCCAACTTTTCTTGCTCCAACCTTGACTCACCATAGGGGCTTACAGGATTTAGTTTATTTCCCTCCTTAATTGGAAATTCCTTAGGCACACCATAAATATCAGCAGAGCTTACCACCAATACCCTTGATTCAGGAACAAACTTCTTTACAGCATCAAGAAGGTTTCTTGTGCCATTAACATTAACATTCCTTGTTAATTCCGGTTTCTGCCAGCTAAGCTTAACAGAAGATTGTGCTGCCAGATGAAAAATAAAATCAGGTTTGGAATTTTCAACCAACTTCATAATTCTTTCATTATCTAATAAATCAGAAACAGAATCCACTTCATTTCCTGAAGATATATCTGTTCCAATAACTTCAATATTATTCTCCAGTAAATGTTTTTTGAGGTATGGGCCAACAAAACCATTAACGCCGGTAATTAAAGCCTTCATCGTTGCTCTTTCTTATGTTTTTCAAGGTCAGCATCAACCATCATTTCAATCAATTCCTTAAATTTAACTTTGGGCTCCCATCCCAGCTCTTTTTTTGCCTTAGTTGGGTCCCCAATAAGCAGCTCAACATCTACTGGCCTAAAAAACTTAGGGTCTGTTTTAACATAATCCTTATAATTCAGTCCTGCATGAGAAAATGCTGCTTCACAAAGCTCTTTAACAGAATGTGTCTCTCCTGTTGCAATAACAAAATCATCAGGTTTATCATGTTGCAGCATCAGCCACATCGCTTCTACATAATCCCCGGCATAACCCCAATCCCTCTTCGCTTCAAGATTCCCGAGAGCCACTTCTTTCAGCAAGCCTAATTTAATTTCAGCCGCAGAATCTGTTACCTTTCTTGTAACAAACTGCTTGCCCCTCCTGGGTGAATTTGATACTATTATTGTCCCAACACCAGCCATAAATTTCCCACTCCCTGTTTCTATATCGAAAACCCATCCGGGTTGATCCCTATGATAAAATATCTTTTTTACATCTTCTTTGGGTTTTGATAAGTAATGAGCCAGAAAAACAGGTTTTCCAGATTGGATTTTTCTAATAGAATCCCTTGATACCTTAGTTAATCTGCTTATCTCTCTTTGGCTTTTTCCCGCATTTAACAAATCAGCAACCCCATTTGCCTTCTTTTTATTATCAATCAAAGAAAGCAAATTTATTGAATAATACCCATAATATTTTTCATCATATTCAAAAGTTATGTTAAAGTCTTGGCCTGTTACTTGGTTTAATAAGAATAATAAGCCCTGGGCCAATAAGGGAGAGTTTGTTTTGAAGTTTTTAAATTTATAAGTGCATGGATTGGATTTTAGGCCATCACATTTGTTATAACCCTCTAAGAAAGCTAATTGGGTTTCTTTATTTGAATTAAGTATTCGCTTAGGAACTTTTTTAAATCCATCGCTGGAATATATTTGTTTTCTTAAGTAGATTAGATAATTACTATTCCTGTTCAAGCATAAACGGGTAGAAGTACCGCCAAAACCGCTTTTTCTAGTGTCAATATTAACTGTACCAAAGCAAATATTTCTCCATAATTCTTCAAATTCTTTTAATATTTCTTTGTCATTGTTTATTAATGTTCCCCTGCCATCAGTTGAAATGCGCCCATCCGCAACCATCATTCCAATCAATTTTGCCTCATCTTTTGAAATAACAGTATGGCCTAAGGGAATGGGGAAATTACCATGCAAAAGTTTTAATCCTATATTTACATCCTTGGCCTTTATTTCCTTGCCTTTACTATCCACCATGTTATGGTGGTTTGTTGCTTCAACAATTCCGTGTCTTGTGTTTATAGTCTTACATTCATGATCCTCTATTTTTTTTCTTTTTGTAGCTGTAATAAACCTCAAGGAAACAAAAGAAGCGCCATCCCAAATTTCAATCCCATCTATCTTCCACTGTTGTAAATTCCTTCCTTTTTCTTTTGGTTTTCTTAAATCCTTCAGCCTCTTCACAGATATAAATCCATTCTCACGAATAATTACAACAGTATTTTCAGACACGCATTCATGATTGAATAATATCCCATTAGCGCAAAACATGCCATAGCTTTCCCTATAATTCTTAGCCATCCAAAAAGCATATACCTTTGCAACACCATATGGGCTTCTCGGATAAAAAGGGGTTTTTTCTGTTTGTGGAACCTCTTGCACCTTGCCAAACATCTCACTAGATGAAGCCTGATAAAATCTTATTTTAGGATTAACATGCCTAATCGCCTCAAGAATCCTTAACGCGCCCAAAGCAGTTACATCGCCGGTTAATATTGGTTGTGTCCACGATTCTGGAACAAAGCTCTGTGCAGCCAGGTTATAAACCTCATCCGGATTTACATCTCTTACTGTAGAATTTAAAGAACTCTGGTCAGTTAAATCCGCACATATCAGTTTAATCTTATTTTTAATATGGTTTATCCTTTCAAATGTTTCTACACTAGACCTCCTGTACATCCCATAAACTTCATAGCCTTTTTTCAATAGAAATTCAGCTAAATAAGAACCATCTTGACCAGTAATTCCAGTAATAAGGGCCTTCATTTAACAAACCACCTTAACACATAGGAAAGCCACTTTATTTTTAAATCTTGTGAATTTAATATTAAGTTCATAAAATATTTAAACAGAGTAAAAATCCAAAAAAACATGAAAATAGCAATACTAACCCCTACATTCTCTTATTTCTCCGGGATAGACCGTATTGTACAAGTAGAAGAAGAGAAATTCACAAAACAAGGCCATAAAGTTGATATTTTTTGCCTAAAGGCAACGATTAAACCAAAATACACAGGGCTTTTTGAGCTTGGAATGCCAAAAAACCTAGTAAAGGAAAGGCTCTATAGGTTATTCATGTTTCTTGATTTCAGGAAAATAAAAAAATACTCTGACATATTAAAAGATTACGACCTTATCATCTCGCACTTTTATCCTATGAACATACTGGCATACAAAGCAAAAAAGAAAAATAAAAAATTAAGGTATGTATACCATAACGCTGGAGTTGGTATTACAGACACATACTCCCTAACAGAAAAAGTATACCTTAAACTATTTAATTTTTTAACCAACTTAACAATTAAAAACTGTGATCAGGCCATTTCAATATCTGATTTCTTAAGAAAACAGCTAAAAAAAGAAACAGGAATTGATAGCAAAGTAGAGTATGTTCCTGTAGACAAAAAAAGATTTAATAAGAAGGTAGATAAGCAAAAGATAAGAAAAAGATACAACATAAGAAATGAACCTGTTCTTCTTTATGTAGGGAGGATAAGCCCCCATAAGGGAATACATTTATTGATTGACTCTTTCAAATTAGTTCAAAATAAGTTCCCAAAATCAAGATTAATTATAGTTGGGAAGCATACTTTTCCAAAATATACCAATAAACTAAAGAAAATGGCGAACAAAAACATCATTTTTACAGGCTTTGTGGAAGAAAAAGAGCTTCCTTATTACTATGCCGCCTGTGACATCTACGCAACAGCTTCGCTATGGGAGGGATTTGATATTCCAATTGTAGAAGCTAACTACAGCGGAAAGCCAGCAGTGGCTTTTGAAGTAGGATCCCATTCAGAAGTGCTTAAAAATGGTATGTTAATAAAACCAAAAGATACAAAAGCCTTTGCAGAAGCAATAATAAAAATATTATCTAAAAAATCTTAGCTGTATAACCCTTTTCAAATATATATAAGCATATTTCAAAAGATTTTCTGATTTAGAAGGGCCCTCCTCCCTGAACTTATAAGTAAATGGGATTTCTTTCATCTTCCATCCATTTTTAACAGCAAGATAGATTAACTCCAAATCAAATTCACCCCAAATTGCAGGATACTTAAAGTTCAATCCTTCAAACTTAGATTTTCTTATTAAATGAAAACCACCAGTACTGTCTTTTACCTTCAAACCTAAGATAAGATTACATACTTTATTAAGCATTATTGTGCTGATTTTTCTAAAAAAAGGGGCTTCTATATGAGATTCTTTAAGGAATCTAGAGCCAATAACAACATCATAATCTTCCCTATATTTTAGGAATTCACGTAATTTTGCAGTAGGATGTGAAAAATCAGCATCCATAATAATAATATATTTTCCACTTGATATTTTAACACCGCCTAAAATAGCAGAAAAGATGCCCCTCTTGCCTACCCTATGAACTGCAACAACATTTTTACCAGCAACGTTATCAATAATTTCAGAAGTACCATCCTTAGAATCATCATCCATTATGATTATCTCAAAACTAACGCTCTTCAACTCAGTTTGTATAGCATATACCAACCTCTTTATGTTTCCCTCCTCATTATAAGTTGGCAAGATAACAGAAATCTCCCTTCCGTCATTAAACTGCCTGGGTTCCTCAAAAGTCAATTCCTTCTCTCCTTTGCACCTATAATAAACCATATCTTTAAGGAAACCTAATCGCTTTAAATATTTTATTGATTAATAGAAGCGGACATTAGTAAGTTATAATATATTCCGCTTCTAATTTGTAAAAGACAAACAAATTTATAACTAACTTTTGTCTTTTACTATAAGCAAGAAAAAACATAATTTTTTAAAGTTGCAGCAGTTCTCAAATCTAAAATGGATAAAAAGGTTAAACAATCAATCAAAGCTGCTTATAAGGAATTTGAAAAAGAACCAATGGATGACTATTACCAAAAACCAATTATAGGTTATATCTCTAGGCTAAGGGTTAAAAAGATTATCCAAGAATTAAAAAAAGCAAAAAAGCTGCATAACAAAACAGTTTTAGATGCTGGTTGTGAAGCAGGTTATATATCATTAAAATTGTTAAAGAACAAATCAAGAGTAATAGCATTTGATATATGCAAACCTGCAGTTGAAGAACTCCAAAAAAAATTAAAAAAGAACAAAGAAAGAAAGAATATCAAATTATTTGTTGGAGAGATACACAAAATACCTTTAAAAGATAATTCTGTTGATGCAATAGTTTGTTCAGAGGTTATTGAACACGTGCCTTACTTAAGCAGAACAATTAAAGAATTAAACAGGGTTTTGAGGCCAGGGGGAGTATTAATAATAACCTTCCCAAACGAAAAGTTAAGGAAATTTCTATACCCATTTATTAAACTATTTGGTGTTGATACAAGTGTTGAAAAAGAAGTAACATTACATGATTATAAATTAAAAGACATAGTTAAAGAGTGTAAGAAACTTCTAAAAATCTCAAAAGTAGACTCAATCCCCCCTATTTTTAAGCTTACACACATTATAATATGCAAAAAAAGGGTTATTGATGAGTAATTCACAAGGTTTTTATACCCTTTTTTAAACCGATGAGTAAATGAAAAAAGTACGATTGGTATATATTTTTATTGTAATATATTTAGCAATATTTCTAACACTTTCTATCATGAAACATAACTCTTTTAACTCAACCGGAGCTGATTTAGGGGAATACGATCAGCAAGTATGGGGATTAAGCAAAGGAGAACTTATTTATGATACAACGGTTGGTTTCAGGACCTTTTCAGCTCATTTCAACCCAATTTTAATATTAATCGCTCCTTTTTATTGGATTTACTCAAATCCAATAACCTTGCTGGTACTACAAACAATAGCCTTGTCCTTTGGTGCTTTAGGGGTTTACTTAATTGCAAAATTAAAACTTAAGAATGAAAACGCTTCTTTGATCTTAAGTGCAGCTTACTTATTAAACCCCTCCGTCCATTATATTAACTTATTTGACTTCCACCCTATCGCATTTGCAATTCCTTTCATACTCTTTGCTTTCTATTTTATGGAAAAAAGACAGTACACCAAAAGCATAATTTTTTTAGTACTGCTAGCAATGACCAAAGAGCACCTTCCTGTATACATGGCTACATTTGGAGCTTACATGTTCTTACTGCATAAAAAAAGAAAAATGGGGGCTATCCTTGCTGTTATAGGAGTATTATGGTTTATATTCGGGATATTTATCTCCCCTTATTTATTTTCAGGAGGCACACACGGTTTCTTCTACTTTCAAAAATACCTGACGCCAATATGGGAGAAAATAGCGTTTCTAATCCTGCTAACAGCACCAGTAGGATTCCTGGCATTATTCTCACCGCAAATACTTCTATTGGGAATAGTAGAATTTGGGATAATACTAATACAAAAAAGGACATATACAGAAATAATATATCAACATCAAGGATCAGTAATCTCTCTTGTTTTTATAGCAGCAATCTATTCAATTAGCTTAATATTAAAAAACCAAGATATAATCAAGAAAAAAATAAGATTACTGAAAAAAATAAATCTAAAATTAGCTCTTCCATTCATAGTTTTAATATCAACATCCTTATGTTATATCGCATATGGCCCTTTCACAGTACTATACGACCTAGAAGAATTCAACACAAACACCCAATATGTAAAAACAGGCAATAAATTTGTAGAAATGATTCCAAAAGAGGCTTCTGTTTCAACAAATAATTGGGTTATACCCCATATAAGCCAAAGATATGAAATATACAAATTTCCAAAACCACTTTACGAAATATATTATGGTCTTGAGTACTCTCAACCAGATTATGTTCTGCTAGACATGAGCGAAGCCATAATAGATCCAAAAAGAAGTGGTAGAGCCTTAAAAGATGAACATTTTAACCTTATATTTAATGATAAAAATTATGGAATAACAAAAGTAGAAGGAACTTGGGTTTTGTTGAAAAAAGGAGAGAACTATGAAAAAAATATATGTGAAATAACACCTTTTTTAAATAAACAAAAATACCCTTACTTAAATCTGGAGATAGAAAACACAAAAAAATGCAGGTAAAAAATGACGGCAAAACCTAGCAGGAGCCTAGCTTTTAGGTATATCTATGAACCAATCGGATGGAGATTATCAAGAATAGTAGCCAAAACACCAATAACAGGAAACCAAATAAGCATATTTGTAATGTTTCTGACAATAATTGCTTTCTACTCAATCTCAATCAAATACCTCTTCACAGGATTAATCCTGTTACAATTTGTCTTGTTATTAGACACAATGGACGGAACAGTTGCCAGAATAAAAAACCAGGCTTCTAAAAGGGGAAAATACCTTGAAGCGATATGGCATATCTGTATTTTTGCATTGTTCTATTTTTCATTGGGAATATATTCATACAAACAGCTAAACAATCCAAATTTTATAATAATCGGGAGCCTTACAGCAATGTTCATATTAATCATAGATATATTATTCCACAGACATGACTATATTTATGGTATAAAAAGAGAAGAAGAAACCAAACACACAAAACTTCAGTATATCATAAGGTGGCTTACATGCCCTTCACACACTTTTAATTATGCATTAATCCTGGCTTTCTTCAATTTAATACCTTTAATGGTAATATCCTACTTTTTGCTATATTCCCTCATAATAATTTACAAAATAAAAACATTTGTCTTTAGCAAAAAGGTAAACTAAATGAAATTCATACAAATAATGCCACGTTTTCCAACAGGATGTACTTTCCAGATAGATAAAAAAGAAAATTTTTATCTGTATCCAACCATAATTGCAGAAAAGCTGGGCCTGGATCCTGAAATATGGTGCCTTAAGAAAAAAGGGCTGAAAAAACAACAAACATTATTTGGAGTAACAATTAAAAGATTTTCTTATATCAGCCTAATAAAACATTTATTTCTTGATAAAGGAATTGCCCTTATTTACACCCACCTAAGGCCATTCCCCCCGTCTTTGCTGGCATCATTGACAAACAAACCAACGACCCTAATACCCCATACTTATGGGTTGGGCTCAAATTTCTTGATAAAGAAAATCTCGCTATTCTTCATGAAAAGATTCACTAAGGTTATATGCCTTACCCCCTATGAAGAAGAGATATACAAAAAAAACGGGCTTAAGAACACAATATTGCTCCCGCATGCGATTAACTACAAATTTTTCTCAAAAAAAAACAAGGAGGATGTAAGAAACAAACTCAATCTTAAAAGAAATGATTTTGTTATAGTCACTTTTGCCAACTTTAGAAAATTCAAAAACCTTGATGTAATGGTTAATGCATTTAAGATTTTCAATAATAAGGTTAAAGGCTCTAAATTTATAATAATTGGAAAAGACCTGTTACAAAGCGATTTTTACAAAGAGCAGAAAAAACAAAAAGGCCCAACATCAATTAAAGAGCTTATAGAAAAGACAAAAACAAATAATTCTGTATCATACCTCGGAGAACTAAACCATAAAGACCTCAAGGATGTCCTTTATACATCTGATCTCTTTGTAAACAGCTCTGATCCCGAAACAATGGGTATAGCAGTATACGAAGCGGCATCTACAGGTCTGCCTTTATGTTTATCAGACATAGGTTCTTTCAGAACAGTTTTTGGAGAATATGTATTATACAACAAACCAAAGGACCCCATCAAGCTTGCAGAGAATTTTATGGCCTACTACAAAAGCAAAAAGCTAAGAAAAAAAAACAGCATATATCTAAAGAAAAAAATGAAAGAATGGAACTATCAAAACACAACAAGAAAGATTGAAAAATTACTCAGAATTCTAATCAAGAGGAAGCGAAAATGATCATTAATAAGAACAATATTAACAATAGCAATATCGTTTATTATTCCTTTAAATATTTAAAAAAAATAAGCTACTATGAAATTCCCAAACAGTAAAATAGGGTTAATAAGCCCCTTCCTACCAGAAAAAGATGGAATCGCAATTTACTCAGATAACATACTAGCAGAGTTAGGAAAAAACAAAAAAGAAATAATAACAATTGGAAGGAAAGGGAGTGAGGCGAATTACTTATTAGATTTTAAATCATTCCAATTAAAGAATAATCTTAAGAAAATAATCAAAAAGGAAAGGTTAGATGCGCTCCATATACAATATGTTGCCACTTTCTTTAGCAAATTAATTAATCTTAACCTAATCCAAGCTTTAGACCAAAACATACCTGTGATAATAACCTTACACGAAGTACATTATTCAATAAGAAATTTCAAAGACAAAGTCCTAGAAATCATAGAAAGATTAATTATCAAAAAATGCAAACTAGTTATAGTACACACACCAAAACAAAAAGAATTTCTAGAAAAAAAGTATAAAACAAAAAAAATTGTATGTGTTTACCATGGCCTAAGATTAAACCAGGTACATAAAAGAAAGAATAAAAACATTTTATGTTTTGGAATGATATCAGAAGGCAAGGGCATAAAATATCTTATCAAAGCAATGGAATATCTACCTGATTACAATCTAACAATAGCTGGTAAATTTACCAATCAAAAGATAGAAAACGACATCAAAAAACAATTAAAACATACAAAAACAAAAATCAAAACAGACTTCGAATGGGTTGACGAAAAGAAAAAGGCAAATTACTATCAAAATGCAGACATAGTTGTCCTACCGCACATATGGGCACCCTATCAATCAGGAATACTGCACAATGCTACCTCATATGGGTTGCCTGTAGTTGTAACAAAAACAGGTGCGTTATACGAAATGGTAGATTTATTCAAATTTGGTGAAATGGTAAAACCAAAAAATCCAAAACTATTAGCAGAAGGCATAAGAAAAGTTTTTAAAGGATATCAAAGTTATAAAATAGGAATCAACAAGTACAGAAAAGTTGCAAATTGGCCAAAAATAGCCAAAAAACATCTTGTACTATACCAAAAAATAAAATGACTCT